>Ga0308157_10006460_pt1 | contig 14060 bp, 9 predicted proteins | sample PhyBR1_FD_201035 | JGI IMG/M metagenome (GOLD analysis project Ga0308157, IMG submission 201035) | Phyllosphere microbial communities from UC Gill Tract Community Farm, Albany, California, United States - DLSLB.R1 | ecosystem: Host-associated > Plants > Phyllosphere > Unclassified | place: USA...
CTGATTTAGGGCGAACTTATGTTCGAGCGAGATGCCGCATTGAAAATATTCAAAGTAATACCGAAGTTGGGTTATAAGGCCAGCAAACGGCGTTCGCCGCTAGCATTTTGAGGAAAGTCGGAAAGTTAGTTATATTTTCTCACTTTGTTCAAAAACAAATCAATAGAACGACTTATCTGGTTCAGATAAGAAATGTTCTATATGAAAAATGAGGTTTTGGTGCTCAGTGTTTCTTATCTGACGGCTGCCGGTGCGGGTGCGCTGTCGTTCTTATCGCCCTGCGTTCTACCGCTGGTTCCACCCTATCTATGTTATATGGCGGGTGTGAGCGTTGAGGATTTTCGCGCCGAAAAAGAATCACGCGTTGCCGCCGCTTCCTTGCAGCGTCGCTCGTTGGCATTGGCTGCGATCTCATTTGTGCTTGGCTTTACCACAGTTTTTGTAGCGCTTGGTGCTGGTGCTTCGTCCATTGGCGCGTTCTTGCGCATGTGGCAGCAGGAAATCGCCATGGTCGCGGGTGTCGTCATCATTTTGATGGGCCTGAACTTCCTTGGCATATTGCGTTTCTCGTTCTTGTCTCGCGAAGCCCGCTTTCAGGCGCGCAATGCACCTGCGTCACCGCTCGGAGCCTATGTCATGGGCTTGGCATTTGCATTCGGCTGGACACCTTGTATCGGGCCGGTTCTCGGACCAATTCTCACTTTGGCTGGCGGCAGCAGTACGGTAGGTGAGGGGGCGGCCCTTCTGGCCGTTTATTCGCTCGGGCTTGGTATTCCGTTTTTGATTGCAGCCCTTTTTTCGGGCGCATTCATGCGGTTTCTATCCAAGTTCCGCATTCATCTTGGCAAAGTTGAGAAGGCAATGGGTGCACTTCTCGTTATTGCAGGTGTTCTGTTTCTTACCGGTGGCATGCAGTCGTTTTCATTCTGGTTGCTTGAGACCTTCCCGGCGCTGGGCCGATTGGGATAAGCAATCCGTAAGTTTCCATATACGCTTTAATGCTATGAGCAGATAAGCCTTCAATTATTCTGGACGATACAATGACCGAACGTACCTGCCTTTCCATTGTGCTTGCCGCTGGCGAAGGCACGCGAATGAAGTCGAGCCTGCCGAAAGTGCTGCATCAGGTGGCGGGGCTTCCGCTGGTCTGCCATGTAGTGAAAGCTGTTCAGGGCACGGGTAAGAGCGACGTTGCGCTGGTCGTTGGACGTGGTGCCGATAAAGTGCAGGCGGCCGTCGAAAAAGTTGCCGATGCTGTTTCCTCTTTTGAACAAGCCGAGCGTTTGGGCACGGCCCACGCCGTGCTCGCAGCACGCGAAGCAATCGCACGTGGCTATGATGATCTGCTGATCGTCTTTGGCGATACGCCGCTTATTGAAGCGCAATCGCTACAGGCTGCGCGCAATAAGCTCGCAGAGGGTTCCGATGTTGTTGTGATCGGTTTCCGTCCAGCTAGTCCGCAGGGCTACGGCCGGCTGATCGAAGAAAATGGCAAGCTGGTTGCAATTGTGGAAGAAAAAGAAGCAACCGACGCTCAGAAAAAGATTGGTTTTTGTAACGGTGGGCTGATGGCTGTACGTGGTGCACGTGCGTTGGCCTTGCTAGATGCAGTGGATAATAAAAATGCCAAGAGCGAATATTATCTTACCGATATTGTGGGTCTCGCCCACGAAAAAGGTCTGAATGTTACAGCCCTTGAAGTGCCGGTCGAGAATGTAATCGGTATCAACAATCGTGCAGAACTGGCGGAGGCAGAGAGCATCTGGCAAAACCGCAAGCGTCAGGACATCATGCTGGCCGGTGCAACGCTCATCGCCCCTGAAACCGTGTTCTTCTCCCATGATACGTTGATTGAAGCCGACGTCATAATTGAGCCAAATGTATTCTTCGGACCTAAAGTCCGTGTTGCATCGGGCGCGCTGATCCACGCTTTCTCGCATATTGAAGGCGCCAATATCGGCGAGAAAGCTGAGATTGGGCCGTTCGCACGTTTGCGTCCGGGTGCAAATCTTGGCGAAAACTCCAAAGTCGGTAATTTCTGTGAAGTGAAGAATGCTGAGGTCGGTAAGGGGGCAAAAATCAATCACCTTACCTATATCGGCGATGCGACTGTCGGGGCGTCGAGCAATATCGGTGCCGGCACGATCACCTGCAATTATGATGGCTATAACAAATATAAGACTGTGATCGGCGAAAATGCTTTCATAGGTTCCAACAGTTCGCTCGTGGCACCCATCGAAATTGGCGATAATGCTTATATCGCTTCAGGCAGCACGATCACGGATAATGTGCCAGCCGATGCGCTGGCATTCGGTCGGGCACGGCAGGAAACCAAAGTAGGTCGGGGAAAGATCCTGCGGGAGAAGTATGCCGCCATCAAAGCGGCTAAAACGTCTTCGAAATAAATCGACGAATAGATGAAGAGAACGGCAGTCCCTTGGGTTGCCGTTCCGCGTTAGACTCTTTAAATCGCGGCTATACGCGTGAATATCGGATTTGGAGCACCCTATGTGTGGAATTATCGGCATCATCGGAAATAACGAGGTCGCGCCGCGTCTGGTGGATGCGCTGAAGCGGCTTGAATATCGCGGTTATGATTCTGCCGGCATTGCCACGCTCCAAAATGGCAAACTTGATCGCCGTCGTGCTGAAGGCAAGCTCGTCAATCTCGAAAATCGCCTTGCTGGTGAACCACTTCCCGGCGTGATCGGCATCGGTCATACGCGCTGGGCAACGCACGGCAAGCCGGTTGAGCGCAACGCGCATCCGCACATCACCACCCGTTTGGCTGTGGTACATAACGGCATTATCGAAAACTTTGCTGAACTGCGTACCATGCTTGAAGCCGAAGGGCGCAAATTCGAGACCGAGACTGATACCGAAGCTGTGGCGCATCTCGTGACGCGCGAGCTGGAAAAGGGCAAGTCGCCGGTTGAAGCTGTACGCGACAGCCTGCCATTGTTGCAGGGTGCTTTTGCACTTGCTTTCCTGTTTGAAGGCGATGAAGAAACTCTGATCGGTGCGCGTCAGGGGCCGCCGCTGGCTGTCGGTTACGGCGAGGGTGAAATGTTCCTTGGTTCCGATGCCATCGCGTTGTCACCATTCACGGACACAATTGCTTATCTGGAAGATGGCGATTGGGCTGTGCTGACGCGCAAGGGTGTAACCGTCTATGACGAAACCAATGCCGAGGTCGAGCGCGAGATCCAAAAATCACAGACTGCAAATATGCTGGTGTCGAAGGGCAATCATCGCCACTTCATGCACAAGGAGATGTTCGAGCAGCCGGAAGTTATTTCCCATACGCTTGCAAACTATCTCGATTTCACCACCGGAAAAGTGCGTGAAGAGGCAGTCGGCATTGATTTCAGTAAGGTTGATCGTCTGACCATTTCTGCCTGCGGCACTGCCTTTTATGCAGCCTCAGTTGGCAAATACTGGTTCGAGCAGATTGCGCGTTTGCCGGTCGACAGTGATATCGCCTCGGAATTCCGCTACCGCGAAATGCCGCTTTCGAAGGATTCACTGGCGATGTTTGTTTCGCAGTCTGGCGAAACGGCTGATACTCTGGCTTCGCTGCGGTATTGCAAGCAGCAAGGCTTGAAGATTGCTTCCGTGGTCAATGTCACCGGCTCGACCATTGCGCGTGAATCGGATGCAATATTCCCGACGCTTGCCGGTCCTGAAATCGGTGTCGCTTCGACCAAGGCATTCACCTGTCAGCTGTCGACCATGGCGTCACTTGCAATTGCTGCCGCAAAGGCGCGCGGGGTGATTGACGACAAACGCGAGCAGGAACTGGTGCGTCAGCTTTCCGAAGCACCGCGTTTCATCAATCAGGTGTTGAAGCTTGAAGACCAGATTGCTGCGGTTTGCCATGAACTGGCGAAGGTCAATCATGTGCTTTACCTCGGTCGCGGCACGTCTTTCCCGCTGGCGATGGAAGGTGCGCTGAAGCTAAAGGAAATTTCCTATATTCATGCGGAAGGCTATGCAGCTGGTGAGCTGAAGCACGGACCGATTGCGCTGATCGATGAAACCATGCCGGTAATCGTCATTGCGCCGTCGGATCGTCTTTATGAGAAGACCGTTTCCAACATGCAGGAAGTCGCAGCACGCGGCGGTCGCATTATTCTGATCACCGATAAGAAGGGCGCTGCGGCAGCAAGTCTTGATACGATGGCAACGATCGTTCTGCCTGACGTGCCAGAATTTATCACGCCGCTGGTTTATGCTCTGCCGATCCAGATGCTGGCTTATCACACTGCGATTCTTATGGGTACTGACGTCGATCAGCCGCGTAATCTCGCGAAGTCGGTGACTGTGGAGTAAAATAAAAACAGACTGTTATATATAGACTTTGATAAATGAATGGAATGGCCGCAGCAATGCGACCATTTTTGTATCCATTATCCTGCTCGAAGCAGGCGGATCGCTTCATCACGACCAAAGAGATAGAGCAGTACGCGCAGCGCTTGCCCGCGTTCGCCTTCAAGATCGGGGTCACTTGCCAGAATATAACGCGCGTCTTTGCGCGCAATTTCGAGCAAATCGCCATGTGCTTCAATCGAAGCAAGGCGGAAACCCGGTGTGCCGGACTGGCGGGTGCCGAGCAGTTCTCCTTCGCCGCGCAGCTTCAAATCTTCCTCGGCAATTCTGAACCCGTCTTCCGTTTCGCGCATTACCTTAAGACGCGCCTGACCGATTTCTCCAAGTGGGCCTTTATAGAGTAGCAGGCATGTGGAAGGCTTGTTGCCCCGACCGACACGTCCGCGCAACTGATGTAACTGTGAGAGGCCGAAACGCTCAGCATGTTCGATCACGATGATCGTCGCATCCGGCACATCGACGCCGACTTCAATGACCGTCGTTGCCACCAGAAGCCGCGTTTCGCCTTGCTTGAACGCGCGCATGGCTTCGTCTTTCTCAACGCCATTCATGCGGCCGTGAATGAGCCCGATCTTGTTGCCAAAAACAGATTTGAGCGATTCAAAGCGTTCTTCGGCCGAGGTCAACTCGACAACCTCGGATTCTTCCACGAGCGGGCAAATCCAGTAGATTTTCTGCCCTTCGCTTACTGCTTTGCGGATGCGCTCAACGAGTTCGCCCATGCGCTCCATCGGCAGAATTGCTGTGGTGATCGGTTGGCGGCCGGCTGGCTTTTCGGTGAGTTTAGACACATCCATATCGCCAAAGGCCGTCAGCACCAGTGTGCGCGGGATAGGCGTTGCCGTCATGACCAGCATATCGGGCGCGCTGCCCTTTGCGGTTAACATCAGGCGCTGATGCACACCGAAGCGATGTTGCTCATCAATGATGACGAAGACCAGATCGTGATATTCGACCTTTTCCTGAAAAAGCGCATGTGTGCCGATGACGATATCGACTTCACCACTTTTCAGGCCCTCAAGCACGGCATTGCGCTCTTTGCCTTTTTCACGACCAGTCAAGAGAGCTGCTTTGAGGCCAACCTTTTCGGCCAGAGGTGCAATGGTTGCAAAATGCTGTCGCGCCAACACTTCGGTGGGTGCCATAAGTGCCGATTGGCCGCCGGATTCAGCGGCATGTGCCATAGAAAGCAGACCTACGACCGTTTTGCCAGAGCCAACATCGCCTTGCAAAAGTCGCAGCATACGCTCTGGCGATTTAAGGTCGGCGATAATCTCGCGTACCGCCTGATCCTGACTGTTTGTCAGCCGATAGGGCAGGTGGCGCATAATTTCGCTCACAATGCGCCCATTGCCCTCCAGCGGACGGCCTGAAAGCCGACGCGTTTTGGCTCGCACGAGAGCCAATGCCAGTTGTCCGGCCAGGAATTCATCATAGGCCAGCCTGCGACGCGTGATGCTTTCAAGCGCAATATCGCTGGGGTCTTCCGGCAGATGCATTGTATCGAGTGCATGTTTGAAAGCATGAAACCGCTCACGCGCGAGAAGCGGTAGATCTATCCATTCTGGTAGCACTGGTACGCGTGTGAGTGCTTCTTTCATTGCTCGTCCGAGTGTTTTGGACGAAAGGCCAGCCGTCAGCGGATAGACCGGCTCAACCATCGGCAGGTTGGCCGCGTCTTCCAAGTTCGCAATATAATCCGGATGCACCATTGAAGCGCGTCCGTTAAACCATTCGACCTTACCGGAAACAATGACAGTTTCGCCTTCGGGCAGCATCTTCTCAAGCCACGGCAATTGCGCGTGGAAGAAGGTGAGAATGATTTCACCGGTATCATCATGGGCAATAACCCGATGGGGAACATTGCCCCTACCGCGCGGCGCGGGCTGGTGCTGATCGACCATCACCTCCAGTGTAACGATCGCGCCTTCCTGCGCAAAAGCCACGCCGGGACGATTGCGCCGGTCGATCACACTATGTGGCGGCAGAAAGAGAAGCTGGCCAACTTTCGGCTCGGCACCGGGGGCATCCGTTCCTAAAAGCTTGCCAAGCAAAGCAGCCACTTTCGGGCCAATGCCTGAAAGCGAGCGGACGGAAGCGAAAAAAGGATCGAGTACAGACGGACGCATGGTGGCGAGCATTAACTGCTTTGCTTTTCTGTGCAAGCCTTTGAAATGGTTTTGTACTATTTTTGTTCTAATGCATCGACCCGAAAATCGGAATCGATTATTGGAGAGTACGGTGCCCGGGTTCAACCCGTTAGAGCGGCCTTTGCGGGACCAATTGGGTGCGCAGCGCTCTAACGGCTTAAAGGGTTCCCAGATGAGCAGCAGATGCTATATACCGGCTTCGAACTTTATAAATGGAGCGCTTGAACAATGACTGGCAGCACACTTGCGGCAGGAAATCTTGATGTAAGGCGTCGCAAGCTTCTGTTTCGCGCCTGGCACCGTGGTATGCGTGAGATGGATCTGATCCTTGGGCAATATGCGGATCAATATCTCGCTGGCTTCACCGATGCTCAACTTGATGAGTTTGAGCAGATTCTTGAAGTGCTTGACCGTGATCTTCTGAAATGGGTGACAGGTGAAAGCCCGACGCCTGAAGAACATGATACGCCCCTGTTCCGCGATATTATCGCTTTTCGCGACCGCATCGAATTCTGAGAATAAGTCCCCATGCCCGTATTCAGCAAACTCGGTCTCAAAACCAGTCCAGGCGTTAAAAACAGCAGGCATATCGTCATCGACGGTGTCGCCGATGGTTTCGAAGCGTTCTGCCTTGCGCGTCTGGTCGAGGAGATCGGGGAGCGTGGGCCTGTCATGTATATTGTCCGCGATGGTCAGCGGGTTGCTGATCTGGAACAGGTACTGAATTTCGTTTTGCCTGATCTGCCGGTTCTGCATCTGCCGGCATGGGACTGTCTTCCCTATGATCGTGTGTCGCCGGGGGCTGATGCCAGCGCGCGCAGGCTTGCGGCACTTGCCGCTTTGGCTTCCTTGAAAAAGTCGCCGCATCCTGCAGTCATCATCACAACGGCGAATGCCATTCTGCAAAAGCTGCCGCCACAGGCCGCGATCGCCGAGCAGGTGATTTCAGCACGTCCCGGCAATCAGCTCAACATGAACGATCTGGGTGCACGGCTGGAACGCAACGGATTTGAGCGCGTCTCGACCGTGCGTGACATCGGCGAATATGCGGTTCGCGGTGGTATTCTCGATCTTTATGCGCCGGGTTCAGAAGAACCGCTTCGTCTCGATTTCTTTGGTGACACACTCGAAACCATCCGCGCTTTCGACCCGGCTTCGCAGCGCACCACGGGTGCGCGCAAGGAATTCGTGCTCCAGCCGATGAGCGAAATTTCGCTTTCACCGGATATGATCAGCCGATTTCGCAAGAATTATGTGGCCATGTTCGGCGCGCCACAGCGCGACGATGCACTTTATCAGGCAATCAGTGAAGGTCGCCGCTTTGCGGGTATGGAACACTGGCTGCCGCTGTTCTACGATAATCTCGAAACCGTGTTCGACCATGCAGGCGATATGCCGGTGGTATTCGATCATCTGGTGCATGAAGCGCTGACTGAGCGTCATACGATGGTCGTGGATCATTATGAGGCGCGTCTGCGACAGGCCGAAGGCAAAGAGCCGGGCAGCGATGCTATTCCTTATAAGCCGGTCAAGCCGGAAGCACTTTATCTGACGCCACGGGAAGTTGAAGCGGTTGCCGCGTCTGTCGGCCTGCGTATCGATCTGACACCATTTGGCACACCAGAAGTCTCTGGCCGTTCGATCATTCATGCTGATGTGCACAAGGGCCGCAACTTTGCTGAAGAACGTGCCGCAACCGATGTGAACCTTTTTGAAGCGGTGGTGAAATACATCGCCGATTTGCGCGTCGCGGGCAAAAAAGTGCTGGTGGCTGCGTGGTCCGAAGGTTCGCTCGATCGTCTGCTGCAGGTGCTCGATGAGCACGGACTTGAGAAAATCGAAACCGTCGATCGCCTCTCGACGGTCAAAGCACTCTCGCGTGACAAGATTACAGCAGCTGTTCTTGCCGTTGAGAGTGGCTTTGATGCGGGCGATCTAGTCGTCGTTGCCGAGCAGGATATTCTCGGTGATCGCCTTGTGCGCCGCACCAAGCGCCGCAAACGCGATCAGGATTTCATTTCCGAAGTAGCATCGCTCTCAGCTGGTGATATCGTCGTCCACGTCGATCATGGTATCGGTCGGTTTATTGGCCTCAAGACAATCACGGCGGCGGGTGCGCCACATGACTGTCTGGAGATTCATTATGCAGGCGATGATCGTCTGTTTCTGCCGGTCGAAAATATCGAGTTGCTTTCGCGGTTTGGGTCGGAAGGGTCTGAAGCCGTTCTGGATAAGCTCGGCGGCGGCGCATGGCAGATGCGCAAGGCAAAGCTCAAGAAGCGCTTGCTGGAGATTGCGGGGCATCTGATCCAGATTGCCGCTGAACGCCAGATGCGCGGCGCGCCATCCATGACGCCGCCCGATGGACTTTATGCTGAATTTGCAGCGCGCTTTCCTTATGATGAAACCGAAGACCAGCAGCGTGCAATCGATGCCATTGCCGATGACCTTGCGGCAGGCAAACCAATGGATCGTCTCATCTGCGGTGACGTTGGTTTCGGCAAGACCGAAGTAGCACTGCGCGCCGCCTTTGTTGCAGCACTAAGTGGGTTTCAGGTGGCGGTGGTGGTGCCAACGACGCTTCTGTCACGTCAGCACTTCAAGACTTTTTCCGCACGTTTCCACGGCCTGCCCGTCAATGTAGCCCACGCCTCGCGGCTTGTTGGCGCAAAAGAACTTGCCGCCACCAAAAAGGGCCTCGAAGACGGCACTGTCGATATCGTCGTTGGGACGCACGCTCTGCTTGGCAATTCTATCAAGATCAAGAATCTTGGTCTGCTTATCATCGATGAGGAGCAGCATTTTGGCGTCAAGCACAAGGAGCGACTCAAGGAGCTGAAGTCAGACATTCATGTGCTGACGCTGTCAGCAACGCCGATCCCACGCACATTACAGCTCGCTTTGACCGGTGTGCGCGAGCTGTCGCTTATCACCACTCCGCCGGTGGATCGTATGGCGGTACGCACTTTTGTTTCGCCTTTCGATCCGTTGGTGATCCGCGAAACGTTGCTGCGCGAACGCTATCGCGGCGGTCAGAGCTTTTATGTTTGTCCACGCATTGCCGATCTCACCGAAATTGAGGATTTCCTCAAGGAACATGTTCCCGAGCTGAAAGTTGCCGTGGCTCATGGTCAGATGGCACCAGGTATGCTTGATGACATTATGAATGCCTTCTACGACGGCCAATATGATGTGCTTTTGTCCACGACCATCGTGGAATCGGGCCTCGATATTCCGACGGCCAATACAATGATTGTGCATCGCGCGGATATGTTTGGTCTGTCGCAGCTTTATCAGTTGCGCGGACGTGTTGGACGCTCCAAGCAGCGTGCCTTTGCGCTCTTTACACTTCCTGCCGGACGCACATTGACGGCTACTGCCGAGCGTCGCCTCAAGGTTCTACAGTCGCTTGATACACTCGGTGCAGGCTTCCAGCTTGCAAGTCACGACATGGATATTCGCGGTGCAGGCAATCTACTAGGCGAAGAGCAGTCGGGTCACATCAAGGAAGTGGGCTTTGAGCTTTACCAGCAGATGCTGGAAGAGGCTGTTGCCACCCTCAAGGGCACAATTGAGGTCGAAGACAGCCAGTGGTCGCCACAGATTGCGATTGGTACGGCTGTTATGATCCCGGAAGCTTATGTGCCGGATCTGCAGTTGCGTCTAGGGCTTTATCGCCGTCTCGCCGATCTGGCTGAGCCACAGGATATCGATGCCTTCGGCGCAGAACTGATCGACCGCTTCGGCCCGATGCCGGAAGAAGTGCAGCATTTGCTCAAGATCGTCTATATCAAGGCTCTGTGCCGCCGCGCCAATGTCGAAAAACTCGATGCCGGTCCAAAGGGCGTGGTTATCCAATTCCGCAACGCAATCTTTGCAAACCCAGTTGGTCTCGTGAAGATGATCGGGGAACAGGGTTCAATGGCCAAGATCAGACCAGATCAGAGTATCGTTTTCATCCGCGACTGGGCAACACCAGAAAAGCGGCTTAACGGCTCGGCAGTTATCATGACTCAGCTTGCAAAAATCGCTACTGGTGGCTGAGGCACACAGAGATTAAACACTGAGGGTTCGGAGTCGCCTGTTGGTTCCGAAGTTTAAAACGGAGAGAACTTTGATGTTTAAGAATGCTTTGCGCATTTCCTGCACTGCTGCTGCATTTGTTTTGGCTTCCCAATCGGCTTTCGCTCTAACCACACTCAACTGCAAGGTTGAAGGTATTGAGAATTTTGTCACGCGTTTCAGCCACAACATTGTAATTCAGGAAGCTCAGACCGCAAAGACAGTCATCTTTGAAGGCCTCGACATGGAAGCTGATCCAGAGCCAAAGAAGACAAGCAAGGAAGTTCCACTCGCTGATGTCGAATGGCCGGTGATGCCAGATATGGCAACCCTGGATCGGCAGAAGCTTCAGGCTGAATACAAAGATGCCGCCAATGGCAATAAGGTCGTTGTCATCAAGGGCACGGATGGCGGCGAGTATATGGAATATGAATTTGCCAAGCAGCCATGCTGGACTCTGGTTCGGGTGTCTGATCAGAGCATGTAAGCATTCTATTGATATTCAAACAAAAAGCCCGTGCTCCATCTGGACGCACGGGCTTTTTGTTTGATGTGCTTTATTGTCAGCGATCTTCGGCAATACCCGGTTCAAATCCTTCTGCCGTCTGTTGAATAGCTTCAGCAAGTACAGCGGCTGACTGAGCGCCCATGACGGCATATTTCTGATCGATAATGAAGCACGGCACCCCGCGGACACCGATGCGATTGGCGGTGTCAATTTCCTCGCGGATCGTATCCGTGTCCGCATTGCTTTGCAGAAGCCGGGCGACAATTGGTGCTTCCATGCCAATGCTGGCGGCAGCATCAACAAGCACGTCGTGATCGCCAATATCCTGTCCCTGCTCGAAATAGAGTGAGAACAGGGTGCCGACGAGCTTATCCTGCTTGCCAGGACCAGCTTGTGCTGCCCAATGGATCAGGCGATGTGCATCAAGCGTGTTCGGCGCACGTGTGATAGCCTCGAAATCGAAGACAATATCATTCTCTTCGCCCAGCTCGGTGAGTTGTTTGTGAATATCGTCAATCTTTGAGCCGGTGCCGAATTTTTCGCGCATATAAGCCTGACGATCCTTGCCTTGTGCCGGCAAAGATGGGTCGAGCTGATAGGGGCGCCAGCGGACCTCGGCGTCGACTTCAGGCGCCAGAGCAAGGGCCTGTTGAAGTCTTTTACGGCCAAGGAAGCACCATGGGCAGACGACATCTGAAACAACATCGATGGTGATTTTTCTTGCTGTCATAAAGGTGCTCCGTTCAGCGAGCAGGAGATGTGTTCTCCTGCTCGCTTATCTCTATAGTTCTAAAATGTAGGGTGAATTACGGCCTTATCAACTGAAGCTATTTGGCAACCTGCCACCATGTTGGGAGCTGATAACCATACAGCGATGTCTTCTCAGGATGTCCGATCCGATCCCAGCGCGCAACCCACTGATAAGGCAGGTAATAGAGCGGGATATAGTAGTCTCCGGATATGAGAATGCGGTCGAGCGCGCGTACAGCACTCACGAAATCCTCACGTTTGCGTGCTGCAAGCATCGCTTCGATCATGGCATCAACCGCCGGATCGGCGACGCCAGGATAATTGAAGCTCCCTTGGGCTTCGCGCGATGCTGAGCCCCAGCGCTGCCATTGTTCGTTGCCCGGCGACAGCGAGCCGGTCAGGGCGCCGAGGATCATATCATAGTCGAAGGTTTGCAGGCGTTGCTGATATTGTGCATCGTCAGCGCTGCGAATTTCGGCATCGATACCAAGGCGTCCAAGATTGCGCTTATAGGCAAGCGCTACTTTTTCCTCGTCTGGCGAGCGCGTCATGATCTCAAACTGCAATGGCTTGCCGGATGGATCGATCGCTTTGCCGTGTTCGAAAGAGAAACCTGCCTCAATCAGAAGGTCATAGGCTGTCTTTGCTGGCCCACGATCATGACCACTTCCGTCTGTTATTGAAGGGTGCCAGGACCCGTCCAGAACGTCCTTGCGAACCGCATCAGGGAACGGTGCCAGTAACTCACGTTCGCGCGCGGTTGCGGGCTTGCCTACGGACGATAGCTCAGAGCCTTCCCAGAAACTCTGCAAGCGGTTGTACTGATCGGCAAAGAGATTGCGATTGGCCCATTCAAAATCAAACAGCAGCCCAAGCGCCTGTCTCACGCGGCGATCTTCGAAAACCGGGCGGCGTGTGTTGAAGACAAAGCCCAGCATGTTTGCTGGTGTGCCTTTTTCGAAGTTTTCTTTGATGACCTTTCCTTGTATCACGGCCGGGAAATTATAGGATTTTTCCCAGCGTGTTGGATTGCCTTCAAGAAACACATCAAGCAGTCCTTTCTTGAAGGACTCAAACAAGGCCGTTTCGTTGCGATAATATTCGATGCTCAGGGTGTCGAAATTATCGAACCCGCGTCGGGCGGGCAGGTCCTTGCCCCAATAGTCAGGGTTCAGTTTATAGATGATCCGCTGACCTGGCTGTATGCCGGATACAGTGTAAGGACCGCTGCCGACCGGCGCTTTAAGTGTCGAATTGCCGAAAGTCGCGGGGTCAATTGCATGCTTGGGAAGCACCGGCATGGTTGCTGCAATCAGCAGCGGAAATTCACGGTCTGACTTGTCATTGAAGACAAAGCGCACCGAGCGCTCGCCTGTCTTCTCGATCTTTTCAATCCGGCTCATACGGTTGTTATAGGGTGGGCGACCTTTCTCGGTCAGAATCTCATAGGTGAAGATGACATCATCCACAGTGACCGACTCACCGTCAGACCACTTGGCTTTTGGATTAAGCGTAAACTCTACCCATTTGCGTTCTGGATCGATTGCAACTTTTTCGGCTAACAGTCCGTAAAGGGTAAACGGCTCGTCCCGTGAGCGCTGCATGAGCGTTTCATAGAGCAGATTGCCGAAGTCTAGATCGCCGAACAAACCGCGGGCGGTCGTGCGCATGCTTTTGAGCACGAACGGATTGAGACTATCGAATGTACCAACGACTCCCATTTTAAGCGCGCCACCTTTGGGCGCTTTCGGGTTCGCATAAGGAAAATGCGCGAAGTCAGCGGGCAGGGCCACATCGCCATGCATTGAAAGCGCATAATTTGGCGATGCGTTATCTTCTGCCAATGCTGGAGCAATACCCGCAAAGAAGCCGAGCAGGCTTGCTAAAGCTGTGTTGCGGAAAAGAGCAAACAATCCAGTCAACTTTCTCGCGTCCCCGTTCAACTTAATAGGTCCATTGTAAATAAGTGTGAGTTTAGTATCGATTCGTGTGGCGAAATTAGCATGAACCTTGCGTTTGTGCGGATTAAGAGCGTGTCTGGCGCGTGACAGTGCAGATTAAAACAAAAAATATAGCGTATTTTGCTATATGAATGTAGTCGACCATCTGGATTCATAGCTGAACTCGTTGTAACACGGCCCTCGGATTGGGACGATAAGTCCCGGAGGTCACGCTGTTGCCGCATTTTCAAATCAGTGACG
>Ga0308157_10006463_pt1 | contig 14058 bp, 10 predicted proteins | sample PhyBR1_FD_201035 | JGI IMG/M metagenome (GOLD analysis project Ga0308157, IMG submission 201035) | Phyllosphere microbial communities from UC Gill Tract Community Farm, Albany, California, United States - DLSLB.R1 | ecosystem: Host-associated > Plants > Phyllosphere > Unclassified | place: USA...
AGAACATCTTCTCCGGTCGCATCCTGGAAATCGAGGGTCTGCCGGATCTGAAGGTCGAGCAGGCGTTCGAACTCTCCGATGCCTCGGCCGAGCGTTCGGCGGCCGGTTGCTCGGTGCACCTGAACAAGGAGCCGATCATCGAGTACCTCACCAGCAACATCACGCTGCTGAAGTGGATGATTGCCGAGGGTTACCAGGACGCCCGTTCGCTGGCGCGCCGCATCGAGAAGATGGAAGCATGGCTGGCCAACCCGGAACTGCTGCAGGGTGATGCCGATGCCGAGTACGCCGCCGTCATCGAGATCGACCTGGCCGACATCCACGAGCCGATCGTGGCCTGCCCGAACGATCCGGATGACGTGAAGACCCTGTCCGAAGTTGCCGGTGCCAAGATCGACGAAGTGTTCATCGGTTCGTGCATGACCAACATCGGTCACTTCCGTGCCGCCGCCAAGCTGCTGGAAGGCAAGCGCGACATTCCGACCCGTCTGTGGGTTGCACCGCCGACCAAGATGGATGCTTCCGAGCTGACCAAGGAAGGCGTGTACGGCACCTTTGGCTCCGCTGGCGCGCGCATGGAAATGCCGGGCTGCTCGCTGTGCATGGGCAACCAGGCGCAGATCCGCGAAGGCTCCACCGCGATGTCGACCTCGACTCGCAACTTCCCGAACCGTCTGGGCCGCAACACCAACGTGTACCTGGGTTCGGCCGAACTGGCCGCGATCTGCTCGCGTCTGGGTCGCATCCCGACCAAGGAAGAGTACATGGCCGACGTTGGCGTGCTGGATGCAGCCGGCAGCGAGATCTATCGCTACATGAACTTCGACCAGATCAGCGATTACAAGCACATCGCTGACTCGGTCAATGCCTGAGCTGTAGCAGGTCAGTAGTGCGTTGAATGAAGAACCCCGGCGCAAGCCGGGGTTTTTTTCTGCCCGGAAGCGGTGTGTGCCAACGACGGGCCGTTGCGCGGTGCACGGGCTGGCAGACAGTACGGCGATCGCAGGGGGCCGGGAACATGCCTGGCTCATATGGCGTGTGCCTGCTACGCGCCCGGTTCGAGAGGCGGAAACGCGCCGAAGCGCTATGCAGGCAACAGCCATTCCCCCGCGACGCCGCGGTCTTTGCGGCCACCGCCGTGGCCGAGGCGCTGCAAAGCCTGGTTGGCCACTTGCCGATTCATGGACAGCTGCCAGCGGCCAACGCCTGATGTGTAGCCGCGGGTGCTGGACTCAACGTTGAGCCAATGCAAGCAGGCGTTCGGCGATCTTGTCCAGTGCAACGACCTCATCGACACCACCGAGGCGCACCGCGCTGCCCGGCATGCCCCAGACGACGCTGCTGGCTTCGTCCTGCGCCAGCGTTGCTGCGCCGGCCTGCTTCATCTCCAGCAGCCCGCGGGCGCCGTCTTCGCCCATGCCGGTGAGGATGGCGCCGATGGCGTTGGCACCAGCGTTCTGGGCGACGGAACGGAACAGTACGTCAACCGCAGGCTTGTGTAGGTTCACCGGTGCGGTGTCATCGACCCTGCAGCGCCAACGTGCGCCGTCGCGGATGACCCGGAGGTGGCGCCCGCCTGCAGGCAGGTAGGCGTGGCCGGGGAGGATGGCTTCGCCATCCGTCGCCTCACGCACCGACATCGCCGAATGGCGATCCAGCCGCTCGGCGAAAGCGGTGCTGAAGCTGGCTGGCAGGTGTTGGGTCAGGACTATGGCAGGTGCATCGGCGGGCATGGACTCCAGCACGACCCGCAAAGCCTCGGTTCCGCCGGCTGATGCACCAATGGCGATCAGCCGATCGGTGGTACGGAAACCGATGTTGGTCGCGGCATTGGACATCGCCTGCATCGGTCGGCGCAACGGTGCGGCCAGGGCACGCACACGTGAGCGGGCGGCCATCTTGACCTTGCAGCGGATCTCCTCGGCATAGTCTTCCAGGCCGCGCACCACATCGAGCTTGGGCTTGGCGACGAAGTCGACCGCGCCAAGTGCCAATGCCTGCAAGGTGGTGTCGGCACCACGCTCGGTCAGGGAGGAAACCATCACCACCGGCATCGGGTGCAGGCGCATGAGGTTCTCGAGGAACGCCAGCCCATCCATGCGGGGCATCTCAACGTCCAGCGTGAGCACGTCAGGGTTGAGCCGCTTGATCTTGTCACGTGCCAGCAAGGGATCCGCGGCGGTGCCCACCACCTCGATCGCCGGATCGGCTGCGAGTATCTCGGTCAGTATCTTGCGGACAAGGGCGGAGTCGTCGACGACCAGAACCCTGCACGGTGGCATCAGGCTCATTGGAACAGCTCCACGCCGCCGCTGACAGGCGTGCGCGACAACTGCGCGCGCACGGCTGATTCGGTCGCGGCAACCTCAGCGCCATGCGCATGTGGCAACCGCTGTACGACCACGCGGCCGGTGATCGGGAAGAACCATATCTTGCGTGGGTGGATGCCACAAAGGTCTTCGGCCATCACCGGGATGTGTTCGGCCTGCAGGTACTGACGCACGAACTCCGCGTTGCGGGTGCCCACTGGATTGCTGGTGAATCCCTTCAGCACGTTCGCACCACCGAATACCTTGGCTTCCAGCCGCTTGCGGTGAGCGCCGCGCTTGAGAAGGTCGTTGATCAACAATTCCATCGCATAGCTGCCATAGCGCGCAGGGGCGCCGTCGCCGACGTTGCCGTCGGGGAGGAGGAAGTGGTTCATGCCGCCGATGCCAAGGATCGGATCCCTGATGCAGGCCGCCACGCACGAACCCAGGGTGGTGGTAAGTGCGGTGTCGTCGTCCACCACGAGGTATTGGGTGGGCAGCAGCTTGGCGGCGATGGTGTCGAATCGGCTCTCGCGGTAGCGCATCACGTCATCGGGTGGCCGGTGCGAGGACTTCATGCGCCGCCCCTGCGGGTGCGCCGGTACAAGGTGCGGCCACACGGTTGGATGAGGTCGGCGGCGTGCAGGTAGTTCTCCGAATGGCCGGTATAGAGCAGGCCGTCGTCGCCCATGTGTTCGACCAGACGCGACAGGATCCCGCGTTGGGTGGGTTTGTCGAAGTAGATCATCACGTTGCGGCAGAACAGGGCATCGAAAGGGCCGCCGACGTCGTAGCGTGGTGCCAGAAGGTTGAGCTGGCGGAATTCGACCAATGCGCGCAGGGCAGGGTTGATCCTGCACTTGCCTTCGTTCGGACCACTGCCGCGCTGGAAGTAGCGGCGCTTCAATTCCGGGTCCAGCCCGGCGATCCGCTCCATGGCGTAAACGCCTTGGCTGGCGGTGGCCAGGACCTGGGTGTCCACGTCAGTGGCAAGGATGCGCACTGGCGGTGACATCGTGCCGAAGGTCTCGCAGGCGGTGATCGCCATCGAGTACGGCTCCTCTCCGGTCGAGGCCGCGCACGACCAGAGTTTGAGTGGCGCATGTGATGCGCGCTGCTGCAACTCGGTGCGCAGCTTGTCGAAGTGGTGGGGCTCGCGGAAGAACGAGGTGAGGTTGGTGGTCAGCGCATTGGTGAATGCCTGCCACTCTTCACCGCCGTGCTGCTCAAGCTGGTCAAGGTAGTCCTTGAACGAGCGCAGCCCCAGCACGCGCAGCCGGCGTGACAACCGCCCATAGACCATGTCTCGCTTGGCCGGAGCAAGCGCGATGCCTGCGCGGACGTGTATCAGTTCGCAGACACGACGGAAGTCGCGATCGTTGAATTCAAAGTCGCGCTCACTGCTGCTTTCGGAAAGGGACATGCCGGGGCTGCCTTGCTCAGCTGGCCAAGGCCAGGGTGGAGGCCAGTTGCGTGGCGGGTGCTGCAGCGGACTGCTGGCCTTGCAGCTGGAACGTCGCCACTGCCTGGTCAAGCAGGTTCGCCTGTTCTTCCATCGCCCGGGCAGCGGCGGTGGCTTCTTCGACCAGTGCTGCATTCTGCTGGGTGGTTTCATCCATCTGCATCACGGTCTGGTTGACCTGCTCGATGCCAGCAGACTGCTCCTGTGAGGCCGCGGAGATTTCGCCCATGATGTCGGTGACGCGCTGCACGGCAGACACGATCTCACCCATGGTGGTACCCGCCTGCTGCACCAGCTGCGATCCCTCGGCAACCTTGCCAACCGAGTCCTCGATCAAACTCTTGATCTCCTTGGCGGCACCCGCAGAACGCTGGGCGAGGGTGCGGACTTCGGCGGCGACAACTGCGAAACCGCGCCCCTGCTCACCTGCACGGGCGGCTTCGACTGCTGCATTGAGCGCCAGGATATTGGTCTGGAACGCAATGCCATCGATGACACTGATGATGTCTGCGATACGGTGCGAGGAATGCTGGATCTGGCCCATGGTGTTCACTACTTCCTCCACCACCTGACCACCGCGTGAGGCGACGCCCGCGGCGCCGATGGCCAATTGGTTGGCCTGCCTGGCGGAGTCCGCGTTCTGGCGGACCGTCGAGGTCAGCTCCTCCATCGAGGCAGCCGTTTCTTCCAGGTTGGCCGCCTGCATCTCGGTGCGGCGTGACAGATCGGCGTTGCCAGTTGCGATCTCGCCGGCTGCAAGTGTGATGCTGTCCGCCGACTGTTGGATGCGCGAGACAATCGCAGCAAGTTGCTCGACCGTGCTGTTGGCATCATCGCGCATGCGCGCGAACACACCTTGGGAATCACCGTTCAACGCAACCGTCAGGTCGCCAGCGGCGAGCGCCTGCAGCAGACGCGAGACTTCGCCAAGGTTGGTGTCGCTGACCTGCATCATGGTGTTCAGGCTTGCGACCATGGCGTGGAAGTCGTGTTCAAAACGGTCTTCATCACCGCGCTGGCTGAAGTCGCCGTTTGCCGCAGCCTGACCAAGGCGCTTGATCTCGCCATTGATGGCGGCCAGGTTGGTCTTGATGGAGGCCATGGTTTCGGTGATCACGCGCTTCTCGCCGGGCAGCAAGGGCATGTCCTGGCTCAGGTCGCCGATCGCATAACGTTGCGCCAGCGCAATAACCTGCATCTTTACCGCAATGTGATTGGCGACGAGTACGTTGGTTTCCTCGATCATCTCGCCATACGCGCCGGGGAAGCTGCTGGCATCGATGCGGTAGCTGATCATGCCGGCGTCGTGCTGGCGCGCCATTTCCGTCTGCGCGGCGATCACCGCGCGCAGCTGGTCCTGCATGCGTGCCATGCTGCCCAGCAGCTGGCCGGTTTCATCCTTGCTGGGTGCCCTGATGGCATTGTCCATCTTGCCCTGGGCGATGGCATCGGCAATGCCGGTGGCAGCACGCAGCGGCAACACGATACGGTTGCCGATGGCCCAGCTCAGACCGAGTACCAACAGCACCAGGACGCCGCCGGACAGCGTCATGATGGCGGTGAACTGCAATGCCTGGGCTTGGACGTCATCCATGTAGACGCCGCTGCTGACGACCCAGTTCCAGGGCTTGTAGAGGCCGGAGTAGGCAAGCTTGCCGATGATCCCGTCTTCGCCTGGCTTGGCCCAGCTGTATGCGACATAGCCGCCACCACGCTTGGCGGCTTCAACCTGGTCGTAGTAAACGCGTACGCCATCTTCGCCCCGGAAGTCCTTCAGGTCGCGGTTGAGGAGGTCAGCGCGGAACGGGTGCATCAGCATCACGTACTGCGTGCTGTAGATGTTGAAATAGTTCACGTCGCCATCCGAGCGCATCCCCTGCAGGGCTGCCATCGCCTGTTTCTGTGCTTCCTCGAGTGGCAGCTCGCCGGATTCGGCGCGCTTGGCGTAGTGGTCCAGCACGCCATAGCTGAGTTCGACCTGGGTGCGCAGCGCATCTTTGCGGGTGTCGTACAGGTCCAGGTACTGCATGCGGGCAGCGATCACCGACAAGGCGATCACGCCGATGGCGATCAAGGCCGTCAGCAGGTTCAGCTTGCGCCTGACGGAAATGTTGGAAATGTAGTTGGACCAGAGCTTGGAAACGATCATTGGATCTGCCACGCGCCTTGCGGCGCCAGCGCTGCGTGGGGGTTACGTTGTTATCGGCCGCGTCCGGCTTGAATTGAGGGGCTGGCGGCGCTGCCGTGGGTTTGGCAGTGGTTCCGTTCATGCTGGACGTGCCCGCCACCTGGGCCCAATGCGGGCACGGCTATTGGCAGGCGCCCGCAGCGTCGCGCAGTTGCGGGTGGCTCGGTAGCGGGGACACGCGGCGCATCGGGCAATTCCGGCAGGGAATCCTGGCTGTTCCTGCCACGCATCGTTCAGCATGGCGTCGCCGGCATTGATGGCCGCAAACAACAACCCCGGCCGGGGCCGGGGTTGTTGGAGACTTAGAACTCCTGCCAGTCGGAGTCAGCCAGTTCGGCTACCGCCGTGCGCGGCGTACTGCGGCGGCGTGGGGCAGGTTGCTGCTGCGCGGGGATCGCCTGGGCCGGGCGCTGGGTGGCGGCGCGCGGCGTGGGCTGGACTTCGGCTGTTGCTTCGTCCAGCTGGAACACCGAAACCACATTGGCAAGGTGGGTGGCCTGTTCCTCCATCGAGCGCGCCGCAGCGGTGGCTTCTTCAACCAACGCGGCATTCTGCTGGGTGGTTTCATCCATCTGCACGACGGTCTGGTTGACCTGCTCGATGCCGGCGGACTGCTCCTGCGACGCAGCGGAAATCTCGGCCATGATGTCGGTGACGCGCTGCACCGAGGCGACGATTTCACCCATGGTGGTGCCGGCCTTGCGGACCAACGCCGAGCCATCGGCAACCTTGCCGACGGAATCGTCAATCAGGCCCTTGATCTCCTTGGCCGCACCCGCCGAGCGTTGCGCCAACGTGCGGACCTCGGAAGCGACGACTGCAAAACCACGGCCCTGTTCGCCGGCGCGAGCAGCTTCCACGGCGGCATTCAAGGCCAGGATGTTGGTCTGGAAGGCGATGCCGTCGATCACCGAGATGATCTCGGCGATCTTGCGCGAGGACTGCTCGATCTGGGTCATCGTGCCAACGACCTGGCTGACCACTTCGCCACCCTGCGAGGCCACCGATGCCGCGCCGATGGCGAGCTGGTTGGCTTGTCGGGCAGACTCGGCGTTCTGGCGCACGGTGGAAGTCAGTTCTTCCATCGACGCAGCGGTTTCTTCCAGGTTGGCGGCCTGCTGCTCGGTGCGACGCGACAGGTCACTATTGCCGCTGGCGATCTCGGTGGCAGCGGAATTGATCGACAGCGAGGATTGCTTGATGCGACCGACGATGCCGGTCAGCTGCTCGGCGGTGGCGTTGGCATCGTCACGCATGGTGGCGAACACACCCTGGTAGTCGCCGTGCATGCGGACGGTCAGGTCGCCGCGTGACAGGGCCGAGAGCAACGTGGAAATCTGCTCCAGGCTGCTGGCATTGGCATCGAGCAGGCTGTTGATCTGCTCGGCGAGCTGCAGGAAGAAGCCGTCCTTGCCAGCGGTATCGACGCGGCCGCTGAGATCGCCGGCCGCGGCGGCGGCGATGACACGTGCCACTTCCTTCTCGACCTGGGCTTCAGTGGTGCGGTCACGCCACTCAACGACATGACCGACGGTCGCGCCGTTTTCGTCGCGGATGACCGAGATGGTCTGCGCGAACTGGGCGTTGCCGAACTGCATCTCACGCTTGCTGACGCCGGTCTTCTCCAGCGCGTCCATTACCTTGCCATCCACTTCGCCGCGGTACTCCAGCGCGGTCACCGGCTGGCCGACGAGGGGCTTGGAGGCGTCGTAGTGGCTCAGCTCGCTGGCTACATCATCGCTGTAGGTAACCAGCGTGTCCTGCAGGGCGCGATTGGCGTAGACGATTTCCAGGTCGGTGTTGGTGAGGTAGACGCCGGTTGCCGAATAATCGAGCGCGGTGCGGATGCGCAGGTTTTCGTTGGCGATGATCTGGTCCTGCTCGATGCGTTCACGCAGGTCGCGTTGCATGCGCTGCATGGCACGCAGCAGGTCACCGACTTCGTCCGCACGGGAGACATCGATGTGGCCATCAAGCTTGCCGCTGGCAACCTCATTGGCAACGCCGACTGCACCACGCATGGAGCCGACCAGCGAGCGCGCGAAGATCCACACCAGCAGCAAGCCGGCGCCGGCGCCGACCAGCACCGCGATGACGATCAGGACGGCGGAAGCACGGTAGGTTTCCGAGGCCTGCTTGGTCGCGGCCAGGGCGCGGGCGTTGTCATTGGCGGCCAACGCCTGCAGCGACATATACGCCTTGCGATGCAGGTTGCGGGTCTCACCAACAAAGGTGTCGATGGCGTCGTCGGGAAGCTCGAGTTCGAGCATCTCGGTCACGGCGTCGTAGGAACCCTTGGCGGCAGTCCAGTCCGCGACGAACGTGTCGAACAGCTTCTTCTGTTCCGGGTTGTCGATGAGCTTGGGATAGTTGCCGGTGGTCGCATCGATCTGGGCGCGCAGTTCAGTCGCGCGTGCCTTGGCATCCGCCTTGACGTCGTCGCTGGCGCGGACGAGGCTCTGGTAGGAAGCGTTGCGGTACTCACTGACCATGCCGCTGAGCTCACCGGTGGTGCGAAGGCTCGGCATGCGGTTTTCGGCAAGGTCGGAGGTGACGTTGTTCAATGAGTGCAGGCCGCGGTAGGCGACGATGCCCTGCAGCAGCATGACGAACAGTACGACACCGAAGGTAAGCATCAGCTTCGGCTTGAGTTTCAGCGAGTTGATCCACTGCATCTTGCGCTCTCTCCGGGAACAGCTCCGCGCGTCTGTGCGCGGAGGGGCACGCCGGCGACGCCGGCGTGCGTACAGGCGTGATTACTTGATGTTGGCGAGCTTCAGGCCTGCCGGCGAGCTGACCTCGATCTCGGCGCGCGATGCTTCACGCTGGATCTTGCCGATCACGCAGACGGTCTTGCCTTCCAGCGTTTCCAGCGGGAAGCTGAACTTGCTGCGGTTGGCACCGGCAATACGGGCCGAGAACGTGTGGCGCGGGAATGCGCCGCCCATGTGCAGGAAGGTCGGCTGGCCTTCGGAGCCTTCGGCGTAGCGAGCTTTCTCGACCTTGCCGCAGACCATGCCGTCACGGCCGGCAAAGCGGGCAGCGGTTTCCGGCGGAATCATTTCAGCGGTGTCGGCGGCGACGGCGAACGAAACCGTCGTCAGTGCGGCGGCGGTCAACAGCGGGAGCAGGTGCTTGTACATCGATTTCTCCGGGATGGCATTGGGCCCGTCGGGGAGAGCGGGCATGCAAGCGCTATCGGCCGTGAACAGGCAGGCTTAAGCCTGGTGTTCTGAACTGTGATGGCGCTCGCGTTTGCGGGGATCAGGCGGCGGCTTCTTCGGTGGCAGCAGGCTGGCCAAGGTCGGCGGTATCGAGCAGGGTTTCGATGTCCAGCAGGATCAACATGCGGTCGTCCTGGGTACCGATGCCGGAAATGAAGCGGGTGTCGACGGCGGCACCGAACTCAGGCGTCGGGCGGATCTGGTCAGCGTTCAACGGGATCACGTCGGAAACGCTGTCCACCACGATGCCGACGACGCGGTCATCCACGTTCAGCACGATCATCACCGTGAAAGCGTCGTAACGGGCTTCGTCCAGGCGGAGCTTCAGGCGCAGGTCGATCACAGGCACGATGGTGCCACGCAGGTTGATCACGCCCTTGATGTAGTCGGGGGCATCGGGCACGCGGGTGACGGAGTCGTAGCCGCGGATTTCCTGCACCTTGAGGATATCCACGCCGTAGTGCTCGTTGCCGAGGGTGAAGCTGAGGAACTCGCCGCCGGTGCCTTCGGCGGAGTTGGTGCGGGTGTCGTTCATGGCGTGTCCTGGTCCTGGCAGTGTGCCGGTGCTTGCGGCTGATGCACCGGTATCGGCGCCAGGAGCGGGGACTTTAGCGATGTGGAATGGCGTGGTCGATGCCCGGCCGGCAACCGGGGCAGGACTTCAGTCGCCGTTGCTGCGCGCCTTGCGCAGGCGATCGATGCGGAAGATGTAGCGCTGGATGGTGTTGTCGGCCCCGCGGGGCAGGTCACTGAAGCGCAGCCCGGCGCGGGTCATCTCCACGCCGTTGGGCTGCCTTTGCTGGCGCAGGTTGCAGACCACCAGTGCGGTGGAGAAGGGTGTGCTCTCCGGGATATCGAGCAGGCCGGTGTAGCGTGACTGCAGTTTCAGCAGGCTCTGCTCGGCCGGCAGCAGCAGGGCGATGCCGCCTGCACTGATATCCAGCACACGCAGGCGGATTGCTTTGCCGCCGTCCGGGTCGGGCAGTTCAAAATACGGAGAGTCACCGACAGGGGTTTCCAGGCGGTAGAACTCGCGCCGCTGCAGGTGATGGGCTTCCTCGGGCAGGCCTGCCTCGAATGCAACGTGGCCATCGCGGTCGATGCGGTGGTGGCCATGCAGATGGAAGCGCACGGTTACCTTGTCGACCTGGCCGAAGCACAGCAGGCTGGAAGCGTTCTCGACGGACTGGTTGACGGAAGGCACCGGGCTGGCGTCCAGGATCACGCCATGGCTGTCAACTTCCAGTACGGCCGAAGGAAATGACTGGTCACGCCCATCCGGGTGCACGGTCAGCATCGCCCGCTGGTCGATCATGGCCTGCAGCAGGTGCCTGACCTGGTGCGGGTTGCGCACCATGTAACGGTCGTCGGCATACAGGTTGCCGGCGTGCGGTGAGGCGGTTGGCGCGGGTGATTCGTGATCGGGCATGGACACTGGTGTGAGTTGGCCGTTTGAGGCGGCGCACGCAGGTGTGTGCGCTGCAAACTGTGATATCGGCCGCTATTTCAGCATCTTTAGAGGGGCAAATACGAGCCTGCCTGGTATTCGTGCGGGCGTAGCGCGGATTGCCACCCGGGCGGGCAGGGCCAGCAGGCCGTGGTGCACAGCGCCGCCAGCGGGCGGGGTTCCACCCGCTGGCGGACAGCGGGTTTCAGAACTCCTGCCAGTTCTCCCCGCTGCTGATGCTTGAGCGCGGCGGCGCACTTGGAATGGCACGCAGCGCCGGCCGCGTCCGTGTTGCTGACGGCGTCGCCGGGACGCTCGCTGCAACCCGCGCCAGCGATGCCTCAAGGCTGTCGGAAAGACGGAACTGGGCCACCGCTTCGGTCAGTTGCTGCGCCTGTTCCTCCATCGAGCGCGCCGCAGCTGTGGCTTCCTCCACCAGCGCGGCGTTCTGCTGGGTGCTCTCATCCATCTGCATCACGGTCTGGTTGACCTGCTCGATGCCGGTGGTCTGTTCCTGCGACGCTGCCGCTATGTCGGCCATGATCGTGGTGACACGCTGCACCGAGGCGACGATATCGTCCATGGTCGCACCGGCCCGCCGCACCAGCTGCGATCCCTCGCCAACCTTGCCGACCGAATCATCGATCAACGACTTGATTTCCTTGGCGGCGGCAGCGGAGCGCTGCGCCAGCGTGCGTACTTCCGTGGCTACCACGGCAAATCCGCGCCCCTGGTCGCCGGCCCGCGCTGCTTCCACTGCGGCATTGAGTGCAAGGATGTTGGTCTGGAATGCGATGCCGTCGATGACGCTGATGATGTCGGCAATGCGCTGCGAGGATTGCTCGATGGACGCCATCGTGGTGACTACCTGACCGACCACTTCGCCGCCCTGGGCGGCGACGCTGGCGGCACCGCGGGCCAACTGGTCGGCCTGGCGGGCATGCTCGGCGTTCTGGCGCACGGTTGAGGTCAGTTCCTCCATCGATGCGGCCGTTTCCTCCAGGTTGGCCGCCTGTTGTTCGGTGCGTCGCGAGAGATCGTTGTTGCCGGTGGCGATCTCGCTGGCCGACAGGCTGATGCTGCCGCTGCTGGATTGGATGCGGGTAACGATCGCCGCCAGTTGCTCCATGCTGGCGTTTCCGTCATCACGCATGCGCGCGAATACCCCGTTGAAATCGCCTTCCATGCGTTTGGTCAGGTCGCCTTGGGCGATGGCCTGGAGCAGCTGCGAAAGGTGCCCAAGGTTGTTGTCGGTGGTGTGCATGAGCGAATTGAGCCCGCCCACCATGTCACGGAAGTCGTACTCGAAGCGGTCTACATCGCCACGCTGGCTGAAGTCGCCTGCCGCTGCTGCGGCGGCGAGGCGCTTGATCTCCGAGTTGATCGCCGACAGGCTGGCCTTGGTGCTGTCCATTGCGTCGGTGATGACGGCTTTTTCTCCAGGCAGGCGATCCATGTCCACCGAAAGGTCGCCGCGGGCATAGTGCCGCATCACGTCGACCGCACGCATCTTCACTCCGATGTGCTGCGCCACCAGGGCATTGACCCCTCCTACCATGCGGCCGAATTCTCCTGGAAAACGCGCTTCATCCATCCGGTAGCTGATCTGCCCCTCGTCATGCTCGCGTGCCATGGTCAACTGGGCGGCGATCACCGCTTTCAGCTGCTCCTGCATCCGCTTCATCGTCACCAGAAGGCTGCCGACCTCGTCCTTGCGGGAGGTGTCGATGTCACCTTCGAGGCGGCCACTGGCGACGTCATCGACTACACGCAACGCAGCACCGATGGGTAGCACGATGGAGCGGACGATGAACACACCAAGCAGCGCGGACAGTATGCCGAGCAGGACCATGCAGGTGATGATGATGGTGATGCTGCGTGCCTGCGCCGTGCTTGCTGCCGCCACTTCGCGGTCCAGTGCCGCCACGACGTAGACCGAGAGCTGTTCTATGGATTCGAAAAGATCGCGGCGACTGACCCGCGACTGATCGTTGGAAATGGTCTGCGCCAATGCGTTTTGACCGCCAGCGATGGCGTTCTCCATCAGCGCGTGCGCATTGAAGTACGCGTCAAGGTTCTTCTGCAGTTCCGCATACAGGCGCTGCTGCTCGCTGCTCGCAGCCAATGCCTCGTATTGCTTGCGGTGCTCGGCGAGCTTGTTGCGCTGGTCAAGGATGCGCTGGTTGTATTCGGCGACGAACTGCGGCTCATCCAGGTGCGACAACTGCGAGAGTTCGGCGATGCGTACCTCGGCCAGATCCGCGCGGATCCTGTCCATGTATTGCACGGCGGGCATGTAACGGGCGCTGACCTCATCCAGTTGCGCGGTGGCCTGTTTGAGGCGAACCACCGCGAACCCGCCCACGGCCAGCGTAGTGACCGTGGTGAGGGTGAATGCGATTGCGAGCTTTCGGGCAATGCTCAGGTTGCGGAAGAACTCCATCTCTTTCTCTCCGGGTGGTCAGCGGATATGCCGGAGGGGCCGACATACCTTTGTCGGACACCCTGCGGAGGCAAGCAGCACCGCGCGGGCGGTGTTGTTAATGCGGTTAACGGCGTTTTCTGTATTGGCTGTAGTAAGAAAAGGTATTTATTTTCTTAAGAATTCAGACATTTAGCGTCTCTGACGTCATCTTTCTGACGCGTTCAAAATCGGCAGGAAGAATTCGCGACGCACTGCCGTAAGACAGCGTGGCAGCAGCCACATTTCCGGAAAAAATCGCAGGTGACCAAAAAAAAGAACCCCCGCGGTCAGGCGGGGGCTCGTGGGCTGCGGTGGGGTCCAAGGCGGACTTAGAACTCCTGCCAATCGCTGTTGCTGGCAATCGCCGGGGCGGGAGCGGGCTTTCGTGAGTGCGCGCCGCTCATCGAGGCCTGGCGGGGTGGGGATGCCAGTTGGACGGGGGCGGTCCGCATGACCGGCGCGGTGGCCTGCTGCTCGAGCTGGAACGCGGATACCGCAGCGCTGAGCTGGTTCGCCTGTTCTTCCATCGCCCGCGCGGCGGCGGTGGCTTCTTCCACCAACGCGGCATTCTGCTGGGTAGTTTCGTCCATCTGCATCACGGTCTGGTTGACCTGCTCGATGCCGGCAGACTGTTCCTGCGACGCGGCCGAGATCTCGGCCATGATGTCGTTGACGCGCTGCACCGAGCCGACGATCTCGCCCATCGTGCTGCCGGCCTGGTGCACCAGTGCCGAGCCTTCGCCGACCTTGCTGACCGAGTCCTGGATCAGGTCCTTGATCTCCTTGGCGGCCGATGCCGAACGCTGCGCCAGCGTGCGCACTTCGGTGGCGACCACGGCAAAGCCGCGGCCCTGTTCACCGGCACGGGCGGCTTCGACCGCGGCATTGAGGGCCAGGATGTTGGTCTGGAAGGCGATGCCGTCGATGACGCTGATGATGTCGGCGATCTTCTTCGACGAGGTTT
>Ga0308157_10006464_pt1 | contig 14056 bp, 21 predicted proteins | sample PhyBR1_FD_201035 | JGI IMG/M metagenome (GOLD analysis project Ga0308157, IMG submission 201035) | Phyllosphere microbial communities from UC Gill Tract Community Farm, Albany, California, United States - DLSLB.R1 | ecosystem: Host-associated > Plants > Phyllosphere > Unclassified | place: USA...
CGGATGGAGAAGAGGAGCAACGCGATCTAGCTATCGCGGCCGCGATCAAGCAGGTGCGACAGACGTCATACTAGATATCAAGCGACTTCTCCTATCCCCTCGGAACACATCAATCTTACCGGAGAATATCGTTGGCCAAAGCCTTAGCGTAGGATTTCGCCCTCTCCCGCAAACGACCCCAACTAGCCTAAGTTCATCATTTAAAAGGGCTGTAAAGCTACATGAGCGTTTCAATTTGGAAAAGTGAGTAGATAGGAGGGTTATGTAAGAAAACGCTTAGAAGTGGTTTCAGGAGCTAACTGAAAGAGTATATTAGTTTTACTAACTAATTTTCTTAAAGGATTGAGTATGTCTTTACCTCCATTTGGACTTGTCAGCAAAATTTGGGTTTCTGGTTATGATTTTCTAACGTCATCTGGTAAGAAAAACCAGGCGCTAAATGATATATGCTCTTTGGCAAGGGCAAATATGACAGTGTTAAAGATAATCATTAATGCTGCACCTGCATCCGACTTTAATACCGCTCTGGCAGAAGCAAGACAGATGAAAGCTAATCCTGGTAATTTATTTCCATCGCCTACTAGAATCCAACTGCGGCAACCAGCGGCTACTACCACATTAGACGTTGCTTCAAAGAAGTTTGATGCTATCAAGAGTGACCAAGCTTTTGTTTTACCGGCAAATGTCAGAGATCTATTAAGCTCGATGATAAGCACATTAGATCGCTACCATACAGATTATAATCATTCTTTAACCACTAACTCGCCGGGTAGTTTTCGCTTTAGTCGTTGCTTAAGGCTTCATGATGCAATGATTGATCTTCATGATTCTGCTCGTTTAAGTCTGCCGGAACGACATCGGAAAAGATTCGGTCCGCAAACTCTTAACAGAATTATCTAAATTATTATATTTGCTATCACCATCAACGCTCGCCGCAGACTCACGGCCAGCTTTACCGGACGTGAGCGAGGAAGCGTAATTTCATCGGTTCTGTCAGATAAGCACCTTACGCGCCGATCCGGTGTTGCCGTAGATTTGAGACAAAAAAACCGCTTTGCAGCGGTTCTTCTCATTCCTCCCCTATATCAAAAATCCCCATCACTGGAATGATCTCCTGGCTTGCCCTGCCGGTAATCACCAGAAAGCGCCGCCATAGCCCATAAGGGATCTTTTCATCGCCTGACGTGTAAGCCCGTATGCGGCGACCGGCATTGTTCCCGGACAGGCCAAGCAGTGCCGCCAGTTTATTCTCAGATGCGTATTCCGGGAACGCTGCCATAAACTGATCGAACCAGGCTGACACCAGTTCCGGGGCCGGGGCTTCCCATCCTTCATCAGCCGTTCTCAGGTGTTTATCACCGTAATCGTCAGCATTGATACCAGACGCTGCCGGATAGCGTGGAGCGTCCAGGTTAGCGCGTAACTGCCTGCACCCATCTTCTGAGCCTTGTTGCAGCAGTATAAGACGTTGCTCGTTGATGTTAGGCAGATCGATAGAAATGTTCATAGATGCCTCTCAGCGTCGATTAAGGGCAGCAGAGCTGCCCTTATGCTTGATAGCGTACTAACGCGATAGGTTTATTGCGGCTTAAGCGCGATATGCTTGATATCAGAAACCCGGATGTTCACTAAAGTCAGTGTGCCGGTTGCCAGATTTTCCCACATGCCTTTAGCGTGTATGTGCATCAGGCAGTAATACAGGTAGCGCGGAAGCACTACTTCCGTCCGTGTTACCTTTATCCCGATATGCTCAGGATTGAATGTATACGTGGGTTCTCCAACCGCCTTAACGGTTCCTCTGCGCACTATCCAGAAATCAGCATCTGGAAGGTTTACAGAGACTTTGGCTACATCTTGCAGTCTCATCGTTACTCCTGAATAACTAGCCTTCCCGTCTGGGCGGCTTTCTGTATTCGGGCGTAACTATATCAAGTCATTTTGGCTTTCGGACCTTTTCAATAAACGCTACAACGTCACGATAACGAAATTTGCGGGTTTTGCCGGTGTGCTGGTATAGCGGCTGCGGCAACTCCACTCCTTTATACTCACCCGTTGTCTGGTACTTATAGACCAGCTCCCCTTCCCTGATCCCCAGCCAACCGGCGAAGTCTTTTGTCGTAATTTCCATCTTTAAAACTTAGTTTTCTTAGGTAAACCCTTAGGATGTTCTCAGGGATTCCAAAGGAATCCTAAGGGATTTCCTTAGGGTTTATATAAGGATTCTCAACTCATTCTTTTTTCTTTGCGGTCTGACATGAGTTTTTCATACAGTCCGTCTTTGTGGCCCGGAAGCAAAGAAATATTGCTGATATTAAACCTGTCTAAAACACCCTGGAAGTAATCCAGCGTCAGGTTTTCCGGGGCGTACTCATCCAGGTTGCTGTAAAGCGGTTCATCAGATTCAGGATCAATAACCATGAAGAACCAGTTCATCGGCTCATCCCATCCAAGCAATACATCTACAGTGCCGTGGGGTGTCTCTCCATTCAGTCTGTATTGACTCATCGTAATTCCTCAGGATGTTTATAGTGTTTCCTTAAGAAATCCCACGGATTCCCTAAGGGCGTTACAGCGCCCCGTCTCTTTCGAATTTTTCTCTTATGGCTTCCATGATGTAGCTTGAGAAGTCGAGAACGGTTTTGTTTGAATCTCGCAGCGCCTGGTGTGCGTCGAAGTAGCTCGCCGGAATTGCCTTGAGCGTCTTTGTACGCACCTCTCTTTTAGCCGGTGCATCGGTTGCCGCTGGCGTGTTCACTTTCAGCATGGCATCACCTAACTGGTCATCTGCAACAGCTTGATACAGGCTTGCTTTATTTTTCTTGCTAGTCATTACGGAAACCTCAGGTAGTGCATTATAGGAATTTATTGGGAATCCTAAGGATGTTTAAAGGATTCCCGTAAGGATTCCATTGTATATTATTCTTCGTCTGCTAGCAGCGCCTGAATTTCAGCAACAACCTTCCGCAACTCACGCCCTGCCGGTGATGCCCTGCCGTTTTTGATCTCGGTAATCCCCTGTCCGGTCCGTAAACTTTCCTGGAACCCATAGCGTCCGGTACGGTAAGGAAGACGGTTGTTAAGCAGCTTCATATGGCGGCTTTCTGCTAGCTGGTTTTCCATTTCAGGAAAGTTCTTTTTGTTTGGCGGCGTCTTGCATAGCAGAACGTGAGTGACCAGCTCAAAACCGATTTTTTTGCTGATATCAGCCAGAACGTGATCAAAAGAGGCCAGGCCAATAAGCTCTGTCGGGCTGTCGTTCGCAGGAACAATTACCAGATCAGCAACTGCAACAACAGAACGGGTAAGCTCGGAGTCAAAGCCACCGCAGTCAACGTAAACCAGCTTACCCGCTTCGTCACGCTCCCGGATGTAGCTCATCAGCTCTTTCGAATTGTTGAACGTTGATACAGGCCATTGCGCGTCATCCGGGCGCATACGGTTAAGAATGCTAATCCCCTTATGAACATCGATATCGATAACGTCATCAGGGCGCAGCTCACCGATAAGGTGAACTGACGTCGTTGTTTTTCCGGTGCCGCCTTTGTTGTGTGCTGCTGCAATAACTGTCATGTCGTTTTCCTTTTCTGCGTTGCGATAGGGATATATTACATAATCCTTTTGGATGTTCAAAGGATTTATTTGGGATTTCCCTAAGATTCCCCTAAGGGTTCTTTGTCGCGGTGCAAAAAAAAACCGAACACTCAGAGAGTGTCCGGCTGATCAGGCGTTAACCTGTGTTAAACCAGCTTGATAAACTTCAGGTAAGCCCTGATGCCGTCAGCCTGGTTTTTCCTGTCTGCTTCCACAAAAAACGCTTCGAGCGCCAGTAACGCAACGTGAAAAGCCTGGTCGCGGGTGCGCTCAAACACAGCGGTAAGCACATCGAACGTCAGCGCCATGCCTAGCTGATGGTTGTCTATCGACACCGAGTAGTTACCGATCCTGATGGTAAACACCCGTTCATCTGCCGGACAGAAGTAGAAACCACCGTTGCTGAGTTCCATGAAAGACCAGCCTTGACGGTGAAACTCAGGCAGACCGGTAACGTACTTATCAAACAACCGGTGTATCAGCATTTCCAGCATTACGGCCTTACCGTTAATGCAGCTTTTCAGCCTGGACTCAACCGTATAAAGGTAAAACTCATCGCTGTTAGGGATTGCGGAAATTTCAGGGGTTTGGGTTTTCATACTGGCTCCTGACGGGAACCATATCGCCAGCGGCGATACAGTTCGCCGTAGCTTGAAGGGATTGAAAGGTGCGTTACAACCGGCTATCACGCACGTTGACCGGTAGCCTTATGATAACAATCAATGGCACTACTCACCAGGACAGGGCAGGGGGGGCATTTTGCAATCATATCTGCGACCGGCGCCGCCCAGCTCGCGCATCATCTGATAGCAAATTTTACGGCCAGAACGCCCTGCAGGACGCTGAGGTGATAGCAATTCAGGGTAACAGCAGCGGATTTTCTGGCGGGTATGAAAAGCGGATTGTGTGATTTAGGCCAATTCCGACATCCAGCGCGAACACGCGCAGATAGTGCTGGGTGCTTTTAAAATCCTTATGCCCCATGTACGCCTGCAACGTGACCGGCAGCGCCCCGTTCATCGCCAGGTGCATGGCGAACGAATGCCGGAAGGTTTTCGGACTGATCAGGGGAATGGTGAATTTCACGCCGCGCCGCTCGCACTCAGCCAGGGCGTTTTGCAGCCAGTGCCGTGCAGTGTCGTCGGTTATCTCCCATACCGGCTTTGTGCGGTGCCGTGTGAAGGTTGCCAGGTGATCCCGCAGCCGCATAACAAACGCCTCATCGAGCAGCGGCACGGCGCGTTTAACCGGCTCTCCCTTGCGCGGGCGTCCGGGCCGGGGCTGCTGTCGCTGTTTCAGCGTATACAGCACGACATACGGCCTTCTGGCATCGAGGACAATATCAGCCGGGGTGACGGCTAACGCCTCGCTGATGCGTGCGCCGGTGTTCCAGAGGAAATCAAACAGTATCCGCTGACGCAGATCGCCTACGGCATCGAGCAGCACGCCGATTTCAGGCGCAAGCAGGTATTTCGGATAGCCGGTTGTCTCGGCGGCAAGATCGCGCATGGCGGCGGCGAGAGGGTAATCCATACCAAACCGCGCTGCCGGTGTTCCGGGCGTCGTGACAACGCTACGTGAAATCTGAGGGATTTCGGGGGGGAAGTTACTCAATTTTTTAAATCTCCGCACCACATGCCTGTTACGTCTATTTTGACGTAAGCAGGCGAGCAGTGCGCGAAGAAAAACTCCGCTGGCGGTAAATCACATTCGGGGAAACCCGCCCATGCCGGAGTTTTACCGAATGGCGCAGCGGGGCAACCGGCGCGGCCTGACCCGGCGCAGAGGACCTGACCACTATATATGGTATGCGTGCCAGCTGAGACAGGCACAACATGTAGTTAATTGCGCCGCAGCGGGGCGATTCGGTAGAATCGGGGTTTTACCGAATGCGGGGAAAAGGAGTCTCTATGGAACAGACCTTTCAAACTTTGGATTTCGTGAAATATCTTCCGGCTGGCCTGGCGCTGCTGCTCTGGCTGTTTCACTGGCACACCCGGCATACCCTTAGCGGATATGAAAAGATGAAAGAGTCAAAGCAATGGCATGATTTACCGGACTTAACGCCAGCGCATACCCAGGAAGCAACCCTAGATTGCATGATTGATGCAAAGTCCGAGTTGCTTTCTTTTTCATTCCTGCTTTCGGTTGCAATGTCGCTGATAGCGGCGGTGTCTGTATTGCTGCTCAGGTAATCACAAGCCGTCGAAGCTATCATTGCGCGAATTTACAGGGAAAAAATGATTTAATAAGCCCTGCTAAACAATCGGGCAAAACAGGAGGCGGTAAGGTGCTTGATACGCTTTATGACGGAGTGAATTTTTTCCAGGCGTGTGTGTATGCAGTGATCATCTGGGGGGCGCTCTGTGTCGCGCTCTGGTTCAACTTTTTCAGTGATGCGCGTCACGGCGGCGGCCTGTCAGACTTTATCGACATATTTCCGCAGTGGCTGGTTTATGGCGTTATATCGGCATGGCTGATTACAGGGACGTTCCCGTTTCTTAACTATATGGCAGATAAAGAACAGTTCGGCAGCGTGGTAGGACGTGCCAGAGAAATGGGCCTCTTTGACGAACGGCCCTGGTACGGTGTCGGCGGCTATCAGTTTCTGGCTGTGGTACTGGTCCTGCTGATCAGCTACCTTTACCATCGCTATGTTGTCGAATGACACAGCCGTGAGTGAGATTTCACGCGTTTAACATGCCGCTACTGAAGCGGCATTTTTAATGCCAGTAATACAGGGGTTTCACTAATCAGCGAAAAAGGCGCTAAAGCTACGCCTGTCGGCTGAGTTAAGGCTTCCTAATACCGTATTGGGTTGACGTATTCGTCAATAGCGAGTAATATTTAAACCGTAGTTAGTGGCGGTAGGAAAATCCCCACGTAAAAAACCCAAATTCCTTGTTTGTTGTGGCGGTAGGAAAATCCCCACGTAAAAAACCCAAATTCCTTGTAATAACTACCCTAAAAACCTCGACAATGTCGGGGTTTTTTTGTATCCGGTGAAGGGCGATCATGGAACTTAAAAAGTTAGATAACTCGTTTTACACAGACAACCCTGTAGTGCTTGAGGCGCTCGATTTTGACACCTCTAACCGGGTATGGATGGCTGGCAATAAGGTTCGCGGTCATGGCATCGTACAAATTGAGCTGAACGGATTAGTTTTTGCTATTCCGGTTCGCTCTAACATTCAGCATGATGCGAGCCTTATTCTTGAGGTAAATCGCGACCGGAACCGGCGTGTTAAAGGCATGGGGCTGGATTATACAAAAGCTCTGCTGATTAGAAAGCCCTGCCATGTCAGTAGTGATCCCTTCCTGCTGAAAACAAAAGAAGCAGGCAGAAAGCTACAGGGTAAGGAAGATCACGTAACCAAGCAGTTTACTCGGTACGTGGAAAAGTATGTAAAGGCTGTACAGAATAAAGACAGAAACATCCTGAACAGCGCTGATTACAGATTCACTACCCTTATAAATTACCACACTGAATTAGGCTTGCCCTGAATGATGTAACGGATTCGGCAGAATAGGGGTTTTACCGAATGCGCCGCAGAAGGGCGTAAAAAAACCGCCTGGCGGCGGCTTAATCGCTTTGCGCGTTACAGATCAGGCGTGAAGGTTTCTATCATGAACATAATCCACGCAACCAAAAGCAGGCCAGCAATGACGACGACAGCGGCAAGCTTTGCGTAAAAGTGCCAGGCCGGGACGGGCTTAGCCCATATATCCCTGTGGGCGGTTGAGCCTGATCCAGAGCCTGACAGTGATTCTACGAGTAGTTTGATTACCGGCAGGGCGCACAGTGCAAACAGCGCCAGCGTGAACAGATGAGTACCCCATTCCATAATGTCACCTCTCAAAGCGGCGGTTATTCTGCTTCCAGCTCGGAAAGCTGGCCTATTGTGATCTCAGTGAGGCCGGTATCAGCAAAATGTCCTTTCCCCGACTCCATATCAAAGTTGCCAGCCGTGAACTGGTGAACGTCACGCCAGATTACGAAGCAGGTAGGGCAAGTGATTGGCAGCTCGCCTTCAGCCAGCTTTTCACAGTTTTCAATCACTATGCCCTGTTCGTTACGACTGATATTGTAGCCGCTTGTGCAGAGCGTTTCATAGCCGTGCGCCCCGGTGACAACATGTGTTGCAACCCTTTCTCTGACCGTTCCGTTCACTAATAGCTGTTCGCATGTCGTGATAGTTCGCATGTCTGGCCCTCGGCAATTTGATAGGTGTGTACAGATCTTACCCCATCATATTCGGGCCAGCCAGGACAAACAGGAGGCCGTGAAAGAAGCGTCTATCAGTCGTCCTCATTATCTAACGGGCTTATAACAGGTACACCATGCTTTGAAAGTAAGTCCTCAATTGCCTCATCGAGTAAGCGACTTTTAGGGATGCGGGAAGTTTTAGCCAGTTCATCAAAAAGTGGCACAAGACGGTTATCAAGAGAGGAAGTAAAGCGGCGACGGTTCTTTAAATAGGGTTCGGCCATGTCATAACTACCTTTAGTAAAAGACAGGTAGTGTAAGGTGATGGCAGATAGAATAAAGTGGTTGCAGATAGGCACTAAGTGGTTGCACATAGTGCCTATATAGTGCATAACTAAAGATGCCAACTGGCACCAGGGAATTATAAGAAAATGATGTACCTTTTAAGTCGCCTTGTGGCGACTTTTTTTATATTTATTTTCTTTGCGATGTCTAGTTAAAATCATGATCGTACACAATCCAAATTATCGATCAGTCTAAGCCTGCGTTGCTTTCTGAAAGTGTTCATATGCAAAGTTGAAAGCAGCGTTTTCCGTATCAAATGTTTTATCCGTAATACTTTCCCAATCATTAGTCCACATGTATCTAATACGCCACCCGTCAGTAACAGGCCAGATGATATAATGTCTGCTGCAATCATAATCCATGTTATCGGATTGCATTCTTTCACCGCTTTCCAGCATGTAAAATATGGTCCCACCTACAATGAATTTTCTCATCACAACTCCGGCAGAAAAAAGGTTAAGCAAGTTTACGCGATTTTCAGAGTTGAGAGGGATTTAGATACCATAGACGATTGATGTGGTAGTGCCTGTAAGCCGCGTTAGAGAAGGGCATCACGCGTTTACCGGTGCTACTCAGTTCGATCATGGGTAAAGGTTCAGGTGTAGAAGTGGCAATGTTCAGGCAGGGTGTTTATGCCAGCGGGGTTCTGTGGGTAGCAGCATCACTCAGTGCCGAACAAAAGGGTTTCGAGCTGGTAATCACATATATCAATAAACCCCTCTGATGATGTCGTTTTTGCTTAAAATATAATCACTCTTTCGATGTTTTATATGATCTGTATCGCATTAAATAAGGATGGCTAAAATAGATAAAGTTTTTATCGTCAGAAAATACAATCAAATCTGTTTGTATTCACTTAATTGATTGGGTTATTAATAGCATATCGGCATCCTAATATTAATAACCTAAATAACTTGCGATCAAATTGTCTTTTTACAGAAACATCTTAATGCATATTAAACGCTTGATTGAATAGCGGTTACATATCTTGTTGTTTAAGAGGCTCTTTGCTAGTATCTGTTTTACCGGACAACGTGCGCTATAACCGGTTGCAACGCACTCTTTAATCCTTTCTGCCAGAGGCTTCTTCATGTTGCCTCTCAGGCACATGAAGATTGCCCTAAAGGTAATCAATCATGATCGATAAAATCGAAAAAGCTTTCTATGAGTTCAATACCGCAGTTAATGTTGAATGTGTTAAACCTGATATAACATCACCGGTTGTACATCTTCAATATAGTGGTACTGAGTCATATTCTAATCTCGAAGCTTACTTAAGCGAACGTAGATTTAATCTACAAAAACTAAACCTTGATGATTGTACTGATTCGACCAATCTCAAAAGAGCCTGGTTGTTTGATCGTGTAATCATTCATGCTTGCCTGTACCCGCATAGCAGAACTGCTGACGTGACTTTCTTCATTGTCAGTAATGACGCGCTACTTCACCTCGATATCGAGACAGTAGTTTTGCAGTACAGAAAACACTTAGCTGATAAAGTTAAGTGATCGTGGGGGATTGAGCTTATGCTCAATCCCTTTTTTCTTTTTGGGGGCCGGAGAACTGAGGGGGAAACTGCCGCTGACGCATCCTGGATGAGTGCGGCACAATGCCAAAAGAAAGGTCTACAGACGTCTACCGGAAGCGTTAGGCATCGTTTTTAGCGGCGGCAGCTAACTTAGCTTCAAAAGTCCTCAGAAGCCGTCCGGCTTCACTGACCTTAGTGGCAAAATCTGCCCTGAATTTGTTCAGGGGTTTAAACAGCTCTCTGCGCTGCTTGAAGTAGTCGCTCTTTGTGATGCTTCCAAACTGGTAGAGTTTACGCAGCTCTGTATGAGCCTCATCGCATAGAAGGTTTACGCGGATAAACATCAATACAGGCGGGCAGGGTAGAACAGAGATATGCATTTCCGTGGTCTGCATAAAAGCAGAAACATCGATAAGACTGCTTATCGTGTTGTCGCGGTTGAGGGATTTTAATTGCTTAATTTGACTTAAGTAAAAATCAAGTAGGATTTTTAGATCGCCCTCAACCAAAGGGAGATTTTTCTGATAGTAATATGAAAGAGTAAACTGACCTTTATTAGCGTACTTTTTCATATTAGACAGGGTAAAAGCTCTGGCGAGCCAGTAGGTGACCTTTGTTCCGCAAGGAATACGGCTTATAACATTTTCTTTGTTATAAGAATCATCCCACATAAGCACATTCACAATATCGTGAAATGCCAGGGGGATCTTAGTATTCGTAATCATGATTTTGATTTGTCCTTAATTACTGATATCAGATCATGGTTGGTGGTTAGTCTGGTTTCAAATCCCGTAAAAAAAATAGCTATATCAAGGTGATAGGGATAATTCACTCTGTCATATTTAATGAAGTTAAGTGCTGCTTCCTTGTATTCACTTATATTCCTTGCGTTAACCAAATTCAAAACAAATTGACACTGTTCAGGACTGCCATGTTCAGCAGCCCATGTTAACACAGCTTCAAAATCAAATTCTTTATGATTTTGAACGCTTTTAAGCTTAGCAGAAAAAAATTTAAGCCTGGCCTGATTATATTCAAAGGCACCAGTAACCGGATCGTCACAACGCACCCCGATAACGGGGCGCGTGTCGAACGATAATTCCCATAAACCAATTTCAGGAATAAAGATATAATCGTTTTCAGTAGCCAGCCTAAATAATTTAGCCATTGTCATTATTGTCATTAGCGACAACATCTTTTGATGACAATTCTTCAAGCCTGTTTTTAAGCAGTAGCTCAATATCCTCGTCGGGATTATTCATATCTTCTGGATTGAGATCCAAAAGCTCAAGAATTGCAGAGTACTGTGATTGAGTAAAAGCGACCCTGTAGACTGGCTCTTTTTCTGGTAACTGGCGGCTACGCGTAAGCAGCTCATTAATTACTTTCTTAGCCTGCTCACCCCCTTCGCAACGTTGGCGCAGCTCCTTAACATCTTCATCTGAGACTTTCATCAGTTTGCTGAGAAGATTTAAGTCATTGATGTAAGATTCCTGCACAATTTTCTGCTTAGGTTTAGAGAGGCGGAAGACGCTCATATACTTGCTAACGACAGTTTTGTTCGAAAGGCCATGCACGGCAATAAGTTGCTCAGTAGTCAGGCCGTTGTCCTTATCTGTCTTGATAGAGAGCGCCCTCTCGAAGATGTTTAAATCTCTGTGTAGGGAGTTCTCCGTAGCATGGTCAAGGTGCTCAATGGTTTTATCGTCATAGTTTCGAACTTCGCATTCGACTTCCATATCAGGATCGATTTCCGTGCCAGCTCTCCAGCGATTTTCACCTTTAAGGATGATGTACTCATCAGGTGTAGAGGAAGCCTTAACCACTAAACGCTCACGTATTCCATAAAGCGAGCCATTAGGAAGAACCAGACCGATAGAGGCCTTCAGTTTCTCAATGTGCTCTCTGGCTGACGGGCTTTCGAAATCCCGGCGATCCTGCTTCTTATTAGGAACGCACTGCGATAATTTCAGTGTGATAATTTCTGTCATTTTTTATCCTTTTTAACAAAACTCGAAATCAAGTCATCTTGTGACTCTTCTACAGTTCTGCTTTCAGGTTGTTTTTCCGGCTTCGCTTTTTCAACGTCTTCTAAAGCGACTTGCTGGATTTCCTCCTGATAAACAGAGTGGTCAGGCTCTATACTGTCATTAGCCATTTGAGCTTCCAGCATTGCTATAAAGTCGGGATCACTGGAAGGATCAAAAGCAGAGGGCGATGAAATATCGTCAGTAATGGTATCAGTTTCATCAGCAGGAGCACCACCCTTATGTTCATTATTTACTATTACTTTAGCTTTTGCTTTTTTTGATGACTTTTTGTTTTCAAAATCAGTATCAGCTACGTGGCCGTTATCATTTTTTTCAGCAACGGGTAACGGTGATTTTTGGTTTACCGGAATCCAGCTAGTGAATATGTATTTTGCGAGTCCTTCATTATTCATGAAGATTCCGACACGTTTGTTGAGGCTCAGAATACTGTTGATGCTGATGTAGGTTTCAGCTTCACTGCCAATCATTCGATTGCCAGACCAAGACTCAGCACCGAAACCATCCGTATCAACGCCTTCCATACGGGTAATGTTCTTCTGAATTGTACCGGTATTGTTAGCAATCCATTCAGCAGTATCGTAGCCGCATTTATAGGAGATTGTGACAAGAGTATTGGTTTCGACCTGATTTTTTAAAGCTTCTTTATCGACAGTTTGATCAGGCACGTTTTTGATATCATCACGCTCTTGATATGCCAGAGCCATATTTGCTTCTTTAGATAATATTGTCGCCAGAGCACTGGCGACAGTAGCTGATATACAAAATTTTGCTTCATCAAGACAGGTGAAAACATGACTGGAATGTCTTTTGTTAATGATGCAATCTTTCCATTCAACCAGAAGCGCAGAGCAGACGTCTCTGATTAAATCGTCATCCTGACGACCTTTAACATATACAACAGATCCTAACTCTAATTCTTTCTGTACATTGAAACCTTCACCCTTATTAGTAAATAAGTGAGGTAGCAACTTCCATTCATCTAAACGAGTGCGAATGTTAATAGTGTTTTCGAAAACCCACTGGCGCTTATTATCTGGAATGCTGCTATCTTTACCATTAAGGAGTTTATCTAAATGTCCAAGCGTTCCATCCCAATAATCAGATAGGAAAGTCATAATTTGACGGTTAATATTTTTATAATGGTCAGCATCAGTACCCTTACCAATAAGTCCGAATACTTTATTAAAACGCTGTAACCGTTCTCTTAAAGGGCCATATTCAAAAGGTGAGTATTTACCTGTACTTTCTCCAGTTAAATCAAGTACGACAGGTGCGCTTCTATTCCATTGTTTGCAGGATTCAACTAAGACAGAATATATAAAGTCATCAGGCTTCTGGTCAAAGAACCATGCGCCCCAACCTTTCATTATTGCCTGATCTAAAAGCACCTGCTGAATTACACCTTTCCCAGTTTGGGTAGCGCCAAGTATTTTCAAGTTTTTAGATTTAAATTCTGAGTCTTCCATATATATAGGTTGTTCATATTCATCTAATCCCATGAATACATAACCATCTTTATAGTATTTTCTAACTTCAAAAGTTTTACTTTTATATGCTTGATTCTCTACTCGTATGTCTGACAGTGAATCTCCTGTCTGAGAAACGCGATACTTTCTTTTAAAAGCAGAAAGACGCGGTTTGACATAGCGCCTATGTATGAAATGAATGAAATAAGGCATCAGGAATACGGTGATAATCGAAATAATAGCACTGACGTTTTTCACCTTTGAAAAAAGATTCTCGTATACCATTCCCATGTATTGCAAAGCACCGTCGCGGCCTAACTGCATAGCTGCGACGATAATGACGTATGCATTTAACAAAACTAAAAGTAGCAGATAACCTACAAGTAATTTAGTTCTCATATGCATCACGATGTGATCCCAGGCACCAAGATCACTTTTTTTCGTCACATGCCCGCTAAAAGTAAATTGCATCAAAAAAGCTAATATTAGTAACGCTAGGTATGTAAGGTTGGGATATGCATTTTCATAAACCCACCTCAATAACTCTATATTATTTGTCTTCATATTCATGCCTGTTTTCAGAGTCAAATTCTTGTAAATACTTACACAGCTTAAACATATGCGCCCCTTCCTTCAAAGTTTACTCCGCGTAAACTTTACGGGAAAAGGCTAATGAGGCTAGTTTACTCCGCGTAAACTTGACTAAATTTTAACCGCTTTTGCGGTTCAAATATTAGCCATACTGCCTATTTTACTCCCTTATTTATTCCATTGCATTGCATAGAGAGTAAAATAGGCAGTAAAATTCAAAGTCAAGGGCATGTTTTGATGGTCTTTATCTAAAACGCTTAGGCGTTTTAGATGCGAC
>Ga0308157_10006466_pt1 | contig 14052 bp, 8 predicted proteins | sample PhyBR1_FD_201035 | JGI IMG/M metagenome (GOLD analysis project Ga0308157, IMG submission 201035) | Phyllosphere microbial communities from UC Gill Tract Community Farm, Albany, California, United States - DLSLB.R1 | ecosystem: Host-associated > Plants > Phyllosphere > Unclassified | place: USA...
AGAACTGCCATGCCCTCAGAAATCATCGCTCCCGTCGCCGCCATGGGCGCCTTCTTCCTCACCTTCATGGCCGCCATGGCCTACGGCGTGATCAACAGCAATCTGGCCGACCGCAAGGCGCGCTGACCATGACGCTGCATCACATCCGGCTGGAGCTGGCCCGCGAGGCCGATGCGCCGCATGGCGATCCGGGCGACGGCTATGACCTGGTCATGACGCTGGACGAACATTCCCGGTTGGACGCTCCGGCCCTGCTCGCCGCGCCCGAACGCACGCGTGTCCGCCGTTTTCGCGACGGCGAGACGCTGGCGGTCGGCCAACTGACGCGGGGCGCCGACGGCCGCTGGGTGCTGGACTTCCCCGGCGAGGACGCCGACGCCGTCGGCTTCCGCCTCGAAAGCGAACGCTTCGTGCCAGGTGAATACGTCTCCCTGGCCGAGCCGGGCGGCCCCATGCGTCCCTATCGGGTCGCCCTGGTCCAGCCTTTGGACCGCACCTGAGCCGCCACGACGGCGCCGCCTGATCAGGCGGCGTCGGTCTCCTCGCCTTTGATCACAGGGCGGAACAGCAGCTTGTCGATGCGTCGGTCGTCCATGTCGATGACCTCGACCTCGAAGCGGCCCAGCTGAAGAATGTCGCCTTCGTTCGGCACGCGCGACAGATGGTGCAGCACCAGGCCCGCCACCGTGTGGAAGCCTTCATGCTCGCCGAAGTCCTCGCCCAGCGCTTCGCCCAGTTCATCCAGATCGATCTGACCGTCGACGGCCCAGGTGCCGTCGGCGCGCTTGCGCACGGCCGTCTCGACCTCGTCATGGCTCTCGTTGAAGTCGCCGGCGATCATCTCCAGCAGGTCCGTCGCCGTGACCACGCCTTCAAAGGCGCCGTATTCATCGACCACGAAGGCCATGTGGACCTTCGAGCCCTTCAGGATCTCCAGCGCCTTCAGCACCGAGGTCGACTGAGGGATGAAGGCCGGTTCGGCCACCAGCTTCTCGACGTTGAACTCGCCGTTGTCGAGCAGGCTGTCCAGCAGATCCTTCTTGTGGACGACGCCCAGCGGATTATCGATGTCGTTGTCGCGCGCCACCACGATGCGCGAATAGGGGCAGGTGCGGATTTCCTCGCGCAGCGTCTCTTCGGAATCGTCCAGGGCGATCCAATAAACCTCGTGGCGCGGCGTCATCGCCACGCGCACGGCCCGGTCGCCCAGGCGCAGGATCTCCTCGATCATCTCCTGCTCTTCCGGCTCGATCAGGCCTGCGGACGTGCCCTCGGCCAAGATGCTCTCCACCTCTTCCTGAGTGACGTCCGAACCGTCGCGATCCTTGACGCCCAGCAGCTTGAGGATGCCCGAGGTCGACGCCGTCAGCAGCAGCACGAACGGCTTCATCACCAGGGCCAGGGTCGAGATCGGACCGGCCATCTTGGAGGCGATGGTCTCGGGGAAGATCAGGGCCAGGCGCTTGGGCACCAGTTCGCCGACGATCAGCGAGACATAGGTGATCAGCACCACGACCACGCCGGTGGCGATGATCTGCGAATAGGGCGCCAGCGCCGGCAGGTTCGCCGTCAGGATGTCGTCCAGCTCGCCGGCGATGGCCGCCTGACCGTAGGCGCCGGCCAGAATGCCGATCAGGGTGATGCCCACCTGGACCGCCGACAGGAACTGCGTCGGCTCCTCAGCGAGTTTCAACGCAGCGCGTGCGCCGCGGTCGCCTCGTTCGGCACGGCTCTGAAGCTTGGATTTGCGGGAAGACACGACCGCGAGTTCGGTCATGGCGAAAAGGCCGTTCAGCACCACAAGCAGCAGCACGACGACGATAGCGATGGTCAACATCGAAAAGGGAGAAGCCCTGACGCGGCGCGACTAACGGCGTCCGCGAGGCGTATAGTAAAGGCGATGCCGCCCCTGCGCCAGCTTTCTTGTCGAAACTGCGGCGTTCAGCCTGATCGGCCCGTCTCGACGGCGCCGTAGAAGCCCATGTCGGCGCCGCCCTGCCCCATGCCTCCAGTCTGCGCGGCGCAGGCGCTAAGGCCGATCACCAGACCTATCAGCAGGCCCAGACGTGCAGCGCGGATCATCTTGGTTAACCGGTCATTGACGACCCGCCCTGAACGCGAGACGCGGCAACCGAGTTCCCCGGTCAGGCCGCCGAGGGCATGATCTCGTCCGGCCATTCAGCGGCGACAGCGACGCCTCGCTCCATGCCCTGCAGCAGGATCTCCAAGGTCACCGGTTTCGCCACCAGATGGTCGGCGCCGGCCTGCACCGCCTGCAGATGATGAGCCTCGGTCGTATTGGCCGTCAGCATGACGATGGGGGTGCGCGCCGCGCCCAGGCGCGCCTCCTCGGCGCGGATGCGACGCATGGCGTCCAGTCCGTCCATGACCGGCATCTGCATGTCCATCAGCACCACGTCGAAACGCTCCTTCTGGAATCGCAGCACGCCCTCCAGCCCGTTGTCGGCGGTGACGATCTCGAAACCCAGCGGCTCCAGCAGACAGCGCACGACCATCTGATTGGCCGGGTTGTCCTCGACCGCGAGAATGCGCAGTCGCGCGGGCTCCTCGGGTTTCTCGACGACCGACCCAGCCGCCTCCGCCGAAGCCGACAGCGGGCGCTGGATCGGCAGGTCCACGCTGAACACGCTGCCCTCGCCCGGCGCAGACTCGACGGTGATCGTTCCACCCATCAGTTCAGCCAGAGACTTGCAGATGGACAGGCCCAGACCCGTGCCGCCGAACTGACGCGAGATGGCGTCATCCGCCTGGACGAAAGGCTTGAACAGGCGTTGGGCGGCCTCGGCGTCGAAGCCCATGCCGGTGTCCTGCACCTCGATCACGAGGCGCTCCTGGCGTTCGACCGCCCGCACGTCGACCTGGACGGAAACGCGGCCTTCAGCGGTGAATTTCACTGCGTTGGATACAAGGTTGGAAACGATCTGGGTGATGCGCACCCCGTCTCCGATCACCTCGCCCCGAGCGGTCGGCGTGAAGGCGACCTCCAGCGCCAGGCCCTTGTCCTCGGCGAGCGCGCGACGCATCTCGACTACCGCCTCGATGTCGCCCCTGAGGTCGAACGACGCCGGCGACAGGCTGAACTGACCGGCCTGCATCTTCGACAGGTCCAGCATGTCGTCCAGCACCCGGCGCAGGGAGTCGCCAGCCCCGGTGATCAGGTTCAGCATCTCGCTCTGGCGCGGCGTCAATGTCGTGTGCGCCAGGGCCGAGGCCAGGCCCAGCACCGCGTTCAGCGGCGTACGCACCTCATGGCTGACGTTGGCGAAGAAGCGGTCACGCACCTCTGCGGCCTGCCGCGCCTCGGCCTGCGCCAGCTCCAGGGCCCTGAGCGCACGGACGTGGTCCGACACCTCGAAACGGATGGCGGTGTAGGTCTCGGGTCGTCCGTCCGCCCCGAGGTTCGGAACAATGGTGGTGTCCACCCAGTAGGCCTCGCCCGATTTGGTGCGGTTCTGGATGGTGCCGCGCCACACTTCGCCACGCGCGATGGTCCGATACAGGTTGCGGAAATAGTCGCGCGCATGAACGCCCGAGTTCACCACCCTGTGCGTCTGGCCGATCAGCTCGGCGCGCGAATAGCCGCTGACCGCCTCGAACTTGTCGTTGCAATACAGGATGCGGCCCGCGCGATCCGTAATCGCCACGATGGCGGCCTCGTCAAGCGCGGCGGAGAGGCCGGCGCGGCGGGGCCAGTCGACGTCAGTCATAAGGGGTCCTTTCAGCCCGGCACATGGCGCGTCCATGGCTGAGAAACCCTTAACCGCCCCGCTAGACCAAAGTCGGGCGTCTCCTTTTGATTCAACGCAATAGCGCATTGCAAAACGGCCCCCGGATCGCTCCGGGGGCCGCTCTGTACGCTTACGCTTACTCTTACTGTGCGGCCTCAGGGGCCGCCCGTCGATTACTCGACGATCTTGGCCACGACGCCGGCGCCGACGGTGCGGCCGCCTTCGCGGATGGCGAAGCGCAGCTTCTCTTCCATCGCGATCGGCGTGATCAGCTCGACGTCCAGCTCGGCGTTGTCGCCCGGCATGATCATCTCGACGCCTTCCTTCAGGCGCACGATGCCGGTCACGTCCGTCGTGCGGAAGTAGAACTGCGGACGGTAGTTCGTGAAGAACGGCGTGTGACGGCCGCCTTCTTCCTTGTTCAGGATGTAGGCCTCGGCCACGAACTTGGTGTGCGGGGTGATCGAACCCGGCTTGCACAGCACCTGGCCGCGCTCGACGTCTTCACGCTTGGTGCCGCGCAGCAGCACGCCCACGTTGTCGCCCGCCTGGCCCTGGTCCAGCAGCTTGCGGAACATTTCCACGCCCGTGCAGGTCGTCTTCTGGACCGGACGGATGCCGACGATCTCGACTTCTTCACCGACCTTGACGATGCCGCGCTCGACGCGACCCGTCACCACGGTGCCGCGGCCCGAGATCGAGAACACGTCTTCCACCGGCATCAGGAACGGCATGTCGATCGGACGTTCCGGCTGCGGGATGTAGCTGTCGACCGCCGCCATCAGCTCCAGAACGCGCTCGGCGCCGATCTGCGGGTCGCGGTCTTCCACCGCGGCCAGGGCCGAGCCCTTGATCACCGGAATGTCGTCGCCCGGGAACTGGTACGAGCTCAGCAGCTCGCGCACTTCCATCTCGACCAGCTCCAGCAGCTCCTCGTCGTCGACCATGTCGACCTTGTTCAGGAACACCACCAGCGCCGGAACGCCGACCTGACGCGACAGCAGGATGTGCTCGCGGGTCTGCGGCATCGGGCCGTCAGCGGCCGAGCAAACCAGGATCGCGCCGTCCATCTGAGCCGCGCCCGTGATCATGTTCTTCACGTAGTCGGCGTGGCCCGGGCAGTCCACGTGCGCGTAGTGACGGTTCGCCGTCTCATATTCCACGTGCGACGTGTTGATCGTGATGCCGCGCGCCTTCTCTTCCGGCGCGTTGTCGATGTCGGCGTAGTTCATCGCCTTGCCGCCGCCGGCCTTCGACAGCGTCATCGAGATCGCCGCCGTCAGCGTCGTCTTGCCGTGGTCAACGTGACCGATCGTGCCGATGTTCACGTGCGGCTTCGTGCGTTCGAACTTTTCCTTGGCCATTCTCTAGCTCCTGGCATCCCCAAAGCGGGGGTCCAAATGGGTTTGGGGATAGGTGGGGCGATTTGTGGTCAAACCGCCCCGTTTTCAAGTGGGTCCGTCGGAAAGACGGATTTAGGCGTACTTCTTGATCACTTCGTCGGCGACGTGTTGCGGCACCGATTCATAGTGGTCGTACTGCATGGTGAACTGGGCGCGGCCCTGCGACATGCCGCGCAGCGTGTTCACATAGCCGAACATGTTGGCCAGCGGCACGAAGGCGTTCACGACGACGGCGTTGCCGCGCATGTCCTGACCCTGGATCATGCCGCGACGGCCGTTCAGGTCGCCGATGATCGAACCCAGGTACTCTTCCGGGGTCACGACCTCGACGGCCATGATCGGCTCGAGCAGCTTCGGTCCGCCCTTTTCCTTCAGTTCGCGGAAAGCGGCGCGCGAGGCGATTTCGAACGCCAGGACCGAGGAGTCGACGTCGTGGAAGGCGCCGTCCACCAGGGTGGCCTTGACGTCGATGACCGGGAAGCCGGCCAGCAGGCCGTTGTCCTTGGCCGACTTCAGGCCCTTTTCCACGCCCGGGATGTATTCCTTGGGCACGGCGCCGCCGACGATGGCCGACTCGAAGACGAAGTCCGAACCCGGCTCGCCCGGCTCGAACACCAGCTTGACGCGGGCGAACTGGCCCGTACCGCCGGTCTGCTTCTTGTGGGTGTAGTCGATCTCGGCCTTGCGGCTGATGGACTCGCGATAGGCCACCTGCGGCGCGCCGATGGTCGCTTCGACCTTGTAGGTGCGCTTCAGGATGTCGATCTTGATGTCCAGGTGCAGCTCGCCCATGCCCTTCAGGATCGTCTGGCCCGACTCGTGGTCGGTCGAGACGGTGAAGGACGGATCTTCCGAAGCCAGCTTGGCCAGGGCGACGCCCAGCTTCTCCTGGTCGGCCTTGGTCTTGGGCTCGACGGCGATCTCGATAACCGGCGCCGGGAATTCCATCTTCTCGAGGATGACCGGGGACTTCAGCGGGTCGCACAGGGTGTCGCCCGTGCGGGTTTCCTTCAGGCCGGCCAGGGCGACGATGTCGCCGGCGTAGGCTTCCTTGATGTCCTCACGGTTGTTGGAGTGCATCAGCAGCATGCGGCCGACGCGCTCGCGCTTGTCGCGCGACGAGTTCAGCAGCGACTGACCGGTCTCCATCTTGCCCGAGTACAGGCGGCAGAAGGTGATCGAACCGACGAAGGGGTCGTCCATGATCTTGAACGCCAGAACCGACAGGGGCTCTTCGTCCGAAGCCTTGCGGGTGACCGGCTCTTCGGTCTTGAAGTCGATGCCCGGCGTCGGCGGGATGTCCACCGGCGACGGCAGGTAGTCGACAACGGCGTCGAGCAGGGGCTGGACGCCCTTGTTCTTGAAAGCCGAGCCGGCGAGGATCGGATAGAAGGCGCCGGTGATGACGGCCTTGCGGATGCAGCGCTTCAGCACTTCAACCGAGGGCTCGTTGCCTTCCAGGTAGGCTTCCATGGCCTCGTCGTCGATCTCGACGGCGTTGTCGACCAGGTACTGGCGAGCGGCGGCCACGGCGTCAGCCATGTCGGCCGGGATGTCGCGCACGTCGGCCGAGGCGCCGACCTGATCGGTTTCCCAGACCAGGGCCTTCATCTCGACCAGGTCGACCACGCCCTTCAGGTTCGATTCCGAACCGATCGGCAGTTGGATCGGCACGGCCTTGGCGCCCAGACGGTCGCGGATCGACTCGACCGACTTCTCGAAGTCGGCGCCGATCTTGTCCATCTTGTTGACGAAGACGATGCGGGGGACGTTGTACTTGTCAGCCTGGCGCCAGACGGTTTCCGTCTGCGGCTCGACGCCGGCGTTGCCGTCCAGAACGGTCACGGCGCCGTCGAGGACGCGCAGCGAACGCTCGACTTCAATGGTGAAGTCCACGTGGCCGGGGGTGTCGATGATGTTCAGGCGCTTTTCACGCCAGAAGGCGGTCGTGGCGGCCGACGTGATGGTGATGCCGCGTTCCTGCTCCTGGTCCATCCAGTCCATGGTGGACGCGCCGTCGTGCGTCTCGCCCATTTTGTGGTTCTTGCCGGTGTAGAACAGAATCCGCTCGGTCGTCGTCGTCTTGCCCGCGTCGATGTGGGCCATGATGCCGAAGTTGCGGTAGTCTTCGATTTTATGTGTGCGGGGCATTGAAGTTGCCTTCCGGGAGCTTCGCGGACGCGGCGAGCGCCCTGGGGTGTCGGATATGACGGCGCGGGCGGTTCAATCTGAACGCCCGCGCCGGATCGTCTGATTAGCGACCGCCCCATTATCCGAAGAAGAGGGACGGTTTTAAGACGTTTACCAGCGGTAGTGGCTGAAGGCGCGGTTGGCTTCGGCCATCTTGTGGGTGTCTTCGCGCTTCTTGACCGCGGTGCCGCGGTTGTTGGCGGCGTCCAGCAGCTCGGCGGCCAGCTTTTCCGTCATGGTGTTTTCGCCGCGGTTGCGCGCGGCGTTGACCAGCCAGCGGATGGCCAGGGCGCGACGACGGTCCGGACGGACTTCGACCGGCACCTGATAGGTGGCGCCGCCGACGCGACGCGAACGGACTTCAACCGCTGGGGCGACGTTTTCCAGGGCGATGTGGAAGGTCTCGACCGCAGTCTGCTCCTTCTTCTTCTCGGCCAGGATGTCGAAGGCGCCGTAGACGATGTTCTCGGCGACGGCCTTCTTACCTTCGTACATGACGTAGTTCATGAACTTGGTGACGATCAGGTCCCCGAACTTGGGATCCGGCAGGACTTCACGCTTCTGAGCGCGGTGACGACGGGACATGGATGTATCCTCTTAAATCTGTAGAGCGCTAGGAGCGGATTACTTCGGACGCTTGGCGCCGTAGTGCGAACGACGCTGCTTGCGGTCCTTGACGCCCTGGGTGTCGAGCACGCCGCGCAGGATGTGGTAGCGAACGCCGGGCAAGTCCTTCACGCGGCCGCCGCGGATCAGCACGACCGAGTGCTCCTGCAGGTTGTGGCCTTCGCCGGGGATGTAGCACACGGCTTCGACGCCGTTCTTGGCCAGACGGACCTTGGCGACCTTACGCAGAGCCGAGTTCGGCTTCTTCGGGGTCGTGGTGTAGACGCGGGTGCAGACGCCGCGACGCTGGGGCGAACCCTCCAGGGCCGGGACCTTGTTGCGGACCGGCTTCGGCTTGCGGGGCTTGCGGATCAGCTGGTTGATCGTGGGCATTCGAATTCGTCTCTTTTCGATGTGGAGGCGTGTGTCTTTCGACCGGAGCGCCTCATGAGCCTTCTTTTGAACGGGACCGAAGCCCCGCCCGGGTGTTATCGAGCCGAGGTCAGGACGCCCAAACAGAAAAACCGGAACGCGCGCTTCGGGCGTTCCGGCGGGACACAGCCCGTCCGTTCGATTGTCACGATCTCAGCGGACGGTGAACCGCCCACGTCTCGAAAGTGCGCGGCTTCTACGCGCGATCCGTTAACAGGTCAAGAGAGCCGCGCGGGCCGACGTTCAGGGCGTCGTGTTCGTATCCTGTTCAGGGATCGATGATATTGCGCCTAGATATCGCCATGCTTGCCTAGGCATCATTCGTTCGGACGATGGGGGAGCCTTCATGAGCATCGCCGTTCTGCCCGAAGGCCCGACGAAGCGAACCCGTCCGGGCCTCAAGCGAGCCCTGACGGCGGGGACCTCGGTGCTGATGCACGCGATCGTCCTGGGCAGCATGGCCCACTACGCGGCGGGCGACCGTCGCGAATCCCTCCCCACGCCGCCGCCGCCGCCGATCATACACGTGGAACTGGAGCGCCCGTTCGTTCCGCCGCGACCGCGGCCTCCCCTTCCTGCGCCGACGCCTGTCCCGACGCCGGCGCCCATGGAATCGCCGCCGCCTCAGAGACCCAGCGCCGAGCCATCCCCTACGCCTGCGCCGGCCCCCGCCCCTGCTCAGGCGGATTCCGTCCCTCGGACCGCCCCGCAGGCTCCGCCCCTGCCGACCCCGGCGTCCAAGGCGGCGCCCGCGCCGCCGGCCGCCGCACTGGAGCAGGCGCCGGTCGCGCCCGCCGTGATCGCGCCCATACGTCCGCGCAAGAAGGACGAGGAGAACGGCCGCGACGGCCTGCCCGCTCCGCCGGCGCCGCGCCTGGCCGCTCCCGCGCCGGGCGCGCCTTCAGCCGCCGCGTCAGGCGTGGACGGCATTTCCGACGCCTGGCGCGTGACGCCTGAGGGTCAGTCCGGGCGCAACGCCCGCGCCTTGCGCACCTCCCCCGCCGGATGCCCTGCGGACCAACTGCTTCGTCGAGGCGAAGAGATCATCTGCGAGGAACGGTTCAACGCCCGGGCGGCGCAGGGCGCAGAGAACGGCCGTATCACCGGCACCGGCAATGCAGAGCGCGACGCCCGCTTCGCCCGCGAAGGGGCGCGCGAGATGCAGCGCTACGAGGCCCAGCGTCGACCGCTCAGCGGCGGGGTCGGAGTGCTCGCGCCTCAGGACTGCCCAGGCTCCAACTTCGGCACGGGCTGCGCGGGCGCGCACCTGGATTCCTCGATGCAGATGGACTCCAACCGCAATGTCCAGACCCGCCGCGACGGCGCTCCCGCCTCCGGCCGCCCGATGACGCCCGGCGCCGCCAACACACGCGAACCGATGAAGCCGCAGTAGGCGTCCGGCGCACGGCCAGCGCCCGCCTCACGGCCTCAAGCAGCGCGCAGCACGGTAGGCCATAAAAAAGAGCGGCGCCTTTCGACGCCGCCCTCTTCAGTCTTTCAGGTCTGAACCCGGATCAGTCGGCCGACTGCTCCAGCTCCAGGGCCAGATCCGCGGGAAGCGGCTCGACCGCGTCTTCACGGGCCTGGGTCAGCTCAGCGTCACGCTCGTTGGCGATCTTCTGCAGGCTGCGCAGGTAGGAGCCCGTACCGGCCGGGATCAGACGACCCACGATCACGTTCTCCTTCAGGCCTTCCAGCGTGTCCTTCTTGCCGTGGACCGAAGCCTCGGTGAGGACGCGGGTCGTCTCCTGGAACGAGGCCGCCGAGATGAAGCTGCGGGTCTGCAGCGACGCCTTGGTGATGCCCAGCAGGACCGGCTGCACGGTGGCGATGCGGCCGCCGCGCTTCTCGACCTTGGCGTTCTCGATGTCGACTTCGACACGATCGACGTGGTCGCCCTTGATGAGCGTCGTCTCGGCCGAGTCGATGACCTCGACCTTCTGCAGCATCTGACGGACGATGACCTCGATGTGCTTGTCGTTGATCGGCACGCCCTGCAGTCGGTAGACCTCCTGCACTTCGTTCACCAGATACTCGGCCAGCGCCTCGACGCCCTGGATGCGCAGCAGGTCGTGCGGATCCGGGTTGCCGTCGATGATGTAGTCGCCCTTCTGGATCAGATCGCCGTCGTGGACGGAGATGTGCTTGCCCTTCGGGATCAGGAACTCGACCGCTTCGCCCTGGTTGCCGTCTGCGTCGACTTCCGGGGTGATCTTGATGCGGCGCTTGTTCTTGTAGTCGCGACCGAACTCGACGCGACCGTCCATCTCGGCGATGACCGCGCAATCCTTCGGACGACGGGCTTCGAACAGTTCCGCCACGCGCGGCAGACCGCCGGTGATGTCGCGGGTCTTAGCGCCTTCGGTCGGGATACGGGCGATGATGTCGCCCGGCTTGGTCTCGTCGCCGTTGGCCACCGACAGGATGGCGCCGACGGGCAGCAGATAGCGCGCGTCGGAACCGCTCGACAGCTTGGCGTAGCTGTCGCCCTGGGTGACGCCCATGGCCGGACGCAGGTCCGCGCCGCGCGGGCTGGCGCGCCAGTCGGAGACGACGCGCTGGGCGATGCCCGTGGCCTCGTCCGTCTCTTCCTTGACCGACAGGCCGTCGACCAGATCCTCGAAGCGCACCACGCCGCCGACTTCCGTCAGGATCGGGGTGGTGTACGGGTCCCACTCGGCCAGGCGCTGGTTCTTGGCCACCTCGCCGCCGTCCTTGACGCGCAGGCGCGCCCCGTAAGGCACCTTGTAGGATTCGCGATCCTTGCCGTCGACGGTCACGGTGACCACGACGTTGCGGCTCATGGCCACCGGGTCGCCGTGGGCGGCGATAACCGTCGGGCCGACGACCTTGATGACGCCCGCGTTGGTCGCCTCGAAGAAGGAGGTTTCCGCCACCTGGGCCGTACCGCCGATGTGGAAGGTCCGCATCGTCAGCTGGGTGCCCGGCTCGCCGATCGACTGGGCGGCGATGACGCCGACCGCTTCGCCGATGTTGACGTTGGTGCCGCGCGCCAGGTCGCGGCCGTAGCAGGTCGCGCAGATGCCGGTGTCGGCTTCACAGGTCAGGGCCGAGCGGACCTTGATGGACTGGACGCCCACCTTGTCGATCATCTCGACTTCCTCTTCCTGCAGATAGGTGTCCGCAGGATACAGGACCTCGCCGCCCGGCTCCTTGATGTCCTCGGCCGCGTAACGGCCCAGGACGCGCTGGCCCAGCGAGACGAGCACGTCGCCGCCTTCGACCACGGCGCGCAGGGTGATGCCGCGCGTCGAGCCGCAGTCTTCCTCGGTGACGATGGAGTCCTGCGCCACGTCCACCAGACGACGGGTCAGGTAACCCGAGTTGGCGGTCTTCAGGGCGGTGTCGGCCAGACCCTTACGGGCGCCGTGGGTCGAGTTGAAGTATTCAAGGACGGTCAGGCCTTCCTTGAAGTTCGAGATGATCGGCGTCTCGATGATCTCGCCCGAGGGCTTGGCCATCAGGCCGCGCATCCCGCCCAGCTGCTTCATCTGAGCCTGCGAACCACGGGCGCCCGAGTTGGCCATCATGAAGACCGAGTTGATGTCCGGCTCCTGACCCTTGATCAGGACGCGCGGCTGGGCGATTTCGCCCATCATCTCATCGGCGATCTTGTCCGTGGCCTTGGCCCAGGCGTCGACGACCTTGTTGTACTTCTCGCCCTTGGTGATCAGGCCGTCGGCGTACTGTTGCTCGTACTCCTCGACCTGGGTGCGGGTCTCGTTGACCAGGGCTTCCTTCTTGGCGGGGATGACGATGTCGTCCTTGCCCACCGAGATGCCGGCCTTGGCCGCTTCGCGGAAGCCCATCTGCATCATCTGGTCGGCGAAGATGACCGTCGCCTTCTGACCGCAGTGACGGTAGACCTGATCGATCAGGTTGCCGATTTCCTTCTTGGTCAGGTTCTTCTCGAGCAGGCGGTAGCCGATGTTCGGGTTGTGCGGCAGCAGGGCGCCCAGCTTCATCCGGCCCGGCGTGGTGTCGATCACCTTGGTGATCAGTTCGCCGTCCGCATTCATCTCGGTCCAGCGCGCCTTGATCTTCGTGTGCAGCTTGACGACCTGGGCGTCCAGCGCGGCGTCGATCTCGCCCATGTTGGCGAACAGCTTGCCTTCGCCCGGCTGGTTCTCCCTGACCAGCGACAGGTAGTACAGGCCCAGGACGATGTCCTGCGACGGCACGATGATCGGCTTGCCGTTGGCGGGCGACAGGATGTTGTTCGTCGACATCATCAGCACGCGCGCTTCCAGCTGGGCCTCGAGGCTCAGCGGGACGTGCACGGCCATCTGGTCGCCGTCGAAGTCAGCGTTGAACGCCGTACAGACCAGCGGGTGCAGGCGGATGGCCTTGCCCTCGATCAGCTTGGGCTCGAACGCCTGGATGCCCAGACGGTGAAGCGTCGGCGCGCGGTTCAGCAGAACCGGGTGCTCGCGGATGACCTCGTCCAGGATGTCCCAGACGGCGGGCTGTTCGCGCTCGACCATGCGCTTGGACTGCTTGACGGTGCCCGACAGGCCCTTGGCGTCCAGACGCGCGTAGATGAACGGCTTGAACAGCTCCAGCGCCATCTTCTTGGGCAGGCCGCACTCGTGCAGCTTCAGCTCGGGGCCCACGGTGATAACCGAACGGCCCGAGTAGTCGACGCGCTTGCCCAGCAGGTTCTGGCGGAAGCGGCCCTGCTTGCCCTTCAGCATGTCGGCCAGCGACTTCAGCGGACGCTTGTTGGCGCCCGTGATCACGCGGCCGCGACGGCCGTTGTCGAACAGGGCGTCGACCGACTCCTGCAGCATCCGCTTTTCGTTGCGGATGATGATGTCCGGCGCGCGCAGCTCGATCAGGCGCTTCAGGCGGTTGTTCCGGTTGATGACCCGGCGATACAGGTCGTTCAGGTCCGACGTGGCGAAGCGGCCGCCGTCCAGCGGCACCAGCGGACGCAGTTCCGGCGGGATGACCGGCACGATGGTCAGGATCATCCACTCGGGCTTGTTGCCCGACTCGATGAAGGCTTCCAGCAGCTTCAGGCGCTTGGACGCCTTCTTGGCCTTCAGCTCCGACGGGTTGTCGGCCAGTTCGGCGCGGTGCTTCTCGGCCTCGGCGTTCAGGTCGATCGCCATCAGCAGGTTGCGGACCGCCTCGGCGCCGATCTCGGCGGTGAAGCCGTCGTCGCCGAACTCTTCCTGATAGTGATAGAATTCGTCTTCCGTCAGCAGCTGGTTCTGCTTCAGCGGGGTCAGGCCCGGCTCGGTGACGATGTAGTTCTCGAAATACAGGACGCGTTCGACGTCCTTCAGCGCCATGTCCAGCATCAGCGAGATGCGCGACGGCAGCGACTTCAGGAACCAGATGTGGGCGACCGGAGCGGCCAGGTCGATGTGACCCATGCGTTCGCGACGGACGCGGGCCAGGGTGACCTCAACGCCGCACTTCTCGCAGATGATGCCCTTGTACTTCATGCGCTTGTACTTGCCGCACAGGCATTCGTAGTCCTTGGTCGGGCCAAAGATACGGGCGCAGAACAGGCCGTCACGCTCGGGCTTGAACGTACGGTAGTTGATGGTTTCCGGCTTCTTGATCTCGCCGAACGACCACGAACGGATCTTCTCCGGCGAGGCCAGGGCGATCTTGATCTGGTCGAAGGTCGGCGTGACCGG
>Ga0308157_10006470_pt1 | contig 14046 bp, 10 predicted proteins | sample PhyBR1_FD_201035 | JGI IMG/M metagenome (GOLD analysis project Ga0308157, IMG submission 201035) | Phyllosphere microbial communities from UC Gill Tract Community Farm, Albany, California, United States - DLSLB.R1 | ecosystem: Host-associated > Plants > Phyllosphere > Unclassified | place: USA...
TTTCTATTCCGCGGTCAGCGTATTGTATGATACTTTTACTAGTATTAATACAGATTTTATAAAAGTCTCTTCGGCTGTAAACGGGAACTTTACTGAAATCTCCATTTATAGGATAAACTTTAAAACCCTTCATCTTCAAATCTGAAGTGAAATCGCAATTCTGAGTTTCTGATTGATTATTCATTTTGCAAAGTTATGAAAATCAAACAATATTTTTTGTTTCAGGTTTAAAGTTTCAAGTTTTAAACCGCAAAGTTCGCTAAGAATTACGCAAAGGTTCGCAAATGAATTTACAGTTAAATTTAGAAATTCAGATTTGTCCTCCTGAGCGAAGTCGAAGGATATGCGCATTTTATATTGCATGTCGAGTCACTTACGTATCCTTCGACTTCGCTCAGGAAGACATAAATTGAGAAAAAACTTTGCGAACCTTGCGTAAATCTTAGCGTGCCTTGCGGTTAAAAAAACTACTTCACCACAATCACACTATTCTTTAATCCTTGCGCGGAAGCAGAAAGTACAGCTTCCTTCACATTTTCATCTTTCTGGATGATGATTTGCGCATAACCATTAAACAGCTTTCTTTTCCAAGGTTCTGCTGGCGTTATTACTTGAATAATTCCGGGATCGGTATTCATAACATCCCAGTCTTTTACTTTTTGCAAAGGCGTTGCTGCAATGTGAATCGTGTTTTTTCCTTCTTTTAAAATAGCCGAATTCAAAACATATTTTTGAGAATCATCTTTACTTGGTTCAACTTTATTTCCGTTGACGAAAACCACTGTTTCAACTCCTATTTTTTTGTAAAAGAAACTCACAACATTCGAAGCGGAGTTGTTTTTCAAATCAAATTCTCCCTTATAAATATACGACGACGCTTGTTTTTTGTAATCGCGGTCTTTAAAAGCTTCTGTCCACTCTTTTTCTGAATAATTAGACAATTCCTGAGGCAGAGAGGCAGTTGTTGCTTTTTGTTCCATAAAATTATTTATAGCAACCAAATTAATATTATCAATAAATTGATCGCTTTCTTGTGAAGTTGGATCTCCGTTTCCTACTCCTAAAATTTTTCCGCCTTTAATAGCAAACATAATTTCATCGTTTGCTGTCGGAATGTGCAAACCGTTTTTATCTGTGGTTTCCACCGTTAAAACAGAAACATTTCCTTTCAATACATTTTCTTTGTCCAAGGAAAGTTTGATATTTTCTGCTTTTCCAGTAGTTTTCTGAACATCAGAAAGTACTTTTTTTCCGTTTTTATAACCAACAGCCTCCAAAGTTCCTGGAGTATACTTTACTTTCCATTCCAAATGGCTATTTTGCTCCATTTTCTTTTTCCCTAAGCTCTTTTTGTTAAGGAAAAGCTCTACTTCATCACAATTTGAATATGCCCAAACATCAATTTCTTTGCCTTCCATTCCACTCCAATTCCAATGTGGCAGTACATGCAAAACAGGCTCTTTTCCCCACCAAGATTTCAAATAGAAAACATTGTCTTTCGGGAAACCGCAAACATCCATCATTCCGAAATAAGACGTTACAGATGGCCAGCCATAAGGCGTTGGCTCTCCGCGGTAATCAAAACCTGTCCAGATAAACATTCCTGCCAAATAAGGTCGTTCAGTATAAAACTTCCAGCCTTCTTCTATACTATAAAAAGTTGGTCGAGGTTTTTTATCGTAAGCACTTTGATAATGTTTGGCATCATCTGTAAAATAAATGCCTCGCGTTGCAAAAGTCGAACCTTCCTCGGTTCCCATTCCTGGCTGTTGTTTAAACTGATTTCTATGCGCATCAATATCTCCGTTTCCGAGATAATTATACCCCATAATTTCGACAACAGAAGAGATTCCGCTTTTAAATCCACTGCTGATTCCTACTGTTACAGGTCTTGTAGGATCGATGCTTTTACTAAAATCCTGCATGATATTGGTAATTCTTTCACCCGTAATTCCGCCCTCAATCTGCCATTCTTCATTTCCAACTGACCAGCAGAAAATACTCGGATGATTACGATCTCGTTCCATCATTCGCTGTAAATCATTCAAATGATACTCATTGATTCCCATGAGACGGGTTTCGTCAATAACCAGCATTCCTAATTTATCGCAAGCATCCAGCAATTCAGGCGTTGGCGGATGATGCGAACAGCGGTACGCATTTGAACCCATTTCTTTCAGTTTTGCAATTCTATAATACTGAATTTCATCTGGAAGTGCTGTTCCAATTCCCGCGTGATCCTGATGGTTGTTTGTTCCTTTCAGTTTTACAGGTTTTCCGTTAAGGAAAAAACCATTTTCTGGATTAAACTCAATTGTTCTAATCCCAAAAGAGGTTTTATAGCTGTCAATTACTTCTCCATCCTTTTTTATTTCAGTAATTAGCTGATATAAATTAGGGGAATCAATATCCCACAAAAGCGGATTTTCCACTCGTAATTTTGAACTATAATTTATAGTTTGATAAAATTCTGGCGCCAATACATTTTCAGAAGAAATTGCAACCTGCTTGTTTTTATTATTTAAAATGGTTTGAACAACTTCTATCGAACCTTTAAACTTTCCGTTGTTTTTAATTTTTACATCTGCCGTAACTAATGCATCATTTCCTACCAATTCAGAAGTAACATAAGTTCCATTTTGAATTATGTGAATCGGATTCGTTTTTTGTAAATAAACATGTCTATAAATTCCAGCACCTTCATAAAACCAGCCTTCTTCCATAGAAGCATCTACACGCACTACAATTGTATTTTCGCCTCCATAATTAACATAAGCCGATACATCATATTCAAAACCATTATAACCACTTTCTTCGGTTCCTAAATAAAATCCGTTGAAAAAGACTTTTGAATTTCTAAAAACGCCATCAAATTTTAGAGAAATAATTTTCCCTAAATCTTCATTCGGAATATTTATCTTTTTTCTATACCAGCCAATACTTTTCTCTGGGAAATTTTTGCCTGCTGATTTGAATCCGTGACTGAAACTTGCGGTTTCACTAAAAGGCTGTTCAACTGCCCAGTCATGTGGCAAATCCAATTTTCTCCAAGCGCGATCATCAAATCCAGAAGCCGCTGGTCCATCACCAAAGCCCGTTTTGGTTAAATACGAAAAATAACCTTCGGCGTGACCGAAATCTTTTTTGGTATCGTATTGATGACCAAATGAAAAGCTCCAATCTTTATCGATTAAAACAAGCGCTCTCCCCGATTTATTTTGAGCCAATAAATGGAATGAACAGACAAGAAAAAAACAGAGAATTGTTTTTTGAACAAAAGTGGTTTTCATAAGTTTGGTTTGTTAGTAAAATCAAATAGCGATAAAAATAAAGTTTTTAGAGAAGAAACATTAATAGTATTTTATCAAAATATGATAACTCGTTCATAACAAATGTTTCTAGAATAGGCTTTCAAAATTTAGAATGAATCTAATGGCTTCAGATTCAAAAATGATTTTCTTTTAATGTAATTTTATATTGAAATCTTAAAAAGCAATTCTACTATGAGTACTATTATGAATGAAAATAGACTCCAAACGACTTTCAAAAACCTTGATCATAAGATTAACAAACTTAATGATCAAAAGATTGTGGCTTTTTTTGAATCTTTAGGATTATTAGAAAGAAAAGACGTTCCGAAGGACTTTTTGAACTGGGAAAACATATTAATTGTGGTTCCCAATCGACATGTTTCTCACGAACTGAAATACTATAAATATACCATTTCACGAATTTCATTCTTAACAAATCCTTACGCAGATCAAATTCACATTTTTGATCTCAAAGATTGGAAAAGCGCATCGGGAAACAAAACGCAGTTTCAGATAAGAGAAATGCTGAAAACGAGTTTTGGAGGTGTAAAAAAAGTGATTAAAGAGTCTTAGAAATTAAAAGCCCAATATTATCGATTGGGCTTTTTTGTTTTTAACCGCAAAGAGCGCTAAGGTTTACGCAAGGTTCGCAAAGGTTTTAAATTCTTAGCGTGCTTAGCGTAAACCTTAGCGCTCTTTGCGGTTAAGGAAAATCTATTGAACCTCTAAAAGCTCTCTAATTTTATCTTCTAAAGCCTGTCCGTGAATATTTTTTGCTAAAATAATTCCGTTTTTATCAATTAAAAAATTCAATGGAATAGATTGCAACATATAATCTCCAATAACCGGAGATTGCCAGTATTTTAAATCACTCACATTTGTCCAAGGCAATTTTGCTTTTGCGATTGCTCCTATCCATAATGGCTTTTTGGTATCCATAGAAACTCCGTAAATTGATAGTTTGTCTGGATACGCATTGTGCAATTTTATTAATAGAGGTTGTTCTTTAATGCAAGGTCCGCACCAAGAAGCCCAAAAGTCTATTAAAACTAAAGTTCCTCTTAAAGAAGAAAGTGCAACTTTCTCTCCTTTTGTATCTGGAAGATCAATTTCTGGAGCAATATCTCCAATATCTACACCTACAACTTGAGCTTTAGAACTGGTAATTACACAACACAAGAACGCTACGATAAGTAAAGTTTTTTTCATAATAGATTAAGTTTTATTTGTTTTGGGGCATTTTATCGATTTGACTTGTCATTCTGAGGAACGAAGAATCACACTAGATATTCCACATGTAAAATCTCCAATCTTTGTAGAGTTTCTGGTGTGATTCTTCGTTCCTCAGAATGACAGAAATGACGTAAAATTGTTTGCGTCATTATCTGAAAAGCAAATATAATTTTTTTATCAAACCTTGCATAGTTCTTCCCTACCATTCTGCTCCCAATCATAAAATTATCCTAAATATTTTTCTTTAAATCCATATATCGGGAAAAGTCGATATATTTGCACCATGGAAACGATAGAAATTTTTAAAGCATTATCGAACAAATCCAGACTACAAATGCTGGAATGGTTAAAAGAGCCCGAAATTAACTTTCCGGGACAGCTTGAGCATGCCGGATTTGAGCATGGTGTCTGCGTTGGGCAGATTCAGGCCAAAGCTGGTTTGACACAATCCACAGTATCCGAATACCTGTCTATTTTACAGCGCGCTGGTTTTATTGAAGCCAAACGTGTTGGACAATGGACTTATTATAAACGTAACGAAGGTGCCTTTGAAGCACTCAGTAAATTAATTCAATCTAATTTGTAAAATTACTATGAGTACAAACAACCTATTTTCAGAATTTAACCTAAAATCGTTAAACCTGAAAAACCGAATCGTAATGGCGCCAATGACGCGCTCTTTTTCTCCTAACGGAGTTCCAACTGATGAAGTCGCAGCTTACTACCAAAAAAGAGCTGAAGGCGAAGTTGGTTTAATTTTATCTGAAGGAACTGTTATTGACAGAAAATCTTCTTCTAATGATGCGAATGTTCCTCACTTTTATGGCGATTTAGCTTTAAACGGATGGAAAAAAGTGATTAACGAAGTTCACTCTGCGGGTGGAAAAATGGGTCCGCAAATTTGGCACATGGGAATTATGGACAACCACCATTCTGGATGGGTTCCACCAGTTCCTTTTGAAGGTCCATCTGGATTAAACCGTCCTGATTTTAGAAATGGTGTTGCCATGACTGAAAAAGATATTGAAGATACTATTCTTGCTTTTGGAAAAGCTGCTGCTGATGCAAAAAGATTAGGCTTTGACACTGTTGAAATTCACGGTGCACACGGTTATTTAATTGACCAATTTTTTAGAGCTGAAACGAATTTACGTGAAGATATTTATGGAGGAAAAACACTTCCTGAGCGTAACCGTTTTGCTATTGAAGTTATAAAAGAAGTGAGAAAGCAAGTTGGAAATGACTTTGCTGTGATTATGCGTTTTTCTCAATTTAAACCTTCTGATTATAATTATAAACTGGCTAAGAATCCACAGGAATTAGAAGCTTGGCTTACTCCTCTTGTTGATGCTGGTGTTGATATCATTCACGCTTCGCAACGTCGTTTCTGGGAACCTGAATTTGAAGGTTCTGATTTAAACTTTGCTGGATGGGCTAAAAAAGTAACTGGAGCGCCAACTATTACAGTAGGTTCTGTTGGACTTTCTGGTGATTTCTTTGGTGCATTTGCAGGAGAAAGTTCGCAACCGACTTCTTTAGAAGAATTAAACAGACGTTTCGACAGAGGCGATTTTGATTTGGTTGCCGTTGGAAGACCTCTTTTATCAGATCCGAATTGGGTTGCTAAAATCAAAGCAGGAAAAACTGAAGAATTAAAAGGCTTTACTAAAGAAGCTCTAAGCCAATTGGTTTTAGAATAATTTTTTTAAGATACAAAGTTACAAAGGTTCAAAGGGACAAAGTTTTTCCTTTGAACCTTTTTTATTTTCTAAAATATTAAGGGATAAATATAATAATTTATCTTTTCTTTCTCTGCTGAGACTTATCCATTTCAAGTATTTAATCCTATTTTGTTTAAAATGATAAAATATGATGCCATTTTAATACATAAAATTTATCTTTGCAGTCGATTATGAAATTCTTGAACAGCATATTACGCCTTCCTTTTTTCAGCACTTATTATCATGCAATAATATCTGCTCGGATAGGCTATGCATATAATTCAACGTATTCACGACTATAAATTAAATAGATAAATTATATAAACCTTAAAGCCCGGGCATTGCGTCCGGGCTTTTTTATTTTCAAAAAAATGGAAACAATTCAAAAATTAAAAGAAAATGCGGCCATCTTTCTTCCCGAAAATGGCTTAGAAGAAAAAATCAATCAGGCTGAAAAAGAAAACAGAAAACTAATTATCAAACTGGGTTTTGACCCAACTGCTCCAGATTTGCATTTGGGACATGCAGTTGTCTTGAAAAAGTTGAAACAATTTCAAGATTTAGGGCATCAAATCGTAATCGTTGTGGGAAGTTTTACCGCAAGAATTGGTGATCCGACAGGAAAAAATAAAAGCCGAAAACCTCTTAGCATTGAGGAAGTTCAGCATAATGCGGAAACCTACATTTCGCAATTATCTAAAATTATTGATATTGAAAAAGCTAAAATTGTTTTCAATTCTGAATGGCTCGATGAACTTTTTTTTTCTGAAGTGATTCAGATCATGTCCAATGTGACGGTCGCTCAATTGATGCATAGAAATGATTTTAATAAACGATTTACAGAAAATACCCCAATTGCCATGCACGAACTGGTTTACCCAATTTTACAAGGTTTTGATTCGGTTAAAATTAATGCTGATATCGAAATGGGCGGAACAGATCAATTGTTCAACTGTACAATGGGAAGGCAATTGCAGGAGAGTTTTAAACTTTCAGGACAAATTGTGATGTGTATGCCTTTACTGAAAGGATTGGATGGAAAAGAAAAAATGAGTAAATCGCTTCATAATACAATCGGATTGATTGATGAACCGAATGAAATGTTTGGCAAAACCATGTCGATTCCTGACGCTCTTATTCTTGAATTTTTAGAATTGACAACCGATTTTTCATTTGAAGAAAAAGAAAAAATCAAGAAAAGATTAGAGGATGAAAATCCGATGAATATTAAAAAACTGATTGCCAAAAATATCATTAGCCAATACCATAATCAAACGGAAGCGGAACAAGCAGAACAATTTTTCATTAATCAATTTCAAAGTAAAAATGCCGAAACCAAATCGTTTGTTCCTATTTCAATTTCTTCTTTAGAAAACAAAGCCAATGAAATTGCATTAATTGACCTTTGTGCATTTATAAAAAATGATATTACAAAATCAGCAAACAGAAGATTGATTGAAAGTGGTGCGGTTCAGATTAATAATGAAAAAATTATCGATCCATTTAAATTAATTCAGTTACGAAAAGAAACAAAGATTAAAATCGGAAAAAGGAATTTTTATGAGTTACAATAATTGATTCTTTCATTAGAAATAATCGTGAAATTGTAGAGACGCACAGTTCGTCTCTACAATTTCAATCATCAATAAAAAAGGGATAAAACAAATCGTTTTATCCCTTTCTACATTTGCAACTAACAAAAATTACAAACTCTAAAAAACTCATTATGCCTCTATTGGCTTTTTCTTTTGAAACTTATTTACAAGCCAATTTCTAACTGGTTCGTCGTATAATTTTAAACATACAAAAGCTAGAATGATACTTACGATTAATACGCCGATTCCTTCCAAATAGCCATTTTCCATCGAAACTTTATTATCTACAACCCAAGCTGTAAACCAATAAATTAATGGATAATGTGTAATATAAATTGGGTATGAAATATCTCCGAGAAGTTTGCAAATCTTAAGTGAAAACTCATTTTTAATTTCTCCTCCTGCTCCAATTGCCACAATAATTGGGAAAATAAAAATAATACAGATTGATTCGTATAATCCATTGATCCAAAGACTGTTTTCATCTCCAAATCTTGGCAAGGCTAAAACAATTGTGATTAAAATACTGCAAACCCAAAAAGCATTTTTAATATGAATTAATTTTCCTAAACGGCATAATAAAACTCCAGCAAAAAATGGGTATAACAAACGAGTGAAACCAACATTCATTTGTTCCCAATTCAATGACCAGCCGCCGATTACATCTCCTTTGGGTCCAAAAACAGTATAATTAATTAACAGTCCGGCAAATATCAATACAAAAACTGACATTACTTTATTCGAAAATTTACGAAAGATTAAGGCGTACAAGATGTTTGCAATATATTCGAAAAAAAGCGACCATGCCGGACCATTTAAAGGATGCATTTCTCCCCAACCTCTAATTTCTAATGAAGGCGGAATTGGCAATAATGTAAACCCTATTACCATTGTCAAAATAACTTTCCAAACTTCCATACCTCCAATCATTGGAAACAATATATCTGAAGCTTGAAAATAATAGAATATGGCTCCAATGATCATTCCAAGAATTACCATGGGCTGTAAACGGATTAATCGGCGTTTGTAAAATTCCCATTGTCCCATTTTCCCCCAACGATCATCATACGCATATGCGACAACAAATCCAGATAAAAGGAAAAAGAAATCAACCGCAAGATATCCGTGATTTATAATTTGTACAAAACGATTTCCGCCTGCGAAAGCTTCAAAAATATGAAAAGCAACTACTAAAATAGCCGCAACTCCACGAAGTCCATCAAGAATTTCGTAATGTTTTTTTGGTTTAATATCAGATGAAATTGAACTCATTTGTTTTTTGGTTTAAGTTAGGTTAGGTTTTAATTGTAGATTTTAGATTTTCTGCGATCTTAAAATTCAAAAATTAAGTTTGGAATTTGGAATTTTTAAATTGAAATTTAATCTACAGGTGGTTTTTCAGCCATTCCGCTCTTCTCTGATCTGGTAAATGTTTTACCGTAAAGTTCTCAAATTTGGCTTCAAAACCTTTTCCGTCTGGAGAAGCGGCCATTAAACCAACCATAACTGGCGTGTTGTCTTGCAAAGGCGCATTTCTAGTCAAGATATAATTTTTATCATCAAAAGAATAGAATATTTCGACAGCATCTAATCGTCGCACGGCTTTAATCCAAATAAAAGGAGGCACTTTTTCTAAAGTTGTTACGCTCCAATCACTTTTATCATGTGTTACAACGGTACTTACATTAAATTTTCCGTCAACAAACTCTACTCCTGTTTTAATATAATTTTTTTCGTCAATGCGAATCATTAATCCCATTTGGTCAAAACGTGCAATGTAGTTTCCAGTCAATTTTACTTTTGCTTCAAATTCGCCCCCATAATTAGCATAATAAAAAGGTGCATCATCAACTGTGAATCCGTAGTGCGAGATTCTCCAATAATCGCTGTTTGCGGTCACATTCATAATCAAAGCATTGTTTTTAATTTCCCATTTTTCAGGTTCATTAAACCATTGCATTTTATTCAGACTTTGAGCCGAAAGGTTTTGAAATAGAACAAATCCAATCGTAAATAGTAGTATTCGTTTCATTATAATTTGATTCTTTATTAATAAAAAGCAAAACTTCTAACGTTTTACATTTAACTTTTTTAAGACAAAAGCAAAGCTGCAAATTTTTACACTTGCAGCTTTACAAACCAACCAATTTTTAGAAATAAAAAAACTTATTTAAGTGAGAAATTCACTTTAGATTTTATATCTGTAGATGAAGCGCCAATAATCGCTTCGAAATCACCAGGTTCTGCAACCCAGTCATGTTTTTTATCGTCAAAGAAACTTAAAGCCGTTTTGTCAATTGTAAACGTTACTGTTTTTTCTTCTCCAGCTTTAAGAGCTACTTTCTCAAAACCTTTTAATTCTTTTACCGGACGTGGCAATGAAGATTTCACGTCTGTGATGTACAATTGCACTACTTCAGAACCTTCTCTGCTTCCTGTGTTTTTAACTTTAACTGAAAATGTGATCTTATCTCCAGCGTTCATTTGTTTTTTATCTGCTATTACTTTTCCGTAAGCAAAAGTCGTGTAGCTTAAACCGTGTCCAAAAGAGAACAATGGTTTGATTTTGTTTTTATCTGCCCAACGGTAACCTACAAAAATTCCTTCATTGTATTTTACTGAATCGCCTCCTGGAAATTCGCCTAAAGCGTGAGCTCCATTATCCGTTAATTTTACTGGGAAAGTAAAAGATAATTTTCCTGACGGATTCACATCTCCAACCAAAACATTTGCTAAAGCATTTCCTGCCTCAGTTCCTAAAAACCATCCCTGAACAATTCCTGGAACTTCTTTAATCCAAGGCATTGCAATTGCATTTCCAGAAATATTTACGAAAACAATATTCTTATTTACTTTCGCTAAATCGCTGATTAATTTATCCTGACCATAAGATAAATTTAATTCTTTACGGTCATGTCCTTCATCATCTTGATTTGGACTTTTGTTTAATCCACCAATGAAAAGAACAATATCTGCATCTTTAGCTACTTTTAAAGCTTCTGCAGTCAATTCTGCTGGAGAACGTTTGTCTTCTAAACTTACTTTAGCAACAACTCCGTTATAGTTACTTGTAGGATCTCCCACATAACCTCTTGCGTATACAATTTCAGCTTGATTTCCGATTCTTTTCTTTAAACCTTCTAGCGGAGTGATTTCGTATCTTGCTTTAAGCGAAGAACTTCCTCCACCAACAGTCATCATTTTGATAGCATTTTCTCCAATTACAGCAATCTTTTTGGTTTTAGAAAGATTGATTGGAAGAATGTTATTGTTGTTTTGCAATAAAACAATTCCCTCTTCTGCAATTTTGCGTCCAGCAATAGCATGTTCTTCTGTTCCAAAAGATCCGAAAGGACGATTTCTATCCATTGTAGTCAAGAAAGACAAACGTAGAATGCGGCGTACTTTTTCGTCTAATTCTTTTGTTCCAATTTCCCCTTTTCTGATCATTTCAGAATATGGTTTTGCTAAATAATAGTTGTCATACGCATTACTTGTTCCCCAAGACAAACCATTTGTCCAAGAACCAAATTCCATATCCAAACCATTGTGAATAGCTTGTTTAGTATCGTTAACACCACCCCAGTCTGAAACTACAACACCTTTGAAGCCCCATTCTCCGCGAAGAATATCGTTTAACAAATATTCGTTATGGCAGCATTGCTGACCTTTGTATTTATTGTAAGCGCCCATAATCGACCAAACATCACCTTCTTGAACTGCAGCTTTAAAAGCAGGAAGATAAATTTCGTATAATGCACGATCGTCAACAATTACGTCAACCGAGTTACGCTTGGTTTCTTGATTATTTAATGCGAAATGCTTCACGCAGGCAGCAACTCCATTGGACTGAACTCCCTTAATATAAGGAACAACCATTTTTGAAGCTAAAAACGGATCTTCTCCCATGTACTCGAAGTTACGTCCGTTTAATGGACTTCTGTAAATGTTTACACCTGGTCCTAATAATACGTTTTTGTTACGGTAACGTGCCTCTTCTCCAATAGATTTACCATATAAAGAAGCCAATTCTTTGTTCCATGTTGATGAAAGTGCTGTAAGCGCTGGAAAAGCAATACAAGAGTCGTTTGTCCATCCCGCCTGATCCCATTCGTCCCATTTTACCTCTGCACGAATTCCGTGTGGTCCATCGGTCATCCAGTTTTCTGGAATTCCAAGACGTTTTACACCAGGAGAACTAAATTTAGACTGCGCATGAATCATGGCAATTTTCTCATCGGTTGTCATTCGTTTCAGCGCATCTTCTACACGCTCTTCAATCGGTTTTTTATCGTCTAGATAAACTGGAACTTTGTTTTGGGCATTAGCTCCCAAAGAACTTAGTAAAAGTAAAACAACAATTGTTTTAACGTTTTTTAACATAACAGTAATAATTAAGCATTAGTTAGATAATATTATAAAGTCTATTATAAAAACTTTCTCTATCATATTGTAAAACTAAAACGTTATCGTACAAGTTACATTTTTAGATAGAAAAAAGTAGTGGTTTAAAAAATTAAAAAACTGATTTACAAATATTTAAAATAAAAACTATAGTAAAAAAAGTAGTGGTTTTAAAATAAATATTCACGCTTTCAAAGCCATCGAACCAATTTTCATGACCATTTCTTCGAAATCATTTCGCGAAACTGCAGCCTTATTTCGAGCTCGTGTGCGGTAGTTGTAAATTGTGCTTAAAGAATAACGTAAAAATGCTGCAATTTTAACACTGTCGGTAATTCCAAGTCTGATTAAAGCAAAAATTCGAAGTTCTGTATTTAGCAATTCATTTTGTTTTAAAACAATCTGTTCTTCTGGAATCAATAAAGCATTAAAATCTTTAACGAATGTTGGATATAAATTCAGAAAGATAATATCAAAATTCTTGTATAATTCTTCTAACTCATTATCAACCAAAGTAGTTGACTTTAGAATTTTATAAATTTCATCAAATTGTTTTGCGGTTGCCTTCTTGTTTAAAATAATGCGATAATTCTCCAACTTATTGATATAAGTCGAACAAAGATTGAAGAAATGCGCAATATATTCTTCTTTAACCAAATTAGATTCAGACAATTGCAGGTTACTTTCCTGAAGCTGACTATTGGTTTCGGTAATATCCTTGTTTAATTCTGCCAATTTCTGACTGGTTTCAAAAAGTTCCGATTTAATTCTGGAAACCTTTTTCATCTGTACATACACATAAATAACCGCAACGATCAAAAACAGAGAAAGCAAACTGATGCAGAGTAAATAAATCTGCAATTCGCTTTTTCTCTGCGATTCGCGCTCCTGATAAACGGTATTGATGATAGAATACACTTCTGACATCAATAAAGTTCTAAACTGTACATTGCAGTACAATGCATCTTCAATGGCAGATTGTGTAAGTTTATAAGCCATATCGACATCGCCAATTTCGTAAAAAACTAATGCCAATTCTTGCAATGAAGCATTGTCTTTATTGGCATTTTTAATGTCTGAAGTGGCAGAAAGCGCGTAATACTTTTTTCTCGATTCTAAATCATGTGTAGCTTCTGCAATTTTACCTAATAAATAAGTAATCATTGCATATTGTGGACTTTCTTCTTTTGTTTTTCCTAATAAAGCTAATAATTGTTTTCTAGGTTCATCAAATTTTTTATTGAAAATATCCTGCTGGATTCTGTTAATCTGATATTCTAAAGTATTCGGATTTAAAACACCCACTAACGAATCTCGATATTTGCCAATCTGATTTCTGTATTCCGGGCTATAACTGTTTGCGGCATAATGCTCGAAAAACTCGCGATAGGAAAAATAATAAATTGGAATCAAAGAAGGCGCTAGATTCTTCTTGTTGATACTTTTTAAAATTGCTTCAGATTCACGGTATTTTCCAGAAGAAGAATAAAGCGTTACTAATTGCAATTGCGCTAAATTAAAAAGGTCTTTATTCTGAAGTTCTTCGGCAATCTTGAGGTTCTTTTTTACATATTGAATAGCCGAGTCAGAATTTAATTTCTGATACTCAAAATACAATGTTTTATTATAATTGTACTCCTGCTCTTTCGTAAGATTATCAGATTTTATTTTCTTGAAGTTCGCAATTCGTTCTTCTTTAATCTTTACGTAATGCTGTTTGTTTTTAATCGCTTCGTTTAATTCTTTTAAAATAATATCTGTACTTTCCGATGCAAAAAGAGG
>Ga0308157_10006471_pt1 | contig 14045 bp, 12 predicted proteins | sample PhyBR1_FD_201035 | JGI IMG/M metagenome (GOLD analysis project Ga0308157, IMG submission 201035) | Phyllosphere microbial communities from UC Gill Tract Community Farm, Albany, California, United States - DLSLB.R1 | ecosystem: Host-associated > Plants > Phyllosphere > Unclassified | place: USA...
ATGGGGCAACAAGCTGCGACTCTTTTTAAAACCCGATGTGAACGTCGTGAATGAAGCCGTTTGCGGTCGCAGCAGTAAAAGCTTTATCGACGAAGGCAGATTGGATCGCATCTTGCAGCAGATTGGCAAGAACGATTATTTGCTGATCCAATTCGGACATAATGATGAAAAAGACGATCCGGATCGCCATACAAGTCCTTGGGGGAGTTATGGCGAGTCTTTGAAACGCTACATCGACGGAGCACGCGCGAGAGGGGCGAAGCCGATTCTGCTTACTCCGATCTCCCGCCGCTGGTTCGATGCCGACGGGTTGCTGACGCAAACGCACGGCGACTACCCTCGGGCGGCGGAAGCGCTGGCGCTGCGGGAAGACGTGCCGCTTATCGATCTGACAGGACGCAGCGCTTCGGCTTACAAGGAGATGGGCAATCAACGTTCCCGGCAGTGGTTTACCCAGTTTGAACCGGGCGTGCACCCGAATTATCCGGAAGGCATTATGGATGACACGCATCTCAACGAAGAAGGTGCCGTCGCAATAGCCCGAATGGCTGCACAGGCGTTGGCTGCGATCGGCATTCGGGAGGTTCGGCCGTTATCCGAGCTTTTCGCCGATGTTCAATCGCAAGCGGATACTGGGAAAAGCACGCCGGTAGTCGCTCCATGAGTAATGCGTTCAAACGCGAGATGAATTTGAGCGGGAAAGTGCTTATTTACGCTGTCGAACCTCATTCTACGGCGATTGCCCACGTACTGCGAATGCTGAAGCGCGATCTGACCGCCGTGCTCGGCATCGAACCGGAGTTTGCGGCCGATCCGAGGCAAGCGCAGATCCGTATCGGTTTAGCCGGCGAAAACGACTCTTGTCCCGCGCATCCCGAAGCTTTTGAATTTCGGTTCGTTTCCGACGAGGTATCCGTGCTCCATATCGTCGGACGGGACGAATTGGGCGTCGTGTACGGCGTGTTGGCGTTCAGTCGAAAGTTTCTGGGCATCCAGCCTTTCTGGTATTGGATGGATCAGGAGATCAAAAGTCGAAGCGAAGTGATGATTCCATGCGTCGATTATGCGTCCTCTCCTCGCAAAGTCCGATACCGCGGCTGGTTCGTGAATGACGAAGTCTGTCTGATCGGCTGGAAACCGGAATATCCGCCGACGCGCGAAGTATGGGAGCCGGTTTTTGAAGCACTGCTGCGCTCGGGAGGCAATATGGTCATTCCCGGAACGGATTTGCCGCGCCACGGCGTTCATTATGAATTGGCATCGGAAATGGGACTTTGGGTGACGCATCATCATGCCGAGCCGCTGGGAGCCGAAATGTTCGCTAGAGCCTACCCCGGGCGTGAAATGAGTTATTTACGAGAGCCGGAGCGGTACGAACAGTTATGGCGTCAGGCGATCGAAGAGCAGCGGCATCGAAAAGTCGTCTGGGTACTTTCGTTCCGCGGCCAGGGCGACAAGCCTTTTTGGGAAGACGATCCGAGCTTCGACACGCCTTTCAAGCGGGGCGAACTGATCGGTCAGGTTATGCAAAAGCAATACGACATGATCCGCGAATACGTGGAAGACCCGGTCTGCTGCGTGGCTTTATACGGGGAGATCGCGGAGTTGTACCAGGAAGGATGGATCTCGTTACCCGAGAACACGATCAGGGTCTGGGCGGATAACGGGTACGGCAAAATGGTATCGCGGCGCAGGGACGACATCAATCTTCGGATTCCTTCGCTGCCGGGAATCAAGGATTCGGGCCGCCACGGCTTGTATATTCATGTGACGTTCCACGATCTGCAAGCTTCCAATCATTTGACGATGTTCGCGGGAAGCGCCGACTTTTTGAAAAGCGAGCTGGAGGCGGCATTTGCTGTCGGAGCATCCGATTACCTCATCCTCAACAGCGGGAATATTCGGCCCCATGCGTATCCGCTGGATATCGTCGGCACGCTGTGGAACGAAGGCGCAATCGATACGAAGCGGCATCTGCAAAGCTTCGTCCGATCTTATTACGCGTCGGAGCATGAGGCGCTGGCCCGACTTTATCACAGTTATGCCGAAGCGGCTCTGCCTTACGGCCCGCATCCCGATGATTTGGCGGGCGAGCAATACTACCATCATCCGGCGAGGCAGATCATCGGTCATTGGCTGCAAGGAAAAGAAGCCGAGAGCGATCGCCGTCTGGACTGGGCGGTCGGCGCAGGCTCGTTTGAGCAGCAGGTCAAAGCATTCGAACAAAGACTTGCGCCTGCAATCGACAAATGGAAAAATTGGCTTGAACAATGTGACGGGACGTTGGCGAAGCTTGGTGCCGAAGATCGCCAGCGTGCCGAGGATCATTTGCGGTTTCACGGCGAGCTGCATTTATCGGGGAGCGAAGGCTTTTATCAACTCTGCCGTTCTTACGCCGCGCATCGAATGGGGCAATACCCGCAAGCATTCGTGCTGGCTTCGGAGTCGCTGCGGCATTACCGTCGGGGGCTGGATGCGCTGCGTGCGGCCGAACATGGAAAATGGGCCGATTTCTATCGTGCCGATTGGTTGACCAATATCGCGAGCACGGTGCAAAATGTCGATACCCTGCGAAAAGTGCTGCGCATGCACGGGGATAGCCCGGACTTTTTCTTATGGTACAAGCAATATTTGATGCCGGAAACGGAGAAGCATATTTATTTGGAGAATACGCACCGGGAACCGCTGACGGACGACGATTTGGCAGCGAGGTTAAAGGAACGTCTGCTGAGCGATGCCAAAGAGTAAGACACACAATCAAAAACCGCCTTTCCGCAAATCGGAAAGGCGGTTTTTGATTGTCCGTGTTAAAATAAGGATCAAGAAGAATGAAATAGGAATTCTTTTAGAGACCCCTACGCGGAATTCATCCCGAATGCGGTCGACAGACTCGTTTGTCAGATGTTTGAATCGATAGCTTCGAGCAGCGCGAGAAGTTAAGGTTGCTGCGGGAAATCCGCGCCGATCGTCGTATCTTTCCATTCCTCGATCGAGTTCAATAGGTTCGTGAACTTATGCGTTGCGGCTTGATAAGCGCCGTTGCCGAGCAGCAAGCGCAAAGGAGGCGTATCCGATTCGGCAATACGGATCAGAGCTTCAGCGGCTTTAGCCGGATCGCCCGGTTCTTGGCCGACGCTTTGAGCGCTGCCGCTCAGCATGCGTCCGACCGTATTTTCGTATTCGGGAATCCGGGTTTCCGTTTTGACCGAAGAACGGCCGCCCCAATCGGTACGGAAACTGCTCGGCTCGATAATCGAGACATGAATGCCGCTTTCGGCAACTTCCTGAGCCAAACTTTCGGAAATGCCTTCTACGGCATATTTGGTCGCATGATAGTAGCCGAGCGTAGGGAACGACGCCAATCCGCCGATTGAAGAGAGATTGATGATGTGGCCGGATTTTTGCTGGCGCATCAAAGGCAGAACGGCATTCGTCGCATGCATCAGTCCCCAGAAATTGATTTCGAACATTTTGCGCGTTTCTTCTTCCAGACTTTCTTCGACGGAAGCAAAATAGCCGATTCCCGCATTGTTCACCAGTACGTCGATACGTCCGAACTTTTCTTGAGCGGCGGATACGGCGTCTCGGATCTGCTGCGTGTCGGTCACGTCCAGTTTAAGCGCAAGCACTTGACCCTCGCGTCCCTGAGCAAGTTCGAGCAGCGATTCGGGATTGCGTGCAGTAATCACGACGGGATATTGCTGCTGGATCAGTTTACTTGCCAGCTCTCGGCCGAACCCTGTCGAGCAACCGGTAATGAACCATACTTTTTTTTGTGACAAATGACTTCACTCCTTCTACGGGTATATCACCAGCATACAAATTAAAGTGAAGTTTAAGTCAAGTGATCATCAGATCAAAAAATCTTTTTTTCCATGCGCAAGCAGATCGTATACGGCCATCTTTCGATTGATTTTCTCCAAGTGTTCGAGCGTCTGGTTCATTTTGCGTTCGACGTCCTGTTTGTGTTCCAGCAGGATCTGTCGCCGTTGATGCAGCGTTTCATCGCCTTGTTTGACCAATTCGACGTAGTTTTTGATATGATCCATCGTCATGCCGGTATCGCGCAGAGCCACTACCAACTGCAACCATTCAAGCTCCAGCTCGCTGTACGACCGGCGTCCGCCGCTATCCCGTCCGATCGGCGGAAGGATGCCTTCTTTTTCGTAAAACCGCAATGTCGAAGCCGGCAGACCGAATTTTTCTTGTACTTCTTTGATCGTAAACATGATTTGCACCCCATTTCATTAAAGCTAACTTTAACATAAGACGAAGGTTTTAAAAAGAAGCCAGAAGGTATAAAGGAGAAACTGTAATGAAAATTGATCATCTTGTAGTCAACGTAGACGCGGATGTGCAAAGCGATACGAACCGAATTCAATCCATTCGAGATAGCGGATTACCGTACGAACCAAAATGGGGAAAAGGCACGCGCGGTTTTAAAGTATCCAATATATGGATCGGAAGCGAGTATCTGGAGATGGTGCGCATCAAGCGACCGGATGGCGGAGGTTGGGTAGCCGATTGGACGAAACTTTATTTGGAAGGACACCGGGGAGTCGTGGGTTTTGCTTTGGACGTGCCGGACCTGGATGCCGTATATGAACGCTTATCGAGCAAAGGCATCGAAATCAGCCGACCTGAACCTCTGGCATTCCGCTGGTTCTTCAACCTGCTGACCCGCACGATGCCTTGGCGCAATGCTTACGTGAAGCCGTTCGAAGGAGTGCCGTTCCAATTTTTTTTCCAACAAATGAACGATGACAAAAGCCGAGCATTCATGGAGCAGTATATGGTGCCTAATAGTCAAGAAGCAGGCATCACGGGAATGGCTGCTGTCGATATTTATGGAAAATGGAGCAGCCGCGACATGGAGGTAGTCAAAACCATTTTCGAAGAATGCTGTCAGATCGAACAAGAGGGAATTTTGGAAATCGAGCTTTCCGGAAAAAGCGGTCAGTGGATTCGATTCGTTCCTGCCCATGACTATAGGATTGAAATTTCTTTAATAACGGAGAATAACCAGTATGAAAACATGCGCGTTTCTTTACCCGATTTGACGCTGAACATACAGAGCCGATCCAAAAAAGAAATCGTGAATCCTTTACTCAAAGAAAAAGCATAAACCTATGTTCTCTACATAAAAAAAGCCTGATCTCTGAAAGACCAGGCTTAATGTTTCCAAAAAAGGTTTGAGTCTGAGCAAAGCACCAGGCGGAGGGAGAAATTCAGTTCAAGACGCCTTTGAACGCGAGTGAGACAGCGTCTTGTGAAGCATTTCGAAGAAATGCACTTCGGAAGCATATGCTGCCAATTTCTCCCGTAGCCCTCCGCCCTCTGGTCAACGAACAGGACCTTAAGGCGAAACATGCCTACACCGCAATGTGCGCGATAATTTCATCAGTCAAATCCAATGTAATCTGATCTTGAAAAGCACGAATCCCGTATTCCCGGTCAAGATATTGGGTGATGGCTTCGATCAGAGAGCCTTCGTTGATGTACCAGTCGCGCCCTTGCACCGTAATATGCGCGCTATAGCCCAAATCTTCATCCCACAACATCTCAACCGTAACTTCCGTAGGCTTGATCACCCGGCGTTCCGCGATATTCAGGCAGACCGCATTGATAATTTCATCCATCGTAAGCTGCATGGCTTAGTAACGTCCTTCGCGTTCGCGCGAGCGGCGACGGTTTTCTTTAACGCTGCGGTAAACGGCGCGGACGATGACGAACAACATGTACAGGGCAAGCACGTTGACCAACAGGCCCAGGATTCCGCCGAAAGCTCCCATGTTGGCGAACAGGCTGCCGAACAGGAGACCGGCGATGCCGCCGAACAAAATGCCGCGGAACATGGCGCCGCCGAAGCCGCCGCGGTTATTTGTATTGTTGCGGTTCAAGCTGCTGTTATTGGATTGCGTATTGGAATTCGAGCGCGTGCCCGAATTGACACTGTCGGTATTTTGCGATTTGTTCGGCGTGCTTTGGTAAGATCTCGGACCGGAGCTGAAGCCGCCACCGCCGCGGCGCGCGTCCGCTTGATCCGGCACGATAGCCGAAGCGCCGAAGATGATCAGGAAAGACAGCATGATGGAAAAGAATTTTTTGGATCGACTCATAATAAATGAAATTCCTCCTGTAATAAGGTTTGTGGATAAGGGACAAAGCTTAAATTTCGCCCTTCCCTGACCTTATACGGAGGAATTTCAAGAACGTTTCAATTTTTAATGATTATTTTAGAAAAGTTTTAAATAAAGCGGCTGATCAGGCTTCGACCGTCCATTGTCCGTACTCTTGCTCGACCCAATCGATCCAGTCCACGCTGGCTTTGGTGCGCAGAATGGCTTTTTGCAGCAGAATGTAATCCTCGAAGCCGATGTGACCCGGATTGCGGTGTTCTTTGGGAATATTGTCTTGAATGTCTTTATAATACTTGATTCGGTCAACGTGGTACGCACGACGATCCGCAAACATGCGACGAACCTCGGAAGGTTCCGCCAAGTGGATGCAGAAGCACTTCAGGTTGAACTCGTCGCGCATGACCGGGGCCGCCGTCTCTTCCAGCAGCCACTCGTGTAATTTCAATGTGCCTTCGGGCGTGATGGAATACAGCTTTTTATCCGGTTTGTCTGCTTGCTGAATCCATGTGGCGCTAAGCAATCCTTTTTCCTCCATACTGCCGAGAAGAGGATAGATCTGGCTGTGCTTGGCTTGCCAGAATGGCTGGATCTTGAGCATCAAATCATAGCCTGAAGCTTCTTTGCGTGAAACCAGAGCAAGCAGGCCGTAAGAAAGTATATTCATGAAATCACCCGTTCTCCATATTCAGGGCGCTCCGCCGCGGGACGGTGCACGACCTCTGTCCAAAGTGTACAACATAAAAAGATGCCGGGGCAACCAACTCGGATGCCTGCAAGGGGCTAAATAGCCTGCCAATAACGAAAAAGCGCAGTCCCGAAAAGGAACCGCGCCGCAATATTAAACTTTTTTCATAATTCATTACGAACACATCATGGCTGATGGATCACGCAGAATTTTCGTTACTTCGCAGCGTCGTCGTTACGTTCATAACCGTCGCAAATGACTTCCAACGCACCTGTCTTTGGATCGATCAACATGCCATGCACGGGTACGCCCGCAGGCATCAACGGGTGATTGACGATCATGTTAACGCTGTGCATGACGCCTTGCGTCTCGTTTTCCACGCCTTTGAACCATTGTCCGAGCTGCACGCCGGAATGATCGAGCGTGGCGAGCACCTCGTCCGAAACGCCGCGTTCGCGCATTTTGCCCATGATATGTTCCGCATTCAGCGAAGCCATCCCGCATTCATGATGACCGACAACGATTACTTCTTCGGCTTGCAGTTCATAGAGCGCAACCAGAATACTGCGCATAATACTGCCGAACGGCGACGAGATTACGGCACCCGCCGTTTTCAAAATTTTGGCATCCCCATTGCGAAGGTTCATGGCCCGCGGCAGCAGCTCGGTCAGCCGAGTATCCATACAGGTGAGCACGACGACTTTTTTTTCAGGAAACTTACCGCTGATGAATGTTTCGTATTCCTTGTTTTCGACGAACGCTTTATTATGGTCCAAAATATCCGTAATCTGAGTCAAAGCTGCTTCCTCCTTTTTCGCCCTGGAGCGTTATCACGAATTTTACATAACACTATAGGGAAATTTCAAGCACGAATTTTGCCGAAATTAGGCGAAAGCGGTTCAGACGCGAACTTCGGAAGCTGCGCGGCGATCTTCGATTCGGATACTGGAGCCGTAAGATTGGCCGTCGCTGGCAAGGCGTACGGACGATTTATCGAAGCCGCTGATCGTGATCGAGAGGTTTTGATCCAGATAAACGGCGTCGTTTTTATCGATAATGAACGAAATGCCGCTATCGGAAGCGATCGTCAAATCCGATGCTTTTTGCTCGTCCACGAGCCAGAGGGCAATCGCGCCGCTAAGCGAGCATCCGCAGCCTTCGTTATCGTAAGCAACGCGAAGATATCCGGGACGGCCGCCGAACGCTTGCTCAAGCAAAGTTTGCGCTTCCGGAGAGACTTTCATAGAGAGAGACATCGACATGATTCAGGACTCCTTTTTCGAAATTATATTTTGCAAAACCTTTTGTTGATATTGATTATAGACCTCTCAAAACGTATGATCAAGAGGTAAACAATAATTTTTACCATTTTTGCGGTACGATCAAACAAACGAGGTGAACTTTCCGAATGGAACAACAACTACAGGAACAATGGAACGGATTTCGCGAATTGGTGGCCAAGATCGGAAGCTACAATGAAGCGGTAGGCCTGATGTATTGGGATCTTCGCACCGGAGCCCCGCGCAAAGGCGCGGAAACGCGGGCGGAAACGATCGGTTTGCTGTCTACGGAAGCTTTCAAGCTCGAAACATCGGATGAAATGGGTACATATCTGGATCTGTTTACGCAGGAAGCGAACGCGTCGCAATTGGACGATATCGACCGCAGACTGGTGGAAACGGTCAAAAAAAGCTACGATCAAAATCGCAAAATTCCCGAAAGCGAGTTCAAAGCGTATACGATCCTAACCTCCAAATCGGAAACGAAATGGGAAGGGGCCAAAGAAAGCGGAGACTTCGAGTCGTTCGAGCCTTATTTGACGGAGATCGTGGGCACGCTGCGCAAATTTATCGGCTACTGGGGAGCGAAAGATACGCCGTACGACACGCTGCTCGATATGTATGAACCCGATATGACCGTCGAGCGTCTCGATGACGTGTTCGATCGCTTGAAAAAGCGTCTGGTTCCTCTGGCTGAGGCAATTGCGGCTTCGGAGATTGTGGCGGAACTGCCGTTCCTCGACGAAACCTATCCGAAAGAAGGCCAAAAAGCGTTCAGCCATTTCATTTTGAAAGAAATGGGTTACGACTTCGAGGCGGGACGCTTGGACGAGACGGTGCATCCGTTCGCGACCGGGCTGAATCCGGGCGACGTACGGATTACGACGAATTATCACGAGAACGACGTGCTGAGCGCGGCATTCAGTTCGCTGCATGAAGGCGGGCACGCGCTGTACGAGCAAAATGTCGATCCGAAGCTCACCGGAACGCCGCTGGCTCAAGGCACTTCGATGGGCATCCATGAATCGCAATCGCGTTTCTGGGAAAATATGATCGGTCGCAGTTTGCCGTTCTGGCAGCGTTACTTCGGCGAATTGCAAAAGCAGTTCCCGGATCAACTGACAGGCGTTACGCCGGAAAAATTCCACTTCGCGGCTAACCGCGTGGAAAATTCGTTGATTCGAATCGAAGCCGACGAACTGACCTATAATCTGCATATCATCATTCGCTATGAAATCGAGAAGATGCTCTTCAATGAAGACCTCGATGTGAAAAAGCTGCCTGAAGTTTGGAATGCCAAATATGAGAGTTACCTGGGTATTACGCCTCCGGACAATTCAAAAGGCGTGCTGCAGGACGTTCACTGGTCGGGCGGTGCGTTTGGTTACTTCGCTTCGTATTCGCTCGGCAATATGTACGCGGCGCAAATGATGCATACGCTGCGCAAAGAACTGACGAATTTCGACGAGCTGATCGAACAGGGCAACCTGCTGCCGATCAAAGAATGGCTTACGGAGAAAGTCTACCGCTTCGGCAAATCGAAAAAGCCTTCCGAAATCATTTTCGATGTCACCGGCGAAGAATTGAATCCGGATTATCTGGCGGATTATCTGGAACAGAAGTACACAAGCCTGTATAATTTGAAGCTGTAACATCATCTTTGCTCGAAAATCCAAACAAATCCTGCCGATTCCCGAAAAGGACGGCGGGATTTTTGTCTCCGAAGAGAAATGTAAGGAACATGGAAGTTTTGAAAGTGAAGAGAATATTTCTGAAAAACGGAGAAAGGATTCGGTGGCACGTATGTTTGGTTTTCGCGTCATCAAGACGGCGTTGGCGGCTTTTGCTTCGATCATGATAGCCCATTTTGTCGGTATTCCATCGGCCACGTCGGCGGGACTGCTAGCTATTTTGGGACTGGACACCACAATCAAGCGCAGCGTCAAAACGGTCGTGGACCGCTTTTTCGCCTCGATCGTCGGTCTGATTGTCGCTTGTGTGTTGTTCGGTACGCTTGGCTTTCATTATTGGGTGATTCCGCTGTATATCCTGATTGCGTTCCCCGTGATCGTCAAAGCGACGTTCAAGGGAGGAATCGTGACCAATGCAGTCGTGGTGTTCCATGTATTTAACGCAGGCGAGATTACATGGCCGGTGCTCTGGACAGAGCTGCAGCTGCTGGTGATCGGATTGGGCTCGGCGATGCTGGTCAACTTGATCTACATGCCTAACCCGGAAGAGAAACTGTCCAAAATCCGCAGTGAAGCGGACGAATGCTTTTCGCGTATTTTTGCCCAGTTCGCCAAGACGCTTCGCAATCCCGATTATGTGTGGGACGGAAAAGAACTGATCGAAGCGGATAAAAAAGTAGCCGAAGGCCTCGAACTGGCAAGACGCTCGCGGGAAAATCAAGTGTTGAAGTCCGATGAATTCTGGGGCGTGTATTTCGTGATGCGCAAGCAGCAACTCGATTCGATCCAAACGATGGCCCAGCTCGTGTCGCAAGTCTATCGGCAGATTTCCCAAGCCGAGCTGACGGCAGAGCTGTTCGATCGGTTGGAGCGCGACGTCAAAAGCGAGCACTACACCGGGAATGCGGCGGAAATGCTGAAAGAACTGGAAGAACAATTCAAAGAAATGAGCCTCCCGGAAACCCGCGAAGAATTCGAAGTCCGCTCCGCGATCCTGCAATTGTGCCGCGAGTTGAATCGGTATCTGGGGTTGTCGAAAAAGGATAAGGCTCCGCATATCACGTGAGGGGACTGGCTAAGGTTGGCGGAGGGAGGGCTGCGGGGAGTTCGTTAGCATATGCTTCCGATCTGCCTTTCTTCGAAAGGCTTTAGATCGCGTGTTGAAATCGGGAAATTTTGAATTGGATCATAATAGGGATTTCTCGATTTCAAAGGCGAACGCTTAATAGTATATGCTTCCGAAGCGCCTTTTCTTCGAAAAGACTGTACTACACGAACTCCCCTCCGCCCTCTTAGCCAGGTTGGTATAGGAAAGAAAAGATGATTTGAAACCTGCTTTAAGTTGCATGGGCAAATGGATTTAAAGATTGTGGTTGCTACATTCATCTCTTTTTATGAGTAAAATTGTTGCAGTCTTTTATCGTTCTTGTATTTCCTGCTTAAAAGTCGGGAATGAACTTGAATCGGTGATCGATTGTAGCATTTTTTATTTAAAAGGACTTGTTTATTTTTTAGATTATTTAGTTTCAAAAAAATTGTGTTCCGTAAAGAAATATCCAAACAGAATTACAGTCTTATTGTATAACGAAAATTTGATTTTCAAGCACTTCAAGCCTATCATAACCAAGCGCCTAATGAAAAAGCAGTTTTTTGAAAAGCTCTTGTTCTTAACGGAAGCGAAGCCAGCGGAGGGAGAAATTCAGTGTAGGAACGAAGTGTTCGCCTTTGCATTTGGGAAGCTTCCTTATAAAATTTTAAATCAGCTTCCCAAATGCAACAAGCGACCGAAACGAATTTCTCCCGTAGCGTCCAGCTTTTCGAACGAACAGGATCTTAATCAAAAAAACTTTTTTGAATAAAATATGAACACACGTTCGCATTATCGCGCTTTTTAGAAAAAGTCTGCTATAATCAAGAAGAGAAGAAGCAGGTAAATGGAGGGGAATCATGGCCACTTTAACGCCGATGATGCAGCAGTACGTCAAGATCAAGGAAGAAGCGAAGGACGCGATCCTCTTTTTCCGTCTTGGTGACTTTTACGAGATTTTTTTCGACGATGCGATTACAGCCTCGCGCGAATTGGAAATTACGCTGACCGGACGCAACGCGGGATTGGAAGAGAAAGCTCCTATGTGCGGCGTTCCTTACCATGCGGCCGAAGGTTACGTTCAGCGTCTGATCGAAAAAGGATATAAAGTCGCGATCTGCGAACAAGTCGAGACGCCCGGCGAATCCAAAGGCATGATGCGCCGCGAGATCGTTCGCGTCGTGACGCCGGGGACATTGATGGAGAGCCGAGCGCTTGGGGAAAAGTCTAATAACTATCTGGTCTGCGTAACCCGTTCCCATGGAATGATGGCGATCGCCGCTTGCGACCTTTCAACCGGAGACCTGCATGTGACATCCGCGCCGGAGAGCGAGGAATGGCTCAAGGGTGAAGTCGGTGTTTATCAGCCCGTCGAAGCGATCGGGGATGCGCAGTTGCTGGAACTGTTGGAGAGCCAGATTGCGCCTTTGGAACGCCGATTGGTCTGCACGCCTTGGGAAAAGGGCAAGGAAGACGGCGCGCGCGAGCAGTTCGGCGAAGCGTCTTGGGCAAGATTGGACGAAGAGCGTCGTATTTGCGTGGCGCGTCTGTTTGCCTATCTAGCAGAAACGCAAAAAAGAGCATTGGGACAACTGACCAAAATTTCGGTGTACGAGCCGAATCACTATATGATCCTCGATCCGTTTACGCGCCGTAACCTGGAATTGACCGAGACCGTACGCGAACGCTCGAAAAAAGGTTCGCTGCTTTGGCTGTTAGATCGTACCAAAACTTCGATGGGCGCGCGTACGCTGCGTCGTTGGATCGACAAGCCGCTATTGCAGCGCAGCGCGATCGAAGACCGGTTGGAGGCCGTGGAGTATCTGCATCGCGACCTGATTTTGCGCGGCGACGTACAAGAAGCGCTGCGGGAAATTTACGATTTGGAACGGCTGGTGGGACGCGTTGCTTTCGGCAGTGCCAACGGACGCGATCTAATCGCGCTGCGCGATTCGCTGATTCAAATTCCTGCACTTAAGGCAGTTTGTTTGAATTCCGGTTCGCAGACCCTGGCCGCAACGGCTCAACGAATGGACGAGTGCGCGGATTTGGCAGAAGCGATCGCTGCGGCAGTGACCGATGAACCTCCGGTATCCGTACGAGACGGCGGCTTGATTCGCAAAGGGTACCATGAGCATTTGGACCAATTGCGCGAAGCGAGCGTGAACGGGAAGCGCTGGATCGCCGAGTTGGAAGCCGAAGAGCGCCGTATCACGGGTATCCGTTCATTAAAGGTCGGGTATAACAAAGTATTCGGCTATTATATTGAAGTCACGCGTGCCAATCTGGCTCAACTGCCGGAAGGGCGTTATGAGCGCAAACAGACGATGTCGAACGCTGAACGTTACATTACACCTGAATTGAAAGAAAAAGAATCGTTGATTCTCGAAGCCGAAGAAAAAATGGCGGATTTGGAATACGGATTGTTCCTTGAACTGCGCGAGCAGGTGGCAGAACGCATACCGCGCCTCAAAGCGCTTGCGGAGCGTGTTGCTGAAACCGACGTTTATCAGGCGTTCGCGGAAGCTAGCGCGGAGAAATCTTTTGTGCGACCGCAGCTGCATGACGGCTACGATCTTAGCGTGGACAATGGTCGCCATCCGGTCGTTGAAGCGGTGATGGAAGGCGGGTCGTTCGTTGCCAATGCGACGGAGCTGGCGGAACAAGGCGCGAATATCATGCTCATTACCGGACCGAACATGGCGGGTAAAAGCACGTATATGCGTCAGGTCGCATTGATCTCCATCATGGCACAGATCGGCTGTTTCGTTCCGGCGGATCGAGCCAACGTACCGCTGCTGGATCGCATTTTTACCCGGATCGGCGCGGCGGACGACCTTGTCGGCGGGCAAAGTACGTTCATGGTGGAAATGGCCGACATTCAAGTAATGACCCAACAAGCGACCAAAGACAGTCTGATTATCATCGACGAATTGGGCCGAGGCACCTCGACGAGCGAAGGGATGGCTATTGCCCAAGCGGTCATCGAACACGTGCATGAGTCGATCGGATGCAAAGCATTGGTTTCGACCCACTTCCATGAGTTGGCTCACTTGGAGGAAAGCTTGCCGAGGCTGCAAAACTACTGCATGGCCGTGCGCGAGAGCGGCGATAAGGTCACATTCTTGCGTAAGCTGGTTGCAGGAGCGGCCAGCACGAGTT
>Ga0308157_10006472_pt1 | contig 14044 bp, 13 predicted proteins | sample PhyBR1_FD_201035 | JGI IMG/M metagenome (GOLD analysis project Ga0308157, IMG submission 201035) | Phyllosphere microbial communities from UC Gill Tract Community Farm, Albany, California, United States - DLSLB.R1 | ecosystem: Host-associated > Plants > Phyllosphere > Unclassified | place: USA...
TCTGCTGCCGATCTACCAGCGCCTGGGCATGAGCCCTGTGGTCCTGACCTGTGTTGCAGGCCTGACCAATGGCACGCTGAACATCGTTCCCTGGGGCGGCCCAACGGCCCGCGCGGCAGCGGCACTAGGTGTTGACGCCTCGGAAATCTTCGTGCCGATGCTCCCTGCGCTGGGAATTTCCCTCATTGTCATTGCCCTGTTCGCATGGCAGATGGGCGTATCCGAACGCCGCCGCTTGCAGCGCGAGCGTCCGGAAATCTGGGGCACCGAGCTCGGTGGCGGCAACGTTTCCACCCCAACCGGAGGAAAGAGCCCTGCTGGCACTTCCCCTGCCGGAGGCAACCTGGCCGTACTGGAATCCGTGGCTCGCAAGGGCGATGGCACCGAAGCTTCCACCTTGGACGGCACCGTCCTGGATCCGGATCGCGAGACCCTGCGCCCCAAGACCTTCTACTTCAACCTGGCACTGACCGTCGCCATCATGGTGCTGCTGGTAGTCGATGTCACTCCGTTGCCCTACCTGTTCATGGTGGGTACCGCGATCGCCTTGATCGTCAACTTCCCCAAGGTCTCCGACCAGGTGAAGATGATCGCCGCGCACTCCAGCGAAATCATTGCCGTGGTCTCCATGGTGCTCGCCGCGGCAGTGCTCACCGGCGTGCTCTCCGGCACCGGCATGGTTGATGCCATGAGCCAGTGGCTGGTGGATGTCATTCCTACCTCCATGGGTCCATACATGGCAGTACTGACCGGGCTGATTTCGATTCCAGCTACCTTCCTGATGAGCAATGACGCCTTCTACTTCGGCGTCTTGCCAGTTCTCGCCGAAGCCGGCGCGCATTTCGGTGTACCAGCGGTGGATATGGCTCGCGCCTCCATCACCGGACAGCCAGTGCACATGCAGTCTCCGCTCGTTCCAGCCATCTTGCTGCTGGTGTCGCTCTCTCGTGTGGACTTGGGCGATCACCACAAGAAGGTGCTGTGGCGTGCGTTGGTGGTCTCCTTGGTCATGCTCGCTTCGGGCATGCTCCTTGGTGTCATCCACATGGGCTAACGCCCCAGGACCAAAGGTCCGTCGTCAGCCAGGCTCCGTGCCACCCGGACATTTCCAAGCGGGTGGCACGGAGTCCGGTGTTTAACCCGGGCTGACCCTGTTGGCAGCCCGCCGGAGGCTGCCGCATGCAGCTATTCGAGCACCCAGTTGCTTCTTCCCGGCAGCCATTGACCATCTGCACAGGGCGCCGGTTCAGCAAGCACAGTTTCCCGTGAAAAACTGGAGGCAGGGCAAGACGTGCACAGCGCGTGCTTCCCCTGGACCGGATGGACCCGCCACTGGGCCACACCGCGAATTCGACCGTCTTCTCCCGACGCAAAGGAAGGCTCCAGCGCATGGAAAGAGAACCTCTGGACAACAGCATCTCCCTGGCCCAGCTCGAAGCGGTTGTCATGATTGTGGACTATGGTTCCTTCACCGCCGCCGCGGATATCCTTGGCATCTCCCAGCCCTCCTTGTCCCGGCGCATTAGCGCGTTGGAGCGCACTCTTGGCATGCCCGTGTTCCGGGCCGCTGGAAGGGACATGGTGCTGACCGAGGTTGGCCGGAGCATCATTCCTGCCGGCCGCCGGGCACTGCGTGAAGTCGCCGCGATCGGAACCATTGCCTCTTCCACGCGTGCATTGGCCACCGGATCCCTGCGCATCGCGGGGTTGCCTTCCCTGGTTGGAGGAATCATGCCCGAATACATCGGCCCCTTCCATCGCCAGCACCCCGGTGTCCGGATAGAGATCCTGAGCGTGGAGGACGACGAGCAGCTTGCCGATGCGCTTCGCCTGAATCGCGCCGATGTGGCTTTTGGAGTGAACGAGCGCATCCCCGCGGACCTCATCGGCAAATCCCTGCGCGATCAGCAATTCTCGGCCGTCGTATCCGAGGATACCGAGGTGGACCCGGACACTGGGCTAAGCACAGAATTGCTCAATTCCCTGACTCTGGCCACCCTCCCCCAGGGCACCTCGATTCGCAAGATCACCGACGAAGTTTACCGGAGCTTGAAGGCCACCGCTCCGCGGCTCATCACCACAACGCAACGCGACGCATTGGTCCATCTGGGCATCGCCGCCGGCGGCATCACCTTGGTTCCACGGATCATGGCCAGCACCGCCGTGATCTTCGGCGGCAAGCAGGTCCCGCTGAGCTTGCCAGCCAGCAGGCCCCTGGGCGTCATCTACCGCCGCGAAGAATACCGCAATCCGGCGCTGGGCGAATTCCTCGAATACCTCTGAGACAGAGATCTCCAGGCGGTTTCCGCTCTCCTGAACTGCGCGCGAAATCGGCCTTTCATGCGCTGCATGCATGGCTCTAATCAACCATGCTATTGGTTCCAGCGGCGTTCCACGTGGTCAGCTTGATGGGTAATCCGGCCATGGTCCTACCAAGGAGAGCAAGATCGTGAATTCCCAACGAACACCTTCCTCTGCCAGGCGTAGTTCCAAACGATCGCGGCGCCGGGTAGCTGCCATCATTGCAGCGGCGCTGGTGCTGGCAGTAGTTGTGCCGACCAGCATTGCTTTCCTGCGCCTGCAGGGGAATATTTCCGTCTCGGCGCTCAGGGCGTCTGAAGCGGATGTCCCGGACTCCAGCGAAGGCCTGAATCTGCTGGTGCTCGGTTCCGATAGCCGGGATTTCAGCTCCACCGGCTTCGGCACGGATAACGGCTCCCGGCGCAGCGATTCCATGCTGCTTGTCCACTTGTCGCCAGGCAACGAGCGCATCGAGGCGGTCCAGATCCCACGCGATACCGTATTGCAGCGCCCGGCCTGCGCGGATACCGGGTCCGGCGCCTATGCCGGAGGATACGGCATGATCAATTCTGCGCTGAATTACGGTCCCGCATGCTCTGTCGCCGCGGTGGAAACGCTCACCGGAGTTCACCTGAACCACTTCATTGAGGTGGATTTCGAGGGATTCATTTCAATCATCGACGCACTCGACGGAGTCAGCGTGTGCCTGGCCCAGCCAATGACCGATCCGAAAGCGAACCTGGATCTTCCAGCCGGGCTGCAGGAGCTGGACGGAACCGATGCGCTTGCCCTGGCCAGGACCCGCCATGCCGTTGGCGATGGAAGCGACCTCGCTCGGCTCGGAAACCAGCAGAAGGTCATGTCCGCAATAGTCCAGCGTGCCACCAGCAAGGAAGTTCTCGCACGCCCGGACCGGCTCTACTCTTTCCTTGACGCGATTACCTCCTCGATGACCGTTGACCCGGAACTGAGTTCGCTACCGGAACTTGCAGGATTGGCTGCGCGGGTCAAGGACGTTCCCACGGACAAGATCACCTTCATGACCATGCCGACCCAGCCTGCACCATCAAACGCCAACCGGGTTGTCCCGGCTCCCGACGCGACCCTCATCTTTGAACGCATCAAGCAAGACATCCCGGTGAATCCGGATTCCGAGTCCGAATCCGGCTCCGAATCCGATGCAGGAGAAACTGCCACGGCGAAAACCTCCGCCCGGCAGCTTCCTGTCAGCATAGCCAACGCAGCGCGAGTGAGCGGACTGGCCGGCAAATTCGCCAACGAAGCCACGGAGCAAGGCTTCACCGTCACTTCAATCACTACCGCGGCGTCCTTGCAGGCGCAAACACGGCTGCTGATTCCGGATACTGATGCAGCCAGGAAAACAGCCGACGCATTCGCCAAGGCAGTCGATCTCGACATCGAGGCAACAGTCGCCGATGTCGAAAGCATCGAATTGATCCTGGGCCAGGATTACCAAAACCTGGGGCGGCCAGAAAAGCATCCCGTCAAGGTGAACAGCCGCAAAGCAGACCAGAAACTCTGCGGCTGAGCCGGCCCCAAGGGCAGGCCGCGCCACCGGAAAATCCTGCCATGCCGCGATGGCTGCCAGGCGAATCTCCGTTTGCCCGCGGCTGTTGGCCTTCGTATTCCGGCTGGGCTGCACCTGCCAATTCCGTTTGACCGCGTCCCTTGCAGCGAGGTGATTCACAGTGAGCATTGCAGGCATCAATGGCAATGAATTCATCGTGCTGGCCATTTTGGCGGCCGTGCTGCTCGGACCTGAAAAATTGCCCGACTACGCAAGGAAACTAGCCACGCTGATTCGCGAGTTGCGCCGACTCGCCTCTGGTGCCCAGGAACAACTCCGCGAGGAGCTTGGCGAGGATTTCGCGGACATGGATCTGAAGAAGTTCGATCCGCGGCAATATGATCCTCGAAGGATCATCAGCGAAGCGCTGCGAGATCAACTCGAAGAGCCGCCTGCCCAAGGATTCCCGGATTCTGCCCGCTCAAGGGGACCCGAGACAAGGAGTTCATCATCACCGCCAGAACCCTCCGGTCCGGCCCCTTTTGACGACGAAAGCACTTAGGACGCCACTGCTCCTTGCCGCAAGTGTCCGCTGGCCGCGCGAGCAGTGAATACGGATCCGGTGGACAGGATTCATTCATCGCAGTCCCCAAAGCTCCACCCGGTTCCTTCATCCGGATCGCACGGATTCCGGCATCTATCCGCAACCGGTCCAGCTTCGCTGATTCGTCGGCCAACCGTGATGGCCGGCCGAAAAAGGATTCCCGGGATCGGCCACCAGCCTGCTGCCGGCCTAGCTTGCAGGCATGCCGGCGCTCCAATTCGGAACGGTATTTTTCCTAGTAGTGCCTTCACAGCAATTCAGGGAGCAGGCGCCACTGCCCGGGCCCAGCGCTTTGCTTCCGGCGATGGTCGATGACTCCGGCTGCTCGCCACGCACTTGCGCTGCCCGTTCCAGGACCAGATCGACCAAGCCGCTGACAAACGACGGTGAGGTGCCAACACTGCCGGCACGGAGAAACGCCATCCCCAACTCGCGCGCGGTATCTGCCGCTTCGGTATCCAGATCGAATTTGACCTCCATGTGGTCCGAAACGAATCCGAGGGGTACAACCAGAACGCCCTCAGTTCCAGTTTCCGCAAGCTCGCGCATGCGGTCATTGATGTCCGGTTCCAACCAGGGAGTGTGCATGGATCCAGAACGGGAGCAGTACACCAGTTCGGCATCCAGCTGCTCCTCACCAGCTAGTTCCCCGCCAATCCAGGCCATGAGCTCCTCATGCTGCCGCTGGTAGCCGGCGGTGAACTTCTGCGATGATTCTTGCATCGCAGTAGGGATCGAATGGGTGACATATAGGATCTTGTGCCGGTTGCGGTCCAGGCCGCCGACGAGCTGCTTGAATTCCTTCAATCCCTTCCGCACGCAGTCCAACTGCGCATGAGCGAATCCCGGATGATTGTAGTACTGCCGGACTTTATCGATCACCACCTCGAGGCCCTCTTCTTGCAGTGCCGCCACAGTTCCGGCGAAATCCTCGCGGTATTGCCGGCACGAGGAATATGAGGAGTAGGCCGACGTATCGATGGCCAGGAACCTTCTCGAGCCGTGCCTGCGCGCATGGTTTCCGACCACTTCGGTGAGGTACGGTTCCCAATTCCGGTTCCCCCAGAGCAGTGGCGTATCGATGCCGCGGGCTGCGAATTCCTCTTGAACGGCTTGCTGCAAAGCCTGGTTCTGCTCATTGATCGGAGATTTTCCGCCGAACATGTAGTAGTGCTCGCCCACCTCTTCAAGGCGCTCGTCCGGAATCCCTCGTCCCCGGGTAACGTTTTGCAGGAAAGGCAGGACATCTTCGGGCTTTTCCGGCCCGCCAAAGGACATCAGCACAACTGCATCAAACGGCGCTACCTGCATGTTTCCCATCGGGATCGTCCACGCTTTCTTCTCGGGCAACTGCCGCCATGGGCAAAATTCCCCGGAGCTGGCAGTCGCAAGCAATTACCTAGATTAGCTTTTATCTAGCCAAGCTAACAATAATTGCTTTGCCGCCGAATCGCCAGCGGGCGTCGCCGACCCCTAACGACTGCCCAGGCTATGAGCCAGTTCCAGCTCAATGCGCTCATTGCGGAACTGATGACCGGCATCGAGCAATTTGCGCGGGACAATTTTCTGATCGGCCATGGCCAGAAGGTGGGACCCTTCGGCTCCCAGCAGCAATTTGGGAGCCGCGGCAGGAACCGGAATGATGGCAGGCCGCCGCACTGCGCGCGCCAAGGCCCTGGTGAATTCGGCGTTGCTCACCGGCTGCGGTGCCACCGCATTGACCGGACCTGCCAATTGCGAATCCCAGAGCGCGCGATGGTAGATGTCCAGCAGGTCATCAAGCCCGATCCACGAAAGCATCTGCTTTCCCCCTGCAAGGGGACCGCCCAGGCCTGCGGAGAATACAGGACGCAAAACGGCGAGCATCCCGCCTTTGGGGCTCAGCACGATACCGGTCCTGATCTGCACCCGGCGCATGCCGCTGTCCCCGGCATTCGCCGCACGTTCCCAGCGGTCCACCACGTCAGCCAGGAAATCCGGAGTCCCGGCCCGCGGGGAATCGGTCTCGTCCAATGGGTGCGGTCCGGCTGAAGCACCGTAGAATCCGATGGCCGAAGCGCTGATGAAGGTCCGGACACCTGAACGTGACGCCAGCAGGGCAAGGGATCGGGTCGGTTCGATGCGGCTGGAGAGAATTGCCTGCCGATGCGCTTGGCTGAACCGGCCGAAGATGCTGGCTCCGGCCAAATGGATGACCGCGTCGCAGCCATCGAGCAGGCCCGGGTCAGGATCCAGCGGATTCCAGCGCCGTTCGCTTGCCGATTCCGGCTCGTGCCGCACGAGCTTGACGACCCGGTGCCCGCCGGTGGACAAGAAGGCGCACAAAGCCTGTCCGACTAATCCGCTTGAACCGGTCAGCGCTATCACCAGCGGCTTCAACCCGGCCTGCGCCGCCCGCTGGTGTGCGGCAAAATCGTCTGCCAGCTGGCGGTGGCGGTATGCAAGCATCGATTCGATCTGCCGTCCTGGCATATTCGACTGGATGCAGTCACCCACGGTCGTGCACTGTGCGCCCGCGGGCTCGAAGTAATGCTCATGCCGCCACTGCACCACCCGGGCAGGAAGGCCGCGAACCCCTTCGGGTTCAAGCTGGTCGACGAAACTGCGGTTCTCCGCGAACCCCTCAGGCTGGTGCTTGGCATTCCACAGCACTCCGCCGGGAAGGCCCAGCACGGCCGTCCCGTCCTTCAGCGAACCGGCTTCTTCAATGACCTTCAGCGGAAGCCACGGTGGCAAGAGCCGCTGCATGGCCCCGGGTCGCGAGAACCAGTCGAAGACAACGGATGCAGATGCCGGAAGTTGGCTGGAGCGCTCAGTGTTCATGGCCCCATCCTAGAGGCTTCAGGCAGGCCGGTTCCCGAGGATGGGAAATTGCTGGATTCCGTCGCAATGTCTGGTCCGGCGCCGCAATGAATCCCTCGGTTTCCTGCAGCACGCTATCCCGGCAGACTTGGAGCAGGAACAAGAACTTCTGGACAGAGCTTGATTGCGGACAACTAACGGACCGGCTGTTGCCCGAAGCGGCTGCCAATGCAACCAGAAAGCTAGGCATACCATGCAGGAAGATAGTCGAAGGGAGGATCCTCGCCCACCCGCCCGTCGATGGCTTCACGCAAGAGATCCGCATGCCCTGCATGCCGCCCATACTCTTCAATCAGGTCGCAGATGATTCTGCGTATCGACGCATGCTTGCCTTCGATGGCCAACCCCGAGCCCGTGTCCAGCTTCCTTTCCTCGATAACGGACTGCTGGATTCCCCGGCTTTTGGCCACGGCCCGGTCGTAGCGTTGATAAAGATTCTCCGGATCCTCTTCCAGATCAACCACGAAGTGCTCGCGCCCGTTGGCAGTGAGCCCAAGGAGGACTTCAGGTCGTTGCCCGGCAATGGAGTAGGTGAATTTCTCATCTTCGACAAGGGCAAGATGCTGGAGCAATCCGCCCAGGCTGAGCTGGCTGCTGGGCAACTTGGTTGCCAGCTGTTCGATGTCCAGCCCGTCGGCCTTGTATCTGAAAGTGGCGCGCAGCCTGTCAAGCATCCCGAACAGATGCTGCTGGTCGGAGCCGCTCATTGGCGGTTCCCAGGGAGGCAGGATTTCCATGGCGTACCCCTTTGCGAGAAGTGTGAGTTGGCGTACCAAACTGGTTTCATCGGCCCATGAATTGAATAATTAGAAGTATGCCTCTGACCGCCGCCATTTTGGAACCCTCGCAGTGGATGCCGCATGCCGCTGAGCATGAAGCGCGGGCTCGGGCCTTTGGCGAACCTTTCGTGGAACGGCGGATGAAGGGCAAGAAGCATCCCATCGAGGACTTCCTGTTCACCTATTACACGCAAAAGCCGGGCCAGCTCTACCGCTGGCATCCAGGGATGAACGTGGTTCTAGCCGGAGACGCGGCCCAAGAACGCGGCGAGTGGAAGTTCTACCGCAAAGTCCAAACCGGCCACGGTACGGGATACCACTTCGATGCGGAGGCATTCGGCAAGGCGCGTGCCCGGGCCATCGAGTTTGCCCGCATCATTCTGGCCGGCACCGCGCAGCGGCCAGGAAACTTCTCCTGCTTCGGCCTGCATGAATGGGCGATGGCCTACAAATCCGAGGTCAACGGCATCCGCCATGAATACCTCCCGCTGCGCTTGGGTGCGCAGGGAACCGACGAAGTGGTGGAAACACACAAGATCCGTTGCACCCACTTCGATGCATTCCGCTTCTACACTCCCCAGGCGATCGAGCTCAACGAGCTGCAGCCGACCAGGGAAACCCAGCGCGACCTGGAACAGCCCGGTTGCCTGCACGCCAATATGGATCTGTACAAGTGGGCCTATAAGCTCTCCCCTGCGGTGCCAAGCGACTTGGTCATGGACTGCTTCGAGCTCGCCTGGGACATTCGCACCATGGATATGCAGGCGTCCCCCTATGATCTGGGCGATTGGGGCCATGAACCCATCCGCATTGAAACTCCCGAGGGCAAGGCCGCGTACGTGAGATTGCAAAAGGAATTTGCCCAGCGTGCCGACTCGCTGCGCAATCAATTGCTGGAAGTCGCCAACAACCTGCCAATCTTCCCGGAAGACTAGAACTTATTCGCGGCCGCAGGCAAGATTGATCCATGGTTACTGCACGGGGCCTTCGCCTGATTCCGGCCGGTATCGCGCTCGGCTGCGTGAGCCTCTCGCTGGCTTCCTGCGCCACCAGCATCGGACAGGGGCCGCAGACCCAATTGGAAATCACCATTCGCGATGACGGCAGCGAAATTTCACAGCAGTACTCCCTGGAATGCACCGGCGAACAAGCCGCTGAATCCAGCACATTGCCGAACGCATCCAAAGCTTGCTTGCAGCTCGAGCTTGAACCCGGTGCCATTGCCGGAGAAGTTGATCCCCAGGAAATCTGCACCGAAATATACGGTGGACCGCAACGGGCCGAAATAAGCGGAACCCTGCACGGCGAGACGGTGAATACGAGCTTTTCACGGCATAACGGCTGCTCCATCGATCGTTGGGATGCCGCCTCATTTCTACTCGGTTCCGTGAAATCATGAGTCGATAACCCCTGAATAACTGCGCGGAGAAACTAGAATAGTGAGACTATGGAGTTTTTCCTGCTGGTTATCGCGCTGCTATTCGCCACGATCTTGATTGTCGGCATCGGGGAACGCATTAAATTGCCCTACCCGATCTTGATGCTGATTTTCGCGACGCTGGCAGGTTTCTTGCCGTTCATGCCCGAAATGCATATTGAGCCCGAGCTGATCCTGCCGATCTTCTTGCCGCCTTTGCTTTTCGCTACGGCCCAGCGCAGCAGTTGGTCGGTGTTCCGCTTCCGCTGGAAGGCCCTGATCCGGCTGGCCGTGGTGCTCATCGTGGTGACAGCAGGCACCGTGGCCGCTACCGCGCTGGCCTTCTCCCCCATCGCTTCCATTCCGCTGGCATTGGCGTTGGGCGCAGTAGTGGCCCCGCCTGACCCGGTCGCGGTGGATGCGATTGCCACCAAGGTGAAAATGCCGCGGCGCCTGACGTCCCTGCTGGAAACCGAGGGCCTGTTCAACGACGCAATGGCCATCGTGATCTTCCAGCTGGCCGTCCAGGCAACCCTGAATGGCTCGGAAGTCGGACTCGAAATCATTCCGCAGTTCCTGCTCGGTGCCGCAGGGGCGGTAGTCCTGGGGCTGGCCATGGGCTGGGCCATCGGCGCCTTGAACCGTTTCGTTCCCAACCTGGCAGCGCGTTGCGCGGCCACCTTGGTGGCACCTTATGCGGTCTACATGATTGCGGAGGAGCTGCATATTTCAGGGGTCATCGCAGTGGTGGTGACGGCCCTTGAAATGGTGCGGCGGGACCGCCCCCAGGACTCTGCCGAACGCCTAACCCGGCAATCCTTCTGGGAAGTGCTCGAGCTGCTGGCCACCGGCCTGGCTTTCGGCTTGATGGGCATCGAGATGAACCAGGTGATCCAGGAGGAAGGCAGCAACCTGATCGGCTTCATCCCGGGCATCGCCGCGATCTGCTTCGTGGTCATCGCAGTGCGTGCGCTGTGGATGCTGGGAACCTACTACCTGCCCAACCGCAGCAAGCCCAAGATTCCTGCGCGCAAGGATGCGCTGGTGCTCACTTGGTGCGGCATGCGCGGGCTGGCGACTTTGGCCTTGGCCCTGGCACTGCCCAAGGTCGCAGCGGATGGATCGGCCATCGAGGGACGCAACTTCGTGGTGGTCGCCGCTTGCTCCGTCTTGCTGTGCACTTTGGTGCTCCCGGGCCTGACCTTGCCAGCGCTGATGCGCGTGCTGAAGCTGCGCAACAACGAGCAAGATGCCAAGCGTGCCCGCCGGGCCCTGGCCCGTCGCGCCGAGGCTGTCGCACTGGCGGCGCTGCGCAAGAACGTGCAGCTCGAAGAGCTGCCGGAGAATTACCAGCAGGCAGTGCGCCGGCGCATGAACTCGCTGCATACCATCCTGGCCAAGGACCCGGATCCGCACGATGCGATCTCGGACGAAAAGTACACGCAGATTCGCGCGGTGATCGCCAAGGCCGATTCGATCCAGGCCATCGCCCTGGAAGCCGCCCGCGACGAGCTGCTCAAGGCCCGCCGCGAACCGAATATCGACCCGCACATCGTTGACGAGATTGTCGGCCGCCTTGACCGGCGCACCGCAACCCTGGATCGCTAGGCGGCCTTGCGCTCCAGCTTCACGATGACTTCGTAGTGGCTGGTCTGCGGGAACATGTCCATGACGCGAGCCTGCTGCGGAGCGTAGTTCTCCAAACGCTCCAGGTCCCTGGCCAGTGACTTCGCGTTGCAGCTGGAGTAAATGATGTGCTGGACATCGGACTCGTTCAGCCACTTCGATAGCTCTGCGGAGATACCGCGGCGCGGAGGATTCACGATTACCGCCTCTGGCGCCCAGCCGGCACCCAGCGCGAATTCGGTTGCGTCTTGGACCCTGAAATGGATGTCATCCAGCTCCATGGTCTTGGCGCTGGTCTTTGCCGATTCAACGGCTTCCCCGCTGGTCTCGATGCCGTACACGGTACGGTCCTCGGTAGCGCAATGCAGTGCGAAACCACCCACCCCGCTGTACAGATCCCAAACGCTTTCGGGGTTGGCATCGTTGATCCATTGGCGGGCCTGCCGGTACAAGGCGGCAGCGATCTCGCTGTTGGTCTGGAAGAAGCCCTGGGGGCGCAGGTGCATCGGTACGCCGTTCAGCCCGAATTCCAAGGTGGTTCGGCGGGTAAGAATGATTTCTTCTTCGCCTTCCAGCACTGCCTTGTGCTCAGGCAAGAAGTTCACCGACACCACGCTGTGGCGTGGAAGCTGCTCAAGGAATTGCGGCAGCGAATCACGCAGTGCCACAAAATGCTTCTTGGTGCGCAATACCCAACGGACCATCACCGAACCGGTATCCGACAGGGTGAGAATCACATGCTTGAGTTCGCCCTTGCGCTTGGGAACGTCGTAGGGAATGAGCTTCAGATCATGAATGAACTGCTCGATGACCGGGAATACGGCACGTAGCGGTGCTGCGATGACTCCGCAGTTGCGCAGATCGACACCGTGGCCGTCGGCATCCAGGATGCCGATGGTCGGCTGGCCGGTGGTTCCGGAAATGACCATTTTGGCTTTGTTGCGGAAGCCCTGTTCGCTGCTGGCTTGGGGCGGAAGGAATTCCAGGCCTGGGAAGCCGGCCAGCAGCTGCTGGCAATCCGCTACCTTTGATTGCAGTTGCTGGGCGTAAGGCACCGTCATCAAGGCGCATGAGCGGCAACGGGAGGCAGAAAAGTAAAGGCATTCCATGGTGCTTATGATTTTAGCGAAGATCGGCCGGCACCGAGCACAGAGAAATCTTGGCGCTGATTGACCGCAAATTTTCAGCTTTGGCCGCTAAGCTCGCAATTGATCAAAAGTTACTGAGCAGAATCCCTGCATGATGCGAAAGCCATACGGGGAAGGGTTGTTTAACCGCGAAAGGACAGATGGCACTTCATACCGGGCTATCCACGCATCGCCGTGGCATTGCATTGCTTGCACTCCCCCTTGCTGCCGTGATCGGCGCCTGCACGAGTTGCGCCGCTTCTTCACCCCAGGCTCATGAAGTTTCTTCCACCCCGGTTCCCGCCCCGTCTTCCAGCAGTGCCACCGAAAAATCCCTGCCCGCTCCGAGCAAGGCCGCAGCAAGCTCCAGCGTCCCGCTTCCGGCTCCAACCGGGAACAATGCCACTGCTCCCACCACGACTCCGAGCAATTCAGCCAAGCAGCCCGCCGGCACTCCGGCCAAGCCCGAAAGCTCCAAGACATCGCTGTCGCCCCTGGCCTCGGGTGCCAACACTGGTGCCTCCATCAAGGCGCTTCCCAGTTCAGCGGCCGAAATGTCCAAGGCCACCACGCAGCTGTTCGCTGCAGTGAATCGAGGCAAGCTGAAGGACGTCAAGGCGGCGCTCAAGGATGGAGCTGACCTCGACGCGCAGGACGAGGCCGGTCGCACCGCGCTGATGCGTGCAGTCATCAACAAGAACCCTGCCATCGCCAAGACCCTCTTCGAAGCAGGCTCGGATCCCGACAAGAAGGACGACTTCTACGAGTCGCCGTTCCTGCGCGCGAGCGCCAATGGCCAGGTTGAAACGCTGAAGCTTCTCATTGACGGCGGGGCCGACCTCACGGCGGTGAATCGCATGGGCGGGACCGCTTTGACCGTCGCCAGCGAGAATGGCCGGGTTCAGGCCGTGCGCCAGTTGCTCCGCACCGATATCCCGGTAGACCAGGTTAATGACCTGGGCTGGACGGCCCTGCACGAAACCATTGTCCTGGGCCAGGGCACCGCCAATGCCATCACCATCGCGCGTTTGCTGATTATCAACGGGGCGGACCCGCATTTGGAGGACCACTCCGGTTCTGATGCATTCAAGCTAGCGCGTGAACGCCAGCAGAGCCAGATGCTGACCATGCTGCAGGCTGCAGCCAAGCGCTGAATCCTAGAGGGCGTCGAGGTAGAACCAGGCGCCGTCCTGCTTCACGAAGGTGCTGACCTCACGCTGCTGCGCTTCATGCCGGCCGTCGCGATTGTACGCAGCGAATTCCACCACCCCGCGGGAGGCCGCCGCGCCGCCAGCACGGGTTGAAATGATCTCCAAGCCGGTCCAGCGCATCTGCGAATCCACGTCCAGTTCCTTGGGCCTCGTGCTCTCATGCCAGGTCGCCAGCAAATACTGCGACAGCCCCAGCACGAAGGCGCTGTAGCGTGAGCGCATCAGCTGCTCCGCGGTCTGCGGCAGCAAGGAGCCGTCTTCCCTTCCGTCATGCAAGGGCTTGCAGCAGTTTTCGTAGGACGGCTTCGCAGCGTCCAGGACTCGGCAGGTGCAGACGGTTTGACTAGCATTTTTCACAGTTTCAGCATACGCGTCGAGCGCGCTTCGACAACCCGTGAGCCTAAGATCACATGACTTAAACCGCAGGATATCGGTGCTATCGCGCACAGGGACGTTTTCCCCATCACATTCACGGGTAGACTATGAAGGCAAGCTCGCGGAGCGCCAAATCCCCCTGGTGTGAGACGGCATCTCCGTGTGGCATTTAACTTAACCTCGCCAACAGGAGATATGCCGGATGCCCCGCATC
>Ga0308157_10006473_pt1 | contig 14043 bp, 13 predicted proteins | sample PhyBR1_FD_201035 | JGI IMG/M metagenome (GOLD analysis project Ga0308157, IMG submission 201035) | Phyllosphere microbial communities from UC Gill Tract Community Farm, Albany, California, United States - DLSLB.R1 | ecosystem: Host-associated > Plants > Phyllosphere > Unclassified | place: USA...
CCCTATAATCTGAGGCTCACGCGGGAATAGCTCAGTTGGTAGAGCGCAACCTTGCCAAGGTTGAGGTCGAGAGTTCGAGACTCTTTTCCCGCTCCAAATCGCATGAAAAGGCCACCTCACCCGGTGGCCTTTTTCATTGGTGCGTCGCTTTCAACCCCGCGCCGGCAGCACGGTCCCCCGGCTCTCGCCGAAACCGATGCGCGCATGGCCGGACTTCTCGCACCAGCCGCGCAGCAGCACCGCATCCCCGTCTTCCAGGAAACCGCGCGTCTCGCCGTTGGCCAGCGTCACCGGGGTTTGGGCCGCGCGCGTCAGCTCGATGATCGCGCCGGCCTCGCCCTCGCCGGGGCCCGAGATGGTGCCGCTGCCGAACAGGTCGCCCGGGTTCAGGCTGCAGCCGCCCACCGTGTGGTGCGCCACCATCTGCGTAATGCTCCAGTACTGGTGCCGGAAGCTCGTGGCCGACAGGCGCGATGGTCCGGTCTTCTGCGCGCGCGCCTTTTCGCTTTCGAGCCAGACTTCCAGGCGGATGTCGAGCGCGCCGCCTTCGCGGTTCGCGTCGCCTTCCAGATACGGCAGCGGTTGCGGGTCGTTCGCGGGGCGCGTCCACGCCTGGCGGTAGGGCGCGAGCGCTTCCATCGTCACGATCCACGGCGAGATCGTGGTGGCGAAGTTCTTCGCGAGGAACGGTCCGAGGGGCGCCATCTCCCAGAACTGGATGTCGCGCGCCGACCAGTCATTGAGCAGGCAGAGCCCGAAGATGTGTTCTTCCGCGCGCGCAAGCGGAATCGCCTCGCCCTGCGCGTTGCCCTGGCCGATCCACACGCCCAGCTCCAGTTCGTAGTCGAGCCGCGCGCAGGCCTGGTACGTCGGCGCCTTCGCGCCGGGCGCCATGGCCTGGCCCATCGGCCGGTGGAAGCGCTGGCCGCTCACGCCGATGGTCGACACGCGCCCGTGGTACGCGGTCGGCACCCAGCGAAAGTTGGGCGTGACATCGCCGTCGGGGTTCATCAGGCGGCTGATGTTCAGCGCGTGGTCGATCGAGGTGTAGAAGTCGGTGTAGTCGCCGATGCGCGCAGGCACGGTGTATTCGATCTCGGCTTGCGGCACGAGGCAGCCGCGCAGGTCGTTCACCGTCGCCGCCGGCGCATCGCTGTGCAAGAGCGCAAAGACCGCATGGCGCAGCGCCTGCCAGGCGGAAGGGCCGAGCGCGAAGAAATCGTTGAGCGCGGGCAGGGCAGCCGCGCGCGCGCCATCGAGCGCGAGGCCTTCCACGTGCGAGCCCGCCGCCAGCGCCGCGAGGTCGAGCACCTGGTCGCCGATGGCCACGCCGCCGCGAAACGGCTCGGGGCTGCCGGTGCGACGGAACATCGCATACGGCAGGTTCTGGATCGGAAAGTCGCTGCCCGCGGCGTTGGCCGATGCAATCCAGCTGCGGGCGCCGGCGTCGTGCGTGTGGTTGAGTTCGATCATCTTCAGACCGATGCCATCAACGCGTCGTCGAAGATCGCCACCGCGCGCGTCCAGCCTGCCGAGGCACCGCGGATCTTGTGCGGAAAGCAGCTGATGAAAAAGCCCGTGGGCGGCAGCACCTCGAGGTTGTGCAGCTTCTCGATGTGGCAATAGCCGATGTCGCGCCCGGCCTTGTGGCCTTCCCAGATCAGCGAGGCGTCCTGCGTCTCGCCGTACTTCTTGGCGGTGTGCACGAACGGCGCGTCCCAGCTCCAGGCGTCGGTGCCCGTGAGGCGCACGCCGCGCTCCAGCAGATACATCGTCGCCTCGTAGCCCATGCCCGCGCCGGCCGACACGTAGTCGTTGTTGCCGTAGCGCGAGCCGGCGCGCGTGTTGACCACCACGATCTCCAGCGGGCTCAGCGTGTGGTTGATGCGCTTGAGCTCGGCCTCGACATCGGCGGCCGTGACCACGTAGCCGTCCGCGAAGTGGCGAAAGTCCAGCTTCACGCCGGGCTGGAAGCACCATTCGAGCGGCACGTCGTGGATCGCGATGGCGGGCTTCTTCTCGCCGAGCGCCTTGTCCATCGTCGAGTGGAAGTGGTAGGGCGCATCGAGGTGCGTGCCGTTGTGCGTGGACAGCTGCACCAGCTCCACGGCCCAGCCTTCGCCGTCGGGCAGGTCTTCTTTCTTCAGGCCGGGAAAGAAGGGCTCGATCTGCTCGAAGGTGTTGTCGTGCGTGAAGTACTGGATCTTCGGCGCGAAGGCCGGCGGATCGGACAGCACGTCGTTTTCGAGAAAGATCGACAGGTCGACGAACTTGCGTGGCATGGCGGGCTCCTTGTGGGGTGTTCGTGTTGGAAGAAAGAAGAAAGGAATCAGGGCTGCTGCCAGCGCAGCAGGCGCTTTTCTGCCATGGCCAGCAGCGCGTTGCTCACGAAGCCGATGAGCCCGAGCAGCACGATGCCGGCGAACAGGTCGCTGGCGCGGAAGGCGCGCGCCGCCAGCAGGATGGCCTGGCCCAGGCCGCTTTGCGAGGCGATCATTTCGCCCACCACCGCGACGATCAGCGCGATGGTCAGCGCCAGCCGCATGCCGGCCAGGATGTCGGGCATGGCGTTGGGCAGCCCCATCTTCCAGATGTACGCGGCGCGCGACATCTGCAGGCAGCGCGCCACCTCCGACAGGCGCGGCTCCACGGCCGCGAAGCCGTGCACCGTGGCCAGCAGCACTGGCCACATCGCACCGAAGGCGACCACGAACAGCACCATGCCGGGGTTCAGCCCGAAGATCGAAATGGCCAGCGGCAGCAGCGCCGACGCGGGCAGCGGGCGGATGAACTCCAGCGTCGGCTGCACCCACGCGCGCACGGAGGGCGACACGCCGATGGCCGCGCCCAGCAGCACGCCGAAGAGCGAGGCGAGCAACCAGCCTTCGACCATGCGGCCGATCGTGGCCTGCGTGAAGGCGAGCAGTTCGCCGTTGCCATCGTTGCCCGAAGAGAGATTGAGCCCTTCGAGCAGGCTCGCGAAGGTGGCCTGCGGCGTCGGCAGGAACACGCGGCTGACCCAGCCCGCGTTGCTCGCCAACCACCACAGCGCGATCAGTGCAATCAGCACGCCGATCGAGCCAATCCACCCGAGGCCGAACCGGTCATTGCGGCCGTTCATGGCTGCACCCCCATGCGGCGCGCGACGAAGGCCTGCAGCCGCACCATGCCCGCGTTGACCGCGAAGCCCACCACGCCAATCCAGCCCAGCCATGCGAGCATCAGCGCGGGGTCGAAGCTCTGTTGCGCGATCATCATCGCGTAGCCCATGCCGTGCGGGTTCGCGGCGATCTCGACCGTCACGGCCACCACCAGCGCGACCGCCACACCGAGGCGCAGCGCGACGAAGAGGCGTGGCACGATGGCCGGCAGCACGATCTTGAAGGCACGCTCGCGCGCTGACAGGCCGAGCACGCGGCTCACCTCGAGCAGCCGGGGCTCGATCTGCTGCACCGCCGACTGCACCAGCACCAGCAGGGGCCAGAAGGTGGCGAAGGCGACGATGGCCACTTCCATGCGCACGCCGAAACCGAAGCCCAGCATCGCGAGCGGGATCAGCGCGACCGAAGGCACGGGGCGCAGCACCTCGATGGAGACGGAGCCCAGCTGCGCTGCACGGCGCGAGAGCCCGAGCACCAGGCCGAGCGCAAGGCCGAGCACGGCACCCAGCAGCAGGCCGAGCGCCGCTGTGCCGAGCGTGAAGCCCGTGGCCTCCCAGAGCGAGCCGTCCATGGCCGCGCCGACGAAGGCCTTGGCCGCCGCAGTCGGTGGCGCGAGCGCATCGCTGCCCATTGCTGCGGCACGCCGCGCGTACCACTCGAAGGCGCTGACCAGCACCGCGGGAAACACCCACGGCCGAAGCCAGCGCAAGAGGCGACCTTCAGTCATGGCCCTGCTCGATGAAGGCGAACAGCTCACGCCGCAACTGCAGGTACTCCGGATGCTCCTTGGTCGTGAGCTGGTCCCGCGGGCGCGGGATCTTCACGTCGATCATCCGCGCCAGGCTCGGACGCCCGGGGCCGGGATTGGCCTGCAGCGCGATCACGCGGTCGCCGAGGTAGATGGCCTCTTCGAGGTCGTGCGTGACGAACAGCACCGTGAGTCCGTCGTCGCGCACCAGCCGCGCGAGCTCGTCCTGCAGGCTCTGGCGCGTGAGCGCATCAAGCGCGCCGAAGGGCTCGTCCATCATCATCAGCTCGGGCTTCTGCGCCAGGCAGCGCGCGATCTGCGCGCGCTGCTGCATGCCGCCCGACAGCTGCACCGGAAACTTGTGCGCGTGCTTCGCGAGGCCGACCTTGCCGAGCACGTCGGCAATGCGCGGTGCGCGCTCGGCCGTGGGCACGCCGGCCGCTTCGAGCGCGAGGCTCACGTTGCCTTCGACGGTGCGCCACGGCAGCAGCGCACGGCCGTAGTCCTGGAACACGAAGGCGACTTCGCGCGAGGGCGTCGTCATCGGCACGCCCTTGCGTCGCACCTCGCCAGCACTGGCCGTGACCAGGCCGCTGGCCGCGCGCAGCAGCGTGGTCTTGCCGCAGCCGCTGGGACCGACGATGCAGACGAACTCGCCGCGCGCCACGTCGAACGACGTCGGCGACAGGATCTCTCGCCCGCCGAGGCGGATGGTGACGCCGTCGAAGCGCAGGAAGGAATCGGCGACCGCGCTCACTTGGCGATCAGCTTCGCAACGTCGATGTTCGTCTTGAGCATGTCCTGCTCCTTCATGAGCCCGGTCCAGTAGCCCAGCTGCTTGTCGGTGACCACGGGGCCGGGCGGCGAGACCTGCACCTTGGCCAGCACCTCGGGCGGCAGCTTGATGTACTTGCCGATGGCCGTGCGCACCTTGGCGTCGTTCTTCGGCTGCTGGATGAAGGCGCCGGCCTCGACCAGCGCCTCACGAAAGGCGCGCGCCGTGGCGGGGTTCTTCGCGACCCACTCGCGCTTGGCCGCATGCACGATGGTCTGGTTGTTCTCGGGCAGGAAGGTCGAGTAGTACGAGGCCACGTAGCCCGCGCCGCTCTCGGTGATGCGGCTCATGAACGGGTCGGCCGACACCACCGCATCGACCGAGCCGCCGCGCAGCAGGTCGGCATGCTGCGGGAACGCGGCCTCGATGAAGTTGACCTTCCGGTAGTCGACACCGCTGTCCTTGAGCCACGCGCGGAAGGTCACATGCAGGAAGGCGCCGAGCCCCGGCACGCCGATCTTCTTGCCCACGCAATCCTGCGCGCTCTTGATGCCCGAGCCCGCGCGCGCCACGAGGCCGAAGCCCGTGATCGTCTTGGAGGTGAGGCCGCCGCCGGCCACCAGCACCAGGTCGAGCCCGCCGTCCACCGCCTGCAAAAACACCGAGGGCGTGGGCCCGCCGATCTGCAGCGAGTCGGACTGCAGCGCGGCCGGGATGGTGGAGTTCAGCGGAATGAACTTCAGCGCCACGTCGAGGTTGCGCTTCTTGAAGTAGCCCTCTTCGGCCGCCACGAAGACCGAGGCGAAGTCGGTCACTGCCGTGTAGCCGAACACGATCTTCGGGTGCGCCTGCTGTGCGCGCGAAGGCAACGAGGCGGTGGCCGATGCGGCCGCGAGCGCCGACAGCAGGGTGCGTCTTTTCATCATGGCTGGGGTCTCCTGGGGATGGTCTTTTTCGTGCGTGGGGACTTGGCGGCGGGGGCCTTCGACGTCGCCTTCGGTTTCGGCAGCGCGGCGCGCAGGCCACCGACGATGAAGTTCACGAGCATCGGTGCCACGGCCGGGTCGGCGCGTGTGTTCTCGCCGCGCGAGAGCCGTTCGATGCGGCTGTCGTTCAGGTGGTGCAGCAGCGCGCCCAGCGCGAACTGATAGCCCCACGCAACCTGGCTGCGCGTGGCGTGCGGCAGCGCCACATGCAGTGCGTTGATGTAGGCCTCGGCCAGCGGGTCGAAGTAGCCGCGCAGCACGCGGTCGGCTTCCTCGGTGGCGTGGTACAGCTCGCGTGCCACCAGCAGTGCGTAGTACTCGCCCTCGGTGCTCGCACGCAGCGCCAGCACGGGCGCGGTGAAGGCCTCGATGATGCGCGGCAGCGTGCGCGCGTCGTCGGGGTCGATGGTCACGGCCGCAAGGCGCGCGAGCCGTTCCTCGATGGTGTGGCTCCAGTGTTCGAAGATCGCGTGGAACAGCTCGTGCTTCGGACCGAAGTAGTAGCCCACCAGCGCCAGCGGCACGCCGGCTTCTTCGGCGATCTGGCGGATCGTCACCGCGTGGTAGCCGTGCTGCGCAAAGAGCTTCTCGGCTGCCAGCAGGATCGCCTGCCGGCGGTCGGGCCGTGCGGTCTCGGGTGCGACGATCGGGGCACCTGCGACGCGTGAAGCAGGGGAGGCGCTGCGTTTGCGGGCCGTCGGTGTGCGAGCGTTCATGGGGGCGTATTGAACGGCTGTACAAAAATGTTGAACACGCGTACAAACCCTGAGGTCAACCCTCATTGAGCACGGACGTTCGCGGCGCTACGCTCGTGGCATGCCCGCTCCCAACATCCCCCAGATCCGTCTCTACCAGAACTGGCTGCGCGACACGCGCGGCCTGGCCTTCGACAGCTACGACGCGCTGTGGCGCTGGTCCGTCACCGACCTCGACGCCTTCTGGCAGAGCATCTGGGACTACGCTGGTCTGCGCTCGCCCACGCCGCACACCGCGGTGCTCGCCGAACGGCGCATGCCCGGCGCGCGCTGGTTTCCCGGCGCACAGGTCAACTACGCGCGCGAGGTGCTGCGCCACGCCGACGCCGCCCATGCGGCCGGCCTGCCCGCCATCGTGAGCGACAACGAACGCGGCGAGGTGCGCGAGCTGTCGTGGCCCGAGTTGCGCCGGCAGGTGGCCTCGGTGGCGCTCACGCTCCAGTCGCTCGGCGTGCGCCGCGGCGACCGCGTGGCCGCCTACATGCCGAACGTGCCAGAAACCATGGTCGCGTTTCTCGCGTGCTCCAGCATCGGCGCGGTGTGGAGCGTGTGCGCGCCCGACATGGGCACGGCCGCCGTGGCCGACCGCTTCCGCCAGATCGAACCCACGCTGCTCATCGCAGTCGACGGCGTGCACTACGGCGGCAAGCCGCTGGACCGCAGCACCGTGCTGCAGGAGCTGCGCGGGCAGTTGCCGAGCGTGCAGAAGCTGCTGCTCGTGCAGACGCCCTTTGCCGCGAACGCGGTGGCGCACGATGTCGAATGGCAGCAGGCCATTGCGCGCGACGATGCCGAGGTCGCGGCCTTCGAGCCCGAATGGCTTCCCTTCGATCACCCGATCTGGATCGTCTATTCGAGCGGCACCACCGGCCTGCCCAAGCCCATCGTGCACGGGCAGGGCGGCATCCTGCTGACCATGCACGCCTGCGGTCTGCACAACGACGTGGGCGCGAGCTACGGCGCCAACAACTTCGGCGAGCGCTACCACTGGTACAGCTCCACGGGCTGGGTGATGTGGAATTCGCAGCTCTCGGGCCTGGCCTTCGGCGCCACCATCTGCATCTACGACGGCAACCCGGCGGGCAGCAAGGACAAGCCCGATTGGGGCGTGCTGTGGCGCTTCGTGGCGAAGCACCGCGTCACCTTCTTCGGCGCGGGCGCGGCCTATTTCACCAACTGCATGAAGGCGGGGCTCGTCGCGAAAGACTGTGGCGACCTGTCGCGCGTGCGCGCCCTTGGCAGCACCGGCTCGCCGCTGCCCGACGAGGTGCAGCGCTGGGGCTCGCAGCAGATCCTCGACGCAGGCTCGAAGGAGGTGTGGTGGTGCAACATCTCGGGCGGCACCGACTTCTGCGGCGCCTTCGTCGGCGGCAACCGCGAGCTGCCCGAAGTGCCGGGCCAGATGCAATGCCGCGAACTCGGCCATGCAGTGGAAGCCTGGAACGAGCAGGGCCAGCCGGTCATCGGCGAGGTCGGCGAGCTGGTGTGCACGCAGCCCATCCCGTCGATGCCGCTGTACTTCTGGGGCGACGAGGGCAATGCACGCTATGTGTCGAGCTACTTCGACACCTACCCCGGCGTGTGGCGCCACGGCGACTGGATCAAGATCGGCAGCGACGGCGGCTGCATCATCTATGGCCGCAGCGACGCCACCATCAACCGCCAGGGCCTGCGCATGGGCACGAGCGAAATCTACAGCGCGGTCGAAGGCCTGCCCGAGGTGCTCGATTCGATGGTGGTCGACCTCGAGTACCTGGGCCGCGACAGCTACATGCCGCTGTTCGTGGTGCTGCGCCCCGGCGTGGCGCTCGACGAGGCCATGCGCACGCGCATCCACAACGCGATCAAGACCTCGCTGTCGCCGCGCTTCGTGCCGAACGACATCTTCCAGGTGGCCGAGATTCCGCGCACGCTGTCGGGCAAGAAGCAGGAGCTGCCGATCAAGAAGCTCCTGCTGGGCCAGCAGATCGAGAAGGTCGTGAACCGCGAGGCGATGGCAAATCCCGGCAGCCTGGATTGGTATGTGGCTTTCGCCGCGCAGCGCGCCTCCGCATAATGGGCCGATGAAAAGACGCACCAGCCTCCTCATGCTCTTCGCCGTTGCCGGCGCCTCCGTCCTGGGCGCCTGCGCTTCCCCAGGCGCGCCCGCCACGCCGAAGCCGGGCGCTGCGCCGCTGCGCGTCACAGGCACCGTGGCCTACCGCGAGCGCATCGCACTCGACCCCGCGGCCGAAGTGCGCGTGCAACTGCTCGACGTGTCGCGCATGGACGCACCCTCGGTCGTGCTCGCCGAGCAGCGCATTCCCGCCAACGGCAAGCAGCCGCCCTTCGCCTTTGAGTTGAGCGTGGATGCAGCGCGCATCGACCCGCGCATGCGCTACGCCGTGGCGGCGCGCATCACGCGCGGCGAGCAGCTGCTGTTCATCAACGACACGCAGTATTCAGTGCTCACGCAGGGCAACGGCACCATCGCCAACCTCGTGCTGGTGCGCGTGGCCACGCCACAGCCGCCGCGCCCCTCGCGCTGATCGAATCGAAGCCGCGCGACACGCTCGCGCGAGCCCGTCCAGGTCAGGTCAGCAATTCGTGCAGCACCATGCGCGTCTGCCGGCCGCGCAGTTCCACCCGTTCTTCGATGCGCCGGGTGGCCAGCCGCCCGTTCAGGGCCGCGTAGGTGACTTCTGAAATCAACATGCGCGTGCCCAGCTGGCGGTTCGCGCCTTCGATGCGGCTGGCCACGTTCACCACGTCGCCGAACGCCGTGTAAGACAGCCGATCGTTCGAGCCCAGCACCCCCGCCACCACCACGCCCGTGTGAATGCCGATGTGCGTGCGGAACTCGGGCAGGCCCTGTTCGGCCCACTGCCGGTTGAGTTGGTGCATTTCGGCGTGCAGTTCCAGCGCAGCGCAGCAGGCCTTGTACTCGGCGTCTTCCAGGTCGGCCGGTGCGCCCCACAACACCATGATGCCGTCGCCGATGAACTTGTCGATCACGCCGCCGTGGCGCGCGAACACATCGGCCGCGAGGTTGAAGTACTCGGTCAGCTGGCGCACCAGCACGTCGGCGTCGATCGATTCGGAGATCGACGTGAAGCCCTCCACGTCGGTGAACATCACCGTCACCTGGCGTGGCGAGCCGTTGGGCGCGAGTGCGTGGCCCTGCGCCACCAGCTGGTTGATCACGTCCACCGGCACGAACTTGCTGAAGGCCTTGAGGCTGCGCGCCGAATCGTCGAGCGCCTGGTCCAGGTGCTGGATCTCCAGCACGCGGCTGGGCTCGCGCGGCAGGTCGTCGAGCTCGAGGCGGCCGATGCGGTGCGCGATGCGCGAGAGGTTCTCGACCGGCGCCGTCACCAGCTTCGACAGCTTGAGCGACATGTACAGCGCCAGCCCCAGGAACACCAGTGCCAGCAGCAGCGACCACGCCACCGCGCGGCGCAGACCGCCCAGCAGCACGTCTTCGGGCACCCAGCTGACCAGCTGCCAGCCGGTGGCGGGAATGCGCGAGGCCTGCACCAGGTAGCGCTTGCCTTCGTAGCTGAAGGCGAAGGCCTTGTCGCTGCCGCTGCCGGCGGTGCCGTCGGCCACCATCTGGGCGTTCAGTGCGCCGAGCGCGCCCGTGGGCGCCTCCAGCGTGTGCAGCACGCCGGGCATGTCGCTGCGCGCAAGCACCTTGTGATCGGCGCTGAGCAGCGCGCTGTTGCCGTTGCCGTTGCGGCTGAACAGGCGCACGAACTCCGACAGCCGGCCCAGCGACACGTCGCCCGCCACCACCATCGCCTGCGGGCTGCCCTCGGCCTGGCGGCGCTGGCTCGGCAGGGCGTAGGTCACGCCCAGTTCCTGCGCGGCGGCGAAGACATACGGGGCGGTCCACACCGGTCCCTGCGTGTTGCGCGCCTGCACGAACCAGCTGCGCTGCGTCGGGTTGTAGTCACTGCGGTAGGCCTCCACGCGCTGCGTGGCAAAGCGCTGCTGCACATCGGCCTCGGAGCCCAGCGGCAGCTTGTACTGCCAGGTCTCGGTGGTGAAGCCGTCGCCGCGTGCAATGTGCCGGATCGCCGGCACGGGGTAGCGCAGCGCCATCAGCATCTTGGCCTCGACGTTCGCCACATAGACGCTGTCGAGTTCGGGCGACTGCTGCAGCAGCGTCCACAGGAGCTCGGCCGTGCGGTCGACGCTTTCGCCCGCGGGCGTCAGGCTCGGCGAGTTGCCGATTGCGCCGACGGCCGACTCGGCCTTGGCCAGGAAGGCCAGCACCTTGTCCTCGATGCGGTCGTGGTTCGACTTGTGCGCGGAGGTGCCGATCGTCGTCACCAGCCGTTGCGAACCCCAATAGCCCAGCGTGACCAGCAGCAGCGACTGCGCGAGCGCGACGGCACTGACGATGGACCCGACATCGACCCGGAAGCGGCGTGGGCGCCGGGGCGGGCGGGATTCAGCGGTGGACGGATTCGGTGGCACCGGCGTGGTGGCGTGCGCGAAAGACGGGCGACCCGCCTCATCCGGAGGCCCGGACGATTTCTTGTACATACAGCTCCCTGACGACAACTCGGAACGGAGCCAGGCCTCTTTTTTTCATGAGGCCAGGTCCGACGCCCGAAGGAGAGTGCGGGGCCGATCATGCGCGTCGGCCATCCTGGCAATCCCCTCGGATGCGCGCGGGATTTTCGCTTGTATTCGGTATATGTGTGCAACTTTGCACGCTCGATGCGACGTTGCTGCGCCCGAGGGCTTGCTTGCGAACCGGCGTTCGTTGCAGTTAGCGTGCGTCGTGAAAGATCAGGCCCAGCGTGTGGCGCCGTCCGCTGTGCACACGGCTCACGCCGTGGCGCATCGTCACGCGGTAGGTGCCGCGCGTGCCGGCCACGGGCCGCTGGTTCACCGCGAAGATCACCGCCTCGCCTTGTGCGAGCGGCACCACCTCGGCGCGCGACTGCATGCGCGGGCGCTGCTCGGTCAACACGAACTCGCCGCCCGTGAAGTCATCGCCGGGCCGGCTCAGCAGCACCGTGAGCTGCAGCGGAAATTGCAGGTCACCGTACAGGTCCTGGTGCAGGCAGTTGTAGTCGCCTTCGTCGTAGCGCAGCAGCAGCGGCGTGGGGCGCAGCTGGCCCGCCGCATGACAGCGGTCGAGGTAGGCCGCGTGGTCCGGCGGGTAGTCGGCCGACTGGCCCATCGCAGCGGCCCAGGCATTGGCCAGCGGCGCGAGGCGTTCATACAGCGCGCTGCGAAACGCCACGAGCCTGGACGGCAGCGGGTTCGCGAAGTACTGGTACTCGCCCTGGCCGAAGCCGTGGCGCTGCATGACCACGCGGCTGCGGAAATGCTGCGGCTGTTCGTACATCGCGGCGAGCGCGGCGCATTCCTTCGGTGTGAAGAGCACGCCGGTCGCGGTGCAACCGCGCGTGGCGAGGTCGGCGTCGATGCGGGGCCAGTCGAGGGCGTCGACGCGAGAGGCAACGGGGGAGGTCATGCGATCAGTGTCGCGCGGCGGCGGAATGCGGGCTCGCCGTTTTCGGACGCGGGTTTCGAAGCGCTGTGCGGCAGTGTTCTTGTTGTTTCGCGAACGAGGCGCATGGGCCTTGCATCCCCGCTGAAGCCGGGCCCGTCTGGAGCAATGTTCCCCACGAACAAGCCAGGCAGAGGGCGTGCGGCCGACCAGGCCGGAATCACCCCTCCCGCGCCTGTCCCGACAACCAGTCACTGAATAGCTTCAACAACGGCCGCTGGTCCGCCCGCTCCGGCGTCACCAGGTAATAGCTGCGTTCCGCCGACAGCGCCCGCGGGCAGGCCACCACCAGCTCGCCGCGCGCCAGCTCGTCGGCCACCAGCATCGTCGGCATCAGCGCCACGCCCAGGCCGTGCGAGGCGGCGGCGGCAAGGATCGAGAACAGCTCATAGCGCGGGCCGCCGCGGGCGTTGGGTGCGTCGATCCGTTGCGCGTCGAACCACTGGCGCCAGCCGTCGGGGCGCGTGCTCTGCTGCAGCAGTGGCATCTGTGCGATGGCGGCGGGCGAGACGGCCTGGCCGTCGGGCAGCAGCGAGGGGCTGCACACGGGCACCACGTCTTCATGCATCAGCAGCAGCGCGCGCGTGCCGGCCCAGTTCTCGACCTGCGCGGGCGTGCCGGCGTACAGCGCGGCGTCGAACTCCGCGTCGGCAAACAGGAAGGGGCGGGTGCGCGTCTCGATGTGCACCACCACGTCGGGCTGCAGCGCCGCAAAACCGCGCAGGCGGGGCACGAGCCAGCGCGTGGCGAAGGTGGGCACCGCGGCCAGCGACAGCGAACCGCCTTCGCCCTGGTGCGCCATGGCGTCGAGCGTGTCGCGCTCCATGGCTTCGAGGCGGCGGGCGATCTGCCGTGCATAGGCGGCGCCGCTGGCCGTGAGCGCCACGCCGTGCCGCGTGCGGCGGAACAGCGCCACGCCCAGGAAGGCCTCGAGCGCGCCGACCTGGCGCGACACCGCGCTCTGCGTGAGCGCCAGTTCCTGCGCGGCGCGCGTGTAGCTCTCGTGGCGCGCGGCGGCGTCGAAGCACACGAGGGTCTGCAGGGGCGGGATCTTGCGGCGCATGTATGCCTGGATCGTATGAATGGATTTGAGCGTTTATCTATGGAAAAGCGCGAGAAACGTCTCGCAAGACATTCTACAAACGCATATCTGGGTGAGGATTCATCGTTTGCCTGACCGCAGGCGCGTGGCTAGGATCGGCCCATTCCCTTCTTGTTTCTCTCATTTCCTTTTTCCGGAGACATCACATGGCCGCCAAAGCGCAATTCCACTGGGACGACCCCCTTCTTCTCGACCAGCAGCTGACCGACGAAGAACGCATGATCCGCGACGCGGCCAACGCCTACTGCCAGGAGCGCCTGGCGCCCCGCGTCATCGAGGGCTTCCGCACCGGCGAAACCGACCCGGCGATCTTTCGCGAAATGGGCGCGCTCGGCCTGCTCGGCCCGACGATCCCCGAGCAGTACGGCGGCCCCGGCCTGAACTACGTGGCCTACGGCCTGATCGCCCGCGAAGTCGAGCGCGTCGACTCGGGCTACCGCTCGATGGCCAGCGTGCAGAGCTCGCTGGTGATGGTGCCGATCTTCGAATTCGGCACCGAAGGCCAGAAGCAGAAGTACCTGCCCAAGCTCGCCACCGGCGAATGGATCGGCTGCTTCGGCCTGACCGAACCCGACCACGGCTCCGACCCCGGCAGCATGGCCACGCGCGCCAAGAAGGTGCCGGGCGGCTACTCGCTCAGCGGCTCGAAGATGTGGATCAGCAACTCGCCCATCGCCGACGTGTTCGTCGTGTGGGCCAAGGAAGTCAGCGAAAGCGGCACCGTGGGTCCGATCCGCGGCTTCGTGCTCGAGAAGGGCATGAAGGGCCTGAGCGCTCCTGCCATCCACGGCAAGGTCGGCCTGCGCGCCAGCATCACCGGCGAAATCGTCATGGACGGCGTGTTCTGCCCCGAAGAAAACGCCTTCCCCGAAGTGCAGGGCCTGAAGGGCCCGTTCACCTGCCTGAACAGCGCCCGCTACGGCATCTCGTGGGGCGCCATCGGTGCCGCCGAAGACTGCTGGCACCGCGCCCGCCAGTACACGCTGGACCGCAAGCAGTTCGGCCGT
>Ga0308157_10006474_pt1 | contig 14036 bp, 17 predicted proteins | sample PhyBR1_FD_201035 | JGI IMG/M metagenome (GOLD analysis project Ga0308157, IMG submission 201035) | Phyllosphere microbial communities from UC Gill Tract Community Farm, Albany, California, United States - DLSLB.R1 | ecosystem: Host-associated > Plants > Phyllosphere > Unclassified | place: USA...
CATGTAGTTCTTCGGGAACGGCCAATTCAGCTGGAATGGTCGGCTCGTACTGTTGAAGTCGTTCGGAGAAACAGTCGAGAAACAGGGTCTGACGTTTCAGGTCGAACACCGACTCGCCGTCCCATCGCCATGCCTGAAGCTCTGCCTCATCGTCAATGACGTGATAGGCATTCCAGTGTCCAAGAACGGCATGCTGCGGGTTGGCACGTGCGCTGGACAGGAATATGCGCGCGCGATCCTTGGCGCATTCGACGGCCAGGCCCCAGCGATCGAAGTCGCCGGATACCAGTGTCAGGCATTTCGGGCGTTCGCTGTCCGAAGGACAGACCGTGTAGGCGACGGAGAACAACCTCTCCGTGGCGCGCACGGCCTCCATGCGCAGCCTGTCACCACCTCGTGCGCAGCGGTCGAGCCGGATTTCCTGATCAGCGTAACGGTGCAGCTCGCACTTCCAAGATTCAAAGCCTGCATCCCATACGAAGTTGCCGGCGCCATGCTGACATGGTGCGAAATCGCAGCCTGTCAGCGACAAATGCAATGAGTCCATAACGGCCTCCTGTTAATCATGCCGCGCTGGGGCGGCCATTGAGTTTTCGTCCGCCGGTTGGTTCGCCTTGTGACACCGCGCACGTGTGGCACAAATGCCACCGTGCTTGGCACATATGTCGCGGGCGGAGCAGAGCTGGCCGGTGGCCAGATCGCAGAAGCCAAAGCAGATCAGATTGGTGCGGATGAAACGGCAGCCGTCGCGTGCGGAGAACCGCCGCCCTGGCGGCAGTTCTTCCAGTTCCATGGCTGGATCGCCTTGGCTGTGCTGCGGATGGTCGGGCACGGTGGGGCTCCCGCGCCCATTGGTCGAAACAGTGCTACGCATGGGATTTCCTCCTCGTGCAAGTGGTTGGTTGGGAAAAGCGCCTGGCGCGGCGCGAAAGCGTCGCGCCAGGACGGAAAGAGACCTGGCGGTCCCGGGTTTCATGCCGATTTGGCGATGTCGGCCGCTGCGGCTGCTGGCTGCAAGTCGGCGGGGAACGGGCTTGTCGCGGCGGACGATGTGCTGGCCATTGCAGCCTGCTTTGCCACCGGCGTTCCGAGTGGCCGTGCCGCTGGCGTGCCGCCATCGCACACGTTCAGGACGACATTGCCGCTGAACCTGACGACGGCGCGCATTTTCCGCAAGATCGTCACAACGGCGCTGGACGGCGCGAGTGCAATGAGCCGCAGGACCATGCGCAGGGCGCTCGCGATGCGCTTGGCGCGTGCCTCGCGCTCCCGATTACGCCGCACGGACTGCTTGCAGCGTAAATAGAGGCCGGGATATTGCATCCGGCTGTCGGCATCCTTGTCCATGTGGGCTATCAGTTCCGCCGCAAGATGTGGGTCGCCTGCGTTCCGATAGAACGATACCCAGACTTTTTCTTCCTCTTCGGCAGCTGGCGTGCGCCGGAAGTAGGGACGTTTTTGCTCCATGATGACCTCCGTAGGTAAGTGAGGCCATCGGTCCCTGTGGGACTGACTGGTCCCACAGGGTTGAAAAACTGACTGCGATCCGCTAAACGTCCTCCGGATCGGCATAGGGATCGCTGTCTTCAAAGCCGCAGTCGGGACAGTAGCTGCTCCAGTGCGGGTTGATGGTGCCGCCATCGAGGGTCTGCCAGAAGCGATATCGGCAGTTGGCACCGCCGTATTCCTCGCACTTGCCGACTACGCTATCGTCGTCGAGTTGCATGCCGCCAGGCTCGATGCCCGGTCCGTACACGGCGGTTGTCATGCCAGCCCCCTTGACGGCTTTGCGTCGTCGTCCATGAACCCACAATCCGGGCAACGGATGCTCCAGTGTTCGCTGGTGCGCCCATCTTCCGACGATTGCCATAGCCGGTAGACCGCGCGCTCCCCGCTGCATCTGAGGCAGTCGGCGACGGAAGACTCGTCCGTCAAATGTGACGACGCGTCTTGGCCCGTCTTAAATTCCAGATCTTCCATGTTGACTCCGTGCGGTAAGGGTTCAGCTTCAGCGTGATGGCCGAAGTAGGTGAGATATGGCCGCTCCCATCCAAATTGCACGGACGCGATGCCGATGCTTTCACGCGGAGCTGGAGATCTTCCAGATCCGCCAAGCAGCACGCAGCGCGCTGCTTGTGTAAGCTGTTGGTTGATGTCGTTCATAATGACTTCTCCATTCCTGTCAGAGCGTGCGTGGCGCGAGCGCATGCGTTGCCCATGGACGTGAAAAAACAGGCCCGAAGTTCCGAAGAACCTGGGCCTGACCAGTCGTCAGCGGTTGAACTCGCGGCGACATCGCCGGAACAACAACATTCCGGTGGAAGTGGCGCTTGATGCGTCACGAAAGAGAATGTCGCCAAGGGCGACGTCGGTTGAGAACTCAACCGGATCCAGAGGGCGGGTGACGTCCGCAGCGCCCAACACCGTTGCCGATGTCAGGCCCCGTCTGGCTCGCGATGAGCCAGGGCAGGGGCGATGTGAGAGCGATCCTCACAGGTAGCAGGATCAGTGTCGCAGCTGCGGGGGCCATATTCAAGGCTCCACTCTCCAACTGGAACAAACAATGAAATTTATTTGTACGGGCCCGGCAGTCAGCCAAGATCGATTTGGCGAAGCGGACCGGCTAGAGATTAAAAGGCTGGTGCCGGTTGGATTATTTTATTGAATTGGATCCTTGACCGGCGATGAAGACAGGCGGAAGTTGAGAGTTGCCGATGAGAGCGGCCAGCCGCTGACCGCTCACAAGCACGATGCGCCGGTCCGCCAAATGCTGGTAGACGGCTAAACCTGTTCGACCGCAATGAATGAAAAGCCCTCGCTTGCATCGCGTTCTGGTCAGAGTGTCCCCGAACGCTGCCACGTGATCGCGGCTGATATGCGAGCCGTATCGTTTGGTCTGGATTGCGCACCAGCCGGTACTCGGTATCCAAGCGCGGCCATCGATGCCGCCATCGCCGGAATAGCGCAGATTTCGCACCACGAGCGCACCCGTCTGTTCGATCGCACATAGCACGAGCTCCTCGAATACGAGTGGCTCGACCTTGCGCAGATAGGAAAACAAGCGCGCCTCGACCGCAGTGCCTTGCAGTGCTCGAATTGTGCGCAGGGCACGACGGGCCTGACGCACGCGCCGCTGGTGGTCCGGCAGGCCGCGTAGCCTGGCCCAGTTGAATAGCATCGATGTCACGCGAATGGCAGAACTCAGGGCACGCATGCGATTACCCTCCGCAGGGCTTGACGATTCTGCCTACGGCGTCGTTGCCGGCCGGGGCTGCGCATGGCGAGCCCAGATAGGCGTTGCTGATCTGGGGCCGGTTGTGTCCGAGTTGCCGGGCGACTTCTTGGTAGGCGGCGCGCAACGTTTCCGGATCGGAGCATGGATCGCTTCCCCGGACCGGAGGCTGCACGTTGGCGATGTCGAAATATAGATCTCCCGCGAACTCGTGGCGCAGGCCGTGCGGCGTGACGCCGAGGGTCTTCTTGGTCAACCCCGCCGCGCGCACGACGTTGGAGAACAAGTCCAGCGACTGCTTGAGCGACAGGCCAGGCCTACCCAGGTCCGAATGCGGAAAGCGAGCGATGGCCTTCGCGCTGGCCAGGGCGTCGCGCTGCGCCTGCGTGCGGATGGCCGCGAAGCGGAGCCGGCCTCCCTTCGTCCCGCGCTTGATGCGCAAGAAACTCACATACCGATCAATCGCCGCGCAACTGGCCGGCAGCGCGTAGTCGGGAACCTCTGCCACGAAAGGGCGGAACATCACGGCCTCCTTCCTACGTAGACCGAAAGCCATCGCCATGCGCAACTGCGCCGCGACGTGTGGATCGATCTCCGCGACTGCACGGATCGAGGCTTCGACGTCGATGCCGTTCCCGCTCCATCCCTTATCGCGCCGCGCGCAATAGGTGCGACGAACGAGTTCCGGCTGGGCCGTATAGCGTTCGGCGTCCCGAACCATGCCGGGCTTGCCGATCCACGAGGCGAACACGCGCAGGAAGGACAGCTGTTGCTGAATATAGGCGGCGCTGTATGGATGCATCCGAGGTTGCAGCTTGATGGTCGCTTCGCCAAGAGATGCCGTCAGCTCCGGGTCCGCTGTCCAATAGCGCATCAGGACATCCACGTGTGCCCCGCACAGGTTCTCGGGGGCTGGTTTGAAGCCGAGCGCACGCAGTGTACGAAATGCCCGGAATAGTCCCTTGGCCCGCGCCTCCATGGTGCTGTGCGAAACCAGCTTGTTCCGCGAGGCGTGCTGAGTGTTATGGGTGGCGATCACCGCGTCGAGCTGGATTTTCCAGTCGCTGTTATTCGACATGGCGCACCTCGCGATCCATCGATGCGCGACGATATGATGGAGAGGCTATGGCTACCTTCCCATGGGACTCCTGTTTTGCTATTTTCCTTCTCATGATGACCTCGATCTGGTGGCCGCGCCGCTGTCCAGAGCACGGTTTACATGGCGAACGGCACTGTTACGCCGGGCGCTTATCGCCGAAAACGCGCGCGGCTTCAGGCTTTTCCATCTTGTTGGTGCCGCCTGTCGCACCGGGCTGTTGGATAGGGCTATCGCTTCGAAAGCGAATGGCGTTCGTAAAAATGCTCCAGCGAAATGCCGACGAAATTTCTTCCGATTGGCAGATCCCCGCTTCGGGAGCGGGCAGTGCGGTCTGTGCCGCAAAGACCCCGGCTAAACCGGACCCATGCATGGGATTTAACGTCTTGATCCTTCCCGCGGTTATCCCCGGCCCTGCCACCAGGCCGACGCGCGTTTCCAAGCCGAGCAGCGTGCTCGCCGCCGAAAGGCAACGCCGCACGAAGCCACCGCGAAGCGATGAGCGCAAGGATGAAGGATGCTCAAACTTAAACTGTGTACGCCGGACAAACGGCGTGCGCGCGGTCTGGCCGCTGCGCGAAAGAATCACCGCGGTCTGGCCGCGATGAATATCCAGGGTTGAATCCTGGAAGGGATGGCTGTCTGCTGCGGTGTGGCTGCAGCGACGAAACGCGGACGCGGGAATATGCGTCGCATTCGGCACATGTCCTCGAAGGTGGCACATGTCTGACGTACTTAGCCGCTCGACGCGGCGTGTCCGCAAAAACTGCGAACCGGCTCGGTGGGCAGGTGACGACTGCGACGGCCGCTTCGGGACGCGATGTCCCAGGATGCGGCTCCCAGACAGCGGTTATAGCTTAGCCGCAGCGATCGCAAAGATCAAGGCGACGTGTAACGCGCGCTTGATGCAATCGACTCCGATGCGCGCTTGTGACGGGGCTGCTCAATTTGAAGCGCCGAAAAATTGTGGTTGATGGCCGGTTTATTTTGTAAGGCCCCCGCAAGGGCAATCGGCCCTTGACAGGAAAGCGGGCCGTGATACCTCTGATTGTTGCGCGTTGATCCAGAGCGGGACCGTAGAACCAGATAGCGCACTGCCGCCACATTTTGATCTGCTGTCCACATGTTTTGCAGACGTTTGGCCGGCAGCCCTTCCGAGATTTTTGATTCGGAAGCGTATGGGCATGCGTTCGAATCGTCGCCGATTTGAAGCTGATCGCAAATTCCCCTGGTTTTCGTCACCAATTTCGCGTTAGTCGCCGGATGCTGAAGGCGTATCGTGCATGGCATGCGCTCTGGGAGGTCAATGTGGAACGAATCGTACGTGCTGTCGATGTAGGACGTGGCAATGTGAAGTTTACTGCCGCGGTGAAGAACGGTGAATTGAAGTGCGAGATGTTCCCAGCAGAGGCGCATCCGACTGAAGTCGCGCACGAGCAGGAAGGGTGGGGCGCAAGGCGTAAGACGGTAGGCATTCCGGTTGGAAAACTGATTTATGAGGTCGGGCCGGATGCGAACCTTGCAGCCGATGTGTTCAACGCGAATGTCTTGCAACATGATCGCTATTGCGAAAGCGACGAATATATGGCCCTGCTGCTGGGTGCTGTGCACTACATGGATGTGCAACTGCTTGATCTCCTGGTCGTCGGTCTACCGGTGGCGACCTTCAAACTGCGCAAGGTTGTGGCGTCGCTTGAGCGACGTATCGAAGGAGAGCACCTTCTTGGTGCCGGACGCCGCGTCGCCATCGGAAAAGTGAAGGCGGTACCCCAACCGGTTGGAGCTTTGATGTCCTATGGCCTCGTGAATAATAGGCTGGCCGAGGTGCGCAAGGAGCGCAGCCTGATCGTTGATCCGGGGCGGCGAACCTTCGACTGGTTGGTGACACAGGGGATGCAGCAGATAGAGAAGCGCAGCAACTCCGTTAACCGCGGGATGTTCGATGTGCTCCAGAGCATTGCAGATGGCATCGGACGTTCGACCAGTTCGCAGTTTCGGGACTACGATGCGATTGATTGCGCACTGCGCACGCGCAAGCGGCCGGTCATATTTCAGCAGGAATACGATATAGAGCAGCATTTGCCGCTCGCGCGCAAGATCCCGGAGCAGGCCGTCGCCGAGATGATGCGTTACGTGGGCGACGCCGGTGACATCAAGAACATCCTGCTCGTGGGTGGTGGCGCGTTCTTCTTCAAACCTGCTTTGAAGGCGGCCTTCCCGCGTCACACGATTCAAGAGCTCAAGGATCCGATTTTCGCCAACGTCCGTGGTTTCCAGCACGCGGGCAGCGATCTGGCCAGAAGCTTATGGCAGAACGGTGTTGATGATGCGGCAGGGGGCCATCCAGCGACAGCGGGGGCGTCATGAACAGCGTCATGCGCATCAGCCTTGTCCTGGCGCGTGAAGACAATCCGCGCTTGTATGACGAACTGGCTCAGTTCCCCAAAGGTCAGCGCCGGGTAAATCGCTTGCGCACACTCGCCTACGATGGATTGCTTGCCTTGCGCGCGCCACCCGCACTACAACCGGCGATTGGCGGAAGCGACATGCGCCAGGCCGACTTGCCGCTGCCATCGGAGAGGGCCCAGGCTTCGCTGGAAATGTTCTCCGAACCGATTTCAGAGTGAGGTATCGTGAAGAAGAAAAGAGCTACGTCGGCCACGGAGTTGGCGGAGATGGGCTACTGCGAAAAGAAGATGCTGCTCTCCCAGCGGCTCGGAAAACGGGTTTCGTCGGATCGCACAGAGGCGAGGCGGGAAGGAGTGGCTATCCATCGGACATTTCATCGCGACGCCATCGCGGTTGCACCGAATGTGCGTTCCAGCGAGGTCAAGCCTTGGTGTTTTATTGCCTCGGAATTGTTTGGTCAGACGGCGTGGGAAACCTCGGCGTTGCGCATGTGGCGTGATCGGGTGTTGCGGCAACATGCAATTGGCCGGGCATTTATTGGAGCGTACTACAGGCACTCGCCCGGCATAGCTCGATGGCTGCGCCGGCACCGGCGCGCTCGCGCGCTTGCCAGGGTGCTATTGCGCCCGCTGGCGGCGGTGCTCAAATGGTGCTTGGACCGGCACGTTTCGCCACGTGGAGTTGGACGATGAATGCAAGCCTTGGGTTGGCCATTCTGGCATGCCTCATTTTTGCGGGCTGGGTGGTTCGCGCGTATCGCGCAATCGTGCGCGAGGAGAAATGGCTACCCAAAGTACTTTCGGGGGCGAAGCTGGTGTATTCGGAGCAGCTATTCAGCGGCCCTGCGGAAATGCCAATCGTCGCCCGGGTTGATCGCGTCTACCAGAGAGACGGGTTATTGCACCTCGTCGAACTGAAGACCCGGCGTAGCACAACGGTGTATGAAACCGACGTCATTGAGTTGTCCGCGCAACGCGTCGCCGTTCAGGCTTCGACCGGAATCGACGTTGGGTTAGGCGCATTTGTCGTGATCGAGCACCCGGTTACCGGCCGGCGCCATGTTCGAGCGGTCGCCTTGCTGACGGAGGACCAAGTCGCCTTGCTCATGGAGCGGCGGCGCGCAATTATCGCCGGTCTCCTCCGACCTCTGGAAACTGATATTCCTGGCCGCTGTGCCAACTGCGAATACCGCAGTGAATGTAAGGGCGAATTCGGTGCAAAGGTTTTCCCCCTGGTCAAGATCCCGGCCAATGGTGCTGCGAAACTCAGAAGCGGTACCGTTCGGGGCCGAACTGATGACCATTTGCACTGACGTTCCCAAAAGATGGAAGGAGATACGTTGTGAGTGACATAGAACTTGTCGTGACGATCGACCGGCGCACAGCTTGGGAGTTGGCGCAGTTCGCAAAACGTCTCGGATTTCAGGCGTGCTATGAATTGACGGAGGCCCATCTGAGCCAGGATGAGCGCCGCGACAAGGCCTATTTGATGATTCACGGAATGGACCTCGTGGCACGTGCCTTGGCTTGCGCTGGCTTCGCACCGCGTTGAGCTCAATCGAACAGCCGAAGTGGCATCTTTCCCCACCACAATCTCGCCCGGAGCTAGCGCAGCTGGATAGCATGACTGTCTGACCGAGCGACCGTGTATTCGGATAATGCCTGAGCAAATGCACGCCCCCACAGGCTTCCACCGGAAGGATGAGGTCCAAAATTGTAAGCCCGCACTCCCTTTACGGTTGTGAGATCATCGATTGTTCCTACGGTGTCGATCAATCCGAGTTCCATGGCCTCGGCACCGCTCCATACCTCGCCAGTGCCGTAGTCCACGCCCGTCTTGAGCTTGCGGCCTCGCGCCTGAACTAGCTCGGAAAGAAAGGCGCCGCCGGCGCGGTCGACGAGTTCCTGGGCCTTGTTCTCCGCTTCGGGGGAAACCGGGATGAATGGATTCAGGAAGGACTTCAACCTGCCCGACGCATAGACTCGCTGACTTACGCCCATTTTGTCCATTGCCCGGTTGACCTGCCACGGGGCAATTACTGCCCCGATTGAACCCACCAGACTGTATTTCCCTGCCAGAATCCGATCCGTGTGCAACGCAATCATGTAAGCTGCCGAAGCTCCAATATTGCTAATGGCCGCGACCACTGGTTTCGGATGCCTGGCGCGAAGCGCGGAAATCGCCTGGCTGATTCTCTCAGCTTCCACAGGCGCACCACCTGGGCTATCGATGGCCAGAATGACCTGCTTGACGTTTCCATTCTCGAACGCATCCTTGAGGGCAGGAATGACGCGCTCTGCGGAAGCCGGCGACGTTGCGGAAATCTCACCTTCAATGTGCACCACGCCGACGACCTCCCCCAAGGGGCCTAACTGCAGGCCGGCAGAATTTGCGTATGCAAACAGCGCAAGCACGGTAGGAACGCCGATCAGCACCATCCGGCCGGCGATGCGCCACCTGCGGTCGTGCTTCTCGCGTCGCACTGCGACGGCGAATTGTTGTTCTTGAATCCTTCGCTGTGCGGTGATCTCTTCAACGAGCTTGACCAGCACCGGTTCCTCGGATCGCTGGCGCGCACTCTTTGGCGTTATGCGGCTTTCAAAATGCTTAGGTCTGTTCATAGTGTTCTCCGGAAGTCGCGGTATTCGAGCGGTTCGTGGCTAATCGCGGCACCCTCCGCTGATCCCCGTTATTGCACCGAATGAAATGCCTCGCTTGCAACGAGCCTGTCGATCCGCGGTTGCCTTATCGGCCGCGCTCCCGCTGTTGTCTTCGTGCACGACAACACCGTTTTTGATCATGGCTTCTGTACTCAGGCCGTTCTCAGCGGCACTGAGCCATGCACTTGCGGCCTTTAACTGGACTATTTGGCATTTGACGCGGAACGCGTGCGGCTGCTCAGCAGTCGGATACGGTTCTCTGAGAATTTTTCCTGCACCGCATAGCTTTGTCGCTACATCGGTGAAATATCGGTCCTCGAACATGCTGCCATCGTCGGAATGCAGAATTAGCGTTTGTCCTGTTCGGCAAGCGCCAACAATGAATCGCATTGCCAGGCGCGCATAAATTTCCTCAGAGTTGGGCGTTCGCGCCGGAACGAACGTAATCTGACCAAGCCGCGAGGTCGTGTAGGGTGACAAGTCACATACTGAGTCGTCACTGGTGCGCCCGTTTAGTGACACAGCGGATGCGCTTTGCAGCGAAGTAATTAGGATCGCCAGTACTGCGATGGTTGCTTGTCTCATGTTGATGCTCCTTAAGTTTGAAACTGTGCTTCGTCGCGCGTATCATGATGACGAGATGAGAATAGAACATGGCTAGCATGCATACAAGTCGGGTACTGATCGCTACCGCTATTGGTGGCATGGCCGGGTTTGCATTTGTCTGGAATGACGATTGGTTCACGCAACTTGTTGGATTTCTGGTTGGGGCCATCGGCATGATCTTCACCTATATCGCCATGTGTTTTTGTGTCGAACAGTTTTTGCACGAGTCATTACCGGAACGAACCGGCCACCCCAGGACTACCTCGGACGACTACGACCAACGCGCCTACAGAATCGAACGCATTTTCATGGACGACGGCAAACCCTGGTAGCGAGTTCTACTCCTTTTTCTCTCCGGGGCGAAGCTTCTTGGCTAGCGCTCTAATTCCGTCCCCGACGGCGTCGGAAACGGGGTCCCTTGAGCTCTCCATACTCCCGTAGACTTTTCCAATGAGCGATTTTCCCTTTGCGGGATGAGGTTCGCCATCCTTTCCTGTTTCTATTCCGTTGGCATCCTCAAAATCGAGGTGCTTTCTTGTCACGTCACCCTCTATGTTCTTGTTCGATGTTTCGATGCCGCGTTTGCGGTTGCTCAACTGTCCCTTGATTGACGAAAGTCTCTCCTCATTTTCTGCTTCTATCGACGCGCCTCTCACGTGAGAACTAACGTGCCCCCCATGGTCGTCCTGACCCGATACCCCACTATTGCTGCCGGACTTGCTTCCGAGTTCCTTGAGGTTAACGCGATGCCTGGATCGCACGCTTTCGAAAGTTTGGGGCATGTCCTCGGGCGCGACGCGAGTCGGCGGAAGAGCCTCGTTGCCGAGATAGCTTTCGAGACGCCGGAGCATGGCTCCGCTCCCTAGTTTTTGAGCGCGTAAAAGATCGGCAAAGAACGCTGCATGATTTGGATCTTTGGCCAGGTCCAGTGAAATGCTTTCGCCGCGTGAAAACATTGAAGAAATTCTTTCGGCGTAAGCTTCCTCGGAGCGCAGATTTGCCTCTGCTCGCGCCATTCTGCTGGTCGTGGTCGCGATGCGCTTACTATGTTCTTCAGCGTCTCGAGTGTCTGAGAAGACACTCGAAAGAGCTCGTGAATCCGTTGAGATTGATTCTGCGAAGTCCTTGAACTTGCTGACGTCTTGGCTGGACAGCTGGTTTCTGATCTTTTGATCAAGCTGATCAAGGGATGCTGCAGTGCCCGTCTGGGCTTTAAGCGCACCTTGCGCCCCGATTGGTGTGCTTGTATCTGCTTTAAGCGAACCGCCGAGCGCGACTTCAGTGACTTGGCGGACTGATGCCCCAGTCTGCTTGCTAACGTTTGCGGCAATCTGTTGCAATTCGCTGGCGCGTTGTCCATCCGTACTGCTCTCCGACTTGGTCGAGCCTTCAGAATGTGTGCTTCCCTTGCCGAATGCGCGCGCGGAGGAGATCACGTCGGCAACTGCTGCTGCGTACTCATGCGAGGATGCGGATGCCTCCGCTTTTGCTGCGGCAACTGACCGCTGTGCTTCGGTCACTTCGCTCTTCGTTAGGCCAACGACAATTTGGCGCGATGCCGGTCCTTCGTTCATTAGCGCCTTGATGGCGGTTAGACCAGAGATGCCATTTGTCGTAATAATGTTGCCAGTTGTGTCGTCCTGTCGGGTCTGGAAATACGGGGATGACCGGGAGGGTGTTAGTGTCATCTGATCCATCGAGACATTGCCCATACCTGTGTTGCCGACAGCCGTCGCGTTGGTGTCCGCCGTGATGGTAGATTGCAGCGTTGACCAACCGGATAGCACGGCTGTGCCGAAGTTCTCCATGCGTTTCATGGCGAACCAGGCGATGAGCGGTATGCTTGCGGTGAGATAGCCAACAACCGCTTCCGATGAGACCGCGTTCGTGTAGATCGCATTGGATGTGCTCAATGACAGGGCTTTCAGCCCGCCCCCGACATCGGCCGCGGCGGCAAGTTCCTTCGCCGCGTAGCTAGTCGCAAGATAATTCAGGATGGCATAGAGCACCGGCCATAGTTGGATAAAGATCAAAACGGCTGAATAGTTCTTGATTGCGCCGACCGTTTCTTTTCCGCTTGTGAGCAACACCAGCAGAACCCATACGGGGAAGAGTGCATAGACGAGAGCCTCGATGACATTTCGGATAACTGGAAGCCCTTCTTCGGCAACTTTGCCAGAGTTGATCCAGGATGCGTTTGTCTGGGCAACTGCCTGGGCCCGCCCAACGGCGAGCATCATCGCGGGGGCGTCGTTGATCTTTTGGCCTATCAGCAGACTGGAGTCATTGATCGCATTGATTAACGCGTTTTGGCGCACAATGTCCGCGGCGCTTGCGGCAGCGTCGGCGATTTGCGTCTTGATATAAGTTTGTTCAATTTGCCCTACCAGCACCGAGGCCACAACGGACGGTGGGAGGGTAGGGTTCAGTTCAAGGGCCAAGCCGTCGTGTATGCGTTTTACCTGCGCCGGCATGACCTTGTCCAACGCTTTATAGACTTCGGGGCAGGGCAGAATCTGCGTCTCGCCCGAGGCATCGGTAATCGAACTGAAGCGGGCGGGATTCGGCGTTGCCATCATCGGCCAAGCGTTGCCGGAATTGGCGAAGTCCGCTGGCGCCACGGTCCCGTCTGCCAGATCGTACATGGTGCAGTTGCCGATGAAGTTGATCAGGTCGGTGCGGAATCGAGGTTCCATGAAGACAACGCGGCTCGCTTTTCGGATCAACCTGTTACCAAACATCAGCCCGTTTTTCTGGTATGCGAGTTCGGACGGAAGCCCCGCCGGCCCGGGCACCGATTGAAAAGCGGTTTCGAAGAGGCCAGCTGTCACATTGCCGATCGTGCTGGTCAGCGATGCCAATATCGCCAGCCCGAAGGGCACGTTGTCGACGAAGCGCTCCGCGCCGCCTCCAGTCTTGTCGATGATCCCGACTTGCACACGAGGAATGAACAGGACTGACAAAACCAGCGTCGCGGACGCCAGCCACTGCCAACCGATCAGTTTTTGCGGGGCGAGGGCGTAAGCGATAAAAGCCGTGATGAAGCCGAAGAACGCGACGGCGGCGAGCGAACCGATAAAATCCGGTGCGCCGCATATCGCCGCGATAGCATTGAACACCCCGGCCAGAGTATCGGCGTCCTGATATGCGTAGATCTCCCACATGGCGGCCTCATACGCTGATTAGCGAAGCCAAGCGGACTTGCGTCCCAGCATGTCAAGGACGTGCTGGGGCATGCCGGTCCGCAGTTGGCGCTCCATTTGCTCGATCTGCGTCGAAACGGCTGTCATGGACGAGACCTTTTGGTAGTACAGCGATTTCTCACGGGATAGTTGCGCTAGCAAATTTGTCGTGCGATCGCGGAGGTCTCTGGCTTTGGACTCTTGTTTTTGGTCGAGCAAGAAGTCCTTATCCAGCGCATTTAGGCCGACTCGGAGGTTCTTGTCCAGGAATACATAGGCGTAGTCGGCGGCGATCACTTCACGGTACCGGCCAATTAGATCCTCCGCCAGATTCTTCGAATTGCTGATCGATGCGACCGACAGCATCCGGTAGACGGGTTCGGTGGTCTGGTTGACGAAACCCACTTCGGCCGAATCGTTCGGAATCGGACTTCTCGACAGGATTTTGTCGGAGATCGAGCGCATCAGGGTTTCGACGCGCGTGGTGAACGGCGTGTGTTTGTAACTCTCATCCACGGTGACCGAATCGCACGCGTCGTAGTTGTTGCATTTGAGGATTTGCTGCGTGACCTGGCCGCCGCCGGCCTCTGATTGCCCGTACAGCAGGTTGGAAATCGAGGTTAGGGTGGGGGCCACGGGGTCCGGATCCCTGCCGTTGGCGAAGATGACCGTCCCAACCATGCTCATGATGAGTTCGCGTTCCTTGTCATCAAGCTTGGTCCCAGCCAGCTTAAGCGCCTGCCAAGTGAGGTTCCCCGTGAATGGCACCTTGTTCCGCACTCCAGGATCTTCGGATTTTTTGCCGGAGTCCAGGATCGATCGCTTGTCCGTCTTGCAGCGCTGTTCGGCGT
>Ga0308157_10006476_pt1 | contig 14033 bp, 10 predicted proteins | sample PhyBR1_FD_201035 | JGI IMG/M metagenome (GOLD analysis project Ga0308157, IMG submission 201035) | Phyllosphere microbial communities from UC Gill Tract Community Farm, Albany, California, United States - DLSLB.R1 | ecosystem: Host-associated > Plants > Phyllosphere > Unclassified | place: USA...
ACTTCACTCCGGTCGTGTCCACCCTGATCGGCATGGTGTTCCTCGGCGCGCTGCGGATCGGCGAGGACCTGACGGACCCGTTCTCCAACGACGTCCACGACGTACCTCTGACCGCGATGTGCACGACCATCGAGATCGATCTGAAGCAGATGATCGGCCGCGAGATCCCGGAACCGCAGAAGCCGGTCGACGGCGTCCTCTGGTAGGACGCCGAAGCCACACAGGGTGTCATGACACCCAAAAGGAACGCGCAATGGCACGAGGATACGGCTACGCCCGCTCCCGCCCTTCCATGGACTCATACGTCCAGTTCGCCTGGAGGGACGCGATGGCGCTCGCGGATCTGATGCATCAGGAGTGGGACCCGGTCCGCGCGCATGCCGACTTCTCGGCTCGCGGCGAGAAGGAGCGCGGGGAAGCCGAGCGCCTCCTCCGCGAGGAGGTCTACGACATGATCAGGGCAACGGAATCCAGGCGTCCGGGAATGCTGCGCCGGATCCAGCGCGATACGAAGCGCCACGACATACCCGAGCTCGTGCTTCTCTTCGCCATCATGGCCCAGAAGCGCGCGATGAGCGAGCTCGAGCGGCTCACGCCCGGCGGCGGCAATCGCGACACCTGTGCCATCTGCTATGCCCAGGAGGCGACGCGAAGCCACGTGCGCGTCGTCCACCAGTTCCCCTACGACGTGTTCGAGGCGATGGGTCTCTGGATCGACTTCGGCGAGGACGAGGAGTGACAGGACGTCGCGGCCCCACGGCCGCGACGACTCTCTATTTTTCCATACGCATGGAAAAGAGGCCCGACAGGGATGAAAAAGAACAGCGAGACATTGACGGGAGCGGCGGGGCCATCCTACAATCCTACCCGGCAACGCGGAGGCCTGTCGTCCACCGGAGACGAACCCCTTGGGACCGCAGTACGAGACGTTCATCGCCTCCACGGGCCCGATGGACGCATGAGTGGACGATGCGGCCGCAGGGCTCTGCGGAGACGATAACTATCATGAGCAAGGACCTAGACACCGGTTCCGTGCGCGAAGCTCGCATGGAAGCCAAGAAGCTCGCCCGGAAGGGCGCACATACCCATCAGCAGGCGCTCGACCACGTCGCGCGCGACCGCGGCCACCGCAACTGGTCCGCCTTCCTCTCGAGCGAGGGGCAGGGTGGCACCAGAGGCGCCCGCACGGACGAGCGGAAGCCACGACTGGCGACCTCGCGCGATCTCGTCGAGGCGACCGAGACGGGGTTCCTCGAGGACGCGGCCGACCTCAGGCACGAACATCCGTCCTGGCCCCTCAGGCTGGTGACCGTGCTGGGCGGGGCCGGGTGGCTCGTCATGATGCTGCAGTGGGTTCCCCACCTCGTCAGCGGCATCGTGGCCATGAGCGCCTACCTGGCTCTCACGCTCCTTGCAGGGAAGGTGGCGGAAAGGAGCCCCGATGGATTCATGTCCGTCCGGAGGAGCATCCGATCGACCGGCAGTGCGGCAGGCGTGATCCTGATCGCGACGGCATGTGCCATCACCGCATGGGGCTTCGCCTACTACGGCCACCACGACGCGCTGGGCTACGGCATCCGGCACCCGCTGTTCGAGCAGGCGGGTCTCGCCTACACAGTCGGGGTGACCCTCCTGATCACCGCGCGACGGATGCACCGCGTCATGACGATCGCGGTTCCCGACTCCGTCCGTCCGTCGAGCCGCGAGGACGTCGTGTTCTACGTGGACGAGCCGGTGGTCGAACGACCGCGGGTACGCGCGGCCCTGGTAGCGGGCATGCTCGGGGGCACCGCGATCGCCGGAGCCGGCGCCGTGGCGCTTATCGGGACGGCAGTCGCCATGCTCATCACGCACGAGATGTCGATGACGGCGCTGGACCTCTCCATCGGCGGCCTGGGAGCCGGCGTGGTGATCGCGATGGCGGCCATGTCGATCTTCATGCTGGTGGATCATGGCCGTCCGCCGGTCGTCTCGGCCGCACGGCCGCGGGCCTCGCGGGCACGCCGGCTGCTCGGCGCCACCAGCAGGCGACCGCAGACGGACTGACATCCGGGAAGGTGGCGAGCAGGGAGCAGGACACACCTGCGGCCTGCCCGCCACCCGACGGATCAGCGCGACGCGCTCTGCGCCGCGAACGCCATCATCGCAGCCGCGCGCTTCGGAGCCGCAGGCGCAGCCTCATTCGAAGGCGAGGATGCCGCGACCCTCTGCTGCCCGGCACTCGCCACGCGCATCGCCTCGATGAACCTCCTGTCGGTAGCATCGTCGCCTATGTAGGAGATGGCCAGGGACTCGCCGCTCCTGCTGACGGCCATCGGACGGCTTGCGATCCTGACCTTCTCGATCAGCTCGTCGTGCCCGACGCCCGGGCTGCTCCTGAGGACATAGGCGCCGTACGCCGCGGCCTTCGCCGACGTGAACGACAATCCCACGAGCACCGTCGGCCCGTAGGATTCCTGGGGAACGCCGCCATCCATTGCGAAGAGCACGCCGGCCTTGGCGGCATCGAACTCGCGACCGCTTCCCTTCACGAGGTTGAGACCGATCTTGCCCTTCGAGGTGTCGACGACGGATATTGCGCGATAGTCGGACGCCGGAAACACCACCCCGGAACTGCGGTCGTTCGAGTATGCGGCGAACACCATCATGCCGAGCTCCTCGGCGCGATCCATGAAGATCTTCGCACCTGGCTGGTCGGACGAGTTGAAGGATGTCACCACGATGCGGACCCCCTTCTGGTGCATCCACTCGATCGCCTCCTTGCCCTTTTTGAAGTCCAGCCTCAGACCATGACCCCCGTCATTCCTCTTCACCAGGGCGAAGGGGTTGGCCGCATAGATCTCGATCGGGCTCGTCCGGTCCAGGCTGCGGTACTGGCGAACGAACGCGCTGGCCACGACGGCACCGTGGTCGTCGCCGGTCTCCTGCGCCTCGCGACCTTCCTTCTCGCCCTCGGGGGTGAACGTCCTGTACTCGATGCTGACGTCCTTCTCCTTGTACGTCATCCGATCGGCCTTGAGGTCCATGATGCCGACCCTGACGGGTTCCGGCTTCGCCTGGGCACTGGAGGGAACCGGGGCGGCAGCCATCGACATAGCCGCCGTCAGCGCCATCATCTTCATTCCGCCGTCCATGAGCAGCTCCTTTCCTTCGAGTACGTAGAATGTCCGACAGGCATCCCGACCAGGAACCAGACGGACGTCGAGAATGATCATATCCTGAAAATCGTCTCCGACATAACGGGAATTCCGCAGCGGCCTTCGCGGAGTACTCATCCTAAAACCGATTGCGTGAATATGGTGGAAATGTTACCCGTCGGGCAGCCAACTGCTCCTGGACATTCGGATGACCACCATAATTCTCACCATCGTGGGCATCCTCATAGCCGCGATCGCCGCGCTGATGGTCCTGTGGTACGGCGGCGAGGCGTTCGAGACCGGCCTGGCGCGGGCGCAGGCCAACACGTCCGTGAACAACGTGCAGCAGGTCGCCAACGGCATCGCCCTGCGCAATGCGAGGACGGGCCTGCCGATGGATTCCGGCAGCGACGTGACAGGCATGACCGCCCTGCTGCAGGAGGGCTACCTGAGCTCCGTCCCGACGAATGCCCTGACAGGCCTGCCGGGCAGCTACGGCATCGTCGACGAGACTGGAAGCAACACCGGCAGGCCCGCGAAGTGGGTCTACACCATCATCGGCGCCAGCACGGACGCGCACGCCAAGCAGGTCTGCCGGACGATCGAGCGCAACATGCGCCGCAATGACCCGTCGGACCACATCGACCGCCAGGTCAGGTTCAACGAATGGACGGCAGTCCATCGCAGCGCGTCGTGCATCTACAACTACTATTCCAACAGCTTCCTGCTGTACGCACCCGTGTGACGAGACCGTACTTGCAGGCGTAGAACTACGGATCGACACGTCCTCCGTCCAAGACAGCACCCGATTTGACGCCAGTCGAGGGCGATCCTACAACATATATCTCCCGACACATTGGTTCGAGAGATCCCCTTGCCCAGCCTGTTCTCCACTCTGCGCTCCTGGTTCGTCGACGACGAGCCAGCGGCTCCGGCTCCTCCGACCGCCGGGGAGCTGCTGCGGCAGCGCATCGAACGCGAGCCCGCCTTCGAGATCGGTCGCTACGTGGTCATGGGCGGATACAGCACCTATGACGACGAGGATCTGAAGCGTCCAAGGGAGATGCTCGAGGCGCTCGCCGACATGCGCGAGGCGGCAGCATCCTACCGGGGCAGTCCGTACCTGCACCCCGTCAGGGTCTCGTTCCTGGCGATCGACTGGCTGGAGATGGACTACGTCTCGCCGACGCTCGGTCCCATCCATGTCGGAATGCCTGCGGTCCTGGCCGGCCGCTGGATCGCCAGAGACATCCCGTTCATGATCGACGTCGCCGCCACCGCGGTCATCGATGCGATGACGCCACGGAGCGAGGAGGCGATGAAGCCGGTGATCGAGAGCATGGCGAAGTTCGCCCGATTCGGCGACGCGCTCATGAATGCCCTGAAGGACGAGTCCGGCGCGCACGTCACGCTCCATTCGCCCTTCGGACCGGCCGACGTCCGCCAGCACGACATCACCTGCAGCCCGTATGCGGTGTACCGTCTGCCCGACACGAAGGACTTCAAGGACATCCCCGGAGGCTACGAGTTCCAGGCATGGGGTCGAAACGTATCGATCAAGCGATGCCGCAGCATGGGATACCGTCATGCAGGCATCGACCCCGCATTCGAGGAATGGGAACTCCAGCGCCTCATCGAGCGCGGCCTGGCGTACTTCGATCCAACGCCCCTGCCCTACCCGAATCCAATGCCTCGCCTGCGCAAGAGTGCGCTGATGGCCAGAAACGGCCGCCGGGTCCTGACGGTGCGATGGACCGGACAGACCACGTTCTTGCTACCCATGATCGACGGCCCATCGAACGGCGACAGGGAGGCCGCCGAACAGTTGAGCGCGCTGCTCGGCACAGGGGTCGGAATCGTCAATCTCCTGACCGGCGGCAGCGTCCTGTCGGGATCGCCTGAAGTCCCCGATGTGAACGTATGGATCCTGGAAGGCACGCTGGAGGGCGAGCCGTCGCCGCCGGACGGCCTCTGCTGCGAGATTCACTGGCTCGACATCGACGAGCCTGACCGCCCCGTCGACGAGAGCATGCGCCATTCGCTGCTGCCCGCTATCCGCAGGCAGCTGGACAGAGACAAGTCATAGACTGCAAGATCGAACGGGAAGACCGCCGCATGCTCAGCCTCGCCTCCATCCTACGATCCTGGTTCGTCTCAGACGGTCCTCGTGCGCCGACCCCACCGACCGCCGGAGAGCTGCTGCGGCAGCGCATCGAGGGCGAGCCCACCTTCGATCTCGGACGATACGTCGTGATCGGCGACTACCGCATCGATGAAGAGGGGGTAAGGCACCCCGAACCGCTCTTCGAGATGCTGGCCGACATGCGTGACGCCGCGGCGTCCTACGACGGCAATCCGTACCTCCACCCGGTCAAGGTGTCGATGAAGGCGATCGACTGGCTCGAGATGACCTACGAGTCTACAAGGTTCGGACGTTTCGTGGTGGGCATGCCCGCCGTTCTCGACGGCCGCTGGATCGCGGACGACGTGGTCCTGATGATCGACGTGGCGGCAACCGCTGCCGTCGACGCCCTGTCACCCCGCAGCCAGGAGACCGTACGTCCGGTGATCGAGCGCCTTGCCAAGCTCGCGCGCTTCGGACGGGCGCTCATGTACTGCATGAAGGACGAGACGGGCGCGCACGTGACCCTGCATTCGCCCTTCGGACCGGCCGATGTCCGCCAGCACGACGACACGGGAGGCCCCTATGCCATCTACCATCTACCGCCAACCGCGGACTTCGACGACATTCCCGAAGCCTACGAGTTCGAAGGCTATGACAGAGGCATGTCGATCAGGCGCTGCCGCAGCATGGTCTACGACAAGCATCCGACGCTTGAGCAGGAGGACGTATGGGAGCGTCGCCGCTTCGTCGACCGCGCGCTGGCCTATTTCGATCCCACGCCGCTCCCGGATCCGGATCCGATGCCGGAACTGCGCCGGTCCGCTCTCGCGGTCATCGACGGACGCCGCGTGCTGACCGTGCGCTGGATCGAACATAGCGTCTTCTCGCTGCCGGGGTCGGACGAGAGGTGGTTGTCGACGACCCAGGCGAACGAGGACTTCGGCGCAATGCTGGGTACGACAGTCCAGGACGTCGACTGGATCACAAGCGGTCGCATCCTGTCGGGCTCGTCCGACACTCCTGACGTGAGCGTGGGGATCTACCGGGCAGGACTCGGCGGTGCTCCGTCGCCGGTGGCCGGGATAGCCGAGATGCACTGGCTCGACATCGACACGCCCGATCGTCCCGTCGACGACAGCATGCGGCATTCGCTGCTTCCGGCCATCCGCAGGAGGCTAGCCAAGAACCCGTGAGCTAGGCTGTTTTTTCAAGAACGCCTTGAAAAGACCCGAACGGCGGAAGGGAAAACCGAGAAGGAGGCAGGACGGCAAGGCTAGGGCAGCTACCCCCTCCTCACCGCTTGGGGAAGAGGGGAACCAGACATACCTTTATGGTTTCTGTTGCACTCACCTCAGAGGAATGAAATGTCTGAAGCAGTTCAAGTTGGTGACATCCTCAGCAAGGACGGTCTCGTTGTCCATACTTGGCCACAAGGCACGTCCATCAAATACCCGTCTGCAGAAGAGCAATTCGTATATAATTTCGAAGACCTAAAAGCGGCGATCTGGCCCTATATCAAGGGCGACAACCCCCAGTTCCGATTTGATATCGAAATTGCAACTGGACGCCATGCCGGCCTTCATGTCGCCAGCGGTAGTGCCGAGCAGACCACCTACTACGCCATCGACCTCCCAAGGAGGTTTGATGTCAAACGCCTCAATGTCCCGACCGGACTGTTCCTAGAGGCTGCTGAAAGCACCGATCACTTGGCAGCCGTATCCAACGACCGTCGATAGTTCGTTCAGACAGGGACGCATCGCGACAATGCGTCCCTGTTTCCATCAGATCATCATATCATATGCTAACGCCGACCACGTATGCGAATACAACATGCTCGCCGCATCAAAAGGCTCGTACGCTGTATCGTTGAAGACGATCTTTCCTGAGTGTTCGGCATTCGCGAAGACATTCCGGTCAGCTGGCAGCGACCTCTCATACGCAAAACCAACATCAGAGAACAAATGCTGCCCTGTCGCGTCTTGGAATACGCCATGGGCAACGGTGATGTTCTCACCAACCATCCATGAACGGTTGAGCGTCTCTCCTCCTAGATCGATCGAAGTGATACCCAGATCGAGCAGCGACTGAAGCTCCCCGCCCTCGGAGCGGCCATTACCATTCGCATCGATCCACACTCCGAATGCTGAGAAGCCGGCGTCCTCGGCCGAGAGTGCTCCGTCGGCATTGGTATCAAAATCCCTCAGACCATCCAGATCTGAAAGAACACCTTGTCGACCGGTGAAGCTCACCTCCGACGCTCCATCTACCTTGCCGTTCGCGTTTGCATCCAGAACCAGCATACCATCGCCAGTAGACATCCACCCGGTGCGATCGGCGACTCCGTCGCCATCGAAGTCAAACGACACGGTGCTGCTCGCCAAATCGATCAACCGAACGCCATTTCCATCCATGTCCAAGACGATAGGCGAAGCGATGGACACGAACCGATCAGCGAACGAGAGACTCTCAATGCCAATCAGCGTATCCGTCCCCAAATTTCCCGCTGTTGCCGTATCATGAATCGAAACTCGCCCATCAGCGGTCTGGATCAGGAAATCGGCCGAGTTCCTCCCGATGAAGTAGGCCGTATCGTAGTTCTCTCCGCCGTCAAGGACATCGTTTCCAGATCCTCCACTGAGAGCATCATATCCGGTTCCCGCATAAAGCACGTCGTTACCATGATCGCCCGACAGCCAGTCATCTCCCGATCTCCCATTAAGGACGTCGTCGCCGTCGCTACCATAGAGATTGTTTGATCCATCATCGCCTCGGAGCGTGTCGGTTCCCATGGAGCCATGAATGTTCTCAAACCCTGACATCTCGCGGACATCGCCACTGGCGTACGTCACAGTCTGCTGAAACAGGTCGGCGATAACTCCGTTCTGACCGTAAAACTCGACGTCATCGCGACCCTTCCCACCCTTCAGGGTATCGACACCGGCTCCGGTAATCACATAGTCGTCGCCGGCCCCTGCGTCGATTGAGTCATTCCCCGAACTCGCCTGGATGAAGTCGTTGCCATCCCCAAGATCGGCGTTCACCGGCTTCGTGAAAATCGAATAGACCGTGTCGTTTCCGGAGCCGCCTCGGACCGTCTGGACGGCTGAGCCACTACCATAGATGTCAAATCGATCGTCGCCAGCTCCGCCGTCCAGAATGTTGGAGCCTGATCCAGTGACAAAGAAGCTATCGTTTCCGTCGAAGCCAACCGCCGATGTGCCGCCATGCGCGATTCTGAACGAGTCCGCGGACAGCGAACCTATCAGCCTCCCGTCCGCATGCGATGTCGAGAGGGATGGAGATGGCGTAACAGCCATGCTCCACAGGTCCGTATATGACAGGGATATGCCATCGGCAAAATGCGCCCCGTCCACCATGTGCCCGGAAAGCCCGCGCTCTACAGCGAAAACAACCTCTCCATCCATTGTTATCACAAGGTCCGACCCCGAGGAATCACTGGAGAAAGCAATGTCGGAAGCCAGTGCGTTGCCCATGTCGAGGAAGCTGATTCCTGAGGACTCCTGCACGATCTTTATCTGGGGCGCACCCGGCAACTCGATCTGCGGCAGCTGAAGATGGCTGCCCCACTCCTCAGCATTTGACGACGACAGGACGTATGCATAATCAGAGTCTCCAGGACGTGCGGGCGCAGGAACGTCAAGTGATCCCAAGGGGTTCACCCGATCGAACGACTGACCATCATACCTAGTGCCTCTTACGCCACCTTCGATAGTCGAATAGTTGAGACCAAAATTATTCAAGTCAATGTCGTCAAGAACGATCGCCAGCGCTCCATATCCCGGAGTAAGAATATGAATCACACCAGTAGAACTGGTTACGTCATAATCCATATAATCGTAACCAGTCAGCCAGGACGCGTTCGGCGCTCCCAAGCCGTTTTCTAGCATGCTGACGCTGTTTGTTGACGAGTAGTAGCTACCAATCAGTCGGTCGGTTGCGGGCGTCGCAAATGAGCTGCTTCCAATAGTCGTCTCATAAAGCGAATATCCACCACCACCTGAGAATCCTACTGTCTTAAATGCGACAGAAATCTCATTACCCGTCAGCCGGACGGACTGACCCGCCAGGTTAATGTATATGGCGTCTTCCGCCCTAAGATCCGTTATCCTGACCTCCGTCGAGGACTGGGACAGATTCACATAAAACTTATCGGCGCCAGCACCTCCTGTAGCGATGTTACCATCGTACATCCTAAACATGTCAGCCCCGCCACCTCCAGCGAAGAGAACCGGCTCGCTCACTCCTGGCGTGGACGTAGAAGGGAAATCGCGACCATCAAATAGATCGGCCAATCGTGTTCCTATGACCGCATTCACATCCGAGATGCGGGATATGTGCCCATTGGCATAATCGTCCAGAGGAGCTGCAGATCCTGCGACCTGGCCACCCGCTGACATTGAAATACCGCCGATCACTCGCGAGAAGTCTACCACGTCACTGCCCCCGCCTCCATAGACGGTATCTCCGATCTTTACATTAAAGCGGTCGTCTCCAGCCGATCCATAGAGTTTCATCATCCCGTTGCCGTTAAAGACCGCATCGCCGTGCCCCTCATAGGACAGGTTTTCCACATTTACATAGGTATCGGTGCGTCCTCTTAACGTGACGGTTCCTGAAAACACCCCGTCCTTGGCAGTGAACACAATGGCTTGCTCCGAGGACACAATATAGGACAGCAAATCGACGCCGTCTCCTCCATTAATAAAGGTCGAGGCGGTATCACCATTGAAGCTGTCATACATGGATATACCGTCGTCACCCTTGCCACCCATAAGGATGTCCCCTGGGCTGCCGTAGAGAGCGTCATTGCCCTCTCCTCCAAGGAGGATGTCATGGCCTCCTTGGCCATTAATAACATCCTCTCCATCGCCACCGATAATGGCTTCCTTCCCCGAAGAACCGAATACGTAACCGCCGCCACTGTCCACAGTGATTGCCGATATACCATCATGCCTACTAAGAGAAGTTATAGACCATGGGTCACCTTTGACGAAGGTGTAGTAGTCGAATGTATCCAAAGGAGTTATGCCAAATTCGGCAAGTCTGCCGTCGATATTACTGTCCGTCTTAGCCGCCTCGCTCAAAACGTATGAATGTATACCGGTAAGTCCTGGTGCAACGACCTTGTCGCCTGTCGATTTCGTACCTCCAGATTCAAAATCAACTCCTCTGTTCCACTGCGATCTAGACACATCAATAGTAAACGCTCGCTCCTCCTCCTTCATGGCCCCCGTAAGAGGATCAAACGAAGTAGAGCGCACAATGGAAATTACACCGTCAAGAGCGTTCTCATTGTCAGGAGCCGCTGTATCGCTTGACTCTGCCAGAACTCTTCCGACCGCCATGCGACCCGAAAACGTAACAATAAGTTTAGACACATCATCGATGTGAGCTTCAAGAAAGCTCCCTTTGGGAAGGCCCCATGCTTTCAGGATGCCATTGAGGTCTCCCATATCATTGAATAAAGCGGACGCCGCCACATCCCCGAAGGGCTTAACACCTTCGGGAATTACGGTGTAGGCAATCAGCGATCCCAACTTCCCACCGGGCGAACCTACGCCGCCATAGGCGCTGACACCCGACGCAACGGCTATGGTATCGTCAAATATGTTCTTCATGACAAACTGAGCGGAATCCCTCCACGGAGCACTATAGTTATGTCCAAACATGTATAATGTCATGAGCGCTTGAGAGTGGGGCCCCCATAAAAGGTCCCATCCACCTTTAGAGAAAGGCGTAAACCAGCTACTAAAAGATGTAAGGATTGAATCAGGAATGCCACTTGTGTTTTCAAAGTAATAGGTTGGAGTATATCCATAATCGGATTTTACACCATCTTCTCCTGCTGTTCTTAAAAATTCCAGTACCTCGCCATGAATTGAATAGTCAGTTATATTCTTCATTGAATCAAGTCGATTGGATTGCAGCAACGTCAATTCATCATGCGTTATATCTGGGTTATTATGTAGAATATTGTTTTTTACGGATGATATCGCGCCAAGTAAGTATGGCATATTCTGAAATAATATACCCTTATTGCCCGTAACAGCCGCAACGAATCCAGCAAGCCCCCCTCCTAGAGACTGTCCTGTTATAGTTAAATTTTGAATAGGATTTGAGTGATCATACGACTGTGAAGCGTCGGTCACATCTTCAAAAAATCTCATTGCCTCACGTACTTGAGCGGAAGCAACTTCACTAAATCCTGCTCCCAATCCAAAACCATGCGCTCCGTCTTGGATTGTGTCCCCCCAGTTTCCATTGACATCAGTTCCTCGGTAACTTATTACGTCATTGTACTCGCTTTTCTCTAAAGAAATATAGTAGGCAGCAGATAATCCATTATCGGAACCCAATTTGGATACAACATTTGGTTGTACTTTGTACAAACCAATCTGATTGCCTAGATCACTAACTATAGATTGTGCGTCTAACTTAGCATTATTTCCTCTGTTATACACATCAAGAGCGAGTACTGCACTCATTATTTCATTATTAGAAAACATCATTTGCCCCTTTTGAAAGAGTCGTATGTAACAGAATAACTGAAAAAATCCGAAGGGTTTATTCTATTTCTTTTAATGTCGTCTCTTGAGGCTTTTAGTATGTTTATATTGCCATCAAGCGAGTGGTCACTACTCAGCCAAGGCAATATAGAAGACAGATTGTTAGAAGTAATTTCATTTGATCTCTGTATGGTTATAGACCTAAGAAGGTATCCCTTTGAGTTTGAATTAAAGCTATCAAACTTAAACTCCTTTACAGAGTGTGGGTCATTCAGTTTTTCAAACTCTGCAAAACCTGGAATATACTTTGATTCTATGGGGGCTGGAAATCCTCGTTCCAAGCTGGACATGTTCCCATCAGAAACCCAGGGAGCATATATCTCCCATCCCCTGCCAGGACGGTCAACAAGCATAAATATGTATCTACCCTTGGAGATCTCAATCGGCGTAGCCTCCCCCTTGACCTCCGCGTGCCTCTCTCCCCGTGTTCTATCGAGGGAGGGAGATGTCATAAACCGGACTACGCTATGTCCTTTTCGAGGGCCCTGAGGGGTATCAACCACGACGTCGATCCGATAGAATCTCTCTATTTTAGAGTCGCATCCAGCCAGACACGTAAAAATAAGTGCGGCACCCACAGCCTTGCCAACCTTCATCACGCCTCCGGGAAGCAATGTAGCATCTCAGCCACGCTGAATGTGCGAAGATGAAAAGTCAACGACTCCCCCCCGTAATGTTCGACATATGTTCCAATTTTTTGGATAGCAAGGCGCTCTCGCCCCTGGTGCCCTTATAGTGCGCTTTCCTCGGCCCCCTGCCGCCCCCGCGGGGAGCAGCACCACCCAGTACCAACGAAAACAGCTTTGACAGAGCACCGGGACGGATCTAGGGAGGGAACGGTGTTACCGAACGCCAGCCGCCCGCATCGGCCAACCTCACGGACCGGAACGCCCCTCGGGGCACCATGACATCGACCTCCCTTCCGCGGAGATCGCATCCGCCAGCGGGCCTCGGATCCGGATCTCCTCGGAGAACGCACGTGACCAACGACACGACCGCCGATGTCGCCGACCTCAAGCGCAAGGCCCGCCTTCTTTCGCGCGAGGCCGACATCCCTCACCGCCAGGCGCTGGACATCCTGGCCAGGACGGCTGGATACAGCCACTGGGGATCCTACCTCGCTACGCTGCAGGCAGACGCTCCACCTCCGGGATGGAAACGCGACGGCAGCTTCTCAGCCTATCCGCCGCTCATCGACGCGATACTCGCGCGTGACGACGTCGCCTGCTTCGCCATCAACGCCGACGGCTCGGCCTGGACCGCAGCCGCAGACAGGGAGTGGCAGCTGGCATGGACCCGCATCGCCCCGTCGGAAGTCGATCACCGGGAAGCGATCCAGAGGTTCATGGATTCCATCCCGGCAGTGCTGCGCAGTCCGTCGGAACTGACCTTCCTGATCACGGGTGCCGACAGCGATCGCATGACTGCGCGAAGGTCGTTGCGACGAGGCGGGGCGATCGAGATCACGATCCGCAAGGACATGACGAAGGACCATCGACGTCCCGTGGGAACCGGCGACTGGAACATGAAGCCAGTGTGGCACGCACATCTGGTGTCCACGCGCTCGGACAGCGCGGTGCAAGACGCCTGCGACCTCGTCGTGGGCGAAAGCCCCGATACAACGCGTCTGGTGACGTTCGGAGCGAAGGCCTCCCCGCGCCGCTATTCCAATCGCGTCGAGGCATTCAGGACCACACGCGAAGAGCAGTACGCCATCGACTACGGGATGCGGATCAGCGGAGGCGCATTCGTGGCCGTCGCGGACACGCCGGCGCGCGCGGCAATGGCCCTCGCGATGGCATCCACGAACCACGGGCCCATGGCCATGATGGTCGACGCCGAGCCAGAGGACATGATCGCCCGTCTGACGTATCTGGCGCATGCCGGAAACGTCAGCACGAATAGGAACGTCAGGGAAGGCCTCGCCGAGACGATCGCGCTGCTGCCGCAGCGCTGCACGCTTCACAGCTGACGCAATCGCAAACCCTGCTCCCCTCCTCTGCAAGGAGGGGAGGTTGACGCGCCATCCAGTCATATGCACCATGAAGACGGAACAGGGGGTACGACCGACATGCATCTCGAGACGATCTGGAGCGTCGATACGCGGCAGGAGCACTCGCTGCGGATCCTGCACCGCAACGTGCCGGTCAGGGATGTCGCCGATGCCCGCCATAAGCAGGACAT
>Ga0308157_10006477_pt1 | contig 14033 bp, 10 predicted proteins | sample PhyBR1_FD_201035 | JGI IMG/M metagenome (GOLD analysis project Ga0308157, IMG submission 201035) | Phyllosphere microbial communities from UC Gill Tract Community Farm, Albany, California, United States - DLSLB.R1 | ecosystem: Host-associated > Plants > Phyllosphere > Unclassified | place: USA...
CCGCTTCATTGAACACAGGGATGTTTTCAAGGGAATGAAAGTGCTCCCAGGCGATGCCTTGGGGGTCGGTGATCCAGTGCTTGTCGCTGCGGGCGTAGCAGCAGGTGGTAGTGCCCTCATCCAGCAGCGCCATGTCAGCAGATTCGGCGCGTGCCTTGAGCTCTGCCAACTCCTGAGCTTCATCCACCTGGAAGCCCAGATGGTCCAGTCCAGGCTTGTTGCCACGGGTCGAGATGGCGAAGTTCACCCGGGGCTCATCGATCATCCACTTGGCGTAATCGCTTTCCACGCGGGCAGGTTCTGCACCAAAGAGCTGGGAGTAGAAGGCGATGTTCTTGGCCAGATCATCGACATGTATGTGGACGTGAAAGCGTTTCATCGTGTGCTCCGTTAGCAGTTGCAGGAAGAGGCATCTGCCGGAGTGCACACAGCGCCCTGGCAGCAGTTTTCGGTGAGGTAGGCCAAGAGGTCGTTCATCGCAGGAAACGCCGCCCGGTACAGCACGTTGCGGCCCTGACGCTCCTGACTCACCAGCTCGGCATGGGACAACTCTTTGAGATGGAAGGACAACGCATTGGGAGCGATGCCCAACTGCTCGGCCAAGACACTGGGTGTCAGTCCTTCGGGGCCTGCGACCACCAGGGCGCGAAAAACGCGCAGGCGGGCTTCATGGGCCAGGGCGGAGAGGGAGCGGATGACTTGGGCTTCTTGCATAAATCAATAATACATCATTTGTTGAATAAATGAATTGTTTTGAGAGGGTGACATTTTCGAATGACTGCTTATGGCAGAAGGCTCAGCGCCACATTGCAGCCGCTGAGGACGTCCACCCTGCCGCAGTTTCCAGGGTAGCCGTCAATGGCAACGTCAAATCTCCGTCTGTTCAGAGCTCTCGAGGGCATCGTCTACTTCGATACCCAGGTACCTCACTGTTGACTCCAGCTTAGAGTGACCTAGAAGTAACTTGGCAGCACGCAGGTTCTTTCTGCGGTGGTCGATCAGTGTCGCCTTTGTCCTGCGCATCGAGTGCGTCCCGTACTCCATGCGGTCCAGGCCTAGCTCGTCAACCCTGTGATCGAGGATTCGGGCTTACTCCCGTGTCCCCAGATGGGGCTATTCGTTTAGCCCGTTTGGAAACAGGAAGTCCTCTGATTTCAGACCAGCCAGCTTGACCCAGGCTTGCAAGGCATCACGAGCGGCCTGCACGAGCTAGAACTGCACTGGACGTGCTGCGTGACGACAACGCGCGATGCCACCTGGTAGCCGTGGCATACATCCCAAACCTTGAGAGCGACGAGGTCGCATCCTCGCAGCTTGCTATCAATGGCCAAGCTGAAAAGAGCAAGCTCGCGCACTCGGCCTGGATTGCGTCTTCTTCAAGCAGGTCACAGGAGGCAAACTCCTGAATCGATTGAGATTTCCGCTGTAGTCGGAATTTCTCGGAATCTGGTCAAGGTAACGGCAGTCGCCCAGTTGGTGCTCAAGTTGAACAACTGCTATATGCCTGATAGCGTGATTTGAGGCGTTTCCAGTCAATGGCGACTATCGCTGCAAAGCCGACGTAGGAGCAAGAAGCGTGGACGGCCGCAAAGGGGCGATTGCTGTCAGCGGATAGATCGACTTGGGAGGTCAGGAAATGTGCATTTGGTTCAAGGTTTACTTGAACGCGCCAACGGTGCTTGATCCAGTTACGTAGCGCACATCCCAGTCCTGTGCTTCTGTCGCATGCCCTGGCACCCACTTGCACAGCGCAACAGCGCCCCTTTTTCTCAACGTAGGTTGATGCGGGCCATGCCCCAGACTTCACCCATTGAGGTTTGCTGCTGCAACTGGTACAGAGCTTGGAGCGAAGTCCGACACGCGGGTAAGCCCACACAATGAAAAAGCCCCAGCGGTGAAGGGCTGGGGCTTTTTAGGCTCTTGCGAACCGGTGTTCTGGCGGAAAGCAGCTGGAGTCGAACCAACCCAGGAGTGACTGACACCCCTCACCGGGTTTGAAGCCCGGCCGCGCCACCGGGCACGATTGCCTTCCTTGGGAGGAAAGCGGCGATTCTACCGTGTTACAGCCTGTGTGCAGCGCAGGCGGTGGCGATGTGGGGCACAGGGAATGCCCCAGCCCCTGCTGCACACCTGCATCGTTATCTCCATCTCATCCCTAGCTCAGCCCAGCCGATCTCCATCGCATGGCATCGCATCGCCACCATCACCCCTGTGCACTCAGCGGCTGCGGTTCCATTGCGCGTCGGGGCGCAGCACGTGGGCGTCGCGCACGCGGCGGGTGTAGCCCAGGCGGTCGAAGCATTCGATGATCTGGATGGCGCGCTTGCGGCCCAGGCCGGTGGCGTCGCGGAAGGCGCGGGCTTCGACCTCGCCGTGGGCGGCCTGGGTGGCAAGCTGCTGCACGATATCGGCCAGCTCGTCCATGCGCTCAGCGCTGTAGAACAGGTCTTTGACCACCTGGAACAGCTGGCCCTGGCGGGCGAGCTTGCGCAGCAGCTGGCGCACGGCGTCTTCACCGGTGCCGGTGTCGGCGGCCAGGTCGCGCACCCAGGGCGGGTCGTAGCGGCCGGCGTGCAGCAGCGGCAGCAGCTGTTCCGACAGCGTTTGCTCGGCGGCGGTGAGTTGCACGCTGTGGCCGGGCAGGTGCAGCCAGGCGCCGCTGGCAGTGATGCTGCCGTCCTGCAGCAGTGCCTCCACCAGACCGGCCCACAGCGCGTCGTGCTGGTTGTGCACCAGCCCGGGCAGGGCCATGCGGCGCAGGCGGGCGGCGTTGATGCCGGGCTCGTCCGGGTTCTTGGCGTGAAAGCGCTCCAGCGTGTCCAGCACGCGTGCGCGCAGTGGCTGCCAGCGGGCGGAATCCAGCAGCAGGGCATCGCCATCCGCCATGGGCAGGCGCAGCGTGCCGGGCAGGGCAGCACCGTTCAGCGCACGCCCGGTCAGGCGGGTCAGCTGCGACAGCGGCAGGCCGTGGGGGGCCTGGGCGATCAGGGCGGCCGGGCTGGCGGTGGCGACCAGTTGCTCCAGCGCATCGAGATAGGCCGTGCGTTCGGCGCTGCGGCGCTTGCGGGCCGGGGCATAGGGGTCCACCACCATGCCGCCGGCGATGGTGCGGCTGGCCTGGGCGTTGCGCAGTATCAGGCGGTCGCCGGGCAGGGCGAACACGGGTGCATCCAGCACCAGCTGGGCGCGCACTTCGGTGCCGGGGTCGATGGGCTGGTCCTGCAGCAGCGCCACGTGGGCGGTGCCCTTGTGGGTGCCGATGTGCACATGCACCGGCGTCCACTGCGCCAGGGGCGGGGCTTCGGCCAGCAGGTGCAGGCGGATGTCGATGCGGTCGGTGGCCTGGAGCAGGCGGCCGTCCAGAATCCAGTCGCCGCGCTGGATGTCTTCCTTGGCGATGCCGGCCAGGTTCAGGGCGCAGCGCTGGCCGGCCACGCCGGTGTCGCTGGCCTGGTTCTGGGCGTGGATGCTGCGCACCCGCACCGACTGGCCGCTGGCCGAGTGCAGCAGTTGATCGCCCACGTTCACGCGGCCGTTGAACACGGTGCCGGTGACCACGGTGCCCTGGCCGGGCAGGGTGAAGACGCGGTCCACGGCCAGGCGGAACAGCCCGTCCTGCGCGCGTGCGGGCATCAACTGGGCCTGCACCTGCAGGTGGTCGCGCAGCGCGGCTACGCCGGGGTCGTCGGCCTGCACGGCATGGGTGGGGAAGATGGGGCTGCCGGCCAGCGCGGTGACCGACAGGATGGCCTGGATTTCGGCGCGCACATCGTCCAGCCGTTCGGGCAGCACGCGGTCGGCCTTGGTCAGGGCCACGGTGCCGTGTTTGACGCCCAGCAGCTGCAGGATTTCCAGGTGTTCGATGGTCTGGGGCATGACGCCGTCGTCGGCGGCCACCACCAGCAGGGCGTGGTCTATGCCCACGGCGCCTGCGGCCATGGTGTGGACGAATTTTTCGTGGCCCGGCACGTCGATGATGCCCAGCACATCGCCGTTGGGCAGGGGGCTGTAGGCGTAACCCAGTTCAATGGAGATGCCGCGCGCTTTTTCTTCCTTCAGCCGGTCGGTCTCCACTCCGGTGAGGGCGCGCACCAGGGTGGTCTTGCCGTGGTCGATATGGCCTGCGGTGCCGATGATCATGGGTGTCTCTGCTTTCCGCACCGTCTGTGCGGTGCTGGTTCAATGTCTCAAGGTGGGGTCGTACAGGCTGCCAGGCTGCCAGGGTGCCAGGGTGCCATGGTGTCGTGGGCACGCTGGCAGCGCTGTAGGGAATGGCCTGGGGGTCAGGGCTGGGTCTGGGCCTGGGCCGCGCCATCGGTGCGCAGCAGGAAGAACTGGGCGATGAAGCCGTCCAGGGCGTCGGCTTCCAGGCAGCGCAGGTCCAGCCACAGTGCGTCGTCGTGCAGGCGCCCGATGATGGGGCGGGGCAGGGCGCGCAGGCGCGCTTCGAGCTGCTGCAGCTGGCGGCCGGCCTGCTTGCCGCTGGCCGGGTAGATTTGCAGGCCCCAGCTGGGCAGGTTGTCCACGGGCAGGGCGCCGCTGCCGATCTGGCTGTGCAGCTCGGCGGTGTCCACCGTCCAGCTGGCGCCCAGCGCATGCTGCAGCATGGGGGCCAGTTGTTCGGCCTGGGCGCGCATGTCGGCCTGCGGGCGGGTGAACAGGCGCAGTGTGGTCAGGTTCTGGGCCAGGGCCTCGGGGTGCAGGTACAGGCGCAGCGTGGGCTCCAGCGCCGCCAGGGTCAGCTTGCCTACGCGCAGGGCGCGCTTCATGGGGTGCTTTTTGATCCTGGCGATCAATTCCTTCTTGCCGACGATGATGCCGGCCTGCGGCCCGCCCAGCAGCTTGTCGCCGCTGAAGGTGACCACGTCGGCGCCGGCGTCGATGGTTTCGCGCACCGTCACTTCGTGGGGCAGGCCCCACTGGCGCAGGTCCACCAGGGTGCCGCTGCCCAGGTCGACCACCATCTGCAGGTCGTTGGCGTGGGCGATGGTGGTGACTTCGGCATCGGGCACGCTCTTGGTGAAGCCCTGGATGGCGTAGTTGCTGGTGTGCACCTTCATCAGCAGGGCGGTGTCTGCGGTGATGGCGCCTTCGTAGTCGCGCGCATGGGTGCGGTTGGTGGTGCCTACCTCGACCAGCTTGCAGCCGGCGCGGCCCATGATGTCGGGGATGCGGAAGGCGCCGCCGATTTCCACCAGCTCCCCGCGTGAGACCACCACTTCCTTGCCGGATGCCAGCGTGGACAGGGTCAGCAGCACGGCGGCGGCGTTGTTGTTGACCACGGTGGCGGCTTCGGCGCCAGTCAGGCGGCAGATCAGTGCTTCCACCAGGTCGTCACGGTCGCCGCGGCCGCCGGTGGCGAGGTCGTATTCCAGGTTGGCGGGGGTGGTCAGCGCTTCCACCACGGCGTCCACCGCCGCCTGGGGCAGCAGGGCGCGGCCCAGGTTGGTGTGCAGCACGGTGCCCGTGAGGTTGTAGACGCTGCGCAGGCGCGGGGCGAACAGCTGGGCGAGCTGCTGGCCGATCTGCGCTGCCAGTGCGGTGGTGGTCACGGCTTCGGGGGCCAGCGCGGTGCCGGCGCGCAGCTGCTGGCGCAGCTCTTCCAGCACCTGGCGCACGGCGTCGGTGGTGGCGATGCGGCCGTAGTCGGCCAGCAGGGGCTGCAATTCGGCCGATTGCAGCAGGCGGTCCACCGACGGCAGGCGGGCGGGTTCCAGGGGGGCGGTAGCGTGGGGTGCGGATGGTGCGGCCACAGGCAGTCTCGGCAAGGTGCAGTCGGGAAAATGAAAACGGGCCGCCACGGGGCGGCCCGGCGTGGTGTGCGGGAGAGCGCAGCCTTGTCAGGCGCTCCCGCCGCAGACTGGGGCTTATTGTGCCGGATCGATCAGCCCGTCCAGGGGCTGGTCTGCGTCCTGCGCTTCGGCCACGGCCACATACAGCAGCGGGTTGGCGCTGGCGCGCTGGAAGCGGGTCTGCTCGCTCATCAGCAGGTCCAGCATCAGGCTGGCCAGGTCGTCGGCCAGGGGCTCGGCGAACGGGTCTTTTTCCTGGTTGACCACCTTGCGGTAGGTGCCGCATTCATCGCAGGTTTCGGCCGTGACCACGTCCTTGCTGCCTTCGATGGTTTCGTAGTGGATGCCCTTGGTGGATTCGCAGTGCGAGCACTTGACGCGCACCATGTGCCATTCGGTGCAGCAGGTGCCGCAGTGCAGGTAGCGGTGGCCGTTGGCCTTGCCGCCGATGCGCAGCACGCTGGCCACGGGTTCGCTGGCGCAGACGGGGCAGATGCTGGCCGGGTCGGTGTAGGGCACGTCCACGGGGTTCAGTGCAGCGGCGCGGCGGGCGTAGGTGACCTGCAGCGCGGCCATGATGAACGGCGCCATGCCGATGTGGCGTGCCGCCACTTCTTTTTGCAGCAGCTTGGCGGCAATGTCGTTGCGCTCGGCGTCCGGCAGGTTGCGCAGCTCGGTGATCAGCGGCTGCAGCGGTGCGGGCAGGCCTTCGGCGCTGGAGAGGGTTTCCAGCATGCTGTGCAGCACGGCGTGCCAGGCGGGGTCCACATGTTCGGCAGCGGGCAGCAGCGGCATGGAGTGTTGCTGGGCGCGTTCGATGGTGCTGGTGTCCAGCGGGGCCAGTTCCACGCTGCTGGCGGCGGCCTGCTGGGCGTCGACGATCTTGGCGGCGAACAGCAGGTAGTCGGCGATGGGGTTGCCGTCGGCCAGCTGGCGCAGGCGGGCTGCGCGTTCGCTGAACAGGCTGGCGACCTGCGGCAGCAGGATGCGGGGGAAGGAGGTCTTGTCCAGCGCTTCGATTTCGCCGGGTTGGAGGATACGTTGCTGCATTTGTGTGGTTCTCAATGAAGGCCGCCGGCGGCCCGTGAAGGCAGCCGGCGGCAGTCAACAAGCGTCAATGAGGAGGGGCTGAGGAGGAGTGCCCCTGTTTTTTAGTCGTTGTCGCCGGTCATCTTGCGATACCAGCCGCGGTGATGCTGCTTGGCCCAGGCACGGGTGACTGTGCCATAGAGCATGGCACGGATGGTGCCGCGGGTCCAAATAGCCGCATATACGTGCATGATGATCAGGCCGATCATCCACACGGCCGCAATGGCGTGCACCACCGAAGCGGCACGCACCACGCCCACCGGCAGGTTCCACCAGGCGCGCCACATCAGCACGCCGGTGATGGTGATCAGCGCCATGCCGATGACCAGGCCCCAGAACAACAGCTTTTGACCGCCGTTGTACTTGCCTTGTTCGGGCATGTCGTGGTCGTCGCCGTCGATCATCTTGTTGACGTTCTTGAGCCAGTCAATGTCGCGGGGTTCCACGATGTTGAGCTTGGCAAAACGGCAGGCCATGACGATGAAGAACAGCGCCATCACCACCCCGATGTAGGGGTGCAGGATGCGGCTCCACGGTCCCCCGCCGAACAGCTGGGTCAGCGGGAAGAACGCCGGGTGGAAGAACGCCAGGCCGGACAGGGCCAGCAGGATGAAGCAAATGCCGACCACCCAGTGGTTGGCGCGCTCCGATGCGTTGTAGCGCACGAGGTCGCGGGGATTGCGTTTCATTTGCCAGACTCCTTATTCAGCGCTTCGGCGTCCTTGCGTTCCATTTCATCTTCCAGTTCCTTGGACACGTCGTTCGGGCCCTTGGTGATTTAGTGGAACAGGCTGCCCACGGCAGCGGCGCCCAGTGCGGCCATGGCCAGTGGCTTGGCCACGCCCTTCCACAGTGCGACCATGGGACTGATCTTGGGATCGTCCGGCAGGCCTTTGTAGAGGGAGGGCTTGTCCGCATGGTGCAGCACGTACATGACGTGGGTGCCGCCCACGCCTTGCGGGTCGTACAGGCCTGCCTGGTCGAAGCCACGGTTTTTCAGGTCGACCACACGGTGGGCGGCCTGGTCCTTCATGGCTTCCTTGGTGCCAAACATGATGGCGCCGGTCGGGCAGGTCTTGACGCAGGCCGGTTCGCGACCCACCGCCACGCGGTCAGAACACAGGGTGCACTTGTACGCCTTGTGGTCCTTCTTCGAGATGCGGGGGATGTTGAACGGGCAGCCGGTGACACAGTAGCCGCAACCGACGCACTGGTCCTGCTGGAAGTCCACTATGCCGTTGCTGTACTGCACGATGGCCCCGGGGGAAGGGCAGGCCTTCAGGCAGCCCGGGTCTTCGCAGTGCATGCAGCCGTCCTTGCGGATCAGCCATTCGAGGTTGCCGGTCGCTTCGTTCTCGTACTCGGTGAACCGCATCACGGTCCACGACTGATCGGTCAGATCGGTCGGGTTGTCGTAGACGCCGGCTGCTGCCGTGCCGATTTCGTCGCGCAGATCGTTCCACTCCATGCAGGCTGTCTGGCACGCCTTGCAGCCGATGCATTTGGAGACGTCGATCAGCTTGGCCACCTCGCCGCTGTGCGTTTCGCGCGCACTGGGGGCAGGGGTGGTCGTCGCGGAGCGGCGCTTGATATCAAGGGACATGGTTGAAGACATCAGCTACTCCTTAAGCCTTCTCAACCTTCACGAGGAAGGTCTTGGATTCAGGGGTCAAGCTATTGCCGTCACCGACCGAGGCGGTCAGGTTGTTGGCCATGTAGCCCTTGCGGCCCTGGGACGAGAAGCCCCAGTGGATAGGCACACCCACGTGGTGGATGGTCTTGCCGTCGATCTGCATCGGCTTGATGCGCTTGGTCACCACGGCCGCAGCCTTGACGAAGCCGCGCTTGGACGACACCTTGACCTTTTGGCCGGTCTCGATGCCCAGCTCCTTGGCCAGCGCCTCGCCGATTTCCACGAACTGCTCGGGCTGAACGATGTTGTTCAGGTGCACGTGCTTGGTCCAGTAGTGGAAGTGCTCGGTCAGACGGTAGGTGGTGCCCACGTGCGGGTACTCGGCAGCCGTGCCGGCGGAATCCTTGACGGAGTCAAAGATGCGCATGGCAGGGTTGATGACAGCCAGCTTGTTCTTCGGGTACATGGGGTTGTAGCCGAGCGGGTTGTCAAACGCCTCGTAGTGGGTGGGGAACGGACCTTCGTTCATGCCCTTGCGTGCGAACAGACGTGCCACACCTTCGGGGTTCATGATGAACGGGTTGGTCGTTTCGGGCGGCATGGTCGGGCCCATGTCGGGCACGTCGGCGCCGCCCCAGTTCTTGCCATTCCACTTGATCAGCACGCGGTTCGGGTTGAACGGCTTGCCTTCGCGGTCGCAGGATGCACGGTTGTACAGCACGCGGCGGTTGGCCGGCCAGGCCCAGGCCCAGTTCAGCGTGTTGCCGATGCCCGTGGGGTCGCTGTTATCGCGGCGGGCCATCTGGTTGCCCGAAGACGTCCAGCTGCCGGCCCAGATCCAGCAACCACCCAGGGTGGAGCCGTCGTCGCGCATTTCACCAAAGCCTGCCAGCTGTTCACCCGCCTTGCGGATGACCTTGCCTTCGGCGTCGGTCAGGTCGACCAGTGCACGGCCGTTGTATTCCTTGGCGATTTCCTCGGAAGACGGGTGTGCGGGCTGTGCGTACGGCCAGTAGAGCTTGGTGATCGGGTCGGGGAACTTGCCGCCTTCCGTCTCATACAGCTTCTTCAGGCGCAGGTGCAGGGCCGACATGATGGCGATGTCGGTCTTGGCCTCTCCTGGGGGCTCGGCCGCCTTCCAGTGCCACTGCAGCACGCGCGAAGAGCTGACGACAGCGCCGTCTTCTTCGGCAAAGCAGGTGGTGGGCAGGCGGAACACCTCGGTCTGGATGGAAGCGGAATCCACGTCGTTGAATTCGCCGTGGTTCTTCCAGAATTCCGAAGTCTCGGTGGTCAGGGGATCCATGACCACCAGGAACTTCAGCTTCTTCAGGCCGTTGCGCACGTTGTTGCTGTTGGCCAGCGCCGCCAGGGGGTTGAAGCCCTGGGCGATGTAGCCATTGACCTTGCCCTGGTTCATCAGGTCGAAGACCTGCAGCATGTCGTACTGCTTGTCCAGCTTGGGCAGGTAGTCGAACGCCCAGTTGTTTTCCGCCGTGGCGGCAGGGCCCCACCACGCCTTCATCAGGCTGACGTGGAACTTGGGCGTGTTCGACCAGTAGTTCATCTGGCCCGGACGCAGTGCCTTGGGCGTGCGCGCGGCGATGTACTTGTCGTACTCCTGTTCGGCTTCGTTCGGTAGCGTCAGGTAACCTGGCAGCGAAGCAGACAGAATGCCCAGGTCCGTCAGGCCCTGGATGTTGGAGTGGCCGCGCAGCGCGTTCATGCCGCCGCCAGCGATACCGATGTTGCCCAGCAGCAGCTGGATCATGGCACCGGTACGCAGCATCTGTGCGCCGGTGGTGTGCTGTGTCCAGCCCAGGGCGTACATGATGGTGGCGACACGGCCGGCTTCCGCCGTGGAGGCGAGCTTCTCTGCCACGTGCAGGAACTTTTCCTTCGGCGTGCCGCAGATGCTTTCCACCTTCTCAGGGGTGTAGCTGGCGTAGTGGCGCTTGAGCCACTGGTACACACAGCGGGGATGCTGCAGCGTGGGGTCGACCTTCACGAAGCCGTCTTCACCCAGTTCATAGTCCCAGGTGGACTTGTCGTAGGTGCGCTTTTCGGGGTTGTAGCCCGAGAAGATGCCTTCGTCGAACGCAAAGTCCTCGCGCACGATGAACGTGAAGTCCGTGTAGTTCTTCACATATTCGTGGTGGATGCGGTCGTTGGTCAGCAGATAGTTGATCACACCACCCAGGAACACGATATCGGAGCCCGAACGGATGGGGGCGTAGAAATCGGCCACGGATGCCGAGCGGTTGAAGCGCGGATCGACCACCATGAAGTGAGCATTGTTGTGCTCCTTCGCTTCGGTCACCCACTTGAAGCCGCAGGGGTGTGCTTCGGCGGCATTACCGCCCATGATCAAGATAACGTCCGCGTTGCGAATGTCGACCCAATGGTTCGTCATCGCTCCACGGCCAAACGTCGGGGCAAGACCTGCCACCGTCGGGCCGTGTCAGACACGTGCTTGGTTATCGAGTGCGAGCAGGCCCCAGGAACGGGCCACTTTGTGCGTAACGTAGCCGGCTTCGTTGCTGGAGGCCGAAGCGGCCAGCATGCCGGTGGTGAGCCAACGGTTCACCGTCTGGCCCTTTTCGTTCTTTTCAACGAAATTGGCGTCGCGGTCTTCCTTGAGGAGCTTGGCGACGCGGGTCAGAGCCTCATCCCAGGACAGGCGCTTCCACTCGGTCGAGCCGGGGGCGCGGTATTCGGGGTACTTGAGGCGGTTGGGGCTGTGCACGAAGTCCAGCAGCGATGCGCCCTTGGGGCACAGCGTGCCGCGGTTCACCGGATGGTCCGGATCCCCTTCGACGTGCATGACCGACAGCTTGGCGTTCTTGGTGCCATCGCTGTAGGAATACATCAAAATGCCGCAGCCGACCGAGCAGTACGTACACGTCTGCCGAGTGACGGTGGCGGCGGCCAGCTTGAACTGACGGACCTCCGCTAGGGCGGCGGTGGGCGAGAAGCCCATCACTGCCAAGCTGGATGCCGCCAGACTCGAACCAGTCACTTTCATGAACTGGCGTCTGGAGAATTGCACCATGGGTTACCTTTTTTAACTTGACGCTTGTGGGGCGCATTCTAGGTCCGGCAACTTATATAAGACGCAGGAGTTCAGGTTCTCGGTCACTCTTCTCGGGATTGCTGCACGCGGTGTTTTATGTAGGTTATGTATTCCTGCGAATGGCTGCCGGTTCCATTGCTGCTCTGGGCTTTCCAGTACGCCCAGGCTGCAAATAAGACTGTGGACCACAAAAAGACAAGCCGACCTAGGGAAGTCCCGAGGTCGGCCTGGTGAAGAGGGTATTTCCATCTGTGCGGTGATAAGCCCGCGTATCAGGTGTAACTATCTGGCCGTATTTTCGGCGGCTGGCGGGGCGTAAATATCCCAGGTGGCCATGAAAAGGGCTGCAATGGCCGGGCCCACGACAAAACCGGACAGGCCAAAAAGGGACATTCCGCCCAATGTGGAGATCAGCACCACGTAGTCGGGCATCTTGGTGTCCTTGCCCACCAGCAGGGGGCGCAGGATGTTGTCGACCAGGCCGATGACCAAAATGCCGTAGGCGGTCAGGATCAGGCCCTGGCTCCAGCTGCCGGTGGCCAGGAAGTAAATCGCCACCGGGCCCCAGATCAGGCCCGCACCCACGGCCGGCAGCAGGGACAGGAAGGCCATCAGCACGCCCCAGAGCACCGGGGCGTCAATGTCCAGTATCCAGAAAATCAGGCCGCCCAGTGCGCCCTGGGCAGCGGCTACGGCCAGATTGCCTTTGACGGTGGCCTTGATGACGGTGGTGAACTTGCTCAGCAGCTGGGTCTTGTGCTCGCGGTCCAGCGGAATGGCGTCGCGGATGCGTGCGGCCAGCTTGGTGCCGTCGCGCAGCAGAAAGAACAGCAGGTACAGCATGATGCCGAAGCCCACCACAAAGCTCAGGGTGCCCTGGCCCAGGTTGACGGCCTTGGTGGCAAAGGATTTGGCGGCTTCGCCGGCCACCACCGCCAGGCGCTGCTGGATTTCCGTCAGGGTGCTGAGGTTGAGCCGGTCCAGGATGTCCAGGGCCCAGTCCGGCAAGGCGGCCTTGATCTGCTGGATATAGGTGACCAGATTCATCTGGCCCGAGCTCATGCGGTGGTAGACGGACGCGGCTTCCTGGATCACCGACAGGGTGATGGCGATCAGCGGCAGGATGACTACCAGCAGGCACAGCAGCAAGGTGAGGAGGGTGGCGGAGTTCGGGTACCGGGGCATGCGGGCCAGCAGGCGGCGGTTCAGCGGCTGGAACAGGATGGCCAGCACCACGGCCCAGAACACCGCGCCCACGAAAGGCCAGAGGATGGTCAGGAAACCGAGGGTGACGGCTGCCAGCAGCAGCGCAAAGGTGTACTTGTTGGCGTTTTCCGAGCGCATGTGCATGGAGGCAGGCCTGCAAACTAAGGGGATATGGGAATGTAAGCGAAGCAGGCAGCGTTTAAGCTGTGTCCGCCTTTCGGAACGACACGGCATTCGGTGGCACAATGACGGACGCAACAACAGGCCCTTCCCCAGCCACAGTCGCATCCGCCATCCGGTACAGCCGTGTCGCGGAAGGTTTACCAACCAGCTAAGGCTTTCCCCAGGAAAGCGGAGGTCAGCGGAATATGAGCGATCAGCCATCTGTTTACCAAGCCTACCAAGGCAACACCTATCTCTTCGGCGGCAACGCGCCCTATGTCGAAGAGATGTACGAAAACTATTTGGCCAATCCCGGCAGCGTGCCGGATTCGTGGCGTGAATACTTTGATGCGCTGCAGCATGTGCCTGCCGCCGATGGCACCAACGCCAAGGATGTTCCCCATCTGCCCGTGATCAACGCGTTCGCTGAACGCGCCAAGCAAGGCGGCACCAAGGTGGTCCAGGCTTCCGGCGCCGATTCCGAGCTGGGTCGCAAGCGCACTGCCGTGCAGCAGCTGATTGCCGCTTACCGCAATGTGGGCCAGCGCTGGGCCGATCTGGATCCGCTCAAGCGCACCGAACGTCCTGACATTCCCGAACTCGAACCTGCGTTCTACGGCTTCACCGATGCCGACCAGGAAGTCGTGTTCAACGTGGGCAACACCTTCTTCGGCAAGGAAACCATGTCCTTGCGCGAGCTGATGAACGCTCTGCGCGAAACCTACTGCGGCACCATCGGTGTCGAGTACATGTATGCCACGGACCAGGCGCAAAAGCGCTGGTGGCAGCAGAAGCTGGAAACCATCCGCTCCAAGCCCGTCTTCAATGCTGCCAAGAAAAAGCGCATTCTGGACCGCCTGACGGCAGCCGAAGGTCTGGAACGCTATCTGCACACCAAGTACGTGGGCCAGAAGCGCTTCTCGCTGGAAGGCGGTGAGTCCTTCATCGTCGCGATGGACGAGCTGATCAACGCCAGCGGCCAGACGGGCGTGCAGGAAGTCGTGATCGGCATGGCCCACCGCGGCCGCCTGAACGTGCTGGTCAACACCCTGGGCAAGATGCCCAAGGACCTGTTCGC
>Ga0308157_10006478_pt1 | contig 14033 bp, 9 predicted proteins | sample PhyBR1_FD_201035 | JGI IMG/M metagenome (GOLD analysis project Ga0308157, IMG submission 201035) | Phyllosphere microbial communities from UC Gill Tract Community Farm, Albany, California, United States - DLSLB.R1 | ecosystem: Host-associated > Plants > Phyllosphere > Unclassified | place: USA...
GAAGGCCTGCCAGCCGTGCTGTGGGCCTTCATCTGGTGGCGCCTGGTCGATGACCGTCCGGCCCAGGTCGGCTGGTTGAGCGCGCAGGAAAAAGCCAGCCTCGAGCAGGCCCTGGCTGCCGAACAGCAGGGCATCAAGCCGGTGAAAAACTACCGTGAGGCCTTCCGCTCACCGCAGGTCATCGTGCTATCGATGCAGTACTTCTGCTGGAGCATCGGGGTGTACGGGTTCGTCCTGTGGCTGCCCTCGATCCTCAAGCAGGCGGCCAACGTCGACATCGTGACGGCCGGCTGGCTCGCCTCGGTGCCTTACCTGGCGGCGGTGATCGGCATGGTGGGGGTATCCTGGGCCTCGGACCGCCTGCAGAAGCGCAAGCGTTTCGTCTGGCCGCCGCTGCTGATCGCGGCCGTGGCGTTCTACGGGTCCTACGCGCTGGGCACCGAGCACTTCTGGCTGTCGTATGCGCTGCTGGTCATTGCCGGCGCCTGCATGTACGCCCCCTATGGCCCGTTCTTCGCGATCGTGCCCGAGATCCTGCCCAGCAACGTCGCAGGTGGGGCCATGGCGCTGATCAACAGCATGGGCGCCTTGGGCTCGTTCGGCGGTTCATGGCTGGTGGGCTACCTCAACGGCGTCACCGGTGGGCCCGGCGCGTCGTACCTGTTCATGTCGGGCGCCCTGCTCACGGCCGTGGCGCTGACCGCCGTTCTGAAAACCTCGCACACGTCCAGCCGCACCAAGCGCGGCGGACCGCGTCTGGCCATGGGCCAATAGGAAGCTGTGATGAAGAAACGAATCGTCCTGTACAAGCGTTTGTCCGATGCCCTGCTCGCACGTCTGGAGGCGCAGGTCGACGTGACCTGGGTCGACATGACGGCGCCCGATGGCCTGGCGCGCCTGCGCGATGCCCTGCCCGGCGCGCAGGGGCTGCTCGGCGCCAGCCTGCGCCTGGATGGCCCGCTGCTCGACGCGGCGCCGGACCTGAAAGTGATCTCCAGCGTGTCGGTGGGTATCGACAACTACGACGTGCCCAACCTGACGCGCCGTGGCGTGATGCTCACCAACACCCCGGACGTGCTCACCGAAACCACCGCCGACACCGGGTTCGCCCTGATCCTGGCCACGGCGCGCCGGGTCGTGGAGCTGGCCGGGTGGGTGCGGGACGGGCAGTGGAGCAAGAGCCTGGGGCCGTCGCACTTCGGCACCGACGTGCATGGCAAGACGCTGGGTATCGTCGGCATGGGCCGTATTGGCGAAGCACTGGCACGACGCGGTGCGGCCGGGTTCGGCATGCGGGTGCTCTACCACAGTTCGCGGCCCAAGCCGGATGTCGATGCGCGGTACGACGCGCAGTATCGCGACCTGGACGACCTGTTGGCCGAAGCCGACTACGTGTGCCTGACGGTGCCGTTGAATGCCAGCACCGAGGGCTTGATCGGTGCGCGGGAGCTGGCCTTGATGAAGCCCGACGCGATCCTGGTGAACATTGCCCGCGGCCGTGTCGTGGACGAAGCGGCCCTGGTCGAAGCGCTGCAGGCACGGCGCATTCGCGGGGCGGGGCTGGATGTGTTCGTGCAGGAGCCGTTGTCTGTCGATTCACCTTTGCTCGGGCTGGACAACGTGGTGGCGACGCCGCATATCGGTTCGGCGACCCATGAGACCCGGGAGGCCATGGCGCGGTGTGCCGTGGACAATCTGCTGGAGGCGCTCGCGGGCAGGAGGCCGAAGAACTGGGTCAATGCGTGGTGAGGTGAGAAGGGCGGTTCTGCAATCTGGAAAAACGCCAGGTGTGACCCAGTGAAAGTCACTCTGGCGTTCGATGAGTCATCTATGGGCTGTAGCGCCTGATCTTCGGTTGCACTGTCCAGGCTGGGTTCTGGCAGGGGGCTGTCGATTGCCCCTTGAACTCAGCTCCCTGGCCGATACTGCAACGCCTCCGCCAGATGAGCCCGCCCGATCGCCTCCACCCGCTCCAGATCGGCCAGCGTCCGCGCTACCTTGAGCAACCGATGCGCCGCCCGCAGCGACAACGTCAGTCGCTCGCAGGCGCCTTCGAGCCAACGCTGATCGTCCTCCGTCAACGCGCAATGCCGCCGCAGCTTGTCCAGCGTGAGAAACGCATTGGCACAGCCCTGACGCCGTTGCTGCACCTCGCGTGCTTCGGCGACGCGCTGGGCCACGCTGGCGCTGGTGTCGCCGCTGGGGGCTGCGTCGAGGACGGTGGCTTCGCGGGCCACGGTCAGGTGCAGGTCGATGCGGTCGAGCAGAGGGCCGGAGAGCTTGTTGCGGTAGCGCTGGATCTGGTCCGGGCTGCACCGGCAGCGGCCGGTCGGGTCGCCGAAGTAGCCGCAGGGGCAGGGGTTCATGGCGGCGACCAGCTGGAAGCGCGCCGGGAAGCGCACCTTGTCCTTGGCCCGGGCGATCACGATTTCACCCGACTCGAATGGTAGGGGTATTTATCACACATTTATACTGGCTCAATGATGTTGCCTAGCTGCTTGACTGGTAAGATGAAGCAGACCTCTATGGATTGAGACCTTCATGAGAAATATAAAGAAATCGGAAACATTCAATAAGTCTGAAAAGCTCCTTGCTAAATTAGGTGATAAAGCATTTTTGTCACTCTGGTCTTTTGCAAATGTTTATACCGATGAAGGTTTAAAGATAGATGAAAAAGGTCAGCGAAAGGGTCAAGGAGAAGAGCTGTGTGACTTGTTGGTTGTGTTTGGCAATCACGTTCTTATTTTTTCGGATAAAGGACAGATTGAATATAGGCCAACGGATGATATTAAGGTGGGCTGGCGTCGTTGGGTAGATCGGGCATTTTTGAAATCGGCTTATTCTACCTATCGGGCTGAAAAATGGATCAAGCAAATGCCGCATAGGATATTTCTCGATAAAGAATGTTCCGAGAAATTCCCTATAGCTATACCTGATAAAAATACGATGAAAGTCCATAGAATTGCTGTGGCACGCGGAATCACAGAGCATTCAAAAAAGTATTACAAAGATGATAGCGGGACTTTATTCATTAGGCCCGATATTGTTGGTAAGGACCATTTTGAAAACCCATTCATGATTGGGACAGCGGACTCAAAAAAAGGGTACGTGCATTTCTTTGATGAGGAAAGTATCGATAAGGTTTTCGATGAACTAGACACCATCAAAGACTTTACGGATTATTTGTCACAAAAAGAAGATTTAATAAACGCCGGAATGCTTTTAGTCGCTCCGGGAGAAGATGAGCTATTGGGTTATTACCTTTCAAGTAGAGAGGACTCGGAACACATCAGTTCCCCTAAGTTCATAATACCAAAACAACGGAAAGATGAGATTTTAGCCGTTCAAACTGGATTTTATGAAGGGCATAGGAAAACAGAAGAATATAAGCTGTTGAAGGAGATAGGCCGAACCTCCTACTTCTGGGATAGATGTATTGAGTTGATGGGTGGTGCCGCGTTCACTGGAAAATGGCACGAAACAAATGGTAAAAATTATGATGAGGAAATTACAGTATTAAAATATATGGCAGCCGAAAGCCGAATGGCTCGTGCCACCCTGTCTGACGCATTTTTGGATGTTACCCGGAAGCCATTCCCATCCAGTGAGACACGCCCGAGAGTTCGAGTTTGCGGGTCGCCCACGAACCCGGAAATAGGTTATGTATGGTTAGTTCTTAAATTTTCAGAGCTGCAAAAGGATTATGCCGAATACCGTGAGCATCGCAAAGCGATGATTACATCCTATTGCATGGCCTGCAAAGATGCGTTTCCACAGTTTGAGACGATAGTTGGAATCGCAGTGGACGCAGTTAATAATAAGGGTGCAAGCGAAGAGTTGATTTATGTCCATACGAATGAGTGGACAGAAGAAGAATTCCAGAATGCAAGGTTCTTGCGAGAAGAACTGGGGCTTTTGAAAAACATTAAATCAGCTATTTTGAAATACACGATTAAGACCGAAGAAACTGAGCTGTCGAAGCTAAGAAGGCAGAAGAAAAAAAGTAATAAGCAACAAAAAACTGCCCGGAGAAAAAATCGTTAGGATAGTGGTCTGTCGTCAAGCTTGTTTTTAACGGTTGGACTTGTCCAAGCGTTAAAAATGAGCCTATATAAATTTTAGTATAAAGCACTTGATTAAGGTCCAACCATAAATCATCATTATCGTCCGACCTAAAAAATATTTTCACCTCACTATTGACACGTTCTTTTGTTGAATTTAAGCCATAAAACAAACTTCTCGAAAATTGAAATATCAAAAAAATGATATGAAAACATATAAAAAATAGCATGCACTTTTTTAGTGCGTTCGTGGAATTAGGTCAAAAACCGCCGATTATGTTTCTTGTGAACTATAGTAAAGGAAAAATATTACCCCCTCTAAAAACGGCCTTTTTTTGAGTTGCCATTTTTCCACTATCTAAAAAAACATCAAAAAACAGCCAAGAAGTTTTGGACAAAATATTTTTAAAAGAAGCGGTACTTTTAGATTGATATGATAATCAAAATGGGTCATTTAAAGTTCTGTTTTAGTTTTTGATACCCAAAGTGCCAAGCAAATGTTAAGCACTCGATAATGAGCCGATTTTGAAGGTTTTAGATAGTATTGGCTTGGCGGATGTGTGTTCGTGGTGGCTGTGGCTGTGGCTGTGGGTGTGGGTGTGGGTGTGTGTGTATGTGTGTGTGTGTGTGTGTGTGTGTGTATATGTGCGTGTCTTGAAAACCCTAGGGGGTTTTCGCTTTGTTTTTTAATTCCAGCATTGCCTGCGAAAGCAGGCTACGCCTTTGCTTTCTCAGGCAAAGCTAGTCTTCCTCGTTTTTGTCTAAAAAACAAGTGACGCCTTACCTGATTTTTGAGTTTTACTCTCAGGGCTTAAATTCTCAAATACTAAGTTTAAGCATTGAACACTTAGTGGCTATACAAGCTATTTACGCCACGCTGGCACCCTGTTCAACATGTATTTTCATACACGGCTAGTGGGCTGATGAATTGCCTAACATCCCCGTTCTATTCATCTAGGCTGCTACAACGGAACAATCTCTTGAATTTCCTACATTGAACGCAGGCGTGAATACTGAATTTATTATGGTTATGTGATTTTTACGCAGGAGAGACTTGAAGATATGAAATTATGTGATATAACTTAAATTACAAGTTGAAACTGCTGCTATCAGTATCAACGCCGAACCCTGAATGCAACTACATTCGGGGTTCACCTTTTCTTATGTTGTATCATTTTTTTTGATAAAGTCAAATCAAGGGCCGAAAACCCTTGCACTAACCTTATTAGTAGCAGATTTAATAGCCTGCGTAGTGTCGTGAATCGCAAGGCTTGTTTTTTCTCCAAAAGTAAGGCGTGTAGATATTAAAGCATCCAGTTGTTCACGTTTAAAACGTTCGGCATTCGCTTCTAAGAAGTCGATCCTCTCCTTTCGTGTCATCTGCTTCAATGCGTCTAAATTCTTTTCTTTGTAAGCATAAAAGGCCATTCGTATGTCCCTTTTCTCACTTTGTCGGAAAGCAATGACATCAATAGCTATGTCAACATCTTGGATTGCTTGATATTTGTCTTGGCTGTTCTTGATTGCCTCTTCAAGTTTTTGGTAGTTTTTCAAAGTTTTTTTGCATCTATCATCAAGGCTTTTTAGCTCATTGACGCCCTTCTCAATTTCTCTTTTCTGTTTGTTGAGTGTTGTAGTGTTCGCCTTAACCTCGGTCTTGAGATTTTCATTATCTTCTTGAAGTGTTTTGTTATCTGCTCTGCTTTCTTCCAGAATAGGTTTTATTTCTTGTATGTGTTTTTCAGCGTCAGCAATCGCCGACTCAGTTTGTGATAATAAATTAAAGCCCCTCATTATCTTGGCCTTGTGAGCGTCTTTTGCTATTGCTTCAAGTTTTTCTTTGTGCTCCTTTGTTTTCTCATGTATGGACGCTTCGATGTTGTAGCCAAATTCTTTCAACCTTTTGTTAACATATCCATAGACAAGACACTGGTAAGTTTCGCCTATTTTCTGTGATGCTTTGAATGAGCTATTTTCAATTGCTGGCTCTCTCTTGCTTTTTAGATATCTATTAACTAAATCAAGCTGAGCTTGCACCAAGTCATATTGACCAGTCTTTGAGTTCTTTCCAGATATAAAGATGTGTGGGTGCACGCCAGTATTTATTTGGCTCTGACTTAATACTTCATCGCCATGAAATACACAGGTTTTTATGTCGTATTCAGGTAGGTGCTTCTTGTGGAAGTCGTAAATTATACGTAAATAGTCAACCGGCCTAACTTCGTTTATGTTGTTTCTTGTTGGGAATTTGAAAAAGCATTCCTGCACAACTGTTTTGCTTTTGTGTAATGAGTTGTTGCCGAGTGCAATAATCTTATTGTGTAGCTCTATATAGGTACCTATGGCCTTCTTTTTGTCACTTGCTCGCTTAACGCCTATCAAATCAATTTGATCGACAAGGGAAGGGGAAAGGGGACTGCTTTGGGCCTCCAGAACACTCGTTAGAAGGTTTTTGAGGGCTTCCGGTTCGTCAGCCTTGGCTAACAGCTTTTTAAGCTTGTAGGCGTATTTTGAACGGTCGTCTTTGAGTTTTGATAGGTCTTCATGTGTGCCTATGTCACTCTGAACCGATGACATTATCTCATTGACAAGCCCCTGCCTGTCTTCAAGAGTGAGACTGTCAAGTCTAATCATCTTGTTGTTGTGGATGATGAAATTGCGGTGAGACAGGTCTTGATTGAATTCGAGCTCTTTCTTCATCACAGTGCGGAGGCTGTGATTAAGTGAACTCTTTAATTGAGACAATCCGGCAGTCTTTTTTACTCTGCCCTGCTGGGCGGAGTAGTTCATTCTCTTCCATAGCATAGTGGTATTTTTTAATTCATTCATTTAGTCCTCATAGGTTGTTGTATTTTGCTGTTTGCTTCTGCCCTTCCGGCAGGAACCCGTGAAATACTCGCAAGCGAAGCGTCTTTCCGCAGGAAAGTGTGAGGATTTCATCAGCGGGTTGATAAAAACTCATACTTTAAGTATTTGAGTTGTTTAACTACAAGTTACCATGAATTGTTTTATTTTCAAGCGAGCACAAAAAAGGCCACCTGATTAGGCAGCCTACTTTGATTGTGATGGTATCAATTAAAGTATTCGTTGAGATTGTTGATGCCAAACTCTTTAAGTGGATTGTGTAGGCTGAACTGTTTTGCTACTCGGTCAATTTCAAAGCCATTCTGGAAAATCTTAGCGAACAAAGTTCTTGTGGTTTTGTCGAAGTTGAATTTGAAAGTGATGTCATTAGCAACAAAGAATTGATTTATTTTTAAACGGCCATCTTCTGTTTTATACAAATCAATTATGTCGTTTTCCGAGTAAATGTTTATGGTGGTTTTCTTGATATTTATTTGTGTTTGTAATTCTGCAAGGTTTTGTTCAATGTCATTGATATTCGCTTCTGTTTTGCTAACTACCTCTAAGAATTCTTTTGGGATAATACCGCTAGTGAAACCGGCAAAAGATTTCATTAGGTTGTCTCTATAACTTTTCTGTTCAAGCAAAAGGTTGTTCAATTCCACAATTTTCTTGTTGTCTTTGGTTTGGCTCTCTCTGTTCGACAGAAGCTTGATTAATAATTCTCTAAAATTCTCTACCCGTTCCTCTCCATCAATGTCTTCTTGTGTTGGGAGACGATAAGTCATCCCGCTTTCACGAGTTATCCATTCATATTGACGTTCGGGATTCGGGTCTTCGTTTTGCCATGGGTGAACGTCGAAGTCTTCATTTGTTGTTGATTGATATATGAGTTCAAGAAATAACCCAAAAGCTAGGTCAAAACGAAAACGTGGTTGATTACATCCATTTTTTAATTCTTTGCGTGTGTAGCAATGAAAATACGGATAAACAATACCTTTGGGGTTTGTTTGTTTTTCAAAAAGCATAGATGCTTCACAGCAATCGCACTTGATGCTATGGCGGAAAATGTTCAAGCTTCCAACACTTTGGTTGCCGTAATTTTTTCTATGTGCTCTGTTTTTCATTGCGGCTATTGCTTCATTAAATAGCTCGTATGAAACAATTTGCGGGTAATAGTTTTCAATGTATCGCTCAAATACTTTCTTTTTGTTTTCGTCTCTTCGTTGAGCCATGTAGGCACCGAGAACGTATTTCGTATCTATTAGATGCTTTATATTTCTATTTGACCATTTTCGTTTTGAATAAGCATTGAGCTTTTTAATAGACAGCGACACGCCAACATATTTCAAGCTCTCAAAGAAGTCTCTTATTTCCTGAGCTTCTTCTTCCTCGATTTCAAAGCAGTTAAGCTCTGTATTGTATCGGATGCCATAGGGTGGGTTATGGGCGTTAAAAATGACCTTTTCTTCTTCCGCTAGTTTTTTGGCTCTATTCCATGCGGATTTTCTGCGAACTGATTTTGTCTTACTTTCTTCGTATGCTCGCTTTGCGATAACACTTAAAAGGATATCTTGCTGTAAGTCATCAATACGGTTTTTTTCGTTTGGTTTTTCATACCGTTGACCATCAATGGTGGTTATTAAAATAACCCCTTTTTCAAGGATGCCATTGACTAATTCTTTTGCTTGTAGAAGTCTTTGGCGACTAAGCCGGTCGATACTTTCAACGAATATATAATCGCCCTCTTTGATATGCATATCGCTAATCATATCAATGAGTTCTTTTAGTTTTCCTTTTCGTTTGTTGCTTCCATCGTGTGCAGATATGCCCGTATCCGAGTAGATATTCTCAGGCGGCAACTCAATACCTTGTTGCTTTGTAATGGCTTGGATTGAAGCCATTTGACGGTCTACGGAGTCCCTACCGGCTTCACCTTGGGCCTTAGATGAGTAGCGGATATAAGCGTAGGCAGTAGGCATTCCGGGCTTCCTGTGACGTTTTAGAAAGTGTGAGAATACCACCCGCCAGTCTCCAATGGTTCGCGCAGCACTTCCAGCACACGGCGTTCGAACTCGGGCAGCTCGTCCAGAAACAGCACGCCGTGGTGGGCCAGGGTGATCTCGCCAGGACGCGGCCGGCTGCCGCCACCTACCAGCGCTGGCCCGGACGCGGAGTGGTGCGGATGCCGGAAGGGCCGTTGCGGCCAGTGGTTCAGGGGCGTGCGGCCGCTGACCGACTGGATGGCCGCCACCTCGAGTGCCTCGTGTTCGTCCAGGGGTGGCAGCAACCCAGGCAAGCGGCTGGCCAACAGTGTCTTGCCCGTGCCAGGCGGGCCCGTGAACAGCAGGTTGTGAGCGCCAGCCGCGGCGACCAACAGCGCACGCTTGGCCGCCAGCTGGCCCTGCACCTCGCTGAGGTCGGGGTAAGGCCGGCTTTCCAGCAGCAGCCCATTAGCTGCATAGGGCGGCAGCGGCAGTTGCCCGTTCAGGTGCGTAACCAGCTCTTGCAGGTGCCCCACCGCATACACCACCAGACCACTGGCCAGGCTGGCTTCCTCGGCATTTTCGCGAGGCACGACCAGCGCCCGCCCGGCCTCACGCGTGGCCAGCGCGGCGGGCAGCACGCCCTGCACCGGCCGCAGCGCCCCGGACAAGGCCAGCTCGCCCAGGCATTCGAAGTCGTTCAAGGTCGCCACCGGCACCTGGCCGTTGGCAGCCAGGATGCCCAGAGCGATGGCCAGGTCGTAGCGCCCGCCGTCCTTGGGCAGGTCGGCAGGCGCCAGGCTCTGGGTGATACGCCGCGCGGGGTAGTCCAGCCCGGAGTTGACGATGGCGCTGCGCACCCGGTCCTTGCTCTCCTTGACCGTCGCTTCGGGCAGGCCGACCAGCGTGAGTGCGGGCAGGCCGTTGGCGAGGTGGGTTTCGACGCTGACGTGGGGCGCGGTCACACCAACCTGGGCGCGACTGTGGACAAGGGCGAGGGACATGGACACTCCGTGTTCGCTGGGCTGAGGCCGCGTCCTGCGGCTGGAGGAAGGATAGCGAGGGTGACGGAGGGGTGGTGGGGGAGAGTGCGACTGGATTTTACTGGCGGTCAGTGGGCTTGGTAGCGAAAGAGCGAGGCCGACAGGCCAGCGCCATCTTCTGTGCGGGCTTGCCCGCGATAGCGGTGGTAGATTCGACACATGGCCAACAGGATCAAATGGTGGCCTGTCAGCCTTGAGGTGAATGAACTGGCCCTATCGCTGGCAAGCCAGCTCCCACCCAGACCTCTGTAGCCGTCAATGTAGGTATGGCTGCGCAAGCAGCTCGTGGGGCTTGCCCGCGGTGCAGGCAGTGACGGACCGGACGCTATCGCTGGCAAGCCAGCTCCCACCCAGACCTCTGCAGCCGTCAATGTAGCCATGGCTGTGCAAGCAGCTTGTGGGAGCGGGCTTGCCCGCGATGCAGGCAGTGACGGATCGGACGCTATCGCGGGCAAGCCAGCTCCCATCCAGACCTCTGCAGCCGTCAATGTAGTCATGGCTGCGCAAGCAGCTTGTGGGAGCGGGCTTGCCCGCGATGCAGGCAGTGACGGATCGGACGCTATCGCGGGCAAGCCAGCTCCCATCCAGACCTCTGCAGCCGTTGCGGCGTGGTCATGAGTGGCAACCCTGGAAATCGATCAGCAATAAAGCCTCTGAGCCTGACAGCCATCGCCATGGCCTGTCTCACTACAGTGTGACCTCGAGTGCAGGAAGGCTGGACGTCGCCCGCCGCGCCCTACCTCACGTGTACTGTATGAAGAAATACCCCGCCTCATCACCTGCCTGCCCACGCCGGGCGCGCTTGTCGATGAAGAGATAGCCAATGCCGTCCTCGAAGATCCCTTCGTAATTCGGGTCGACCTCGATCAGATCCGGTTCGAGCAGCTGCAGGTGAAACTGATAGCGGTTGCCCTCGTAGACGGGATCCTGCAGCCAGTACGGGCCGCCCGACGACTTGCTCAGGGCGGCAGCGCCTTCTTCGCTGCCAAGCTCTTCGTCCCACTCGTCCTCGGTCATCTCTTCGAAATTGATGAACGCCTGGCCCAGCAACAGAGGAGGGTCGCTAGGGACGAGCGGCTCGGCGGCGAGTTCGTGCAGGATGACGCGGGCAAAACCGTTGCTGATCTGCGCTTGCAGGTCTTCCTGTTGGGTGATGGTGTAGCGGCGTTGCAGCGCCGCGTTGTAGCGGCCGTCCTCAAAACGCTGTGCGGCGATGAAGACCGTCAGGGCCATGCCTTCGGGCACGCATCGATCCCCTGGGTAGAACGTCGAGGTCGTGGTGATGAGCGGCGTCAGCAGCTCACCGGTCTTGGGGTTCTTGGGCCAGAGCGTGATGTCCTTGAGGTAGGCCCCGCCCCCTACGTGACCGACGCCCTTGTCGTTCTGGGTCAACACGATCTTGTCCATGCGACTGCAACTCCTGATGTGTGATACGGCGCCACCGTTGGACTCCAGAACATACGTGGTGTTCTCTTGCCGGATCCTGGCCTCAAGGGGGCGAAGCGTTCTACAGCTGAGTGGCGAGTGCAAGGGTCCCCTATGCAGGCCTCCGCTGGTAGGCTGTACGCACCATGACGACGGCGAATTCATCGGATGAAACCCGCAAAGCGCTCCTCGGGAAAGTACTTCAAGGCCAGTAATGTGACCTTCATCGTGCTGGGCTGTGTCATCAGCCTGTGTGTGCTGGGTTACGGCTACGAATGGGGCAAGGCCCTGCTCAGTGGTGTGCACGAGGTCTACATCCGTGGCAAGCCGCCAAAGACCTTCAGCCTCGACGCCTCGGCCACCGCCTATTGGATGTCCATGGGCTACGAGGCCGTGCGGATCCTCGTGCTGACGGCGATGGCGGGGGTGATGTTCTACGTGCCCTGGCTATTTCGCAAGTGAGTGCGGCGACGGTCTCGCGTTCGTCGGCCTGTGTGTCCAGAGAGACAGCCCAGGCCGACGGCTGGAACCGGATCAGCCTCAGCTCAACGCCTCACGGCTGTGCTCGCCATCGACCAGCCGTTGCAGGCCCAGGGGGTTGGCGTTCTGCAACGCCGGGGGCAGCAGCGCGTCCGGGTAGTCCTGGTAGCACACCGGGCGCAGGAAGCGGTCGATGGCCAGGGTGCCGACCGACGTGCCACGGGCATCGGAGGTGGCAGGGTAAGGGCCGCCATGCACCATGGCGTCACAGACTTCGACCCCGGTCGGGTAGCCGTTGACCAGCAGACGCCCCGCCTTGCGCTCCAGTACCGGTACCAGAGGCGCGAAGCGCTGCAGGTCCTGGGGTTCGGCGATCAGGGTCACGGTCAGTTGCCCGTGCAGCGCGTCCAGCGCCTGGCGCAGCTCGGCCTCGTTCGCCACTTCCACAATGACGGTCGTCGGGCCGAAGACTTCCTCCTGCAACAACGCATCGCCTTGAAGCAAGAGGCTGACGTCGGCCTTGAACAGCTGCGCACGGGCCTCGTCGCCTGCCTGTTCGGCACCGGCCAGGTGCTGCACGCCGGGATGCTGCATCAGGCGCTGCACACCGCCGCTGTAGCTGCGCAGGGTGCCGGCGTTGAGCAGGGTCTGGCCGGCCTGGTCCGCCAGGTGCGCACCGAGCGCGCTGACGAAGCCGTCGAAGGCCTCGCCCGTCAGGCCGATGATCAGGCCGGGGTTGGTGCAGAACTGCCCAGCGCCCAGCACCACCGACGCAGCCAGTTCCTGGGCGATCCGTTCGCCTCGGGCCTGCAAGGCCTCGGGCAGGACCAGCACCGGGTTGATGCTGCTCATCTCGGCAAACACCGGAATCGGCTGTGGGCGTGCCGCGGCCAGGTCGCAGAGGGCGCGGCCGCCCTTGAGCGAACCGGTGAAGCCTACCGCCTGGATCGCCGGGTGGCGCACCAGTGCTTCGCCGACCCCGCCGCCGTAGATCATGTTGAACACCCCGGCCGGCATGTCGGTGGTCACGGCGGCGCGCTGGATGGCCTCGGCCACCTGTTCGGCGGTGGCCATGTGGCCGCTGTGCGCCTTGACCACCACCGGGCAGCCGGCGGCCAGCGCAGCAGCGGTATCGCCACCCGCGGTGGAGAAGGCCAACGGGAAGTTGCTGGCACCGAACACCGCCACCGGGCCGACGCCGGTGCGGTACTGGCGCAGGTCGGGTCGGGGCATTGGCTGGCGCTGGGGTTGCGCGCGGTCGATACGGGCCCCCAGGTAATCGCCGCGGCGCAAGACCTTGGCGAACAGGCGCATCTGATGGCTGGTGCGGCTGCGCTCACCCTGGATACGGGCAGCGGGCAGGGCGGTTTCACGGCATACGGTGGCGACGAAGGTATCGTCCAGGGCGTCGAGCTGATCGGCAATGGCGTCGAGGAACTGGGCGCGCCGCGCCGGAGCCAGGCCGTTGTAGGTCAGGAAGGCGGCTTCGGCCGCTTCGGCTGCCGCGGCGACTTCCTCGGGGGTAGCCTGGACGAAGGTCTGGGGCAGGGCCTCGCCGGTGCGGGCATCGAGGCTCTGCAAGGTGACGGTGCCGGCGCCGATGCGCTGGCCGCCGATGAACTGGCGTGCGGACATGGTGAACTCCTGTGAAGACGAGTGGCTTAGAGGCTTTTCACGAGACCCGGCCGAACCTGCTCGGGCAGGGCGACGATGCCGTTGCGCAGCGGCTGGCCGAAGGCGTCCAGGCTGATCTCGAAGGTGTCGCCGGGGCGCGCCTGGATGCCGTCGGCGAACGACAGCGTGGCCGTGCCGAAGTAGTGCACGTGGATGTCGCCGGGGCGCAGGAACTGGCGGTACTTGAAGTGGTGGAACTCGAGGTTCTCGAAGCTGTGGCACATGTTCTGCTGGCCGCTGAGGAACGGCTTGGACCACAGCGTCTGGCCGTCGCGCAGGATCCGGCTGGTGCCTTCCAGGTGCGGCGGCAGGGCGCCGACGCGCAGTTCCGGGCCGAAGCTGCAGGCGCGCAGCTTGGAATGGGCCAGATACAGGTAGTTGCGGCGCTCCATGACGTGGTCGGAGAACTCGTTGCCCAGGGCATAGCCCAGCCGCACTGGGGTGCCGTCGTCGTCGATCAGGTACAGACCGACCAGTTCCGGCTCTTCGCCAGCGTCCTCGGCAAAGGCCGGTAGGGGCAG
>Ga0308157_10006479_pt1 | contig 14028 bp, 14 predicted proteins | sample PhyBR1_FD_201035 | JGI IMG/M metagenome (GOLD analysis project Ga0308157, IMG submission 201035) | Phyllosphere microbial communities from UC Gill Tract Community Farm, Albany, California, United States - DLSLB.R1 | ecosystem: Host-associated > Plants > Phyllosphere > Unclassified | place: USA...
AAAAAAATGCTACACATTTATTCTTTTATGGTGCCGGATGTGGTACAGATAGAATGAAAGAGTGGTTGAAAAGAATTTTTCAAGAATATTTTTCTAACGCCATTGTAGACGTTCAAGAAGATACTTACGCAGCTGTTTACGCAACAACTCCAAAAGGAGAAGAGGCAATAGTTTCGATCTTAGGAACAGGTTCTAACTGCAGTTATTTTGATGGAAAAGTATTGCATCAAAAAGTACAATCATTAGGTTACATCGTAATGGATGATTGCAGCGGTAACGTTTTTGGAAAAGAATTAATTAGAAAATACTATTTTAATAAAATGCCTAAAGAGTTGGCTGTTGAGCTTGAAAAAGAGTACGACGTTGATCCAGATTTTATTAAAAACAAATTATATAAAGAACCAAATCCAAATGCTTATTTAGCTACTTATGCTAAATTCTTGATTAAGCACAAAGACACAGAGTTCTGCAGAAAAATCATCTTCAAAGGAATGAAGTCTTTCGTTAAGAATTACATCAAACAATTTGATAACTGCAAAGAAGTTCCAGTACATTTTGTTGGTTCTATTGCATTCTATTTGAAAGATGAATTGCAAGAGACATTTAATAAATATGAACTTCAATTAGGGAATGTTTTAAGAAGACCTATTGATGGATTAATTGCTTATCATGTCGCTAATCAATAGTTCTGGTTTTATGGAAATTGCCATTATTGCTCATGATGGAAAAAAAGCGGACTTAATTGATTTCTTAATCAGAAATGAAGCTGTTTTGCATAATGAAAAAATTAGACTGATTGGTACTGGTACTACAGGAGGAAAAGCAGAAGCTGCTGGATTTAAAACTCAGAGAATGCTTTCTGGTCCGCTTGGAGGCGATGCGCAAATTGCAGGAAGAGTAGCGGAAGGAATTACGCAGATGGTTTTCTTTTTTAAAGACCCTTTGTCAAGTCATCCGCATGAAGCAGATATTAATATGCTAATTCGTGTTTGCGATGTGCATAATGTGCCGCTGGCAACCAATGAAGCAACGGCACAATTATTATTAGATGCTATTGCACAGCAATTATAGAAATTTCTACATTAACATTTTTTGGCAGACAAGCCACTTGAACCGTTTCACGAGCTGGAGCGGTTTTTTCGTTAAAATAAGAACCGTAAATGGTATTTATTGCTCCAAAGTTGTTCATGTCCATGATGAAAATAGTTGACTTTACAACGTTTTCAAAAGTCATACCTGCAGCTTCAAGAATCGCGGCAATGTTTTTCATAACTTGAGTGGTTTCGTCATTAATATTGTCTGTAACCAATTCTCCTGACTCTGGATTGATTGCAATCTGTCCAGAAGCATAAAGTGTGTTTCCAGATAATACAGCTTGATTATAAGGTCCGATTGGAGCCGGAGCTTTCTCGGTAAAAATGATTTTTTTCATAATGAAATTATTTTGATTCGAAAGTAGTTTATCTGTTTGAAACGCTACGTTTGTTCCATTTGATATCGCTAAGCATACCAGATTTGATTCCGATGAAGAAGTTCCAGTTAGAATTGGTTCCTAATGGTTGCCAGTTGAAAGCCATTCTCCAGCTTAATAAGTCTCTTTCAAAACGGAATTGTGTAAAGGTAACTCCTTTTTGTACAAAATCGTAACCAGTTGAAACCCCTGCTTTCCATTTAGGAGTAAGGTCGGTATTGATGGAAACCATGATAGAGTTTCCAGAAATGGTATTTTCTCGCTTTACGTTTGAATAGGTTAATGAGTAAGCAAGTGTCATATCCCATGGAACTTTAGAATTAAAGAATTCTGTAATGGCATCTTCTTTCTCAGGTTCATTGGCAAACTGGCTGTTACGGCTGTCATTCAAATCTGTATTTGTACCAAACAAATCATCATTTCGACCACCGTTTCGCTGACTCTGGGTATTTTTTTCTTTTTCTTTTCCGGTTCCTTTGTTCGTGAATGAATAGTTTACAGTTACGTTTGCACTTGTCATTCTAAACAGACTTCCACCATTGTCAATGTTGAATTTATCAATTTTGTTACCTCCATTATCAATCGCATACGGATCTAATGTGGCACCAAAGTTCATGTTCATTTTGTTGTCAAAAAACTGCGTTCCACCGCTAACTAATACAGGCTGCCATCCAAACGTGCTTTTCCCGTCAGCGTTGAAATTATAGCTTGTGCTGAAGTTTAAGTTGTTCAGCAACATAATCTTTTTAGGTTCTGTTTTTGTGCTGTCACGGTCTCTTACTTTAGCTTCAAAAGTATTACTCAAAGCAAAACCTACAATATTAGAATTCTCTTTTCCTGGCGCTCCGTATAATCCATTTTCAAATCTGGTGTATTCAGAAGTAATTCTTCCAGAAGCGTCTACAGCATAAGTATCATAATATTTCTCAAAACTTGGTGTATACGCATACGTTATGCTCGGACGCATGACGTGTCGAATAGATTGAATTTTTTTATCAGCTCCAAAATTGAAAGTTCCGTAAATAGTAGTACCTAAATTGGTGCTGAAATTGTAAGTTCTAAAAGCATCAAAACCATTTACAGTTTTATTAATGGTTTGTCCAGCAGCTGGATCATACTCTTTCTGGATAGTTTTATTAACCCATGTTTCCTGATAAGTTGTAGAAGCTCCAGCACTAAAATATTTAAAAATCTTAAAGTTGGTGCTCAACGGAATAGTCTGTTGTAAGCCTAATTGCGCATCGTCAAACATCTGAGGTTTGAAAAATAGCGAATCTTTTGTTTTAAAATAGTTTTTACCGCTTACATTATATTGTAAGTTAATATTCTTAATTAATCCTTTCTTTACGCCATCCTTTCCAACAAAGGGATATACACGGTCAATACTTCCCTGTAAAGATGGAAGTGTCATAATAATGTCTTCTGTCTGCGTATTCTGGCTATGAGTTGCAGATAACGAAATACGAGAACCAGGAATAGTATTAAAAGTTTTGTTGTATGAAATAGAAGAGCTTAAAGTGTTGTTTAAGTTTGATCCAATATTCGCTTGGTTGATAGACTGTTTAAAGTACTTACTACTACCCATGTTGACAGAAGCAGAGAAAGTAGAATTTGGATTTGATTTTGTGTCTTTAGAATGTGACCACTGAATATTGTAAATATTCTGTTTTGAGTAATCAGGATAACCACGTTCACTGTTAATTAAATTCTCAAAACGGATATTGACATTTCCTCTATATTTATATCGTTTAGCATACGCCGATTCAAATCGCATGGCGTAACTTCCGTTGGTGTAATAATCTCCAAGTACAGTTAAGTCGTAATTGTCGCTGAGAGCAAAATAATAACCTCCATTTTGCAATGAAAAACCTCTTGTATTAGAATCGTTATAACTTGGAATGATAATACCTGAAACGCTTTTTTCTTTACTTAAAGGGAAAAATCCATAAGGCAATGCAAGTGGTGTAGGAACATCAGCAATTACTAATTGTGTTAATCCAGCAACGATTTTTTTGCCTGGCACAAATTTAATTCTACTAGTTTGAAAATAGTATTCAGGATTGTCAATATCTTGAGCAGTTGTAATACGAGCTCCTTTTAAAAAGTATACAGAGTCGTTTTCTTTTTTAGTAACAGAAGCCTTAATGTTCAGCTCGCCTTGTTTTGTTCTCGAATTATAAATTAAAGCCTTTTTGGTTTTAAAATTAAAACGGATAGAATCAGGCTGCACTTCACTTGATCCCTGTTTGAAATTAGGATATTGGGTTAATACGCCAGCAGAATCTTTAATTCTTCCGGCATAAACTTCATCTTTTTCATAATTAAGTACAATTATACCTGATTTTAATTCTACATCTTTATAGTATAATTCAGCTTCATTATATAAAGTAATCAGCTTTTTTTTCTGGTCAATTTTAGCATAATCTTTAGCTTTATATCTAACTTTTCCGTCCAAAAAAGTCTTTTTCGGTTTAACAGTATCTAGTTTTATGGTGTCTGTAATCGCAGTATTTTCTTTATCTGTTTGTTTTACAGCAGGTAAAGGCTTTTTTTTGTTTTTTATTTCTTGCGAATATAAATTACCACAACCTATAGTTAGGAAAAATGATATTAAAACGATATTAAATAAGTTTGTATGCAAAGGTTTAAATGCTATTTTTGTAAAATTATGGCTTGTTTTTTGACACGTCAAACTTACATATAATTTTTTGGCAAAAATAATCAATTCTAAAAATTATAACAGCTGCGTTTTATTAAAATTAACTTTTAGATTTATGAATGGAATTAACAAATTTAAAGTAATATTTGCTTTATTTCTAACGATATCGTCTTTTTGTGCTCACAGTCAGTCAAATGTATTTAAAGTGACACTAGATGCTGGACATGGAGATCATGACTTTGGCGCTGTTTATAGCGGACGAATTGAAAAAAATATTGCTTTAGCTATTGTTTTGAAAGTAGGGAAGATTTTAGAACTTAATCCAAATGTTAATGTAATTTATACCCGTAAAACTGATGTTTTTGTTGATTTGGTCGAAAGAGCCAATATTGCAAACAGAGCAAATTCAAATATTTTCGTCTCGATTCACTGTAACGCCAATAAAAATACTGCAGCCGACGGAACTGAAACTTATGTAATGGGTTTAAGTAAAGTAGCATCTAACCTTGAAGCTGCGAAAAAAGAGAACTCGGTAATTACATTAGAGAAAGATTATAAACGTAAATATGAAGGGTACGATCCAAATTCTCCAGAATCAATGATTGGTATGACTCTAATGCAAGAAGAATATTTAGATAACAGTATTACTCTGGCGACTAAAATCGAAGAAAACTTTGAAAAGTTAGGAAAAAAACTTCGTCATGGAGGTGTGAAACAAGCGCCTTTTATGGTACTTCATAAAGCATATATGCCTAGAGTTTTGGTTGAAACTGGATTTGTTTCTAATCCAACAGAAGGAAATATTTTGAATTCAGAAGAAGGTCAGGATGATATTGCAAGAGCAATTGCAGAAGCTATTTTAAGTTATAAAAGAGAATACTTTGGTTCAGGAACTGAGTCAGAGGATAGTCGGCCCATAAGAGATACTTCAACTAAGGCAAAACCAAAAACAAATACTCCAGTTGCTGTTGTTAAAAATGTTCCAAAAGGAACGTTTTTTAAAGTGCAGCTTATTGCAAGCATCAAAAAAACACCTTTAGAGCCAAAAAACTTTAAAGGACTTAAAAATGTAACGATGGTGTACGAAAATAATATTTATAAATATTTCTACGAAGAAACTCCAAGTTACGAAACAGCGCAAAAATATCTGCAAGAAGCTAAAAGTAAAGGATATGGCGCAGCGTTTTTAGTGGCAACTAAAGATGGCGAAAAAATCAGTATTCAGGACGCGATTAAATAATAAGCGTAAGTTCGAATATTTATATTAATTTTGTACAAACACTTAGAATTTTGAAACTAACAAGAGAAATTAAAACGGCTATTTTAGTCATCGCATCCATTCTACTATTTATCTGGGGATATAGTTTTTTAAAGGGAAGAGACCTTTTTACTAATTATACAATATTATATGCTGAATATGATAATGTTGAAGATTTATCACCATCTGCACCAGTTACACTTAACGGACTTGCGATTGGTAAAGTAAATAAAATTACAATTGATGAAGTTACAGGTAAATTGTTAGTTGAGCTTCAGCTTAAAACAGATTTTCCAATTTCTAAAACAAGTACAGCTTCTATTTATTCTCCAAGTTTGATTGGAGGGAAACAAATTAAAATTATTCCAAATTTTGCTGATAAAGAATTGGCAGAAGACGGACAGAAATTAGTTTCTTCTGTTGAATTAGGATTGACAGAATCATTAGGAGGGAAAATTGAACCAATCCAACAAAAGCTTGATAAAATGCTTTTGAATATAGATAATTTGGTTACAGGATTAAATAATACTTTAGATAAAAATACTCAAGAAAATCTAAAGAAAACAATTGCTGAGTTAAGTCAGACAATGCAACAATTTCATAAAGCTTCTGGAAGTCTTAATAATATCTTGGATACTAATAAAGGACAGATTAATGGAATGGTTACAAACTTCAATAAGATGTCTGGCAACTTCAATAAAATTTCAGATTCATTAAATAAAGCAGATTTAGGAAAAACGGTTCGCAACTTGAACCAAACTTTAGCTAAAGTTGATGTTTTAATGAGCAACTTGAATTCTGGAAAAGGTACGGCAGGAAAAATACTTAACGATGAGGCTTTGTATAATAACTTGACTAAAACTTCAAAAGAACTTGAATTGTTATTGCAAGACCTTCGCCTTTACCCAACACGTTATGTAAATGTTTCTCTTTTTGGAAAGAAAAACAAACCATACGTAGCACCAACAGAAGAAACAAACTCAACCGATAAAAAATAATTATAAATGAGTTATTTAGATAATATTTTATTCGCAGTACTTCTTATAGTAGGTTTCGGTTTTTTTACAGCGAGCGTAAAAAAAATCATCCGAAATATTAATCTAGGAGTCGATGTAGATCGAAAAGATAATCCTAAAGCTCGTTGGAAAAACATGGCATTGATTGCGCTAGGGCAGTCAAAAATGGTGAGACGCCCTGTTGCAGGAATTCTTCATATTTTTGTATATGTTGGTTTCATAATAATTAATATAGAATTATTAGAAATTATTATTGATGGACTTTTTGGAACGCATAGAGTTTTTGCGCCTTATTTAGGTGTAGTTTATGATGTTCTAATTGCTTCATTTGAAATATTGGCAATACTTGTAATTATTGCTGTAGTTACTTTCTGGATCAGAAGAAATGTAATCCGTTTGAAACGTTTTGTAAGCAAAGATCTAACTGGTTTTCCAAAGAGCGATGCTAATTACATTTTGTATTTTGAAACAGTTTTAATGATTCTGTTTTTATTAATGAATGCATCTGATTTGCATTTACAGAATGTTCCAGGGGGATATTCTCATTTTCATAAAGCAGGAAGTTACCCAATAAGCCAGTTTATAGCGCCAATTTTTAATGGCACTTCAAACGAAGTTGTTGGATTATTATTTGAAGTTTTCTGGTGGCTGCATATTGTTGGTATTTTAGTTTTTATGAACTATTTGTACTTTTCAAAACATTTGCATATTCTTTTGGCTTTCCCGAATACCTTTTTTGCAAACTTAAAACCAGAAGGGCAGTTTGATAATCTTGCTTCAGTTACAAAAGAAGTGAAATTAATGATGGATCCAAATGCAGATCCTTTTGCAGCTGCTCCAGCTGATGAAAATGCACATCCAGCTAAATTTGGTGCAAGTGATGTTCAGGATTTAAACTGGGTTCAGTTATTAAATGCATATACTTGTACAGAATGCGGGCGTTGTACTTCTTCATGTCCTGCAAATCAAACTGGTAAAAAATTGTCTCCGCGTAAGATTATGATGGATACAAGAGACCGTTTGACAGAAGTTGGTAAAAATATTGACGCCAATAAAGGTGTTTTTGTTCCAGATAACAAATCACTTTTAAACGATTATATAACGCCAGAAGAATTATGGGCTTGTACATCTTGTAATGCTTGCGTTGAAGAATGTCCTGTAAATATCAGTCCGTTGTCTATCATTATGGATATGCGTCGTTATTTGGTTATGGAACAAAGTGCTGCTCCAATGTCATTAAACGCTATGATGACTAATATTGAAAATAATGGTGCGCCTTGGCAATACAGCCAGCAAGACCGTTTAAATTGGAAAAACGAGAATTAAGATTTATTGTTTAATCGGTTAGTTGTTTAACCGTTTAATCGATTTTAAAATAATATTTCGGTTTTTACAGAATTTGTCATTTTGCTTTTAGCGATTAAACAATTTCACCATTAACCGATTAAACAAAAGTGAGAGAAATGTCAGAAAATTTAGTAGTACCAACAATGGCAGAAATGCTTGCCGAAGGAAAACAGCCAGAAGTTTTGTTTTGGGTAGGTTGCGCAGGAAGTTTTGATGATAGAGCAAAAAAGATTACTAAAGCGTTTGTACGTATTTTAAATCGTACTAATGTTTCTTTTGCAGTTTTAGGTACAGAAGAGAGTTGTACTGGTGATCCTGCAAAGAGAGCTGGAAATGAGTTTTTGTTTCAAATGCAAGCCATGATGAATATCGAGGTTTTGAATGCTTATGAAGCTAAAAAAATTGTTACAGCTTGCCCGCACTGTTTTAATACTTTGAAAAATGAATATCCTGAATTAGGAGGGAATTACGAAGTTATTCATCATACGGAGTTTCTAAAATCATTAATTGATGAAGGAAGATTAACTGTTGAAGGTGGACAGTTTAAAGGTAAAAAAATTACTTTCCATGACCCTTGTTATCTAGGAAGAGCAAATAAAGTTTACGAAGCGCCAAGAGATTTAATTCAGAAATTAGACGTTGAATTAGTTGAAATGAAACGTTCTAAAGCAAACGGATTATGCTGTGGTGCAGGAGGAGCACAGATGTTTAAAGATGCTGAACCTGGAAATAAAGAAGTGAACGTTCTTCGTACAGAAGATGCTTTAGAAACTCAACCTGATATTATTGCTGCAGGTTGTCCATTCTGTAACACCATGTTGACAGACGGAATTAAAAATAAAGAAAAAGAAGGTCAGGTTAAAGTTTTAGATATCGCTGAATTAATAGCGAATGCACAGGATTTGTAAAAGAGGTGCTAAGGTTCTAAGATGCTAAGCTACTAAGTTTTGAAACCTGAAACCTGAAACAAAAACAAACAAAAAAAAGAAAAAATGTATATACCTTTTGAAAATTTACCAGGTGAATCTAGAGTCTGGATTTACCAATCAAACAGAAAATTTTCTGAGGAAGAGTTTTCTGAAATCGAAACAGATTTAAAAGCTTTTGTAGAACAGTGGGCCGCACACGGTACAAGTCTTGAAGCTTCGTTTTTATTGAAATATAATCGATTTATAATATTGGCAGTAAATCAAGAAGTGCAAGCTGCGACAGGATGCTCTATTGATAGTTCTGTTGAATTTATTCAAAGTCTAGAGAAAAAGTATAATGTTGATTTATTGGATAAAATGAACGTTACTTTTAAACTTGGAGAATATATTGCACACAAACCATTGATTGATTTCAAGAAAATGGTAAAAGATAAGTCGGTTTCTGAGAATACAATTGTTTTCAATAATTTGGTAAACAATATCGAAGAATTTAATGAATCTTGGGAAGTTCCTGCTGCTGACAGTTGGCACAGCAGATTTTTCTAAGAGTATTTAAAATATATTTAAAGGCATGAAATGTAGATTTCATGCCTTTTTTGTTTCAAAGAAAGCCTGTCGGGTTTCGTTGTATAAAGAACTTTGTCAAAGTTTTAAACTTTGACAAAGTTGAATAATTTAATGAGCAATAAAGTCTGAAGTTGTTTTAAGTTCAGCATAATAAAATGCCATAGCACCTAATAATGCATTTTGAACTTCTTTAGCGGCAACTTTATTGCCTTGTACGTCAAGATCTTTTGTGGCGCAGGCGTCTGAAATGACTGTACAGTCAAATCCATAATCCTTTGCGGCTTTTACAGTAGCATCAATACAAACGTGAGTCATCATACCGGTAACTATGAGATTTGTTATTTTCTTTTCTTGTAAATAAGCTAAAAGATTGGTTTCTCTAAAGCTATTAGGATAATGTTTAGTTATAATTTTTTCATTAGAAATTGGGGCTACTTTTGCATTGATTTTTGCACCATCTGTTTCAGGAAGAAAAAAGGTCGAATTAGGAGCTGTTGCAATATGCTGAATGTGAATTACCTCTATTTTTGATTTTCTACAGTATTCCAGAATAGTTTTGGCGTTATCTGCGGCTGCTTCGGATCCTGAAAGTTCCATTCGGCCACCTGGGAAATAATCATTTTGAACGTCTACGATAATTAGTGCTTGTTTCATTTTTTCTTGATTTTTTTGTTGACAATAAATAGTTGCAAAAGACAATAATGTGATTAAAAAGGAGAATGTAATTCTAATCATGATATAAAATATTTTTAATTGTTATTATTGACAGCAAAAGTAGAATCAAGCCTGTTTTTGAAAAATGACCTAGGTCAACTGAGATGTTAAAATATTTTTTTTCCTTTAATCATCCTGCTGAAAAATGAAGGAGTAACACCAATATAAGAGGCAATTTGCTGTTGTGTTAAAGATGAAATGACAGAAGGATAACTGGCTACAAATTTTTCAAGACGTTCTAAAGCAGTTAAACTCATATAGTCTATAATTCTTTGCTGGCTTACAGCAAAAGCCTTTTCTGTTAGAATACGGAAATATTTTTCAAATTTAGGGATTTTTGCAAGTAGCAATTCTTGCTTTTCGCGACTTAATAGTAATGCAGTAGTCGGTTCAAGTGCTTCCAAAAACAAATTTCCAGGTGTGCCAGAAACAAAACTATTTATATCTGTAATCCACCAGTCACTCGGTGCAATTGTAAGAATATGTTCTTCTCCTTTTGTGTCGATAAGATAGCTTTTTACACAACCAGAAACAATAAAAGTGAAATTATGAGATATTTCGCTTTCTCTAAGTATTAATTCTTTTCGACTATATTTTTTTTGTTGTAAAAGAAAAATAAAATACGATATTTCATCATCAGTTACCTCAATGCGTTTTCGAATGTTTTCTTGCAATAAATTATAATTGTCCATGTAAATGCTAGTAATTTAAAATGCTTGTAACGGGTATTATGGATTTAAAAGATAAAGGTAAAATTAGATTATCGAAATATGAAATGCATGGAAGTAAGATTCACAAAAATCTAACAATTTAAACAGTTAATTAAACGCTATTTTTGAGTATTTTCGTAGAATTAAATTTAATCCATGAAAATAGCAATAGTCTGTTATCCTACTTTTGGAGGTAGTGGTGTAGTAGCCACAGAGTTAGGTCTCGAATTAGCCAGAAGAGGACACGAAATACATTTTATTACATATAGCCAGCCAGTTAGATTGGCACTTTTAAATCCGAATGTTCATTACCATGAAGTAAATGTTCCAGAATATCCTTTGTTTCATTATCAGCCGTACGAACTAGCGTTGTCTAGCAAGTTGGTCGATATGGTAAAATTGTACAAAATTGAGCTTCTGCACGTTCATTACGCTATTCCGCATGCTTATGCAGGTTATATGGCGAAGCAAATGCTTAAAAACGAAGGAATTAATCTTCCGATGATTACCACACTTCACGGAACTGATATTACACTTGTTGGAAATCATCCGTTTTATAAACCTGCGGTGACTTTTAGCATTAATAAGTCAGATTATGTGACTTCGGTTTCTCAGAGCTTGAAAGATGATACTTTGAAATTGTTCAAAATCAAAAATAAAATTAAGGTGATCCCGAATTTTATTGAATTGGACAAAGTCAAAAAAGACCCAAACGCGCCTTGTCACCGTTATGTAATGGCGAATGAGAATGAACGTATTATTACACATATTAGTAACTTTAGAAAAGTAAAACGAATTCCGGATATCATTAAGATTTTTTATAACGTTCAGAAAGAAATTCCAGCTAAACTAATGATGGTTGGAGATGGACCTGAAAAAGAAAAAGCAGAAATGTTATGTCAGGAATTAGGGATTTTGGATAAAGTGATTTTCTTTGGGAATAGTCATGAGATAGATAAAATCTTATGTATGACCGATTTGTTTTTACTGCCTTCAGAAACTGAGAGTTTTGGTTTGGCGGCATTGGAAGCAATGGCATGTGGCGTTCCTGTAATTTCAAGTAATTCTGGAGGTTTGCCTGAAGTTAATTATGATGGTTTTTCGGGCTACTTAAGTAATGTTGGCGATGTTGAAGAAATGGCGCAAAATGCGTTGAAGATTTTAAAGGATGATGCCGTTTTGAGCCAGTTTAAAGCAAATGCATTAGAGGTAGCAAGAAAATTTGATATTAAAAACATATTGCCTAAGTATGAAGCTTTATACCAAAAAGCGGTTGATGATTACAAATTGGAAAAGCACTAATTTAAAAGGATAAAAATGAAAAAAGTAATTTCTGTTTTAGCGGTTTTTGTTTTGATTTCTTGCGGAGTGAAGAAGACTAGAAGTTCAAATGCATCGCTGTACGAGGTTTTGACAACACAATCTGACGGTGGTGGGAATATTAAATTTTTTGAAATTCTGACTGAACCAAATGAAATCAAAATGCTTGAAAACGACCCGAATTTGGCTCATAAGATGAAAGATCCAGATGTTCAAGATTATAATTATGTGATTCTGAATATGGGGGAGAAAAACACTAGCGGTTATACGATAGATGTTGAAAAAGTTGAAGAAACAGATAAAAACATTATTATAACTGTAAAAGAAAACAGTCCTGCAAAAGACGTGATGACCATGCAGGTGATTTCATATCCTTATACAGTTGTAAAAATTCACTCTAAAAAAGCGATTATCATTAATTAAGAGAAAGCTAGATTTAAAATGTGGGGCTGAGCGGACGAAGCCCCTTTTTAAATTTCTTTTGTAACCATAAAAAAAGCCTGTCTATTTTAAACGACAGGCTTCTTTTTACAATTATTTTTTAATTTTATTTTAGAATCTAAATTTGACACCTAGACCAACATCAAATCCAAAATTATCATCATCATAATATCCTGAACCAATTTCTGGTCTCGCGTCCAATGATAAAGTAATTGGCACTTCTTTAAATCTATATTCTATACCGATATCTCCAGCTGCAAAAACATAAGTTCCGCTATCGCTATATCTGTAATTATTGTTGTAATAATCGTGATCCCAAGCTGCTAGTCCTCCTCCGACACCAGCATACCAGTTAAAACCTCCGTCGATGTTCCAAACCCATTGGTAAAGAGCAACCCCTTTTATTGCGTCTACATCACTACTGTTTCTCCATCCTAAATCGAACTCAAGTCTATTTTTTTGATTTAAACCTAATTGGTACGATATTTCTCCTCCAAATCCGTTGTTGTCTCCTAAACGTAATCCTAAAGCATGTTTCGAAATTTCTTGTGATTGAGCCGTAAATGCTAAACCAAGAAGCATAATGGCAGATAAAAGTATCTTTTTCATAAAAATGGTAAATTAATTTTAATCAAATGTATTATTACAGTTAGATACAAAACGTATAATATTTTTGAAAATTGTTACATAATTTACATTTTCAGAAATTTGGAGCGTTAAAATTCTTAAAAACCTGCTTTTGAGGTGTTTATTTTAGGATTATGGATGAAATCAACTGCGACGTAAGAAGATCTTCCATTTCTAGGAGATTTTCTTCTTCGGCAAAATTACTGGCCTTATAAGAAAACAATTTCCATCTTTTTTTATGATATTCTAAAGCAGTTAAGTTTTCTACCCAGTCGCCCGAGTTTAGATATAAAGTAGAGCCGTGTTTGTTTTCTTTGGTTATGATTTTGGGTTCATGAATATGTCCACAGATAACATAATCGTAATTTTTTTCAATAGCCAAATCAGTTGCGGTTGTTTCAAAATCCGAAATAAATTTTACCGCTTTTTTAACGCTTGCTTTTATTTTTTTAGAAAAAGAATAAGGTTCGCGTCCTAATTTTGCCAGACACCAGTTAGCAAAACGGTTCGTTAAAATTAGATAATCGTAACCTAATCCGCCTAGTTTCGCAATCCATTTTGAGTGTTGTACAGAGGCATCAAAAACGTCTCCGTGAAAAATCCAGGCTTTTTTATCGTCTAATTCTAAAACCAATTTGTCAACAAGTGCAAAATTTCCCATATTCATATCACTGAATTTGCGAAGTATCTCGTCGTGATTTCCAGTGATATAATACACCTTTGTTCCTTTAGAAGCCATTCCTATAATACGCTGGATAACGCGCAAATGTGCTTTTGGAAAATAAGATTTACGAAACTGCCAAGCATCAATTATATCGCCATTTAAGACTAAAGTTTTGGGTTTAATGCTTGAAAGATAGTTGTTTAGTTCTTTTGCGTGGCTTCCGTAAGTTCCTAAATGGACATCAGAAAGAATGACCAATTCGACATTTCTTTTTTTCAATTTTTCTTGATTTGAAGTTTTACAAA
>Ga0308157_10006480_pt1 | contig 14026 bp, 13 predicted proteins | sample PhyBR1_FD_201035 | JGI IMG/M metagenome (GOLD analysis project Ga0308157, IMG submission 201035) | Phyllosphere microbial communities from UC Gill Tract Community Farm, Albany, California, United States - DLSLB.R1 | ecosystem: Host-associated > Plants > Phyllosphere > Unclassified | place: USA...
AATAACCAAATTGGTACGATGTTCAAATAATTGGCTTGTAGCAGCAAAACGTCGTATTAATTTTGCAATTACGATACGAAGCACAATCAAAATACCAATAAGAATGATTGTGGCTATTATTTCTCGGCTATACTCTTTAAAAGAAAACATAAATAAATTTTTACACTAATGTAGTCAAAAATTCATAAACTTTAGCTGTCGGAAGCCCCATTACATTGGTATAAGAGCCTTCTACTTTTGCAACTGCCATAAAACCAAACCATTCCTGTATGCCATAAGCACCAGCTTTATCATAAGGTTTGTAATTTTCGATATAATACAAAATAGCTTCGTCTGACAGATCATTAAAAGTTACTTTAGTAATATCATGCAAAAGAGTAGAAGAGTGGGCTGTTTTAAAGCAAACTGAAGTAATTACCTCATGCGTTGCATTAGACATTGATTTTATCATAGTAAAAGCTTCCTCAGCATTTTTTGGTTTTCCCAAAGCTTTATTCTGATGCCATACAATAGTATCGCTTGTAACTAGAATTTCATTTTCGTTCAACTCACCTTCAAATGCATTAGCTTTTAATTCAGCCAAATAATCAGTGATTTCTACTGCTTTTAATTCTGGCGGATAAACTTCTTCAACATCTTTCAAACGAATTTCAAAATCAAGATCTAGATCCTTAAAAAACTGCTGTCTGCGCGGAGAACCCGAAGCTAAAATGATTTTATATTTTTTTAATTTATCTTTAAGCATTGTATTTGATGTTTAAGGCAATAACCAAGATTGATAAAATTCCGAAGAACAAAATAAGTTTTAAAATACTGCTTAAATGATGAAATTCCTTTTGAGATTTTGCGCTAAATATTTTTACAATAAAATATAGTAAAGGAGCTAAAACCGTTGCAAAAGCATAAAATACAGCGATATAAAGCTTGTTTTGCATGAAATAAGTATTGCAATACAATCCAGATAGAATAAATGCAATAACGGCAAAACCTAAAGTTATTTTTGCAGCTCTATTAACGCCAATCGCAACTGGTAATGTGTTCATTCCCATATTATAATCGCCATTTACATCTTCAATATCTTTTACAATTTCGCGAATGAAATTAATCATAAAAGCAAATAAAGCATAATCTATTAGAATAGAAAAAAGACTTGCCATTTGTGCCTGGTTTTCGCCTGTTGTAGCAGGGAAAAGGTCAAAAACTCCAATAATTAAAACGCTCACAGCCAAAAGCAATGCCACAACAAAATTGCCTAAAATCATGATTTGTTTTAGCGTTGTTGCATAAAAATACAGTAACGATGCAATTAAAATAAAAAGCGAAGCAAAGGTTGGTCTCATGATAATATTCGACAGAATAAAACCAATTGCAACTCCAGAAATATTCAGACCAATATAAATATTGTAGGCCATAGTTTCTGAAATTCCTTTTCCGACAACTACATCATTTGGTTTGTTGATGCTGTCGGTTCCTACATCGTAAATGTTATTGATAACATAACCTGCAGCTGCCAATAATACAGTGCTTAAAACAAGTAATCCGTATTGCCAATCAGATAATGCCAGCGGAATCTCCTGCTGTTTTAAAAAGGCATAACGAAAAAGCAGCTGCATAAAAGCAAGCATTAAAAGGTTTTTATAACGAATGAGTTTGAGGAATTTCATTTTTTTTTTTTCTTAGGTACAAAGGTTCTGAGGAACAAAGGTTCAAAGGTTTTTAATTAACTGAAAACTGCGACTGCGACTGAAAACTTTAATCGTGTTTTCCGTTAAAATATTCCATCCATTTTCCTTGCACTTTCATTACTTGCTCGATAACGTCTCTTGCAGCGCCACGTCCGCCTTTTACATGTGAAATATATCGGCAGATATTCTTAATTTCTGGACTTGCGTCTTGAGGACAAGTAGGAAGTCCAACTAATTTCATCACATGAAAATCTGGAATATCGTCTCCCATATATAACACATTTTCTGGTTTTATATTATGGGTTTCAGTGTATGCTTTAAAAGTTTTCACTTTATCTGGAGTTCCTAAATGAATGTCATTAATGCCTAGATTTTGAAGACGAATGCGAACGCCTTCATTGCTTCCGCCAGAAATAATGCAAACATGATAGCCACTTTCTATTGCCGCTTTCATTGCAAAACCATCACGAATATTCATTGTTCTTAGCATTTCACCTTCATTGGTAACAAATACCGAGCTGTCTGTAAGTACGCCGTCTACATCAAAAACAAAGGTTGTGATGTCATTCATTAATTCTTTATAACTTTTTGCCATTATGCTGTATAGATTGTGTTAGGATTTTATAGATATTTTTTTTGTTTTCGTCTTGTAAAAATGCCAAATGCGCATTGATTGTATTCGAATCATGGCGAATGGCCGGACCTGTTTGTGCATCAATAGGATCGAGAGTGTTGATTTTATCAGCGGTTTCCTGAATCAACGGCCGTAAAACAGCAAAAGGAACTTGATTCTCTTCACAGATTTCCTGACCCATTTGGTACAAATGATTCGTAAAATTGCTGACAAGTACAGCTGCTACATGAAGTGCTTTTCGTTGTTCAGAACTGATTGAATAGACCGCTGTTGAAACACTTTTAGCAATGGTTTCTAAAAGTTTGTAATCGGCTGTATTTTCTGCTTCTAAGCAAAATGGAACTACAGAATAATCAATTTCTTTATTCTTAGAAAACGTCTGAAGCGGATAAAAAACACCACGTCGATTTTTAGGATTTAAAAGCTCAATTGAAGATGTTCCAGAAGTATGAACCACTAGTTGATTGTTAAACGGAAGCTGTTCTGAAACTTCTGAAATAGCATTGTCAGAAACGGAAATAATATGCAAATCAGCAGGTTCTAATGCTGCAAAATCGGTTATAATCTTTTCAGAATCAATTAAATGGGTCAAGGCTTCTTTCTTTCTCGAAAAAACCTGTTTAATTTCAACAATTTTGCTGGCAGAAAAAGCCTTTATCAAATGCTGTGCAACATTGCCGGAACCGATTATTGTTATCTGAATCATGAAAGCAAAATTAGTATTATTTTTTTAATGCAGGGAGCCTAATCCATATTGATAATGCTTTTTTGAAGTTTTTATTGTCTTGTACTTTCTGTTAGAATTCTAACACTTTTTTTGTAAAAGCAATTAATAAAAAAACGTATTCGGGTTTTGTAAGTTTTAACTTTCTATGTTATCAATTCGTTTAAAAAATAGTCCTTATTTTTGGTTTTTATTAACAAAAGGCGAAGCCTGCTAATCAACATTTTTGAGTACTTTTGTCGCACTTTTATACAATGTAATCCCTAAGAAATGGATAAAAAAATATTCTCTTTTTTGTTTTCTACACGATTAATGGCCGTTCTTTTTTTAACATTTGCAATTGCAATGGGTGTTGGAACTTTTATCGAAAGTAAATACAATACCGATACAGCCAGAATACTAATTTACAATACTTGGTGGTTTGAAGCTATTATGGCCATCTTTGTGCTTAATTTCTTCGGAAATATCAAAAAATATCAACTGCATAAAAAAGAAAAATGGGCAAGTCTTCTATTGCACCTTTCTTTTATTTTTATCCTTTTAGGAGCTTTTATTACAAGATATATTAGTTATGAAGGAATGATGCCAATTCGCGAAGGCGCGGCTGAAAACCAAGTTTATTCAGACAAAACCTTTTTAACCATTTTTGCTGATGGTGAGTATAAGGGTGAAATGAAAAGAAGAGTTTTTGAAAAAAGTCTTTTACTTTCTCCTGTTACGAATAATGATTTTAGTATTTCAGGAAAATTTGACGAGACTCCTTTTGAAGTTACCTATTCAAATTACATCATGGGAGCTAAAGAAGTGGTTAAACCAGATCCAAAAGGGACTTTATATTTGAAATTAGTTGAAGCTGGAGCAGGCGGACGTGAAGAACATTATCTGAAAGAAGGTGAAGTTCAGAACATTCACAATGTTTTATTTGCTTTAAATAAGCAGACAGACGGTGCAATAAATATCAATACTACCGGAAAAGAATACACAATCCAAACTCCATTTGAAGGTGAATTTATGCGAATGGCAGATCAATTTAAAGGAAAAGTTACAAAAGATAATGTACAGCCTTTAATGATGCGTTCTTTATACAGCATTGGAGATATTAGAATTGTATTTCCAGAACCTCCAATGAGAGGAAAAGTAGATTACGAATCTAATAATGACTTTAAAGCCAAATCTCATAGAGATGCTTTGGTCGTAAAAGTAAAAGCTGAAGGACAGGAAAAAGAAGTAATGCTTTTTGGTAATAAAGGACAAATTGGAGAAGCTAAAACAGTTAAAATTGGCAACATTGAATATTCTTTATTCTTCGGAAGTAAAGCTTATGTTTTGCCATTTAAAGTAAGATTAAATGATTTTATTGCTGATAAATATCCAGGAACAGATAAAAGTTATTCTGCTTTCAAAAGTAAAGTAACTGTTCAAGACTCTACAGAAACTTTTGATGCAGATATTTTTATGAACCACGTTTTGGATCATAAAGGATATCGTTTCTTCCAGTCTTCATTTGATCCAGACGAAAAAGGAACTGTTTTATCTGTAAACCATGATTTTTGGGGAACTAACATTACTTATTTTGGTTATTTTCTATTGTACATTGGTTTAATGGCTATTATGTTTACTAAACATTCTCGTTTTGGTGATTTGAAGCGTAAACTTGAAGCTGTTAAAAAGAAAAAAGAAAAACTAATTACGATTTTAGTTTTAATGTTGAGTTTAAGCAGTTTTGCTCAGCAATCACCGCATGTTCACTCACATGATCATGATCACAATCACAGTGCAGATCCAAATGACCATGCAAATCACGTTACAGCTCCACCAAGTAAAAAACAACTAGATTCTTTATTGAATATTTATAAAGCGCCAGAAGCACATGCAGCAAAATTTGGTCGATTAATTATTCAGGATGCTGGAGGTAGAATGAAGCCGATTAATACGTTTTCTTCTGAATTACTTCGTAAGGTTAGTCACGATGACAAATACAACGAAATGAATTCTGATCAGGTATTTTTGTCTATGACGCAATATGCTCAGGTTTGGATTCAGGTTCCTATTATTTATATCAATACAAAAAATGATAGTATCCGTAAAATCATTGGTATCGATTCAAAAGATAAATACGCACCGTTTGTAAAATTCTTTGATGAGCAAGGAAATTATAAATTATCTCCATATTTAGATGCTGCTTATAAAGCGGCTAATCCAAATAGTTTTGAAAAAGATTTTGTTGAAACCGATAAAAAAGTAAACTTAATGGAATCGGCATTAAGTGGTAGTATTTTAAGAATCTTCCCAATTCCTAATGATCCAAATCATAAATGGGTTTCTTATCTAGAACGCGAAAGTGCTGGTTTTAAAGGAATGGATTCTACTTACGTAAAACAAATTCTGCCTTTATATTTTAGTGCTTTGAATAACGGTTCTATCACCAAAAATTTCGATACAGCAGATAATTTAGTAGAAAGTATCAATGGTTTCCAAAAGAAATTTGGTGCAAAAGTAAGACCAAGTGAGAAAAAGATTGATGCAGAAATTGCCTATAACAAATACGATGTATTTCAGAAATTACCTTATTGGTATATTACAGCAGCAAGCTTTATGTTCATTTTTATTATTGTCAATATTTTCTTTGAGAAAAAATGGCTTCGCATTACTGTAAATGCCTTCCATATTATTATCGGATTATTGTTTGCGCTTCATACATTAGGATTAATTGCACGCTGGTATATTTCTGGTCACGCTCCTTGGAGTAATGCGTACGAATCTATTGTGTATGTGGCTTGGTCAACCATGTTCTTCGGATTGGCTTTTGACAGAAAATCGAAATTAACTGTTGCTTCATCAGCTTTCGTTACTGCTATGATTTTAATGGCAGCATACTTAAACTGGATTGATCCAGAAATTGCAAACTTGCAGCCTGTTCTTAATTCATATTGGTTAATGATTCACGTTGCAGTTATTGTAGGTAGTTATGGTCCGACTGCATTAGGAATGATTTTAGGTTTTGTATCATTAGTATTGATTTTCTTTACAACTGAGAAAAACAAAGCTAAAATGGAATTGAATATTAAAGAGATAACTTATATCAACGAAATGTCTTTAACGATCGGTCTTATCATGCTAACTATCGGAAACTTCCTTGGTGGTCAATGGGCAAACGAAAGTTGGGGACGTTACTGGGGATGGGATCCAAAAGAAACTTGGGCACTAATCTCTATTATGGTTTATGCGTTTGTAATTCATGCTCGTTTTGTTCCTGCTTTAAGAGGAAAATGGTTCTTTAACTTAATGAGTATGTATGCTTTTGTTTCTATCTTGTTTACCTATTATGGAGTAAACTTCCACCTAGTAGGTTTACACTCTTATGCAAGTGGAGAAGCACATTCATTAAACTGGATTTATTACTGCTTGATTACAATTTCTATAATTGGAGCAGTTACATATCCAAAGTACCGTAAATACTATAAAACTAAAAAAGTAAAGAAATAAATAATTTGCAATAATTATTAATTCATAAAAAAGGTTCAACATCGCGTTGAACCTTTTTTTATGTCTAATTTGAGAATATTCCTGAGAGTAGGAGTATAATGCTCATTATTATAAAAAAGCAAGCTAAAAAGATAAGATGACTTAGTATCGATAAGAAAAATGCTTTTGTTTTAGATATTTTATTGAAAAACTGAATGTTCGTCCAAAAAATTAAAACTATACCAATAATATACATTGTATAAGTGTACTGCTGCATATGAGAAGTATGATTTAGAAAAATCATAGCGGGTATTGTTAGTAATTGTACAGAAATTCTTTGAGCCGCTTTAAAAGTATTAAGCACAAATAGTTCGACAAAATTATATCCCTGATTTTTAAAAACGATATATGTACCAATAGTATAAATAGGAATAGACCCTACTGTTACCCATGAAAAGTGTGTGGCAAACCATTCATTTAAAAAATTTGAATCTAAGTTTGGCGCCTGTACATGATTGAAGGTGTCGATATGGAAATAATGATACAAAAGTCCATAAAGCGTAGCAAGAACTACAACTAAAGATAAAGGTTTAAAATGACGGGCTCTTTTTCCTTCAATAAATTCGCGGATAGAATGCCCAGGTCTGGTAAACAATTGTTTTAAAGAATACAATATTCCTTTGTCAAAATGCAACAAACCATGCTGGATATCATGCCATAAAAAATGCGCATTTATTTTATGCGTTTCTGCAGACTGTCCGCAATTGTTACAATAATGGCCTCTAAAGACCTGATGGCAATTTTTGCACATTATTTCCATTAAGCTCAGAATTTTGATTTATGAATTACGTTTGATAATGCCGTTAGGGTACATAATTGCCAAGAGAACTATAATTAGAAGAAAATTATATTCCACACCGTTTCTTCCTCCGCCTACAACAAACCAGCCTTCTTGAAAGTGCACTAAAACAATGCCCATTATAAGAACAAAAATGGTAACAAAGCCAGCAAGTTTAATGTATTTATTAGCTAATAAAAGTATTGCAGCGACAACATGAGACAATTTGATACTCCAGGCAAGAAATACGCCATAAGGAGCAAAACCAATTTGGTTGAGGAAAAGATTTCCAAAATCATTAATACCATTATTAAACATTCCGAAAACGGAATGGGTTAGGAGAATAATGGCTATAGCAATTCTCAAGAGTAAATTTGCATTCATAAAATTGGTTTTGGTGAATTAAAAATAATAAAAAAACGCATATTACACTGAATATGCGTTTTAGCTTTTTATAAAAGATTAATTTTAAACTTTTCCTAAAGTATAAAGCTGTTCCATTGTTGGAGTAGGGCTTCCGCCAGCAGGCTCTAAAGTAATTCCAAAAGCTTCTGCAGAATCGGTTTGATTTACAGCAAAGATTTTTTGTTTATTGCCTTCAAAATTATCCAGCAAGCCAATGCTTGTAGGTGTAAGTACTGGGCTTAATTTCAAAGACCATACTTGATAAACCATTCCTTTTGGCGGTGCAGGTAAGCCTGCCGCATCAATGTAAGTAGTTTTAGTCTGTTGATTCCAATATACCTTTGCAAAAGAAGCTGGCGAAACTGCCTGACCGCCAAGTGTTACTCCTGTATTTTTAATATCTCTTACAATACCTAAGTTTTTCTCGGTTTCTTTATTCTGCTGATCTAAAAAGGCATATTCTCTTTGTATTTTATTCTTCTCATTTCCAACAGTAGAAATTGCTTCTTTGGTTTTGGTTAATTCTAAAGTCTGATAGCCTAAACCTAGCAATAATAATACTGCTGCTGCCCAGCCAACATATTGCGACCAGTTTGAAGCTGGTTTCATATCGACTACTTTTCCATGTTTAAGTTCAAGACGAGCTTTAATTTTTTCAAAATTTTCCACAGAATGGAAAGGAGAGAAACTCGAAGAAAGCGCAATTACAGCCTTTTCTATCGAAATAATTTCCTGATCCATTTCGGGATTCTTTTTTGCCATTTCGGCAATTTCTAAATTTTCTTTTTCACTTAATAGGCCATAAACGTATAGCTCTAAAATTCCTGATTCTATATATTCTTGTGCTTCCATTATATCTTCAAATAATTACGTAAATCGTTAATACAGTTTCTATTTTGCGTTTTGATAGTTCCCAGTGGCATTGCCAATTCTTCTGAAGCTTCTTGCTGGGTATATCCTTTAAAGAACAATAAATTGATTATTTCAATACATTTTGGTTTTAGTTTTTTTACAAATTCCTGAATTCCAATTGCATCAATTTTATGACTCAATTTATTACTCTCATCTAAGAGATTTACGAAATTATCTGATGAAAGGTTTTTTTGGCTGTTGCTATAGTCTTTAGAACGAAGTTTATCGATCGAGGTGTTTCGGGCGATGTTAAGGATCCAAGTATAAAATCGTCCTTTGCTCTCGTTGTAGGAATCGATGTTTTTCCAGATTTTGACAAAAACATCCTGAAGCACATCTTCTGCTTCTTCTCGATTTTTAATTAGGACGTGAATGACAGAAAATAAACTTTTAGAGTACATGTCGTACAAATGTGTAAAAGCTTTTTCGTCTTTTTTGTAAATTAAAACTAGCAGTTCTTCTTGACTCATAGATTTGGATTTTTAAGTTTAAACATTAAAAGCTAAGGTATTATATGCTAACCTGTTATAAAGTTAATTTATTTTTTCTTCATTTTTATATTTTTTTTAGTAATCCAAAACCTAAGAAAATAAGGGGTTCCGAAAAAAAGTGCATTTTTTTATATTTTTTTTAAAACCAAAAACAATCCAATTACGTACATGAAATTAATAAGGTGAGAAAGATCTTATTTACAGTTATAAAAGTTAAGAATAAAACTGTTGTTAGAACATTATTAAAGACTTATGGATAGCAAAATAATAGTTAGAATATTGATAGTTGGATTAACAACAGTTTTATCGTTAACCGTTTTTACTGAAAAAGATTTTATGAAAGAAGCTTTGTCAGGCTGCACAGATATGAATCATTAAGGAATTTGTGCTTAAACAAGATTTGATTTTAAAAAATAACAAAATAAAAATATTGTATAGTTGATGTGCTCGGACTTCCAGATTGAAGATTTTTTTAATATGTCTCGACTATTAGGATTTAATTTTACATCAATACAAGCCATTTAAAGATTTTTCAAAAAGACGTTTGACATATGGGGGATAAAGGAATTTTCGACATAACCGAGTCATCAACTATAATTTATAAAAGATTGCATAATAATTAATTCATGGTTTGATTTGTTTGTATGGGGGGAAGCCTAACGTCTGATTAACGTTAGGCTTCATTTTTTTATTTAACTTTTGATTGGCAAAAATTAAAGACCGAAAATGGTTTTTGAAAATGGATTTTAGCTAATTTTATAAAAAATTATCAGATGAAAAAAATACTTTTAATGCTATTTGGAGCAGCTGTTTTGTCAGTAACAGGGGTAAATGCTCAAACTAATACAAATAAATTATCTAAAAAGGATAAAGCCATGGCTAAAGAAACAATTTATCAGTTTAAAGTAGAAGACTTGTCAGGAGATACCTTTGACTTTGCATCTTTAAAAGGCAAAAAAATCATGATTGTCAACACTGCATCAAAATGCGGTTTAACTCCACAATATAAAGATTTAGAAGCAGTTTACAAAGAATACAAAGATAAAGGGTTTGTAATTGTTGGTTTCCCTGCAAATAATTTTGCTTCGCAAGAACCAGGAACTGCTAAAGAAATTGAAACTTTCTGCCAGCAGAATTACGGTGTAACTTTCCCGATGATGAACAAAGTTTCTGTTAAAGGAAGTGATATGTGCGATGTCTATAAGTTCTTAACTGAAAAATCAAGAAACGGTCTACAGGATTCTGAAGTAGAATGGAACTTTCAAAAATACTTAATCAATGAAAAAGGAGAATTGGTAAAAGTAATAAAACCAAAGACTTTAGTTACAGAACCTGAAGTTATTAATTGGATTAAAAGCTAAAGCATAAAAAAAACTCAAATTTGAATATTCAAATTTGAGTTTTTTTTTAGGTTCAAAGGGACAAAGAAGCAAAGGAGCAGAGTTTTTAAATACTTTGCGGGTTTTGCGTAATTCTTCGCGTCCTTTGCGGTTAAACTAATATTAGCTGCATAAAAACCAAATCCAACCAGTGGTCAAATTTGTAGCCAACTTCACGAATTGTTCCTGTAGAAACAAATCCGAATTTTTCATGAAAAGCAATACTTCCTGCATTATCGGCATCAATGGCACCAATCATAACATGATAACCTTGCTCTTTTGCCAAACGGATTAATTCCGTCAAAAGTTTTGAACCAATTCCTTTTCCTATAATGTTGTCAACTACATAAACAGAATGCTCGACAGTATATTGATAGCCAATCTTTTCTCTAAACTGGCCATAACTTCCAAAACCCACTACTTCGCCATCTAAATCGGCTACAATTATAGGGAGATTTTTCGCCATTTTATCTTCAAACCATTTAGTCTGGACTTCCAAAGTCTGGATTTCGTAGCTATAATTGGCAGTAGTATGTAGAATGGAATGGTTTACAATTTCTAAAATCTTTTGTAAATCGTTTGTTGTTGCTGGTCTTAGTGTAATGCTCATTGGTTATTTATTGCAGTTATTTGGTATTTAATTCAGCTAATAATGTGTCTACTTCTTTAGAATTCCAGTCCATTTCCTTGGCTATTGCTTTGGCATTTTTGGCATATTCTAAAGCTTTCTTTTTATCTTTTATTTTGTTGTAAAGCTTCGCTTCAAGCAGATTTCCATCATACGAATCATTTAATTCTAAAGAACGATCTACCCAGAAAATAGCCTTTTTTAAGCTCTCTTTATCATTAATATGTTTAAAGTAAGTATTCCCGATATCTTTTAAAAAACTCGCATCGTTCCAAACTAATTTCTGAGTGTCTTCAAGAGTAACTTTTTTATAGAAATTCCATTTTTCAGTTCTTTCGGCTAAAGTTAAATCATATTTAAAAACCAAAGAATCTGTTTTTTGCAATCGGATTGATTTTGCAACTTCTCTTTGCTTATAATAGTTTATAGTGTCTAAATTATCAACCAAAGGACGAAGCAGCTCGTTCACAATGCTTTCAATTTTACGGTCAATTCGGTTTTGAGAAGCAACAGCAGCAAATTCTTTCTGATGATTTAAAACATATTGGAACTCTCTAGATTTAATATCAGTTACCCCATTTGCTATAACGCGCCAGTTTAACTCACTAACTAACTGTTTGTCAGATTGTGTGTTTAGATAAATATGTGTTGGTATTGACAATTCAGTTCTGTCTTTTCCCTTTTTTAAAGTATTTAAATAGGTAAAGAATTTATCTGAATTGCTTGGTTCAGCAAGAAATTCTTTTTCTAAATAAGGCAGTTGCATTTTCGGATTTAAAGCATTATTTAATTCATTCTGAAATTCTGGCTTTTTCATTTCTCCCTTCAATGCATAAATCAACGTTTCATTGCTGTCAAGAAATAAGAAAGTAGGAAGCGATTTGGTATTGAATTTATTCTTTAAAGCAATTCCTTCTTCCTTTTCTATATTTTTATAAGTACAGACAAAATTTTTATTTAAAAAACCCATAACAGCAGGATCACTCAAAACTTCCGTTTTCATTAAGTTGCAATGTGGACACCAATCTGCATAAAGCATAATAAAAAGTGGTTTTCCTTCTTTTTTTGCATTTTCTAAAGCTGTTTTATATGGAACATCAACAGGCACAAACTGATTTTGAGCAGTGATAGCTTGAAAGGTAACAGATAAAAAAAGTATAAATAAGAAACGCATATTAGGTCAGGCTTTTATTAATTATTCGATTTTACAAATATATTTCCTTTTTCTAGAAAGAGCCTTAATATATTCCTAATTATAATATAAATCAAATGCGAAGTTTGTAACTTTGTAAGCAAGATGAAGAAAAATCAAGCGAAAGACTTTCTTCGAAAAAAGTAATACACGACCAGAATGATTTACCCCAAAATAGCGCTTGCACAAAGCATTATAGAAATTTTATCTGCCAAAGGCATTGTCAATATTATAATTTCTCCAGGATCTAGAAATGCACCGTTAACCATCGGATTTGCTCAAAATCCAAACTTCACCTGTTATAGCATTGCAGATGAGCGTTGTGCCGCTTTTTTTGCTTTGGGAATTGCTCAGCAAACCAAACAGCCAACAGCCATTGTCTGTACTTCAGGATCAGCTTTATTAAATTATTATCCTGCTTTCGCGGAAGCGTTTTACAGCCAAATTCCATTGATTGTAATTTCTGCTGATCGTCCACAGAGTAAAATTGATATCGGTGACGGACAAACTATTCGTCAGGAAAATGTTTTCTCTAATCATTCTGTTTTCAATGCAAATTTGACCGAAGAAGCATCTGAAGAGAATGACTTAAAAATCAATTTGGCAATTGAAACGGCTATTCTTAAAAAAGGTCCAGTTCATATTAATGCACCTTTTGAAGAACCTTTATACGAAACAACAGAAGAGCTTTCTGTACAGCCCATAATTACAAATCCAGAGCCAGAAGTTTTTCCTTTAACAATAGAAAATAGCGAAGAAGCAGTATCTGTTTGGAATACTGCCAAACGAAAATTAATCTTAGTTGGAGTTAACGAAGCAAATGCAATTGATAAAGAAGTTATAGAAAATTTAGCTTCAGATCCTTCAGTGGTAGTGCTTACAGAAACGACTTCAAATCTGCATCATCCTAGTTTTATTAATTCAATAGATACTTTAATTACTCCTTTTGATGATTTTGATTTTAAGAAGTTTAACCCGGTTGTTTTAATAACTTTTGGAGGGATGGTTGTCTCAAAAAGAATTAAAGGATTTTTACGAAAATACAAACCAGAACAGCATTGGCATATTGACACTTTACGTGCTTATGATACATTTGGAGCATTGACAAAACATTTTGAAATGAAGCCTAATGATTTCTTTAAAGACTTGCTTTCAAAAACTTCTTTTGTAAAAAGTAATTATTTTAATAATGTAGATACTGTTTATCAAACAAGATTAGAGAGAAGAAAGGAATATTTAAGCAAAATAGAATTCTCAGATTTTAAAGTTTTCGAAAAAGTAATCGAATCATTGCCTAAAAATAGCATGTTGCAAATTAGTAATAGTTCTGCTATTCGTTATGCACAACTTGTTGATATTGATAATACTATTGAAGTTTTTTGCAATCGCGGAACGAGCGGTATCGACGGAAGTACTTCAACGGCAATTGGTGCAGCAGTTGGAAATGAAAAACAGACAATTTTTGTTACCGGCGATATAAGTTTCTTATATGATAGCAATGCTTTATGGAACTCTTATATTCCTAAAAACTTCAAAATTATTTTGATTAATAATGGAGGAGGAGGAATTTTTAGAATTCTTCCTGGTCATCAAGAAAAACCAGTTTTCAATACTTATTTTGAGACATCTCATAAATTGACGGCTGAACATTTGGCAAAAATGTATGGTTTGAA
>Ga0308157_10006482_pt1 | contig 14023 bp, 8 predicted proteins | sample PhyBR1_FD_201035 | JGI IMG/M metagenome (GOLD analysis project Ga0308157, IMG submission 201035) | Phyllosphere microbial communities from UC Gill Tract Community Farm, Albany, California, United States - DLSLB.R1 | ecosystem: Host-associated > Plants > Phyllosphere > Unclassified | place: USA...
GTGGCGGCCGTGGCCGAGCCGGTAAGCATCGCCTTTGCCACTACCAGCAGCGAGGCCGCCCTGCCCCGCGCCATGGAGGCCATGGAAAGCATCGGGGTGCCGCGCCGCATTGTGGCGTTCGTAATGCCCACGGGCTACTCGTTTAACCTCGACGGCACCACGCTGTACTTGTCGCTGGCGGCCGTGTTTGTGGCCCAGGCGGCGGGTGTGGAGCTCTCGTTTGGCGACCAGGCGCTACTCGTGTTCACGCTCATGCTCACGAGCAAGGGCGTGGCGGGCGTGCCCCGCGCCTCGCTCGTTATTCTGCTCGCCACCCTGCCCTCGTTCAACCTGCCGGCCTGGCCGGTATTCATCATCCTGGGCATCGATGCGCTGATGGATATGGCCCGCACCGCCGTGAACGTGCTCGGCAACTGCCTGGCCTCAGCCGTGGTGGCCCGCTGGGAAGGCGAGTTCATCGACAACTACGTGGCGCCGGTTGACCTGCTAGCCCCCGAGCCGGGAGTACCGGCGGGCCACTAGCCAGAGCGGGACAAATAGTATTTTGGCGGCTAGGCAAACAAAGTCTGGCGCCCGCTTCTTACGTAAAAACATGAGTACTGCGGATGTTAATCGGGTCCGAATCTTTAACTTAGCTCGCAGACTACCCTTTTCCAACGATTTCCTACCAGATATCTAAACGCGTCTTGTCATACTACAATTCTTGTACTACGCTTGCTCTCTTATGAAATTTTTAACTCCTGCTAGCCGCGCTCTTTGGCTGTCAACTTTCGCGCTAGCTGGCCTGGGGGCCTGTAAGTCGGTGAAAGGCACTTTTTCGGCGGTGCCTACGGCTACCATCACCAACCGCCTGCCCCCGCTGGAAATCACCGCCGACCCCGGCCCGCTGGCCATGAACGACGGCGCCCTGCCCGAAGACCCGCTGCGCATGTTCAAGGCCGAGATGCAGCGCAACGTGGTGGAGCCCACCGACACGGCCACCTACGGCTACGCCCGCCTGGTGGTAACGAAGGTGAAGACCGTGCGCACCGGCCGCAGCCTGCAAGCCGCGCAGGTTATTACCTTTCTGATACCCAGCGTATTTGGCGCCCCTCTGGAGTGGTACAAGACTGATATTCAGGCCGAAGTGCAGATGATGAACTCCACGGGCGAGCTACTGGGCACGTACACCGGCAAGGGCTCGTCGAGCGTGAAAGTGGCCATGTACAGCGGCTACTCGCAAACCGAGGCCCCACGCCTGGCCGACGTGCTGGCCCTGCGCGAGGCGCTGGCCCAGATTCGGCCGCAGCTCGACACGGCCTCTACGCGCCTGCGCCCGCTCATGATGGCCGGCGGCCAGGTCAACAACCCCACGCTGCCCGGCAGCAGCAAAGAGTAAATTTGCGTGCGTGGGCGGCTAGCCGCCCCGGTACAGCCCGGCTTCGGCACGGTGCCCTGGGCACTGCCGGGGCCGGGTTTTGCGTTACTTTGCGTATGAACCTTCTTTTTCGCGGCGCGGCCTGCGCGCCCTTGCTAGCCCTGCTGGCCGGCTGCTGCGCCAACAATGCCAATACCTGCGACGATTTGCAGGAGGATTCGCTGTTTCTGTTTCTGGCCAACAACCGCGTGAACGCAGATACGGTGAAGGTCAGCTTTACGCGGGCTGAGCTGGATACGGTGTATTTGCAGCGCTTTACCCCGGCTGCCCCGGCCCGGTCGGCACTGCCCGCCCAGCCCGAGGGCGCACCGTCGGCCCCGATAAGCATTGTGCGGAATCGGCAAACCACGGCCAACAGTGCCTTGCTGCGCAAGCTGAGCAACGCCAGCCTGACGCTACCCAATACCAGCCCTATCCGCCTGACGGTCACCAACACCCTCGTTATCAGCAATACCAATCCTTTTGACCCCAGCAGCACGGGCGGCAAGCTCAGCGCTTATGGGTACATCCTGACGGTGGAAGACCGGTCGGTGAAGCCCCGGACCACCTACAGATTCCGGCTCGATACTATTGTTCTCCAGGGCCAGTACGAGGCCGATGGCTGCACCACCTGCTACGCGAATACGCAGAAGGAATTTCAGCTTACGCAGCTCACCGGCACCAACACCTCTCGAACCGCCAAGTCAACGGAAGAGGAAGTGAGAGATGGCGTGAAGGTGCCAGTGCCCATCCTCATCACCAAGCTCGACTAGCCTTTTGGGGCCGTTAGCAAGCCGCCCGGCCCCGGCCCTACGTACATGCTAGCCACCGCTAGCCCCTGGCCTGCCCGCCATCTGCCGCCCTATGCCCGTTTCTGCCCCCCTTATCTCGCCCGCCGCCACTGAGGTGCTGGCCCCGCCCCCCGGCACCACGCCCGCGCCGGTTGATGGCGTGCCAGCGGGCTTTCCCTTCGCCACGCGCCTGAGCCTGGAGCCGCTCATTGCCTACTGGCAGACCCGCGAGCAAGACCCCAACCCCGGCGTGGCGCACCTGGCCCGCGCCGGCATGGAGCAGGTGCGCGAAACCCCCTGCTGCCGGGGCGAGCTGGCCGATATCCGGGCGCTCGACGACTGCGCGGCGGTGGTTGACACGCTGATGACGGCCGTGTTTCCGCCCGCTACCATGAACACGGCCATCAGCGGGGCGGGGGTGCCGTTTCAGCGCCAGAGCTTTTACTATACGCCGCGCTTTGCCGAAGTGCTGCTGGGCCGCGACCGCACCATCAAGCAGCCGCTCAACGTGGACATGGCCACGCTGGAGATGCAGATGACGCGCATGGCCTACCTGCTCATTCTGGTGCGCGAGTACGGGGCCGAGGTGCCCGACCAGGGCGCCTTTATTTTCACGGTGCCCGACTACCGCATTGGTCTTTACCGGCACTACGGGCTGAGCTTCGACTCGTCGTTTGTGCAGGTGCGGGTGGTGGGCGAGAAGCCCGTGCTGACGCCCGAGCAGGTGCAGGACCTGGTGCGTAACCGCCACCGCCTCGACCTGTGGCGGCAGCTGCTGCCGCCCGAACACTTTGTGTTTGAGGGTTTTCACGTGCTGCAGCTGGTTGATGTCACGACCCAGGAAATTCTCTCGGAACTGAAGTACGACTTGCTGGAGCGCGACGTGCTGCAGGCCTCCGACCGCCTGGAGCAGATTCAGGAAAAGCTGCGGGTGCTGTTTGCCCGGCCGGCCTTGCAGCTGGGCATCGCGGCCTACGACGAGCGCAAAAAAGCTTTCGTGGACTTCGGCCGTAAAATCAACCACAGCTTCCTCACCAAGCAGCTGCAAGGGCAGCAGCTGGAAGCCGAGTTCCGGCAGCTCTACGAGCGCCTGCTGGCCGAGCGCCGCCCGCTGGTGCTGGAAGACGTGGCCACCGAGCCCGACATTCCGGAAGGCCTGCGCCAGCAGATGCTGCGCCTGGGCATTCAGTCGGCCATTCTGGCGGTGCTGCCCTACGGCCCCGACACGGTGGGTTTGCTTGAGCTAGGGTCGCCCGAGGCCAATACCCTTGATGAATTTGACCTGGAGCTGGTTAACCAGTTCCTGCCGCTGTTTGCGGTGGCGGTCAAGCGCAACGCCGAGGACTTGGAAACCCGCATTCAGTCGGTTATCAAGGAGAAGTTTACGGCCATTCACCCCACCATGGAGTGGCGCTTCAACGACGCCGCCCGGCGCCTGCTGGCCAAGCAGGAAGACGGCAACCGCCAAGCCGAGATGGAGCCCATCGTGTTTGAAGACGTATACCCGCTGCACGGCTCCTGCGATATCCGGGGCAGCAGCGTGGCCCGCAACGAAGCCGTGCAGGGCGACCTCATCGAGCACCTGACCCTAGCCAACCGGGTGCTCAAAAAAGCGTCGGACTTGCAGCAGCTACCCATTCTGGACGAGCTTAAGTTTTACGTTACCAAGAACCTGCGCCGCCTGCGCCAGGGTATTATCAGCGGCGACGAGGTCAATATCTACGACTCGCTGCGCACCGAGGTCGAGCCGCTATTCGAGTACCTGGCCCAGAACAATGCCGAGCTGCGCCCCACCATCGCCGCCTACTGGCAGCAGATAGACCCGCGCCTGGGCATTCTTTATCACCGCCGCCGCGACTTTGAGGAGAGCGTGACGCGCATCAACGACACCATCAGCGACTACCTCGATGAGGAGGAGGCCAAGGCCCAGCAGATGTTTCCGCACTATTTCCAGCGCCTCAAAACCGATGGCGTAGAGCACAATATCTACGTGGGCGGCAGCCTGGTGCAGGACAAGCCCTTCGACTTGGTTTTTCTGAAAAACCTGCGGCTGTGGCAGTTGCTGGTGATGGTGGAGATAACCCGCCGCACCCACGCCCTCAAGGCCGAGTTATCCGTACCGCTCGATACCACCCAGCTCATCCTCATTCACTCGCAGTCGCTGAGCATCCGCTTCCGGCAGGACGAGCGGCAGTTCGACGTGGACGGCGCCTATAATATCCGCTACGAGATAATTAAGAAGCGTATCGACAAGGCTACCGTGCTCGGCACCGGCGAGCGCCTCACCCAGCCCGGCCAGCTAGCCCTCGTGTACGCCCAGCCCCGCGACGCGGCCGAGTACCTCGAATACATCGACTACCTGCAGGACCGCAAGCTGCTGGAGCCAGGCGTGGAGGAGCTGGAGCTGGAAGAATTGCAGGGCGTAAAGGGCCTGCTAGCCCTGCGCGTAGCCGTGAAGCTATAGCCGCCTTACGGCTTTCATCTCAAATCAGCCCACGCCAAAATTTTTATTGTTAAAGTTCAAAAATAAACAATTCCTATCTAACAGTAAAAGCCGGGATTTTTCTCCCCAAAAGCACAATAGGGCTAAGTACTTGTAAGTTTTCAAGTATTTAGCCCTTTTTTATTCTGTTTCGGAAAAGGTCAATTACTTTTGTTAAGTACAATTACTACTACCCAATTCTACTTAGGTTATTACGTTAATTTATTCCCTATCCTAGTCGACCTATTCCCTACTCTACCCTTATCTCAAGTGCGCTATTCTTTGTGGGTTAGCTACGTTATACTTATTAAATATTTAGGTTTTTATCCAATTATTTTAGTGGTGAGCCCACCGGCGGCCCTTGGGGCCGCCGGCTTTGGGCAGCCGGCCTTATTGCTAGCTAATGTCAGTTCGCTACCGCTTTTTTACCCCGGCGCTCCTTTTTATCAGTCGGCGGCTTTCCACTACTTATTGCCCTCCCTCCCCGCCGAGCCACCTGATGAAGGGGCTCGTTTTTGTTTGGCTACTAAGCCACTGGCTGCTGGCGGGCAGCCTTCACGCTCAAACGGGCAGCTGGATCCCGGCCGGGGCCAACCTCACGTACCCCCGCACCCTCATAACTGCCAATGAGTTGGAGCGGGTCCGCGAAAACCTGGGGACCACCACCAACCAGGCCCTGTACGCCGGGCTGTACGCCGAAGTGCTGCGGCCGGTGCCGGGCGACAATACGTCGAGTGCCGGGCGCCGGACCCGGGCCACGTTTGCCAAAAACGCGGCGTTTGCGGTGCTGCTGGGCCGGCAGCCAGCCGGGGCAGGGCTAGCCCCCTTGCCCGCCGCCGAGCGGGCGGCGCTGGTCGATGCCAGCCGCACCTTGCTCGAAAGCCTGAACCCCAACGTGGAGGTTTTTATTGATATCTGGAAGGGAACGACGCCCTATACCGAATGGCAATGGCGCTCGAAAGAGTTGATTGACTACCTGATAGCCTACGACCTGCTGCGCGGCGCGGGCGAAACGCCCGCCGACCTGGCCGCCAGCCAAGCCCGCTTGCAGGAGTTTGCCGGCAACCTGTACCAGCAGGCCACTACGCCGGTTCTCAACTTCAGCTTCTACAGCTCCATCAAAAACAACCACGCCCTGATGACGGCCGCCGCGCTGGGCATGGCCGCCGTGGTGCTGAACGAGGCCACCAGCACCGACCGCACCCGGCAGCCGGCGGCCTGGGCCGGGGCCGGCCTCTACCAGATTGATAACGTGCTGTGGCGCGACGCCCAGCGGCAGTCCGACTCGACCCAGGTGGCGGGCTATGCGGAAGGGCCTTACTACTGCAAATACGCGCTGCTCAACTGCTTGCCATTTTTTCGGGCGCTCGGCAATTTTCTGCCCGATGCGCGGCAGGCGTACACGTTCGGGGCCAGCACCCGCTCGATTCACAACCCGTATTACGACCCCAAGTACACGCGTCTCTACGAGTGGCTGACGGCCATTATGCTGCCCGACGGCCGCCTACCCGCCCTGGCCGACTCGTACGTGGATATGGCTATGCCCGAGCTAGCCCTCACCGGCCAGCCGCAGTTTGTGCGCCCCTTGGCGCTGAGTGGTCTCACCGGCACAAATATGAACTCGCTGACGGCCCAGCTGCGCGACGCCACCGTGGACATGCGCGCCGCTTACCTAGCCGCCGCCCTCGACCCTAGCCCCGCCGCCGCCGCCATGCCCACTCTTACGGCGCTGCCCGCCAGCGGCAATCTCATCTTCCGCTCGGGCGCCGATTCGCTGGCTTCGTACCTGCACCTAGTGGGCCGTAGCGGGCCAGCCCAGGCTAGCGGGGGTGGCCACAGCCAGGGCGATGCGGGCAGCTTTCTGTTGTATGCCCACGGCCAGCTGCTGGCCCTCGACCCCGGCTACCTCAGCTATAGCCGCCGCGATGAGGTGAACAAGGCGACGAGCCACAACCTGGTGCTGGTCGATGGGGCCGGGCCGGAAAGTGGCACGGCGGGCGTCGCCAACCCGGTTGGCGGCACCGTGCAGCATACGCTGCACACGCCCCAACTCAGCTACGGCGAGGTGCAAACCGCCTACCAGGGGGCTAGCCTGGTGCGCAAGGCGCTGTTTGTGCGCCACGCCTACTACCTGCTGGCCGATGATGCGCGCGCCGCCGCCCCCCGCACCTACACCTGGCAGCTGCACGGCGCCGGGCTAGCCGGCGGCGCGGGCAGCACCGGCACTTTTGCCGATAGCCTGGCCCGCCACGAGGGCACCTGGCAAAAAAGCGGGGCTAGCCTGCTGGCCCACGTTACGGCTACGGGCGGTGCCACGGCCTACACCACGGCCACCAAAACCCACGAAACCACTTACAACACAGCCGAAAAGCACACCACGCTGCTGGTGCAGAAAAGCGGCTTGGCCCAGGCGCAGTTTCTGGCGGCGTTGTACCCACACACGGGCCGGGCGCCGCGCTTCCGCACCACCAGCGGGGCTGGCACCGCCGCGCTGGCCGGCGCGGGGGCTTATTTCGACGTAGCCTTTGCCCAGGCCGACACCCTGCTGCAAGCCGATGCCAGCGGGCTGCTGCCCCAGGTAGTGCGCGCCGATGGCCAGCTCAACTTCTACTCGGCCGACAGCACGGGCGCCTTTACCCAGCTTTTCCTGGAGCAAGGTACTGTGCTCTATGCCGATACGCTGCCGCTGGTGCGCAGCGCCCGCCGCGCCACCGTGAGCTGGCAGAAAGCCAGCGCCACCCACTACGACGGCTCGGTGAGCCGGGCTACTACCCTCACGCTGGCCCTGGGCGCGGCGCCGCGGGAAGTATCGGGCGCGGGCGTGGCGAGCTACGCGTACAACGCTGAGCGACGGCAACTGGCAGTGGTATTGAACCAGCCCACGGCCTTTGTCGTGGAGCTAGCCGCCGCGCAGTCCGCGCAGCCCACACCGCTGCCAGTAGTGCTCACGGCCTTCACGGCCCGGCGGACCGGGGCTAGCCGGGTGGCGCTGGCCTGGCAAACGGCTTCGGAAATAAACAGCCAGGGGTTTGAGGTGCAGCGCAGCACCCAGCCCGCAGCGGGCTTCGAAACCCTCGGCTTTGTACCTAGCCAGCGAGCCACTCAGCAAGCCGCCGCTTACGCCTTTGAGGATGGTACGCCACCTAACACCTTGACTTACTACCGCCTGCGGCAGCTCGATGTCGATGGCACGGCCACGTACTCGCCGGTGGCGACCGTAGCCGGGGGCCCGGCGGCCGCTAGCCTGCTAGCCTGGCCCCAGCCCGCCCGCCACACCCTATGGGTACAGTTTGCCGACCCGCAGGCCGAGGTGCAGCTGCGGCTGCTCGACGCCACCGGGCGCGCGGTGCGCCAGCTAAGCTTCCGGCAGCAAACTCAGCTGGAGGTAGGTACGCTAGCCCCCGGTCTTTATTTTCTGCAAGCCCTGGGGGCCCAGGGCCAGCCGCTGGCCCCCAACCAAAAGGTACTGCTGGCACCCTAGCCGGCGGCGCAATGCAACGGCAATTAGTGGCTAGGCAAGGTGGGTGCTGGCTCTTCGAGTTGCCGGCGGCTTCGCCAGAACAACAGCAGGCCGGTGCGCAGCAGCACCAGCCACGCCACGCCCCCGGCAAAGCCCGCCACTACATCGGTGGGGTAGTGCACGTGCAGGTAAACCCGCGTGCAGCCAATCAGCAACGCCCAAATTACCAGGATAATAGCCCAGCTCCAGCGCCCTCGGTGCTGCACTGCCAGCCAGGCCAGGCAGCCGTAAAAAGCCATGCTCATCATGGCGTGGCCACTCGGAAAGCTGAGGCCGTACTGGTAGATGAGCGCCGTGGTGGGCCGGTCGCGGTGAAACCAGGCTTTTAGCAACTCGTTGAGGGCCGCGCCCCCGGCCATTGACAGCAGCAGTTCGAGGGCGTAGCGGTGGTGCCTGCGCCAGCGCAGCAGCAGCGGCCCCAGCAGCGCCGCCGGCACAAAAAACCACACTGACCCAAAAAACGTGAGCTTTTTCACCCAGTCGGTCAGCCCGGGGTGCGCGGCCCGCAAGGTATCCATTTGGGCGAAGCCCCAGTTGTCGAACACCTGCGAATGCTCGCGAAACACCACCCGCGTAAGGTAAAAAAACAGCCCGAAGGCCAGCAGAAACAAGGCGCTGCCCGCAATGACCTCGGCCGTAAAAATACCGGCTAGCCCGGCCGCACGCGCCGAAGGAGTAGGCGGAGAATCGGGAGGCGCGACGGGAACAGGCATAGCGGGCGAACACTGAAAAACTACGTTGAACGGAATTGCTTCTGCCTTGGCTGCGCGGGCTGGCGGCCTAGCCCAGGCCGCCGGCCCAGCAACAAAAAAGCCAGCCCGTTGCGGGGCTGGCTTTTTTACTTGTAAATCGTGCGCTCGGAGAGACTCGAACTCTCACACCTTGCGGAACTGCCGCCTGAAGACAGCGCGTCTACCAATTTCGCCACAAGCGCAAACGAAGGCCAGCAGCGGGGCCACCCGGTCGGTGGTTGCTGTTGGTGCTGCAAAGATAGCGGGCCGCCGGGCCTCCGCACAAGCGCCAGGATGCATTTTTGCCGCGCGCGCCGGCGGCGGCCAGCTGGAAATTTTGTTTGTCAGCTACTTGCGTCATCATTTTTTTGTTAAAAAAAGGCGGCAGGCGGGCGCCGCTCGTCCTTTACACCCGTTTTTCACGCTTTTCCTCTCCTGCCAATGCTGCCGGCTGCCCCTGCTCCTATCCCTACCAATCCTTCGGGAGCCGACTTTGGCCCGGTGGCTTTTTTCTACGATGCGCTGGCGGGGCTGGTTTTTGGCGGGGCGCTGCGGCGGGCACAGCAGGCCACCCTAGCGGCGGGGCTGCCCGGCGGGCCGGCGCCCCGCGTGCTGGTGCTGGGGGGCGGCGCGGGCTGGGTGCTGAGCGAAATCTGGCGGCAGCGCCCGCTGGCGCAAGTACTTTACCTCGAAGTGTCGGCGGCCATGCTGGCGCGCACCCGGGCCCGGCTGCGGCGCCACCCCACCCCGCCAGGCGCCACCATCGAACTGCGCCAGGGCACCGAGGCCAACCTGGCGCCCGGCGAGCGCTTCGATGTCATTGTCACCTTTTTTGTGCTCGACTGCTTTGCCGTGGCGGCCCTGCCCGGGGCGCTGGCCCGACTGCAAGCCGCGCAGCGGCCCGGCGCGCCCTGGCTGGTGGCCGATTTCCGGCCCGCCCAGCGCGGCTGGCGGCGGGGACTGCTCTGGCTGATGTACCGGTTTTTTGGCTTCACCGTGGGTTTGCGCGCCCGGCAAATGCCCCCCTGGCCCACCGAACTAGCCGCGCTAGGCCTGCGCCTTAGCTGGGAAGCGCATTTTTTTGGCGGCGCAATAGCTGGTATAGTCCTAAAATGAGTGCTGAATAAAATATGGTGATTATAGCCGAAAAATGCGCTGGCAGCGCTTATTTCCTATTTACTTTGTAGTGACTACCCCTGTTTTGGTCCCCTTATCAATACAATTTAGCATTATTTGATTGGTTTTTATGAAAAAACTTCTTCACCCAAGAAGCTTAGTTAGCTTGGCGTTAGTTGGCTCCCCCTGCCTGGCCCTGGCTCAGACGCCCGGTGCGGGCCTGATGGCCAGTGCCACAGTACCCGCTAATACCCATAAGGCTGCACTCAGCGCCCCCACTAAGCCAAGTCCGGCGGCCAAGCCCGCTACTGGGCCTGCTGCTAAACCCACCGCCGCAGCTAAGCCCGCGCCTACCAAGCCCATTCTCGCTGCCCCTGGGGCAGTGGCGACCCCAGCCGCCAAGCCTGCCAGCGGCCAGGGCGCTAAGCTTCCCCTGGCCGCCAAGGCCACTGCCCTGCCCGTCGCTAAGCCAGCTACCTTAGTCCCTGCGAAGGCTGCCGCCGCCGCCCAACCCGCCGCGGTGGCCAAGGCGCCCACCGCGGAAACAGCTCCCGCCCCTACTCCTACTCCGGCTGCTAGCCCCGCCGCCCCAATTGCCCAGCCCGCCCGCAAGGCAGCCCGTCCGGCACCCGATGGACCGGCCGTGCGCTACGCGGTTTCCTTCCCGAATGCCGTGCACCACGAGGCGCGCATTGCAGCCACTTTTGCCGGGCTGCCGGCGGGGCAGAAGGTGGTGGTGCGCATGGCCCGCTCGTCGCCGGGCCGCTACGCGCTGCACGATTTTGTGAAGAACGCCTACTACACTGTGGCGACCGATGCAACGGGCAAGCTACTGCCTGTCAACCGCGTAGATCCCTACTCGTGGGAGGTGACGCCGGGGGCCGACGGCACGGTGCAGTTCAACTACACGCTGTACGGCGACCGCTCGGATGGCACGTTTGCCGGCATCGACCAGCAGCACGCGCACCTCAACATGCCGGCCGTGTTTTGCTACGCCGATGGCCTGGAAAACCGCCCAGCCGAGGTGAAGTTTGACTTGCCGGCCAACTGGAAGGTGGCAACCCAGCTCAGGCCCAGCGGCGCCGATAAAACGACTTTTACGGCGCCCAACCTCCAGTATTTTATGGATAGCCCCACGGTGCTGGGCTCGCAGCAATTCCTGCATACCTGGCAGGATGGCGGGCGCACCTTCGAGATGGCCACCTACTACACCGGCCCGAGCAGCGAGGTCGATGCCTTTGTCAAAAAGACCCAGAAAGTGGTGCGCGAGGCGGCCGGCGTGTACGGCGGCGAGTACCCGCAGTTCGATTTTGGCCGCTACACCTTTCTGGCCGATTACCTGCCCCAGGCCACCGGCGACGGCATGGAACACCGCAACTCGACCTCGCTTACCTCATCGCAGCCCCTGCGCGAGGAAGGCGCCCTGCGCAACCTGGGCACCGTATCGCACGAGTTTTTTCACGCCTACAACACCGAGCGCATTCGCGCGCAGGGCCTGGAGCCGTTTGATTTTCAGCGGGTAAACATGAGCGACGCGCTCTGGTTTGGCGAGGGCTTTACGCAGTACTACGGCGAGCTGGTGCTGCGCCGGGCGGGCTACTACACCGACGAGCAGTTTTTCGAGCGCGTAAGCTCCTGGGTGAACGCCCGCCTCAATGCGCCGGGCGCCCGCTACACCTCGCCCATCGAGATGAGCCGGCAGGCCGCCTTCACCGACGCCGCCGTGTCGCTGGACCCCACCAACCGCGGCAATACCTACCTCTCGTACTACGTGCAGGGTGCGGGGCTAGCCCTGTGCCTCGACTTACAGCTGCGCCAGCGCTACCACACCTCGCTCGACAAGTACATGCAGGCCATGTGGCAGGAGTTTGGCAAGCCCCAGACGCCCACGCTAGCCCCCGCCAAGACCTACACTGTGAAGGACTTGCAGCGCGTGCTGGGCACCGTGGCCAAGGATACAGCCTTTGCGGGCTCGTTTTTCCGCCGCTACATCTACGGGCACGAAACGCCACGCTTCAACGAAAACCTGGCTACGATGGGCCTGGCCGTGGTGCCGGTGAAGGCCCTGGCCGCGGCCCTGCCCCGCCAGGTCGAGTTTGACGAGGAGGGCCACTGCACGCTGAATCGCAACACCACCATTGGCTCGGGCCTCTACAAGGCGGGCATCGACCGGGGCGACCAGATTGTGACGCTCGACGGCGAAAAAATTACCGACATGGCTACGCTCGAAGGCATTATGCGCCGCCACACCCCCGCCGACCTCGTGCCCGTGAAGGTGCGCAGCCGCGCCGGCGTGGAGCGCAGTGTGCAAGTGGTGCTCACCGAAGACACCAACGTGCAGGTGCAGCCCATGGAAAGCGTAGAAAAAATGACCGCTACCGCCGCCCAAAAGGAGCAGCGCGCCGCCTGGCTGGCCAGCGCCGCTAAGTAATTTACTTGCTGATAAGGCAGCAAAAAGCCCCGGCCGAAAATTTCAGCCGGGGCTTTTTTTCTTTTCAACTTACTGGCCCTAGCGACGACGACCGAAGAAGCGCAGCAGGAACAGAAACAGGTTGATAAAGTCGAGGTAGAGCGTGAGAGCGCCCAAAATGGAGGCCTTGTCGTGCACCTCCTCGCCTTCCGTCACGCCCAGGAAGGCTAGCTGCTTGAGCTTCTGGGTATCATAGGCGGCGAGGGCCGTGAAAAGGATTACGCCGATGAACGAGGTAAGCAGGTTGAGGGTCGAGTTACCCCAGAACATATTAACCACCATGGCAATAACCAGCCCAATGAGCGCCATGCTCAGCATCTTGCCCCAGCCCGACAAGTCGGACTTGGTGAAGTAGCCAAAGGCGCTCATCACCCCAAACATGATGGCGGTGGTGAAGAAGGTCGAAGCAATGGACCCAGCCGTATAGGCCAGAAATATCACGCTCAGCGTAAGGCCATTAAGCAGCGCATACCCAATAAAGGCGGCCTGCGCCTGGCCCCGGCTCCACTGAAAGATGCGGGCCGACAGAAAGCCCACCAAAACCAGCTCGGCGATGATGAGGCCGATAAACACGAAACGAGTGCCGAAAACGAAGTCGAGAATGGCGGGCGAGCCGGCGGCAAACATGGCCGCGCCGCCGGTGAGGGCGAGCCCGGCGGCCATCCAGCCGTAGACCTGGGCAAAAAACTGCGCCTGAATGCGGGCAGCGTCTTCGGCTGAGAGCTGGTGGGCGACGGACCGGTCGCGGTCGGGCAAAAACTGATTATCGCTCATGAAAAAAGGTGATGAAGGAAGTGAACTAGGTTGTGACAACCAACTTACGAACTTTGGCCGTTACCGTTGGTAGTATAACAATTTTGCGGCCGTTTCGTGCCCCTTCACTAGCCTGTCTTTATGTCTGCTCCCGTCCATTACCGCCGCAACGAGGCGCTGCGCACCATCCGCCCCGGCTATGTGGGCAATAAGCTTATTGGCGCCGAATTCTGCAACGGCGAGGCGCTGTTCGAGCCTTCCTTCGGCACGGTGCTGCGTTGGCAGCTCACGGCTAACCCGCAGAAGGAGGAGAAGAAAAGGGACACCTGGGCGCCGGCCGTGGTACCCTGCGCCGAGGCTTTCCTCTCGACCGAGGATATGCTGGTGTGGCTAGGGCACGCGAGCTTTCTGCTGCGCATGAAGGGCGTGAGCCTGCTGTTTGACCCGGTCTTGTTTTCGTCGCTAGGGTTGCGGCACCGCCACGCGCTGCCCTGCCGGCCCGAGGAAGTGCGCAACATCGACTACCTGCTGCTCTCGCACGGCCACCGCGACCACTTGGATGAGCAATCCATCAAGCTGTTGGCGCAGCAGAATCCGCAGATGAAAGCGCTCTCGTCGCTGGGCATGGCTAGCCTGGTGCGCGGCCTGGCGCCTACCCTGGCGGTGCAGGAGGCCGGCTGGTGGCAGCAGTACGACCTGGGCCCCGACGCACCATTCGAAATCTACTACCTGCCGGCCAGCCACTGGCACCGCCGCGGCCTCAC
>Ga0308157_10006483_pt1 | contig 14023 bp, 8 predicted proteins | sample PhyBR1_FD_201035 | JGI IMG/M metagenome (GOLD analysis project Ga0308157, IMG submission 201035) | Phyllosphere microbial communities from UC Gill Tract Community Farm, Albany, California, United States - DLSLB.R1 | ecosystem: Host-associated > Plants > Phyllosphere > Unclassified | place: USA...
GGAACAGCAGGTTGACCCGGAAATGAAGATCGGCCGTCCGCGCCAGGTCTACACCGGCAGCGACGTGCGCGACTACCAGGGCTGATCGCCCGCGTAGGTTGTGCCGAGAACGCCCCGCATCCGCGGGGCGTTTTTTTTTTGCTTCGGCTCTGGTGGATACCAACCTTGGTTGGCACGCTCTTCACCGCGCCAAGACCGCGTGATTCAAGGGTCTCGCCAGCTTCACAAGCGCTCGCGCAGCCTCAGGACGCCAGCTGCATCCGCAGCATCTGATCCGGAGCGTCCGTCCCATGAGTACCCGATTCGACCCACCCGAGCGCGGCCCGCTCGGCCCTGACGTCGCCACTGTCGTCGCCGCCCCCATCGTCGCCCCTCCAAGCGAAAGCGCCGTGTCCTGGGGCGCGATCTTCGCCGGCGCCGCCGCTGCCGCTGCACTCTCCCTCATCCTGCTGATTCTCGGCGTGGGCCTGGGGCTGTCCTCGGTGTCGCCGTGGTCGTTCGAAGGCGTCAGCAAGGAAACCTTCGGTTGGTCCAGCATCATCTGGCTCACCTTCACCGCGTTGGCGGCTTCGGGTCTGGGTGGCTATCTGGCAGGACGCCTGCGTACCAAGTGGACGCAGATCCACGGCGACGAAACCTACTTCCGCGATACCGCACATGGCTTCGTGTCGTGGGCGGTGGCCACGCTGCTCACCGCCGGTCTGCTCACGTCGGCCATCGGTGGGGTGCTGGGCACGGGCGCGAAGGTGGCAGGTGCCACGGCTGGTGCTGCAGTATCCACCGCCGGCGTCGCCGCAGCGGGCGCCGGTAGCGTTGCGGCGGCTGCGCCGGAAGGCGACCTCAACTACTGGGTGGACTCGCTGTTCCGCAGCGCCACCAGCGCAGGGCCGTCTGATCCTGCAGTGCCGCCGCCGGGTGCACCGATGGATCCGAATGCCGCCCCGCCGCCGCCGGCGGCAAGCGTCGGCCCGCGGGACACGCGCATGGCCGCACCGCCGCGTCCGACGCCCGGCAATGGCCCGATGGGTGATCGCCGCGAAGTGCGTGCCGAGGTGAATCGCATCATCGTCAACAGTCTGCAGGGAGATGGCCTGGATCCGGCCGACACCCTGTACCTGTCGCAGCTGATCGCGCGCGAGACCGGCATGAGTCAGGCCGAAGCGCAGGCGCGCGTGACCGATGTGCAGACGCGCATGCGTGCTGCGCTGGAGAAGGCCAAGAACACTGCCAAGCAGGCGGCCGACGACGCCCGCAAGGCAGCAGCGTATGCCGCGCTGTGGCTGTTCATCACGCTGCTGATCGGCGCGTTCTTCGCCAGCCTCAGCGCCACCTGGGGCGGCCGCCGCCGCGATCTGTAACCCGCATCTGATGCAAGGAGACCTTTCATGAAAACGCTTCTGCTCTGGTTCCTGGGCGTGCCGATTCCGCTGTTGATCCTGTACGCGATCTTCTTCTGACAGCACGCGCTTGAATGCTCTGACCATCAGGCCGCCGAAAGGCGGCCTGATGCGTTTGCAGCGCCGCGCCATGCCCAGCGGCGTCTGCGTCATCCACGCATGGCGGGGATCTACTGATGTTGCGTGCAATGAGATTAGTTGCAAAACAATCGGCGAAAAGTTGCATCTCTCTCAAACCTTGATCGTCACTCCCAAAATTCCTTAACAACCAAATATTTAGGAATCGTTGAATGGTGAGAAGCGGGTAGGGGTTTCTATCATTCCCCCGTCGCCACTCCTTACCTCCGGCGTGGTGACGCTCCTCTCCCACCCTCCTTCCTCCGTGAGGGGAGCTTCTTCCTTCCATTGTCCGAGAGAGACAACACCGATGAATACCCTCCTGAAGAAGGCCGCGCTGGTTGCAGCGCTGGCCACCGCTTCGCTGTCCGCACACGCCGCGGAAGTCGATATATCCGTCTGGGCCGACGTTGACCCGACGCTGTCGCTCATGAAAGCCGACGGCACCGCTCTGGATGACTCCGTCAAACTGGCGCACGACGCCGCTACTGGCCTGTTGATGCCATGGAGCGTTCCGGTGCGCATCCATAGCAACGACACCAGCAAAGATATTGAAGTGCGCCTGGGCTTCGATCCTACCCTTCAGCTTGACACCGGCGGCGGAACGCCGATCCCGCTGGCCGTGTCGCTGAATGGTCAAGCGCTGACCACCACTGCGCGTACTTACGACGCAAGCGCGATCTTCGATGGTGCACTGCCGGGCCGATCCATCCCGATGGATCTGCGAATTGCCCAAGGCAACAGCACCGCAATTGCAGATGCCGGTAAGTACAACGGCATCGTGCGGGTAGTGATGCTGCAGGCTCCCTAACACCCTCGGCGGCAAACCCCGCGCCGGCCCGAGCACCGGGCCGGCCGCTCCAGGCACCCCACTCATGAAAGCTTCCGCACCCGCCGTCACCCGGCTGGCGGTCGCGCTCGCCTTGTCGTTGGCCACGCCGCTGGTCGCGGCGCGCGGCGTTCCCGTCGGTTTCGAGGATCTGGTCGAAGGCCAGAGCGAACAACTCGATATCCGCCTGTTTGGCCGCAGTGCCGGGCTGTCGCCGGTGCGTGTCACCCTGGAACATGTGCAGCTGGAAGACCCGGAGCGCGTGCTGCAGGCGCTCGACCTGTCGCCTGAAGCACAGGCCGCACTGCTTCCCGCGCTGTCGCAGCCGCTGCCGCGCAACAGTCATCTGGCCTGTCGCTTCGGCGGCGCCGAGGCCGGCTGTGGCTACCTCGATCCGCCGGAAGACCCCAACACCGTGCGCGCGCTGTACGACGAAGGCGAGGGCGCCGTGCACCTGTTCGTGGCCAAGCAATGGATCACGGCCGAGCCCGCCGCCGACCGCTTCCACCAGATCAGCAGCAATGCCGAGAATGCCTTCCTGCACCAGCAGACGCTCAACCTAAGCGGCGGCCGCGGCTACCAGGCGCTGACCGCGCAGGGCGCCGGTGCACTCGGCCTGTTCCAGCGTGGGCACATCGCGGTGGATTGGAACTTCAACAGCCAGCAGTACCGCGGTGGGCGTCGGCGCCACGATTTCCAGTTCGACAACGCCTATTACCGCCATGACCTCGGACCGCAGCACTACCTGCAGGCCGGGCGCATGGACCGCCGCAACCTCTCCAGTCCGCAGGGCGGCACCTTCAGTTTCGGCATGCTGCCGATGGACCGCTTCGCCGGCCTGCGCATCGGCACCACCCAAGCGTATGTGGATACCGAAGCGGCCATACAGGCGACGCCGCTGACCGTGCTGCTGGCCCGCGATGCGCGCGTGGACGCCTTCGACGGCGAGCGGCTGCTGCAGAGCTTCTACCTGCAGGCCGGCATCAACGATCTGGATACGCGGCGCTTCCCGTTCGGCAGCTACACCGTCACCCTGCGCATCTACGAAGACGGCGTGCTGGTGCGCAGCGAGGACGCGCCTTTCGACAAGGGTGGCGACTGGGCCAACGGCAGCGTGCAGTGGTTCATGCAGGGGGGCCGCCGCAACGAGCGCCGCAGTGATCGCTTTGATGGAGAGACGGCCGCAATGGCCGGCCTGCGCGTCCCGATGGGGCGCGATGCCGCGCTCACCGCCGGCGTCGCCGACCTGGGCGGCTTCAGCTACGGCGAGCTGCGCGTGGATCTGCGCCATATGTTCAAAACCCAGGATGTGCGCGCCAGCTTCAGCGGCATGCGCGGCAGCGATGGCAGCAACGGCCAGCAGCACCAGCTGTCGTATCGCCGCAAGGCCTCCTGGAGCCTCTACCAGCAGCGCCTGCGCGGCCGCGCCTGCCAGTTCGAGAACGATGCCCGCGACCGCCTGGCCTGCGCCGATTCGCTCAGCGCCTCGATGTCGCTGCCGGTGGCCGGTGGCAGCGCCTATCTGGCTTTCACCCGCCGACAGACCTGGAGCCGCGGCACCGTGCTGAACAACGATCCCGACGACCCGATGGCCGCGCTCGACCCGCTGCTGCCGTGGGAACCGCGCTACAGCCGCGAACCCAACCTCACCCGCACCTGGCAGGCCAGCTACAGCCGCGTGCAGCGCTGGCAGGAATTCAGCGTGTCCACCCGTGTGGGCGTTTGGCAGCAGGGCACGCAGAGCAGCCTGCGCGACAGCCGCGACCGTGGCCTCTTCATCAACTTCAGCCTGACCCGCCTGCAGCGCCGCGATATCGGCAGTGCACAACGGCGCTATGCTGTGGATGTGCGCCAGCCGCAGCATGCCCGCCCGGATGTGAATTACAGCGCCGGGCAGACCGTGCGCCAGGAAGTGGATGCGCAGTACCGCGATGCAACCTTTGAGCTGCGCGGCAACAACAGTGATCGCTACAGCGCATCGCTGGGCGCGCAGACACAGAACAAGTACGGCCACACCGGCGCCAGCGTGGCGACCTTCCAGCAGCGCGGCGGCAGCGAGCTGACCTACAGCGCCACGCACAGTTCCGGGCTGGCGCTGGGCCGCCGCGGCCTGTACTGGGGCGGTGGCCTGGGGGCCGACGCCGGGCTGGCCGTGCAGGTCGACGGTACCGATGATCTGGAACTGACCGGCGTGGCCGCCGAACTGCAGGTGGGTGGACAACGCCGCCAGCGTTTGGCGCTGGGCGAGCGCCGCCTGCTGCCGTTGCCGGCCTACCAGCAGCATCGGGCTGAAGTGCAGGATGCCAGTGCACTGAACAGTGATGCCGCCATCCGCGTGACCGGCGTGGGTGGCGCGCGCCCGATGTTCCTGGCGCCTGGCCGGCTGGTGCGCATGCCGGTGCCGATTGAAGTGACCTACACCTTCATCGGCAACGCACGCGACGTGGCCGGCGTGCCGCTGGGCGGCGCCCGCATTCTCAACGCCCCCGTGCCCGGCACCGGCAGCAACGGCGGCTTCGTGGCCGACTTCCCGCGCCGCGAACGCACCCTCTACCTGCTGCAGGACGACCGCCTGCTGCAGTGCCCGCTGCAGGTACGCGAGCGCCGCAGCGTGGTGATGCTGGTGGGTGCCGTGCAGTGCGAACCGCTGGCCGTGGCGCAGCTGCCGGCTGACATCCGCCAGCAGGCACGAGTGACCCGGTTGCTGCAGGAACAGGCGTTGATTGCAGGTACGCAGCAGGCCGCTGCGGCAGGAGGTACGCCGTGAAGCGCACGATCCGTGGATTGATGTGGGTGATGTTGAGTACGGCGCTGGTGGTGATGGCGCCGCGGGCGTTTGCGCAGCGGCCGCCGGAGACGCATCCGGTGAGTACGCACCAGGACATTGTGTTGAGTTGGGATCGCTCGGCGTTGCCGGGGGATGTGGAGATTCAAGCTCCTCGAACGCTCATTGCGTATGACCACCTCGATGTGGGGAGGCAATACGGCGCACTGCATCTGGTCTGCGAGTCGAACAGCGACTCCCGTCGAGGAGCATGTCCTACCGAGGGGGATGATCGGTTTCTCGTCGGTCTTCACGAGCTTCGCTTGACGTTCAAAGAATCCAGATCTCAAGCGACTTTGGAGCTTGCCGTGTTGGGGGGCGTTCAACGAGCCATGTCAGGACGTGCCTGCCTCGGGGACTTCTGGCAGAACGGGCAGTACGCACCGTGGTCGAGCTATGGGGTTCCTTGTGCTTCGGACATTCCAGTAGGAACGGGCTACCAGTTGCACTTGCCTGCCAAGGAGGTGGAGAAGCTCGTCGCGGGCACGTGGACTGCGTCGCTGAGCTTGGAACTGCGATCGCCTTCGACGAAGAACTTGGCGACGTTCAGCTACGAATTGTCTTTCACCGTCACCGACCACAATGCAGTAGCCATCTACTTCCCGCAGTTCGACGAAATCGCTCCGCACGTAGGGATGAACCTGCGCTACGACCCCATCGCGCACACGATAGGCGGTGGCACCACGGTTGACATGTGCCTGTACGACGGGCTCGGCTCGCAGGCGGCCTATCTCGGTGTCACCGTGCGCGATTCCGGCGCGCGTGCGCCAGGGCCATTGGGCTTCAGTGCGTGGCATCGCGACAGCGGCGGCAGCGGTGACAGCGAGCGTCTGGATTACACCGTCACGCTCGACCACAACGGTGCGCAGGTTCCCATGCGCAACGGCGTTGAAGAGCAACTTACCGGCATCGACAGCGCCCGGCTGAAGCTGGTGCTGCTGCCCGGCATGAGCCAGCCCGTGTTCTGCGTGCCTACACCGCTGCGGCTGGAGATGCCGCGCGTTCCCATCGCCGAAAAGCAACCCGGCTATTACCGCGGCGATCTCAAGGTCGAGCTCCGCGTGCCAACGGGCGTGCCCTGATCCCCACCAGGAACTTCCATGAAACGACACTCTCTCTATCTGCTTCCGTTCTGCCTGCTGCTGGCATTGCCTGCGCAGGCCAACTTGACCGTGCACCCCATGCGCACCTCGGTGGATGCCAAGCGTGGCACGCAGATCCGCGTGTATTCGCAATCCACGCAACCGCAGTACATCCAGGCCTCGCTGCGGCGCATCGTAGACCCGGCGGGCGCTGACGAGAACGAGGTCGACGTCGAACCTGCCGAAGCCGCCGTTGCGATCACGCCGGGCAAGTTCGCGCTCTCTGGAGGCGGCAATCGGCTTGTGCGGGTCATTCCGCTGCAGCCGGTGGAGCGGGAAATCGCCTACCGCGTGTACTTCGAAGGCGTGGCCGGTCCCGAGGAGGAGCGCGGTGGCAGTGCCGACGCTGCCGAAGCCAATGTCGGTGTCAGCCTGGTATGGGGCGCACTGGTAAACGTGCTGCCGCCCGAAGGTACCGTACAACCGCGTGTGCAGGGCAACGCGCTGCACAACGACGGTACGTTGCGCCTGGGCATTACCAGCATCGCTGATTGCATCGGCAGCCGCTGCACCGCCCATGAGGTGTCCAGAAGCCTCTACCCCGGCAGCTCGCTGCAACTGCCTTTCACCGTACAGGCGGGCCACACCGTGCAGCTGCGCTACCGGCTCACCCGCGATGGCTATCGCGAGCACGTGCAGACCCTCTCCCCCTGATGCCCCCTCCGCCGTGCGAACGCGGCGGCGGGCTTTCTTTGTCCCTTCTGTTAAGGAGTACTGCAATGAACAAGATCTACCGACGTCTGTGGTCCAGCGCACGGCAGTGCTGGGTGGTAACCAGCGAATTGGCTTCACCGCGCGGGAAGCCAGCAGCCACGCTGCGGCGTAGCGCAGCCGCGGTCGTGGTGATGTTGCTGGCGCTGCCGGCGGGTGCTGCCGAACTTGATGAAGACGAGGTGCGCTGGTGGCATCTTCAAACGCTCACGGCGCTGGGCCCCCAGCCAGTAACGAACCGCGCGGAAAACGCCCCCCTGGCTGTGAATCGTGGCGATGTCTACAGCAACACCTCGCGCGCGAACTGGAGCGTGGTCAGTGGTCGTGAATCCATGGCGCTGGGTTCCGAGGCGGGGGCCAATGGTGAAGGCAGCTTGGCCGCGGGCATCTCCAGCCGCGCCGCAGGAGACCGCAGTACGGCCGTCGGCAATCTGGCCGAAGCCCACGAGACGAACAGCGTTGCGATAGGTCACTATGCGGTCGCCAGAAATGGCGGCTACGGCACGGCCCTGGGAACATACAGTGATGCCAACGGCAAGGGAGCAACGGCTGTCGGGCAGAACGCAAAAGCACGAACCACCAATTCAATCGCGATGGGGAGCGGCGCGCAGACGGATGGCGGAGACGGGCATTCCCGCATCGCAATTGGTGCTGATACCTACGCCGGATCTGCGGGCTGGACCGGCGCCATCGCCTTGGGCGCGCGCGCACGCGCTGACTACGACAGCATCGTGATTGGGCATTCTGCGGTCGGTGCTGCCAGCAGAGCAGTGACAGTTGGCCGGGACGCACGCACTACCGGCGAGGGAGCGGTTGCGCTTGGCCATAACACGCAGGCCTTGGGAAAGCAGTCGATGGCCTTGGGTCAGGCCGCCCGTGCTGATGGCTGGTCATCGCTTGCAATGGGTGCCAGTGCACGCTCGCTGGCCGAGGGCGGCCTGGCGTTCGGCTATCAAGCCCAGGTTTCGGATGTGAACGCCAAGCTCTCGGTAGCGCTGGGTGAAAGGGCCAATGCCAGTCACGCAAATGCGGTGGCGCTGGGCGCTGGCTCCGTCACCACTGGCACCAACCAGATTTCCGTGGGCAGCAGCGCCTCCAAGCGCAGGATCGTCAACGTCGATGATGGATCAGTTAGTGCTTCCAGCACCGATGCAGTGACAGGGCGCCAGCTGCATGCTGTCCGTTCCGAGCTCAATGCAACCTCACGCATGGTCACGCAGACGTCCTCATCGGGTGGCATGCGCATCGGCGCATACAACAGCGGCAATCAGATCGGCATCGCCAACAGCAGGGGCGAGGCGCGCTATCTCAATGGGGTGCGCAACGGCACGTTGAGCAGCACCAGTACCGACGCGGTGAACGGCCAGCAGCTCAATGCCACTAACACGGAAGTCGCCACGGTTCGTACGGTGGCTGCGACGGCACAGGCGGCCGCAACTGCGGCTAAGGTGGCGGCCGATGATGCACTGAGCAAGGCCAACACCCTCGGCGGGCTGGTCAGTCAGGCTGCCGCTGATGGCAACGTGCGCCTGGGGGAGCGCAATGCCGGCACCGTCCTTGACGTGCGCAACCAGTCAAACGCCAATCGCACCCTGTCTGGCCTGGTAGACGGTGCAGTCAATGCGGGCAGCAGCGAAGCCGTGACCGGCAAGCAGTTGTTTGCTACCAATGAAAAAGTTCGGGCGAATGATGGCGTGCTTGCAGGCCATACCAGAGACCTGGCGGCGCAGTCGGGCCGCATTGACGACAATCGACGCGAACTCAATGCGCTGCGTTCAGAGTTTGAGGACTTCGATCCGGACTTGGGCGGTGTGGTGAAGTTTGCTGCTGACGGGAGCGTTGATATGGCTGGAGGCACATTGAGGAATGTGGCCGCCGGTGATATCAGCTCCGCCGCGAGCACGGATGCTGTGAATGGCGGGCAGCTGTTCGTGACTAATCAGCGGATTGTGTCAATGGAGCGAGATGCACGCTTCGTGAAAATTGGGACTGATGAGTACAGTGAAGATGCTAGTGCGGGAAAATTCGCCGTGGCTATCGGTGAGCAGGCCGTGGCCTCCTCTGCAGGCGAAGGTGGAACGAGCATAGGCAGCTTCTCTCAGGCTGAGGGCGTTAACTCTGTTGCATTGGGTAGGGCGGCTACGGTGAGGCCGGCGGCCACGGAAGGGTTTGCGCTTGGCACAAGCTCGGTTGTGGAGGCAGTAGGTGGGATAGCGCTGGGAGGGCGGGCCCAGGTCAGGTCATCAGCGATCAATTCAGTTGCGCTCGGGACTGGATCCTACGCGGACGAATCGAATGTTATATCGGTGGGCGGTGAGTCACTAAAGCGTAGGATTGTAAATGTTTCAGATGGACGCTCACCGAGTGATGTCTCTAGTGTGGGGCAACTCGCACGCGGAGTGGCTATGCTCGGCGGTGGTGCTGAGGTTGACGGGGGAGGCAACATCATCTCCCCCACATACAATGTCCAAGGTGGTACCCAGAACAACGTCGGCGAAGCCTTGACCGCACTCGATAGCGCAGTGGTCACGGCAGAAGGTCGCGTGGATAGCCTCGAAGGCAAGCTGCGTTCGGCATTCAAGGATGGCCCGTCAGTTCGATCCGATGGCCTGAATCAGCTGACGTTGGCGGGTGCGAACGGCTCGGTGCTGACCAACTTGGCCGATGGCCGCATTGCCGCAGGCAGCCGTGACGCTGTGACCGGTAGCCAGCTGTTTGAGGCGAAGCAGGAGATCGCCCGCAATCGTGGTGACCTGGATGAACTGCGCGGTGAGCGTGATGGACTGCTGTCACGCGGGTTGATGGCTGCGGAGCAGGGCAGCGTGATCGACTACGGCGGCGCACGATTGACGGGTGTTGCTGATGGGGTGATCTCTGCGGATAGCCGCGATGTTGTTAGCGGCAGGCAGCTATTCGCTACCGAAAGCCGCCTCGAGAAAATCGACGCCCGAGTGCAGTACATGGCGATGGGTGAAGTCGATGAGACTACCACCACTAGAGCTGGTGCATATGGCCTCGCATTGGGGGCTGGGGCAACTGCATCTGTCGATGGTGAGGGCGGGGTAGCTGTTGGTGCGTACTCTCATGCAGGAGGGGTAAATTCAGTTGCGCTCGGCAGAGCGGCAATAGTGAGGGATTCAGTGTCAAACGGATTCGCCGTTGGTACGCAGTCGCTGGTGTCTGCAAATGGTGGAATTGCAATTGGTGCCAGGAGTCTGGTAGATGCTGGAGGGTTGAACAGCGTAGCGCTGGGATGGTCCTCTGTAGCTAACGAAGCGAACACTCTCTCCTTGGGGCATGCGAACCTCCAGCGCCGCATCGTAAACGTAGCCAACGGCCGCAATGCCACCGACGCCGCCACCGTCGGCCAGCTCCGCGGCGCCCTTTCCACACTCGGCGGCGATATCGACGCCAACGGCAACATCATCAACCCCACCTTCAACATCCAGGGCGGGCAGCAGTCCAGCCTCAACGAAGCCCTGTCCACCCTCGACGCCGCCGTTGTCACCAACACGAACCGCACCGACCGCGTCGAATCCAAGCTCAACGCCGTCTTCCAGGACAGACCCACCGTCCGCAACGATGGCCTGAACCAGCTCACCTTCGCCGGTGCCAACGGCATGGTGCTGTCCAACGTTGCCAACGGCGTCGTCGCGGCCGGCAGCCGCGATGCAGTCAACGGTGGCCAGCTGCATTCGATGCAGCAGCAGCTCAACGGCCGCATGGATGGTCTTGAGCGGCGCATCGAAGATGCCCCGGCACCGCGTGCCCTGGCGTCATCCTCGGTGCCGACGCCGCAGGCCGAGGAAACTCCTGTGGTACCGGAAGGCAAGGATTCCCAGCAGGTCGCCTCGGTTGGCGAGGGCGACAAGCCCACGCCGCAGCCGAAGGCCAACAAGGACGACTCGCCGAAGCCGCAGGTCGACACCGCCGAGCTGGAGAAGATGCTGGCCCGCGCCAACGAGTACACCGATGGTGCGATCAGCAACTTCGAGCGCCGCCTGGACAAGATGGACAAGCGGTTCAACCGCATGGCGGCGATGAGCAGTGCGCAGACAGCGATGGCGATGAACACCGCCGGCCTGGCCACCTACAACCGCCTCGGTGCGGGCGTGGGCTACAGCGAGGGCGAATCGGCCATGGCGGTGGGTTACCAGCGCGTGCTCAACGAGAAGGGCTCAGCCACCTTCAGCCTCAATGGTGCCTTCACCAACAGCGGTGAACGCAGCATGGGCGTGGGTGTGGGCATCGGCTGGTAAGCCATGGCGCCCCGGTGTGGTGCGCGTAACGAGCCCCGCCGCGCCGGGGCCATTGCAGAGGAGGTTGCAATGTATCGCTTCATGAGCCGCTTCATGACCTATCGGCGCTACTACCTGTGGCGCGCCCGCATCCGCTATTTCACCCACGACATGGATACGTGGACGCTGGCCTGCCTGGTGCTGATGGTCTGCATGGGGTTGATGGTGTGGGGGTTCTGGCGCGTGGTGAACGTGCCGCAGCCGCGCATCCATCCGCAGGCCGCGGCCGTGCGGGTGGAAGTGCTGACCGACGAAGCGATCCATCGCATCGTGCTGGTGCGCCACGGTGGCACCACGCCGGGTCATCCCTTCTACAGTGCTGCGGAGATCCGCGGCAGCACCCAGCGCACGCTGCGGGTCCGGCAGACCCTGCAGGACCCGGTGGCGATGAAGCTGCAGGCGGACATGTACGCAGACATCGCCGACTACATCAACGCGACCGGTGCCTGCATGCCCTTTCCCTGCCGCCGCGTGAGTTTCCGCATCGAACAGCTGCAGCGGTCGGGGTACGAGAGTGCCGTGCGCAACAAGGCGCTGGCCGAGATCCTGCAGGTGCCGTGGTACCTGGTGCCGAACCTTGATGGCGAACGCACGCGCGTGCGCAGTGGCTGGGCCGATGACTTCCAGGATGTGTATTCGCACGCCTGGAACCTGGATGACCTGCAGAAGATGCATGCGCGCATGATGGCCGAGTACCCGTACCGTGCGGCGGTGCCGTGGCTGGCACGGCTGGCGACCCCTGCCCAGGAACAACTGGTCTTCCCGTAGCGCCGGGCCATGCCCGGCTGCTCTTGGCGCAGAGCCGGGCGCAGGCCCGGCTCTGCCAGGTTCAGCCGCCGATGTAGGCGGTGATTTCCATCTCGGCCAGCAGCTGCCGCAACTGCGTGGCCGACGCCCGCCGCATGGGTTTCTCATCCACCGGCGACAGCGGGGCCTGGCGCAACGCATCGTAGGGCAGCACGGCCAGGTCGAAGGTCAGGTCTTCGGCACTGAACACCCACACCGGCACATCCAGGTTGCGCTCACGGTCCATCCGCAGACGCCGGGTACGTGATTCGGCGGGGATGCGGTGTTCGTCCAGGAAGCGATGCACGGCTTCCGGGTCGTCACTGTGCAGGTGCAACTGCACGGGGCTGTTGGCATCGGCGGTGCCGTCCAGTACCGGACCAGCAAGGCGAGGCGAGAACCCGTGCAGGAATTCCAGCGCCCGCAACGCGGATTCGCGCCGCCGCTGCAGCTCGCTGCCGTGTTGTGGGCCGGAGAACAGCCGCTGGTACTCGCGCAGGGCCTGTTCGATCTCGACGTTGCGGGGAAGGGAAGCATCGTCGTGGATGCCAAGACGGCTGGCAGCCTTGAGCTTGGCCTGGTGGAAGTCGCGGATTCCGCCTTCGGCCATCAGCCGGGCGGCTTCGTGGGCGAGGCGATGACGCCGTTCGCGGGTCTGGCTGGCAGCATGCTGGTGAGCGCGGTGCATGCGATGACTCCCTGTTGCGACCTGGCCACAGACTAGCGCAGGCGTGTGACATCTGCGTGGGTATTTCGCAGAGGTGCCGCTGCGCTCGCCGGGCATGGCCCGGCGCTACCGGGAGAGGGCGCCCGAGGGTGTGGCATGGTAGCGCCGGGCCATGCCCGGCGGATGCATCGGCGCCAACCAAGGTTGGCATCTACCGGGATAGCGCCGGGCCATGCCCGGCGAATGCATCGGCGCCAACCAAGGTTGGCATCTACCGGGGTAGCGCCGGGCCATGCCCGGCGGATGCATCGGCGCCAACCAAGGTTGGCGACTACCAGGGCAACGTCGGGCCATCGTGCCAACCAACGGTTGGCACCCACCCAGCCTGGCTTCAGAAGATATCGAACGCGGCCGCGTCGGCCTGCGGGGTGCTCTGCAGGTTGAGGTCGTAGTCGGTCAGGCGGTCCATGTCTTCCACCTTCACCCACTCCACCGCACCGTTGAGGGTGGCCTGGACCATCCCGCTCGGCGGTTCGTTCTGTGCGATCGGGGTGTCCTTCAGCGCGGTGCGCATGTAGTCGATCCAGATCGGCAGGGCCGCCTTGCCACCGTATTCGCGGTAGCCCAGCGAGCGGAAGTCGTCGCGGCCCACCCACACGGTGGTCACGTACGGGCCGCCGAAGCCGGAGAACCAGGCGTCACGGTGGTCGTTGGTGGAGCCGGTCTTGCCACCCACGTCTTCGCGACCGAGTACCTTGGCCTGCGCGCCGGTGCCGCGCTGGACCACGTCGCGCATCATCGACACCAGCTGGTAGGCGGTACGGGCGTCGATCGCACGCGGTGCGGTACGCGCGTCCGGGTTGGCGGGTGCGGCCGGCGTTTCGGTCTTGGCTTCCGGCTTGGCAGCGGCGGTGGCATCGACCTTGGGTGCCGGGGCGCCGAAGTTGAAGCCGTCCACGACCTGGTTCACCGGCTGATCGCTGCTGCCGGCGCAGTCGCGGCAGGCCATGGCCGGGTTTTCCTTGAACACCAGGTTGCCATCGCGATCGTTGACCTGGTCGATCAGCCAGGTGTCCACGCGCGAGCCGCCGTTGGCGAACACCGCATAGCCGCGGGCCACCGACAGTGGGGTCAGCGAGGCGGTACCCAGCGACATCGACAGGTTCGGCGGCAGCTCGGACTCGGCAAAACCAAATTCGCTGATGTACTTGCGCGCGTAGTCCACGCCCATGCCGTCGAGCAGGCGCACCGA
>Ga0308157_10006486_pt1 | contig 14020 bp, 10 predicted proteins | sample PhyBR1_FD_201035 | JGI IMG/M metagenome (GOLD analysis project Ga0308157, IMG submission 201035) | Phyllosphere microbial communities from UC Gill Tract Community Farm, Albany, California, United States - DLSLB.R1 | ecosystem: Host-associated > Plants > Phyllosphere > Unclassified | place: USA...
CCCTCGACAGCGTACTTTTTCAAAAACTCAACTTGTGAGGCGATCCAACGTGTGCGCTGTTTAGTGAAAACCTTGGCATTTTCTATTTTTTCGTCGTAAACGTAAACATCATTTAGATAGGCAACGTCAATTTTATCTTTCGCGATCATGAAATCTAATTGCTTGTCCTCGCCTACGGTTTCGCCAATGTTATTTAAAAGATGTCTGAGATATTCAAAATCGAAAGCCATTCCGGAGCCAATTAATGCAGCTGAAAGTCCGACTACAGCATGACCTTTTCTAAAAAGATGATTATTTACTTCCTCATTGCAAGCATCTAAAAAGGCGAAGTTGCTATCCATGTTTTTAGCTACGCGATGTGTTTGCACCACTTTTTCACCTTGTTCAAAAGCAGCGTTTACGTAATTCAAGCAATCATCCCCCATTAGGTTATCTACATCTAAAATCATGGCAATTTCAAAACCTTCGGTTTGAAGTTGGTTCATTGCAAATTGCATGGCCTTGCCTTTGGTACTCCTCTCAAAAAACACCTCGATTACCCTTGCGCCAAGTGCTTTTAAGGTAACAAGCGTTTCTGGCTGCAGTCCATCTGCAATTACAACAATCTCAAAACTTCCACCGTATTGATGTTTCAAAGCAGTACGAACACTTTCAATAATCACTACATTTTCTTGATAGGTAGGAAATAGAACTGCTGTTTTCCTAAAAGTAGTGGCTTCTTTTTTTGATTTGGGTAAACTAAAAAGCCCTACTACCCCAAAAAAAGCTAAATAGCAGCAGTTGAGCAACAAATAGATGCCCACAATCCAAAAAAGTAGATGTATCAAACTATAAATCGTCTCCATTTGCTGCCAATTGTTGTGCCTGTTTATCTAACCAGGGCGATATAAATATGAATGACCAAGACATGAACATAATTACTGACGAGGGCATGGCGTTCATCACCTCGTTTCCGTAACTACAAATAAAACAACCTACGGTTCCAGAGGTAAGCGCAATCATTTTAGTCTTAAGTTTCGGGTCTTTCAGTTTCCAGACAATTCCGCTGCATTTTCCAATAATGTAAAAGTTAATACCGAACCAAATAAACAGGCCAACTACACCGTACATTACCCAAACCTTTACCCAATAACTGTCTGGTTGGATATTCGCTATCGGCTTATCGGCATTGTAAGTTGTGCCATTCATGCCGCTCATGCCTAAACCGGCCCCAAACGGAACATCTTTCAATAGGTACGCTAGCTTTTTTTGGTTCACCATACGTACATTAAAAGAGGCATCTTTCGGGTCTAGCGCACTTCTCAAACGTCTTACCTGAAAACTTTCATCACCAATTTTAGTGTATTTCAACACTGCCAACCCACCGAGTGCAAAAGCGCTACCAATAATTAATACCTTAAAGTTTTTACTGAGGAACAGTGCATAGCCTAAACCAGCAACCAAAGCGAATAATGCGCCCCTGGTTCCAGAAATGCCCATACCATATAACATTACCAAGCCTATTACCCCAAAAATTATCTTCTTTGTAATGGAAAATGGACCTAGTGCCAAAACTAAAGCTACCACCGCCATAATTGCCTGCGAAGCTCCGAATTGTCCAGCATCTGAGTAAATGGAAAACACTCGGAGTTTACCTCCTAAAATGTGGGTTACGTGATTTCCAGCAGCTAACCATTGTCTTTCTCCGCCAGTTAAACCTACATAAAGCTGTTTAACACCATAAAGGGTAGCCAAGCAAGAGAAGAACAGTATAAATCCAATAAATCGGTTCAAATCTTTTAACTGGTTGAACAGCAAAAAAACAATTGGTGCAATTAACAACCAACTTAATGCAGTAAAACGTAATTCGTTAAACCAACCTGTAAAGCTACCACCATACGGATTTAGCACTTGCAATACACTTATGCCAAACCAAATTAGCGAAAGTAGTACATGTTCGTTTTTTAAAGCCTTCCAATTAAACTTGTTCATGTTTACCAATAAACTACCCCAAGTGAGCAGTAAAATGGCATCCATAGCCAAACCTACCGGAATATTTAGGAAAGTTTTAACAACGAAACCCAATACAAAACAATAAGAGAAATAGACGATAAACGCAACTCTTGGATTGGTAAAAGACGCCACCAAAAATGTTCCTGCCCCTGCCGCCGCAATGACTAAAATTGGACCTAAAAAACCGTATTGGTAAGTAGAGCCTGCTACTAGAATAGAAAGGCTTAGTGCTACCAAAAAGAATAGCACTTTCTGCTTGTGATCAGCAATATGTAGGTGCAACTTTTTAAGCATTGCTGACTTATTTTTGCTTAACTCCGTTGATAAGCCAGCCAATAAACTTGCTATCATCTTTTAGTATACGAAGCGATTCTTTCTCCTTCTCGCCGATGGAGTTGCCTGACATAAAAGTGGCTAAATACTTTTCGGTAAACAGGATCCACTCCTTCACATCAGAAATACCATTCAACGGATCTAAATAAATAATTATTAAATCGAATTCGTTTTTTAAGCTTTTAAAAATCTCTGTGATGTTAGCTTTATCTTTATTCTCTAATAGAGATACTCCGTCTAGCTCTTTATTTAAAAATGTGATACGATTATTTTTCTGGATCGTTAGATTTTTAAAGACTGTTTTTAGCGATTGGTCTGTTGGGATATTCCATTTTTGAACTTCTTCTGCCAATATATTATCGCCAATTAATAAAATTTGTTTATCTAACCTTGCAAAGGCATAAGTTAAACTAGCAACAGCAAACTCTTTGTAGTCTTCTGGCTGTAAACTCGTTACCCCCAACACTTTAAGATTATCGGTAGCCATTGCCTTATTAATCTCAAACCGTACAGAACGCAATAGGTTTTTATACTTTAACTGCTCTTTATAAACCTCAGCATTCTTCCAAATTTCATCAATATTTCTATCGGCTGGCTTAATATAGTTTAGCTCTCCAATTACCTTACTTTTAGTAGCCGCAGCCAGTTGCTTTTGCGTATTGATAGATTGGTCTAAAACAAAAATCACAAATAAAATGCAGAAACAGATAGCCACACTAGCAATAGCGCTTAAGGTCATAAACAACAGTTTTTTAGAAGGTTCCGGCGTGTTTGGCACCCCTTCTTGCTCTAACTGTAAGCGTAAACCTATGTTTTTATCTAAGTTGGTTTGGTTGTAGCGGTTTAGTAAGTCGAGATATTCCTTGGTTGCCACATCAGCATCTCTCTCAAATTTTTGCACGCCGGCATCAAATGGCACCATGGTATTAAACTTGGCATTTAGTTTTTCCAAATCGCTATTAATATCGCCAATGCTAGCTCTAGTTTTTTCTAAATCTATACCTAATGAAATACGACGTTGCACTAAAGTTTGTTTGGCAACTAAAGGATCGCTTACATAATTATCGCTTGTTCTAGACAGTTGTGTATTTAATAATTGTTGTAACGAGTCTACCCGCTTTTTGTCTGCTGGTTTAAATCCGCCATCAATATATTCGTCATTTGCAACCTGTACTTTGTTTCTTAAGCTAAGTACCGCTTGGTTATCTACGGCAACATCGGCACCTAAATACCTGCTTTGCGATTGCCCCTCTAATTTTTCATTTACACTGGCTAATGCAGACTGTAATGACTGAAGATCAATTAAAGCCTGCGACTTTTTGTTCTCGTAATCTATAATTTGCTGATAAACAATTTGTGACTGCTTATCTAAGTTGAGCACTCGATTATCGATTTTGTAAGCTTTTAGTTCCTGATTTTTGGTATTCATCACTATTTCAGCCTTTTTAACCAATGAGTCTAGCACCAAAATAGACTTGTTTTTGTTGCTGATAAGATCAAGACTGTAATTATTGATGAAATCGCTCGAAAGTGTGTTGACCACAAAAACTGAAAGAAATGTATTACCAGAAGTATATTCTACAGTAATAAAATCACTATTGTCTTCATGGCTAATCGACAATTTTTTACTCAACGTTGGCGCATCATAACCCATAGACTTAACCAAGTTGTAAAATTTCACTTGGTAATTATCAAAAGGAGTGAGTGTTTGTTTTTTTGCCAAGCGCTCTTCAAACCCAGCGATAGCAGCTATTCTTTGCGCTCTACTCAGGGCCTTTATATCATCACTTTGTGGTTTAAATGGATCTTGTGGGTTTTTTAAATCATGTAATATCAATCGATAAGAGAGAATGCTCATATTTTTTGGCATGGTCATGATATCCATGATATTGGTAAACTGCTGATTGATTTTGATTAATAAATCTGGACCAGAATAGTTGGGCACATCTGGAGCCACTTGCCTAGACGGATCTAATAAACCTGTAGAAAGTTTTGCTTGTGATTTATATTCTTTAGGAAGATTTTTAACGAAAAGATAGGTAACGAAGAGCGTAATGGTGGGAATAGCGATAATTAACCACTTATATTTAATGATAAGCTTTAAAAATTCCTTAATATTCATACCCTCTTATTTCACTTCCTCTAATTTTTTTCCTATCAATGCTTCTAACGAACTTTTTGCCCTAAGCATGTTCAGTTCCGAAGTTAGTTTTTCTGAACTTGTGCCAGAAGTTAATGCTTTTGCCTTTGTATAGACGTCTAAAGATACTTCGCCCTTTTCGAATTTAAATCTTAAGCCATCGCTGGCAGTTTTATTATCTATATAGGCCTGGTTTTTTACTTTAAGGTCTATAAGTCCTTGTAAATATTCATAATACCGTTGCTTTACTTCGGTTTCTAATAAAATATCGTATTCTTTTGTAAGAAAGCCGGCAGAGTTATATTCTTCTCTAGCTTGTTTAACTAATGATGGCGTGCGAAAGAAAAGCCCTAAGTTAAAATAAACACCAAATTGAAACCCGTTGATTGAATAAGGATTTGATGCATCTACAATAGCTGCATTATCGGGTCTGTAAAAATAAGATACATTAAGCGATTCTAAATATCCAGCTTTAGCTACTCCAATTTTTGCTCTAGCACTTAGTTCGCTAGCTTTATACATTTTCCTTTTAGGATAATATTCTTTGGCTAAATCAACATATTTCTGCAACAAAGGTGTATTTATTTGGCTCATGATGTCGTCTTGCGCATTTGCATGCACACCAAAAACCGAAAGAAATATTAGGATAAAAAACCTCTTCACCATAAACAATATTATACTTTTTCTTTTTGCAACAGTACAGGAATGGTCATAAAAATGATTTTCAAATCTAGCCAAACCGAAAACTTTCTATTATAAAAATTATCTAGTTTTTTACGCTCACGGTCAGACATATCACTTTTTCCACGCTTTATAATTTGCCAAAGTCCGGTAATCCCGGCAGGGCCTAAAAACCTCATCGACCATTCATTGGTAGTTAGTTGCTCTGCTTCGTACAAAGGTAGTGGTCTATTTCCAACAATTGACATATCTCCTTTGATAACGTTAAAAAGTTGGGGAAGTTCATCGATACTTGAATTTCTTAAAAAATTACCCAATTTGGTCACCCGAGGATCGTCCTTCATTTTAAAAAATGCCGATTCGCCATATTGATTTGCAGTAGTAGCTTTTAAAGTTTCCACCTCCTTGTCGGCGTTTACACGCATGGACCTAAACTTATAGAAATCAAAAATTTTATAACCTGTACCTACCCTTTTACTGGTGTAAAAAATAGGCCCTTTAGAATCTAGTTTAATAAGAATGGCTATAATTAGCAACACTGGACTTAATAGGATAAGTGCAGCAATAGAAGCCGTTAAATCTAACAAGCGCTTAGAAAATGGCGTTTTGTATTGCTGTAAAGGCTCTTCTGGTAAATTCTTTAACTGCTCATTTAAAATTTTATAAGCAGATAAAAACTGTATTCTTAAACTTATGTCTGCAAATGAAATTTCTGGCGAGTAACAGTCGTGAATTCTGGCAGCAAAGGCAGCACTTTTAATTGCAGAATCTTTCTCTGTTAACAGGAAGATAACCACCAAATTTCTGCTCAGCCAATTTTTCTTTAAAGAATCTACCAAAGTAAATGCTTCGCTAGCTGTACTGGGCTGCACCTCTAACAAAATGCTTACATCAAGCTCATAAACCGTAAGTTGGCTTACTGTTTCGTAAAGATGATTAAAGTTATTTGTTTTCTTTAAGCTTCCACCGCCCTGTCCAAATGCAGCAACAATGTCGCTATCATACTTGTCTGCGTAATAGATGATATTAACCCTAGATTGCGGTTTGCCAAATGACGTATTTTGTTGCACCTCCATGTTTCTAGCTCAATAAATTCTGAATGGTCTCTTTTAGCTTCGAAGGGTTAAATGGCTTGGGCATTAGTAAATCAAAATTGTAGGGTAATTTTTGTACTAAATCCTCCAACGAGTAAGCTGCAGAAAGTAAAATAATTGGAATATCGCGATAGTAGCCGCTAGTTTTCAAACTCCTTACAAAATCTAACCCGTCTACGTAAGGCATTTCTAAATCGGAAATAATAAGATCGGGCATATGCCCTTCATCCATCCAACTAATAGCTTCTAAACCATTGTTATGAATAACAAGCTTGTAGTCTTTTTTTAAGATAAATTCTAAAAGTTTGAGTACGGTAATTTCGTCATCAACCAACAAAATCAACTTCTTATCTAGACTAGCAGACGGCATATTAAAACAAAATTTTTTCTATCAATATTTAGAATGAACTAAGCTATTAATAAAATATCAATTTTTACTCCTTTTTCGAATAATTAAAGGCCGCTTTAAATCAATTCAATTTGTCTTTTAATACTTTCTTCTAAAGAAATTAGGGTTTCTGTACGTTGGATTCCTTTAACTGCCTGTATCTCTTCGTTTAACACGTGACGCAAATGATCGGTGTCTCTACAAGTAATTTTGGCGAACATACTGTAAGCACCAGTAGTGTAATGTAACTCTACCACTTCCTTAATTTTACTTAACTGATCAACAGCATCTTTATAAAGCGACCCCTTCTCTAAGTAAATCCCTAAAAATGCAGTGATATCATAGCCTGCTTTTCTAGGATCTATGATTAAATGCGAACCTCTAATGATACCCATATCGGCAAGTTTTTTCATTCTTACGTGTACCGTACCACCCGAAACGATCAATTCTTTGGCAATTTCTGTGTAAGGCTTGGTAGCATCGTGCATCAATTGGGTAAGTATTTGAATATCGAGGTTATCAATTTCTAAATTTTGAGTTTCCTTTTTTAGCATAAATTACATTTTTGTTAAGTAATTATAAATATAAATGAAAATTTAATAAAAATAAAATAAAATCGTTAAAAAGTTTGCAACAAACTATTTAATTGTTCTATATTTGTTTCAAGCAAATGCCAGTAGGCATTTAGCGGTTTACAGTTCCAACAAATAATTTGCAGTTTGACAGCTGCCAATTGGAACTGAAAACTTGAAATTATAAAAAATGTAGGGTGGTGAAATTGGCAGACACACCTCCTTGTCTCGGTGGTAGAGGAAATGGGAAATCCGGCAACGGTACAACCACTCTATGAAGGTTCGACTCCTTCCCCTACAGCACTATAGTAATAAGTAGTAGGTTTTAAGTAGTACGTGTTCTTTGCAAAACGCTACTTATAACTTAAAACATATCACTTAAAACTTAGTAAAACAATGTTGGGTGGTGAAATTGGCAGACACACCTCCTTGTCTCGGTGGTGGGGATCATGGGACAAACGCAGTTTATGGGTTGACCACAAATTAATTTTTGAACTGTAGCTAACTACCCCTTGAAGGTTCGACTCCTTCCCCAACAGCCATTTTTATAAATAATAAGTTAGTTAAGGAAGCGGTTCTGGATTGAATCGCTTTTTTTTATTTCTATTATTTTCAAAGATCAAACTTTTTGCATTCATCACTTTGCAACACTTTTTATCATGTTAACAATAAAACGCAGGGTCAAATGTACGAAATAATCATTTACATATTTTTTTGACTGAATAAATATAAAAATTTCAAAACTTCATTAAACCTAAAATCATTTTAATAAAAAAGACGGGTGATGACACCCGTCTTTAGACTAATTGTTGGCGAGGATGCCAACACATGAGCTTGCTGACGTTGGCGTCCCCGCCAACGCATATCACGATTACTTAATCGTATACTTATCGCTAAACTTCTTATCTAGTTGCTTGTGAAGATTATCTAGATTGATATCCCTTCCCTGAATAAAAGCTTTTTCGATTTTATTGGTTTTCATGTCCAAAGCATCTCCGGTTGAGATAAACAAAGTTGCATCTTTACCTGTCTCTAAACTACCAACCGTTTTATCGATCCCTAATATTTTAGCTGTGTTTAGCGTGATGGTTTGCAATGCTTTCTCTTTGTCTAAGCCCCAAGTAGCTACGGTGCCAGCCATAAAAGGCAAGTTACGTTGTTGCCAAAAATCATTGATACTTACAGCCACAGTTACACCAGCATTATATAAAATTGCAGCATTTTTATAAGGCATATTCACATCATCGTCTACACTATTAGGCAATGAGTGTGGCTGATTTACGATTACTGGCACATTGTTCTGCTTCAAGAAATCTGTAACTAAATAGGCATCGCTACCACCAATAATTACTGGCGTGATGTTGAACTTTTTAGCAAAATTTACCGCAGCAACAATATCTTTTTGCGTGTTAGCACTGATATACAATTTCTGCTCACCTTTAAATAATTTCGCCATTGCCGCCATACGCGTATTCGTTTCGGCAGGTTTAGCACCTTCGTTATAAGCTTTAGCTTCTGCAAAGAAACTGTTGAGCTCTAGAATAGCTGCCTGCGTACGTTCCGTCATCGACTCCGCAGAAAAACCGGGCCTTGCACCTCCAAAACCTCTAAAACGAGGCGTTGTTGGCCAATTTACATGCATCCCATCGTCAGTTTTAATTGCTGCATCTTCCCAGTTCCAAGCATCTAATTGTACAATAGAAGAACTACCAGAAATAGCACCACCGCTTGGTCTAATTTGCGCCATTAACACACCATTAGTACGTAGTGTAGCCGGAACCTTAGAATCGGTATTATAAGCCACAATAGATCTAATGTGAGGGTTTAAATTACCAATCTCTTGAAAGTCTAGAGTCGCTTTGATCGATTCGTATTCTACCAAACCTAAAGTATTTACTGGGGCAATAAAACCAGGGTAAACATGCTTTCCATTGATATTAATGAGTTCAGCATCGTTAGTAGCAAACTTCACTACAGTTGCATCCCCAACGCCAGTAATTTTCCCTTTCTCGAAAACTACATAACCATTCTCAATTACTTGACCATTTCCAGTGTGCACTGTACCGCCCAACAAAATCACTTTCTTAGCCTGCGCTTTGGCGGGAGAAATATTAGCTTGAGCAAATGCCGATGCGCTTGCTGCTAATGCTAAAAACAAGGTTAAAATATGCTTATTCATGGTGATGTCCTCCTTCTGTTGCTATTGCTTCGTAACCATTAGAAAAATCGCTGGCCGTTTCGCAGTTGTACAAGGTTGGAGTTGTTCCCATTGGGCGTTGTGTTCTTCCACCTTTATTTTTACTATCTAACATTTTTTGAACTAGTCTAGCTCGTTCAGCTTGTTGTTGCTTCAATTTTTGAGCATCTTTTTCGATGTCCCAATATAAAACACCATCTACAAAAGTTTTTTCTGCTTTGGCATAAATTGAAAGCGGATTGTTTGACCAAACTACTACGTCTGCATCTTTACCAGCTTTTAAACTTCCCACTTTATCATCGATATGTAGCATTTTAGCAGGATTTAACGTTACAAATTTGAACGCGTCTTCTTCTGAAACGCCGCCATATAACACCGCTTTACCAGCTTCCTGATTTAAGCGACGAGCCATTTCAGCATCATCAGAGTTAAATGCAGTAGTGATACCTACGTTGTGCATAATCTTTCCGTTGTAAGGGATTGCTTCTGCAACCTCGAATTTATAAGCCCACCAATCTGAGAAAGTAGAAGCCGCAATACCATGTGCTTTCATTTTATCAGCTACTTTATAACCTTCTAAAATGTGCGTAAAAGTGTTGATTTTGAAACCTAAACTATCAGCCACATGAATTAGCATGTTAATTTCCGACTGTACGTAAGAGTGACAAGTAATGAAACGTTTGTTGTTCAGAATTTCTACCAAAGCATCTAATTCTAAATCTCTACGTACATTATTGCCCTTTACTTTTAAAGCCGTTTCGTAATCTTTAGCACGAGTAAAAGCATCCACAAATGTTTGCTCTACACCCATACGAGTTACCGGAAAACGTTGTCCGCTACCAAAGTTACTTTGCTTAACGTTTTCGCCCAATGCAAATTTGATGAATGGATCTGCACCTGCAAATTTCAATTCCTCTGGCAATTTACCCCAACGCAACTTAATTAATTGCGACTGGCCACCAATTGGATTTGCCGAACCGTGTAAAATCTGCGAAGTAGTTACACCACCCGCCAACTGGCGATAAATGTTTACATCTTCAGAATTAATGATATCGCCAATACGAACCTCAGAAGAAATAGATTGCGCACCTTCGTTGATACCGCCTGTACCGGTGATGTGCGAGTGCTCATCGATAATACCAGTAGTAACGTGTTTGCCTGTAGCATCAATTACTTTCGCGGCACCAGCCGATAAATTTTTACCAACTGCTTTAATTTTTCCGTTCTCCAAAAGCACATCAGCGTTTTGAAGGATACCTTCTTTTTCGTTAGTCCAAACCGTTGCATTTTTTAGCAATACGCTTTCTGCCTTTGGCAAAACTTCATTACCAAAAGATTGGAAAGGATAAATTAATGGCGCATTCACTGCAATTGCAGGTTTTGGTTCTTCTTTTTTAGGCATCTCTTTTCCAGCCTCTTTAAATGTTGCTGTCCATTTGCCTTCCGAGCCGTCGCTCAATGCAGATTCGCCTTTCATGGTAATTGGAGCTTCCGAAGAAATATAGCCTGTTAAGCGAACGTCACCTTTCGGATTTTTCTTTAAGTTAAAGCTCAAAGTAACCCAATCGCCATTACGACCTAAAGTTGCAGTAGTTTTTACGCTATCAGCACCGCTTCTTCCAATTGAAGCTGCTGTTGGACCAGTAATTTTTAAGGTTAAAGCACCAACGCCATCAACATTTAAATTGTAAACGCCTTTTAAATCGCTTACATCCATTTTATTTACTACATAGCGTTTGCCTTGCACCCAGTTTTCGTGGATAATATTGGTGCTTTTAAATAAATTGTCCGAAGTAATTAAGAAGTTAGCCAATTTACCTTTCTCCAAAGAGCCAACCTTATCGCTAATTCCTAATAATTTTGCAGGCGTTTCAGTCACTGCTAATAGTGCTTGTTTCTCTGTTAAGCCGCTTTCTATCGCAGTGCGGATATTTGCCCAAAACTCACGGGTATTGTCTAAACCAAATGCCGTAAGTGCGAAATTAATTCCAGCTTTTTCTAAAACTCCAGGGTTGGTTGCCGCCAATTCCCAAGCTTTCATTTGCGCTAAAGTAACGTTTCTAGCTTCTGCTGGGTCTTCTACATCATAAGCTTTTGGATACGCAATTGGAATAATCAAACTAGCGCCAGTTGCTTTCACGGCATCTATACGTTGGTATTCATCGCCGTTAGATTTGATGATGAACTGCTTACCAAATTCTTTACCAATTTTATCTACACGTAAGATATTTTGCCAACCATCCGCCTCGAAAATCTGTGGCAGGTTTTGTTGTTTGTTAAATTCATCCAACGAGATGTTGTACTCTTCTTTTTGGCCTTTATACCAAGCTGCATCTAAATAAGTTTGGCGTAATAACGCGATAGAACCCATTAATGAAGTTGGATAGTCGTTTGTTGAAGAACCTTTACTGAACGAATAATTCGCTGCAGTTTGATCTTTCAGATAAACTTTGTGCTCAAACTCGTCGTTTAAAGTCACCGCTGCCGATGTACCACGAGCAATACCATCACGATTGACTACGTTCACACTTCCGAAACCTGCTTTACGCAAATCATCGGCTTTCTTTGTGTCGATGGCGAAGATTGACCTTACTTCCGTTTCTGGGCGAATAGCTGCGTTCCAGTTATAGGGACCTTTCTTTTGAGAAGTGAAAATAGATTGACGCTGTCCGCCGAAGCCAACACGTCCGGCTGCACTAGGATCAGCAGCAATGCCGTAGCTAGAAAAAGCATCAATTAAAGAAGGATAGATGTACTTTCCTTTTAAATCAATCACTACATAACCCTTTGGAACAGCAGTACCTGCCCCAACAGATTGGATGATTTGATTTTTGATTAGCAACGTACCATTGCTAATGGTTTGGCTGGCATTTACCACAATAGTTGCATTGGTAAAGGCATATTGCCCTGACCGCACGTCAAAAGAACCATTTACAGGATAGGTTTGCTGTGCAAATGCAAATACAGTAGAAAATACCAACGCAAGCGCTAGTAAAATTTTCTTCATGTTAGTTAAAGTTTAGAATTATGGCTTAAATCTATTTATAATTCTAGTGGTTTTAAATAACTATCATATTTTTTACTTAGAAATACTTTGTGTTCTTTGCGAGAACTTCAAAAACCTTTGCGGTTAAGTTTTAACGCGAAGAAATAAAAGAGTTACGCAAAGAACGCAAAGCTGTAAATTAAAACGATTATAAATTAACCTCAAATTTTGCGCTAGTTACAACAGCTCAATTAAATTCCTATTTTTGAAAAAATAAAAAACAAAACATGAACTTATACGAGATATTAAAAAGTGCCCACTCGGGATGGCGCTACTTAGTTTTAATTTTATTGGTGGTGGCTATTTTACAGGCATTAGCTGGCTGGCTTGGCAAAAAAGGTTATACAGAAGGCAATAGAAAACTAAATGTATTTACTTTAATAAGTGCACATATTCAATTGCTTTTTGGCCTAGTATTGTATTTTTTAAGTCCATTTACTAAAGGGCCAACTGGCGAAGCTTTATACCGTTACTGGAAAATGGAACACATTGCCATTATGATTTTGGCGGTTGTGTTAATTACTATTGGAAATTCGAAGTCTAAAAAGATTACTGACGGCGTAGCTAAACACAAAACGATCGCGATCTTTTTTGGAATCGCATTGATTCTTATAGTTGCTTCTATTTTTATGATGGTGAAAAATGATCCATCAAGAAGTTTGTTTGGAATTTCGTAGGTTTCCTCCGTCACCCTGAACTTGTTTCAGGGTCTGCTTCACTAAACTAATGCTGAAATAAATTTGCTTTGCAGCTACTTCGTGGTCAGCATGACGAAGGTGATCAATAAAATTTCGCAAAATATTTTGATTATTTAACATTTTGTATAAATTTGCTTAACGATGATTAACAAAATAAACACTTGGCACTGGCATACTAATTCGAAAGAAAGTTTCGTCAATGGCTTGTGCAAAATATAGTTTATCAACTTAAACCTAAACTTAAACCACATTTAAACCCGACGGAACCACACGTCGGGTTTTTTATTGGATTTCTACGTCATTGCGAGGAACGAAGCAATCCAATACATTAATTAAAGATTGCTCCGTCATACCCCCTCGCAATGACGATAATACAACAAAATGAACAACTATACTATAAATACCTACAGCAAGAAAAGATTAGCAGACACCACAACGCCTGTTAGCATATATCTTAGGCTGAGAGATGTTTTTACGAACACCATTTTACTAGAGAGTTCCGATTACCACAGTCGAGAAAATGCAACCAGTTACGTTTGTGCCGAACCTGTAGCTGGAATTATTTTAAAAGATGGCGAATTAAGCATTAGCTATCCAGACGGACAAAAAGAAACGAAGAAAGACTTTAACCTATCGGAAGAAATCACCGCTTTTAAAGCAAAATTCCAACAAGTTTCATCGCCTGAATCGAAGCACATTTCTAGCGGTTTATTTGGTTATTTTACGTGGAATACCATTCAATATTTTGAGGATATCAAGTTTTCTTCGGTTACGCCGGAAGAAGATAAAATTCCGGAAATGCAGTACCATATTTACAGGTACATCATCGCAATTGACCACTTTAAAAACGAGATCACACTATTTAAAAACACTTTTAAC
>Ga0308157_10006488_pt1 | contig 14016 bp, 10 predicted proteins | sample PhyBR1_FD_201035 | JGI IMG/M metagenome (GOLD analysis project Ga0308157, IMG submission 201035) | Phyllosphere microbial communities from UC Gill Tract Community Farm, Albany, California, United States - DLSLB.R1 | ecosystem: Host-associated > Plants > Phyllosphere > Unclassified | place: USA...
TCTATCCAACTGTCGACGATGGTGTCAAAGGCGTCGCGTTCATCGATGCTTGCGTAAGATCTTCGAACAAAAATGGCGGATGGGTTAGTCTCTGATATAAATTCGAACTCGAGAACGCCGCCAATGACGGCGGCGTTCTTGTTTGTGCGATACGGCATGGCCAGCGGTACAATTCGTTCGCCGTAGAAAAGCCATCAAGATTTCATGTTTGACTGAGACGTGCCTGATATAGCTGACTCATTACATCAGCCGGCCCTGTAAGGCGCGCGAATTCAAAGCGTTCGAAAGCGTGTGTCATGCAGAAATTTCGTCCCACAATTGCCAGCGGGCCGCTGTGCCTTTTCACCGTTCTCTACATTCTCATTTTCACAAACAGGTCCTTCTGGCACGCGATCAGCACCTATTATGCTGATGCACCGATGAGACTCGCGGGCATAGTAGCCACGCTTTTGCTGCTGCATGTGGCGCTGTTTGTCCTGTTCTCGGCAAAATACATCATCAAGCCGATGCTTATCTTGTTCGTGATAATTGCTGCGGGCGGCTCTTATTTCACGGACACATTTGGCACGATTATCGACAAGAATGTCGTTGAAGCTGCGCTCACAACCACACAGGCCGAGTCTGGTGCATTGCTGACGTCGAGCTTCCTTTGGCATATGCTGTTTTACGGTATGCCCCCCTCGCTCTTGATTGTTTGGGTACGTGTAAAACACCGCCCGCTGCTTAGAAAGCTGATGGTGAACACAGGCGTCATTCTCACCTGTCTGATTGCAGCTATCACCATACTCGGCACCAACTACGCCGCCTATTCATCCATGTTCCGCGAGCATGGAGCCGATATCATGCAAAAGCTGATGCCTAGCACCCCGATCACCAGCACGATCCAATATGTTTCGCACATCGTCAAAAATCGAGACATTCCGATGGAGCCGCTTGGGCTGGATGCCAAGCAAGCGCTGACGCAATTGCCAGCAGGCAAGAAGCTGGTGACGGTTGTCGTTGTGGGTGAAACGGCGCGCGCGCAAAATTTCAGCCTTAATGGATATGCGCGGGAAACCAATCCTGACTTGAAGAAGCGCGACGTTGTTGCCTTTACCGATACAACGAGCTGTGGCACGGAGACATCCGTTTCTGTGCCGTGCATGTTTTCCCCTTTCACGCGCGAAGATTACTCCAATACGAAATTCCGCGGCTCTGAAAACCTGATGGACGTGCTCAAACATGCAGGCGTTGAGGTTAGCTGGTACGAGAATAATACGGGCAGCAAAGGCGTTGCCGAGCGGATCAAGCTGATTGATCTGCAGGGTGCTCAGGACAAACGCTATTGCGAAGGTGGTGAGTGTCTCGATCAGATATTGGTGGATAGTCTCTCAAAAGAGCTGAACGAAGTCGCCGGCAATGCGACCATTGTTTTGCACATGACGGGCAGTCACGGACCGGCCTATTATCGTCGCTATCCGGCAAAATATGCCGGTTTCAAACCGGATTGCCGCTCTAACGATTTCGCCAAGTGTTCGCAGGAAGAAATCGTCAATGCCTATGACAATTCGATCCTTTACACGGATTATATTTTGTCCGAAGTGATTGACCTCCTCAAAGCACGTGAGGACAAGTTTGCATCGGCTATGATTTATATGTCCGACCATGGCGAGTCGCTTGGTGAAGATGGTCTGTATCTTCACGCGGCACCCTATTTCATCGCGCCATCGCAGCAGACCCATATACCGTTTATCACCTGGTTTGCACCGGAATATGCAGCGGATACGGGTCTTAATCTCGATTGCTTGCGCAAGGCGACGGCAGAACCGTCATCGCATGACAATCTGTTCCACACAGTGCTTGGTATGATGGCGGTTAAAACTTCCGCTTATGATCAGACGCTTGATCGTTTTGCCGCCTGTCGGATGTCGCATAACGTGGCGTCTAACTAAAACCCAAACTTCGCTCAATGAGCGGGGTTTTGTATTTTGAAAACAGTTGCAGCGGTTCCGGTTCAGACTGAATCGTTGGAACCGCTGTAACTGTTTGTCTTATCGCATTCGCCTCACGCAAAACCACTTCGCGCGTTTAGCTCAAATGCTTTAAACGTAGCGATTGACCAGGTTTTCCAGATATTCCTGACGACCGGATCGTGGCTGCGGATTGATGTCTTTTGTTTCAACTTCTGACGCAATCTGTTCCAGCGATAGGCCGGTCGCAACTCTCTTACCGAAATCACCAGACCAGCCTGCATAGCGTTCATCAAGCGGTTTCGTTAGAGCACCGTCATTCAACATGTGGGCGGCGGCCTTAAGACCACGCGCACAGCAATCCATGCCGCCTATATGGCCAATCAGCAGGTCTTGCGGGTCGAGCGACTGGCGACGCAGCTTGGCATCGAAGTTGGTGCCGCCATTCCTGAAGCCGCCGTCGAGCAGCACCTGATAATAGGCGAGCGCCATTTCAGGCACATTGTTCGGAAACTGATCTGTATCCCAACCCGACTGATAGTCGTTACGGTTCATGTCAATGGAACCGAGAATGCCGAGGCTGCGCGCGAGAGCCAGCTCGTGTTCGAACGAATGACCGGCAAGAATTGCATGGCCCTGTTCGATGTTGAGCTTTACTTCGTTTTCCAGACCATAGCGCTTGAGGAAGCCATAAACCGTTGCGACATCGTAATCATACTGATGCTTGGTTGGTTCCTGTGGCTTTGGCTCGATCAGGATCGTACCCTTAAAGCCAATCTTGTGCTTGTACTCCACCACGAGATTGAGGAAGCGACCCATATTGTCGAGCTCACGGCTCAGATCGGTGTTGAGCAAGGTTTCATAACCTTCGCGACCACCCCAAAGCACATAATTGTCACCCCCGAGGCGCTTGGTTGCGTCGAGGCAGGTTTTGACCGTGGCAGCTGCAAAAGCAAACACTTCCGGATCAGGATTGGTCGCAGCACCCGACATGTAGCGGCGATGCGAGAAGAGATTGGCTGTGCCCCACAGAAGCTTGATGCCGGTTTCGGCCTGCTTCTGCTCAAAAACGTCGACGATAGCTTCGAGATTCCTGGTGTTCTCCACGAAGTTATTGCCTTCCGGGCGCACGTCGGCGTCATGGAAGCAATAGAAAGGCGCGCCGAGCAGTGAGAAGAATTCAAACGCCACATCGGCCTTCAGCTTTGCAGCTTCGAGGCTGTCCTTATACCAAGGACGGTCGAAGGTGCGGCCGCCAAAAGGATCGCCGCCTTCCCATGCAAATGTATGCCAATAGGCGACCGCAAAGCGCAGGTGATCTTCCATACGCTTGCCAAGAACGATTTCGTCCGGGTTGTAGTGACGAAAAGCCAGCGGATTGTCGCTGTCAGGTCCTTCGTAACGTATTTTCTGGATGTCGCCGAAAAATCCGGTGCTCATCATGCTCCTCCAATGTTGATGCTGGTGACGCTGTCGCTTCACTTTTTAGGCGAGTGGGCGCAGCGCCGGATAAAGTGCGTGATAGCGCTCATAGGCCTCGTCGTAAGACGAGATCAGCGCTTGTTCAGGTTCGATGGTGCGGGCTGTGCCAGGTGGTGTGCAGATCGCAAATGGATCAGCGCCGCTGGCGGCGATCAGCCCGAGGCGCGCGGCACCGAATGCAGCACCGAAATCGCCTTCTTCAGGCAGCGAGATTGGCACATTCAATGCGGTCGCGATCGATTTCAGCCAATAGGCTGAGCGCGAGCCACCCCCCACAGCAATGAGCGATTTGATCTCTGTGCCGGTCGATTGCAGCGCCACGAGATTGTCACGGATGGCAAAAGCCACGCCTTCAAGCACGGCTTGAGTCATCGCGTTGCGGTCGGTTTCATGCTCAAGGCCGCTGAAGACACCGCGGATTTTCGCGTCATTGTAAGGCGTGCGTTCGCCAGAAAGATAAGGCAGGAATGTCACGCTGCGGGGTGCTTTGAGTGTGCCGCCAAGTTCCGTGTCGAGCGCATGTGGAGTTGCGCCAACGATGTGGGAAAACCAGTCAAGTGCGCTTGCTGCAGACAGGATAACGCCCATCTGATGCCACGTACCGGGAAGTGCGTGACAGAAGGCGTGAACCGCACTCTCAGGCTTTGGCTGGTAGGCACCATTGGCTGCAAATAATACACCTGACGTGCCGAGCGAAACGAAAGCATGACCGGGCTGGACTGTCCCCATGCCACAGGCGGAAGCCGCGTTATCGCCCGCACCACCCGCAACGACGGGAGCATTCGTAAGCCCCCAACGCGCGATAAGTTCAGCACGCAAAGTCCCGGTTGCATCGCTGCCTTCAGCGAGCTTAGGCATATGGTTTTCGGTCAGGCTGGTCTTTGAGAGAAGCTCAGGTGACCATTTGCGCGCGCCAGTATCGAGCCAGCTCGTGCCAGCCGAGTCCGACATATCGGACACATATTCACCGGTCAGCCAGAGGCGCAGATAATCTTTCGGCAAAAGCACCTTGCGGGTACGTGCAAAGACATCTGGTTCATTACGCGCAATCCAAACGAGTTTAGGCGCTGTGAAACCTGGAAAAACGATATTGCCGGTGATCGCGCGGAAGGCCGGATCAGCATCAAGTTCTGCCGCTTCCTTGTAACTGCGCGTGTCATTCCACAGGATGCAGGGGCGAAGCACCTGATCGTGTTCATCAAGCAACGTGGCGCCATGCATCTGGCCGGAGAGGCCAATGCCCGCAGTGGCTGCAAATTCTTTTGGATGGGCCGCGCGCAGACCATCAATAGCTGTTTCGCATGCAATGATCCACTGTGCGGGGTTCTGTTCGCTCCAGCCAGGGTGAAGGCGCGAAACATCGAGCTCACCATGGGCAGAGCCAACCAACTTCTGTTCGCTGTCGATCAGAAGCGCCTTTACGCCGGATGTTCCAAGATCAAGGCCGAGATACATAATCGCTCCTGTGGAATTGTCGTTTCGCCTGCGCCTCAGTCAAGCTGTGGCAGGTTGTCTTTGAGAAAGATTTCGATGCGGATATGTTCCTGTCCCGGCACAATGGCCAGGCGATCCGCCGTTGCTTTGAGAACACGGATTGCACTGCGGATTTCATGGCCCGCATCTTGTGCAAGGACTGCATGAACGAGACCGTCTTTCAGAGCGTGCGACGTGATATCGTCACGTTCATGGACGATGACGAGTGGCTGGTTGTCATGTCGGGAGGCTGCAAGTGCTCGTACAAGCCCGCTGTTGCCTGCACCTAAACTATAAATTCCTGCGAGGTCTTTGCGCTTTTCAAGCAATTCTATAACGAGCTTTTCAACGCGCGCACCTTCATCGAAACCTTCCAGAACCGGCAGAATCTCGCGCCCGGAAAAATCGGTTTCCATGGCGTTTTTGAAACCTTCGAAACGTTCCTGATGGTCGTGCACTTTCAGCGAGCCAGCGATAACCGCAATGGCTCCATTGGTGCCGCTTGCAAAAAGGCCCAGCAAGCGCGCAGCGGTCCGACCGGCAGCACCGTTATCGATGCCGACATAATGCGCGCGGGATGAATTGCCGAGGTCTGAAACGAGGGTAATTGCATGAATACCTTGTTCTGCAAGCCGCAAGCAGGCGTTGCGCACTGGATCGGTATCGACCGCAACAAACGCGACACCATCAGGTTTGCGTTCCGCACTTGCGTCTAGTGCCCTAACAAGAGCTGCTTCATCAAATGCCGGAACCAGCACGAGATTGATCAGAACGCGCTCGGAAAGTCCGCGCTCTGTTGCTGCTTCCAGCTCTGCCCGAAGGCTCTGCATGAAGGTATTTTCATTATCCGGTAAAATGAAATCGAACTGATAAAGCCTGCCCCGTGCAAGATTGGCCGCACCGACGTCGCGCGCATAGCCGAGCGTGTTCATCGCGTCCGTCACACGGTCGCGCGTCTTAGCTCTCACACCGGGGCGATCGTTCAGCACACGGTCTACCGTGGCGAGGCTGACGCCCGCAGTTCTGGCTATATCATGCACGGTGGGTTTCATTCTCACTCCTCGGAGCGGAACATAGGATCAAAAATGAGGTACGTAAATCAAAAAATGCTTGCTATTCATTTTTGTTCACGTATCAATTGCTTCCGAGGATGAGATCTTGCACCTTTATGCGCAAGACTCACTGGAGTGATCTTGGTGCATTGCACCACAGGGAGGATCAGCCAGATATGAAATCAAGCAGCTTCGTTAGGGGCTGCTTTGTCGTGCCAGACTCCGGGGGCGGGTTCGTTCGGGGCGAGGATTTATATCAACCGGCATAACGCCGGCGGTGATTGGAGGAACAGTGCATGAAACGTCGTAATTTTCTAACTGGCGCGCTGGTTGCAGCAGCTCTCGGCATTGGGGCAATGGGCGCAACACCAGCTTTTGCATCGCCGGAAAATCCGGTTATCGGCTTTTCCATCGACGATCTGCGCGTTGAGCGCTGGGCGCGCGACCGCGATTATTTCATCGCGGCAGCACAAAAGCTGGGTGCCAAGGTCAACGTTCAGTCGGCTGACGGCAACGAAGAAAAGCAGGTCAAGCAGGTCGAAAACCTGATCTCGCAGGGCGTCGATGCCATCGTGATCGTGCCAATGAATTCAAAGGTTTTTGACGCGGTGGTTGCCGACGCAAAGGCTTCCGGCATCAAGGTTCTTTCCTATGACCGCCTGATCCTCAATGCCGATATCGACGCTTACATTTCGTTCGATAATGAGCGTGTTGGTTTCATGCAGGCTGAGGCTGTGCTGAAGGCAAAGCCAGAAGGCAATTATTACCTGCTCGGCGGTTCGCCAACTGACAACAATGCGAAGCTGCTTCGCGCAGGTCAGGAACGGGCGCTGAAAGAAGCTGTTGATTCAGGTAAGGTCAAAATCGTTGGCTCGCAGTGGGTCAAGGAATGGAGCCCGACTGAAGCGCTTTCGATCATGGAAAACGCACTGACTGCTGCGCAGAACAAGATCGATGCAGTGGTTGCTTCCAATGACGGCACCGCTGGTGGTGCAATTCAGGCACTTGCAGCACAGGGCCTTGCAGGCAAGACTGCTGTTTCGGGGCAGGATAGCGATCTGGCCGCCGTTAAGCGTTTGGTTGATGGCACACAGACCGTTACGGTTTACAAGCCACTCAAGCTGATCGCTGAAGAAGCTGCCAAGCTTACCGTACAAATGGTCAAGGGCGAAAAGCCTGAGTTCAACGGCAAGATCGACAATGGTTCCAAGGAAGTTGATACGCTTCTGCTCACGCCTACGGCCGTGACCAAGGACAATATCGATATCTATGTAACTGATGGCTTCTACACCAAGGAGCAGATAGAGGGAAAATAAAACCCTTCGGTGATGCAGACTTGAGTATAAATTGCGAGGCGGATGCTGGAAACTTATGCTTCCAGCATCCGGCCTCACATAAGGCAAGGCAGGTCTGCTTCTGACAGCGTTGTCGGATAAAATTCTCCAGATGAGTGGCTTTCAGGAGTCGCTTCAGGGTTTAGCCCAAAGCTAGTTTCCTATGTAAATACTGCAAGGTCATTGTTGATGTCCGAATATCTTTTGGAAATGCGAAACATCGGTAAAGAGTTCAACGGCGTGAAGGCGCTGGATGGCATTTACCTGAAAGTGCGCGCGGGAGAATGTGTCGGGCTCTGCGGTGAAAATGGTGCGGGCAAGTCAACGCTGATGAAGGTGCTTTCTGGGGTGTATCCCCATGGCACCTGGACCGGCGAGATATTCTGGGAAGGCGAGGCGCTGAAGGCTGCTGGAATTCGCGACACGGAAGCTGCCGGCATCGTAATTATACATCAGGAACTGATGATGGTTCCGCATCTGTCAGTGGCTGAGAACATCTTTCTGGGTTCCGAGCCAACCAATGGTGGCTTCATCGATTACGATCAGATGAATGCGCGGGCGACGGAGTTGCTCGCACGTCTTAAGATCCACGATATCAATGTTGCGCTCCCCGTTTATCATTATTCCGGCGGTAAGCAGCAATTGATTGAGATCGCAAAAGCGATCAACAAGAACGCCAAGCTTCTGATCCTTGACGAGCCAACCTCGGCACTGACTGCATCCGAAACGCGGGTTCTGCTTGATCTGATTAAAGACTTTAAAGCGCAAGGCATGGCTTGCGTATATATCTCGCACAAGCTTGATGAAGTGGCGGAAATTTCCGACACTGTGACAGTCATTCGTGACGGCGCGCATATCGCGACGAGGCCAATGGCTGAATTGACCACGCCTGATATCATCACCATGATGGTGGGACGTGAGATGAAGAACCTTTTCCCGCGTGAGCCGCATGATATTGGCGAGGTGATGTTTGAAGCTCGAAACGTGAGCTGTTGGGATGTCACCAATCCCGACCGCAAGGTAGTCGACAATGTTTCGTTTGCGTTGAGACGCGGCGAGATTTTGGGCATCGCGGGTCTTGTAGGTGCGGGGCGCACCGAACTCGTATCAAGCTTGTTTGGTGTGTGGCCTGGTGCTTATGCAGGTCAGATCTTTCTTGACGGCAAAGAAATCAAAATCCGCACGCCGCGTGATGCCGTGCGACAGGGCATTTGCATGGTGCCGGAAGATCGCAAACGTGACGGCATCCTTCCAATCATGCCGGTTGGTCATAATATGACGATCTCTGTACTGGATCGCTTTTCACTGCGCGGCCTGATCGATAAGGAATCGGAACTTGCCACCATTCAGCGCGAGATTCTGCGGCTCAAAGTGAAAACCGCAGATCCAATGCTGGCAATTGCATCGCTGTCTGGCGGTAATCAGCAGAAGGCGGTGCTTTCAAAAATGATGTTGCCAGACCCCAAGGTTCTCATACTTGATGAGCCGACGCGTGGCGTCGATGTTGGTGCGAAATACGAAATTTATAAGCTGATTTTCGCGCTCGCCAAACAAGGCGTGGCAATTTTGATGGTTTCGTCGGAAATGCCGGAAGTGCTTGGCATCAGCGACCGTGTTCTCGTGATTGGCGAGGGCAAATTACGTGGCGATTTCGCGAATGAAAATCTCACCCAGGAGAAGGTTCTTGCCGCCGCTATCGGCAAGCCTGCAACCAATGCGGCCTAATATTCTAAATCCTGGGGTGGCTCCAATTATTTGTTTTTACGCATTGTCCAAAGCAAAACCGCTTCGCACTATTGCTGGAAATGCTCAATCCGCAGCTAATCTGAACTGGTGCATGACATGACGTTGACAGGCAAAAGCCTCAGAAAATTCCTTGCAGAATATAAGATCGTGGCGCTGCTGATTGTGGTGGCCCTCATCTGGGCATTCTTTGCCGTGATGACTTATGATCCGGAAATGGGGCGCTCGCAGTTTCTGACGGCGCGCAATTTCTCTAATCTTCTGCGTCAGATGGCGATTACGGGCATGTTGGCCTCGGCGATGGTGTTTGTCATTGTCGCAGGTGAAATCGACCTGTCTGTGGGGGCGCTGCTCGGGCTTCTTGGTGGGGTCGCCGCAGTTTTGGACGTGGTTTATGGTTGGCCGCTATGGGCCACAGTGAGCACGGTTCTGGTTCTCGGCGTGATCTTGGGCGGCTTTAACGGTTGGCTGACAGCCTATCTCGGTATTCCCTCGTTTATTGTCACGCTTGGTGGACAATTGGTATTTCGCGGCATTGTGCTGGGCATCATGGGCGGCGTCACCATTGCGCCGATTTCGCCGGAGTTCAAATATATCGGACAGGGTTATCTGCCTGGCTGGTTGGGCAATGTCTGCGCCATGGTCCTCTTCACTGTGCTCATTCTGATCACACTGCGAACGCGCTCCAGCAAGCGCAAGCACAGTCTGCAAACGCTGTCACCGGCGATGGAAACAGCACGTCTTCTTGGTACGGGCATCCTGATCCTCGGCTTTATTTTGATCCTTAACAGCTATCAAGGCGTTCCGGTTCCGGTTCTGGTGTTGCTGGTCATTCTCGGTGTTTTCACTGTCATTTCGCGCCAGACGGTCTTTGGGCGACACATTTATGCGGTCGGTTCCAATCTGGAAGCCACGCGCTTTTCAGGCGTTAATGTGAACTTCGTAAAAATGGCGGTGTTTGCGCTAATGGGCTTGATGGCTGCGGTTGCCGGTCTGACAACGACGGCGCGTCTTGCAGCAGGAACGCCGTCAGCGGGCTTTGGCGGTGAGCTTGATGCGATCGCGTCCTGCTTTATCGGCGGCACATCGATGCGTGGTGGTGTGGGATCGGTCATTGGCGCGCTTGTTGGAGCGCTGATCATGTCGAGCCTCGACAATGGTATGTCGATGTTGGGCGTCGATACTTTCTGGCAGCAGATCATTAAGGGCAGCATTCTGGTGCTGGCCGTTTATCTCGATATCGTTTCTTCAGGTACGCGTCGCGCTTGATAAGAACGGGGCGCTTGATGCTGGGCGGGGGAGTGTCGCGCAGAGCCTTAAAGGTTCTGCGCGACACTATTATTTAGCTTTTCTCATCGCTGCTTGGGCGACCAATGCTAAGCAGCTGATAAATGATCAGCGCTGCAAAGGTGGACGTACCAATTCCGCCCAGTGCAAAATCTCCGACATTGACGGTGAAATCACCGGCACCAAAAATCAGTGCTACGCCCACTGTGAAGAGATTGCGCGGATCGGCGAAATTGACCTTGTTCACCACCCAGATGCGCGCCATCGCGGAGGCAATCAGTCCGAAGACCGATACTGCAAGACCTGCGAGAACAGGTGCTGGAATGGTCTGCAAGATCGCACCGAACTTTGGCGACATGCCGAGCGCAATTGCGACCACGGCAGCGATTACGAAGATTAGGGTCGAGTAAACCTTGGTCATGGCCATGACACCGATATTTTCAGCATAGGTGGTAACACCGGTACCACCGCCAGAACCGGAAATCATCGTCGCAAGGCCATCGCCCAGAAAGCCGCGACCGATATAGCGGTCCATATTCTGACCTGTGATCGAGCCAAGCGCTTTAATGTGCCCGAGGTTTTCAGCGACAAGAACAATCGCAACAGGCGCGATCAGTGTGACAGCGGGCCAGGTGAAAACAGGTTTTGCAAAAGCGGGCAGACCGAACCATGGGGCTGCACTCACAGCCGTAAAATTTATGCCAGGGACCATGCCCAAGCCATTGCCGAAAATCAACACAAGGCAATAGCCAAACAAAAGTGCCAGCAACACAGCGACACGCTTGGTGGCGAGTGGACCATAGGCCGAAATCATCGCCATGCAGAGGACCGTAAGCATTGCGATGCTCATATGCGCGCCTGTGCCCTTGAGCTGACCAACTGCCACAGGGGCGAGGTTCAGGCCAATTGCAACACCGATTGCACCAGTGACGGCTGGTGGCATGAGTTTTTCAACCCAGCCTGTGCCGATCGTCATAACCACCAGTCCGATGACGGCATAAAGCGCGCCACAGGCAATAATACCGCCAAGTGCCAGGCCAATATTGGGATTTGGGCCGCTTCCGGAATAGCCGGTGACGGCAATGACGACCGCAATGAAGGCAAAGGAAGAGCCGAGATAGCTCGGAACGCGGCCGCCGGTCATCAGGAAGAACAATAATGTTCCGATACCTGAGAAGAATACCGCAACATTCGGATCAAACCCCATAAGCAGGGGGGCGACGATCGTCGAGCCGGACATTGCTAAGAGATGCTGGATGCCCATCGGCACAGCCGCAGCGCTCGGAAGCCTCTCATCAGGCAATACTACGCTGTTGTTAGTAAGACGCCATTTCGGGAAGTAAGACATAGACCCCTCATACTCATATTTATCAAAGTGCATTTATCCGCATTCCTTGCAGATCGCCAGTGTCTATGAGCATGCGAGAATATGACCGTTGTGTTCACACGATATTTTCTTTGGAAAACGGATTTGGGAGGAGATCTTAAGATCGTCTCCCAAATTGGTCTGTTTAAACACCTATCATCTGTCTGAGCTCCCGGTTCTCTCCAATTTTGAAACCGAAATTATCAGACATCTGACTCCGAATGACGAAGTAGATGTAATGGAAAGCATCAGCTCTTCCGCCAATCAGGCAGATGTCCTGACGGCTCCACTCCCATTCCAAGATGTCGAGTGTTTTTTCAAATTCTGATGATGCCGTTGCAGACCAGAAACTCGCTATACCATTGGATGTGAGAGCACTTTCGACTACAGTCAGACCGTGGTCCGCGTAAATTGCGTCATTGGTGCTTCGGACCAGAAAATCCGGGCCATTATCCGTATCCATCAAGATCAGATCATATGTGGCCGGGTTCTGATTTAACGTATCCATTACATCGCCGATGCGAATTTTCACGCGGTGGTCTTGAAGTGGGAAATCCGCCAAGTGACCAATACGAGAGTGATTCCACTCAACAATTTCAGGCACGAGTTCACAGACGGTGACTTCGGTATCAATTGGAAGGTAATCCAGAGCGGCCCGGAGCGTGAAGCCCATGCCCAGTCCGCCAATCAATACTCTCTTCGGCGAACGGCCGAGCAGTCTCAATGAGCGCTCCGCTAGAACGGTCTCAGATTGGAAATTGATGTTGGACATCAGTTCCAGTCCATTATATCGAATCTCGAAAATATCGTCTCTTTGACGCAAGAGAATTTCGTCGCCAGCATCATTGCTGGCACGCGCCAATTCAGTCCAGATAGCCATAATAAATCCCAAACGTTGGAACTACCGGTTGCCCGGCAGGACTTTTCGCATTCAGTGTGACTGGAATTTGAGGGTCGCTGCGGGTTTAAGCGCGCAGCAACCCAATGGCATCGTCCGATTTGGCATCCATCATCAGGGGGAAGGCCGACTGGTTATTCGAGATAACGAGTGAAAGCAGCGTATTTCGAAAGTTATTCGTCATATCCCCAGACTGAATTGCGCACCACGATGGTATGGTTCTGGCCCAAGTCTAGGAAATAGCCCGATCTTTTGCAAGTTTGTTGGCCGCAACCTCTCACGGCCAGATATTGATACCGTTTAAGGTCTGCAGCGGCGGACCAAAGATCTAGTTTTTCTGCTACGCTTCTTAATTATTCCGAGCTCTCCAAGCCGACCGCTGCCATACCCGCGATTGCTCGCTACCTCCGGCAGGTGCGTGCGGCCAGAAGCATTATTAACCGCTTTGGATTATGGGAATGTTGGCTGTTGCGGGCGTCGAGACACGCATAGTTTTGGGGCAAAGAAATCGATTAGGCCAAGGGCCAGGGGGACGTTCGAAATGGCGTCTGCATCAAATTGTGCCGACACTAAGATACTTTTTTGCCAAAGCCGGCGCCATAGTATCGGTGTCTAAAGGCGTTGCTAAAGATGTGTTTGAAACTCTTCGAATTCCCGACGATCGTCTTCATGCCCTTTACGACGCGGTTTTTAATCAGACTTTCGTGGAACAGTCGTTTGAAGCAGTCGAACATTCTTGGTTTTCAAATAGTGATATTCCTGTAATTCTGGCGGACGGTAATTTAAAGCCTCAGAAAGATTACGGAACATTATTGAAAGCCTCAACGAAAGTGCGAGTGCATAAAGAAGTGTGCTTTAGTTATATTGAGCCACGGGCCAATGCTTGCGGATCTCAAATCACGCGCACAAGAACTCAATATTGCTGATGGTATATCGTTTTGGGGGGTGTTCAAAACCCTTTCAAGTTCATGCGGCAAGCAGATTTGTTTGTGTTGTCATCGCGCTACGAAGGCTTGCCTGGAGTACTTATACAAGCACTCGTGTGGTGTCCCGTGGTGAGTACGAATTGCCCCAGCGGCCCCAGCGAAATTCTAATACCGAACAATACGGAATTCTTGTGCCGGTGGCAGATGTGGCCGCTTTAGCCAACGCTATACTGGCGCAACTTGATACACAACATGATCGCTTTTTGTTGGAACAAAGGGGAAGGTCTTTATCCGAAGAAGAAGCGGTAAAAAATTACAGAAATGTCCTCTTGTCCACTTAGAGCGATTTCCCGTCTGATTGAATCAATCAGGGTTTTCAAATCAGTGTCGAACTGATTCAACATCCATGCTGGTGAAGGAGGCCAGCATGGATGGCTAAAGCTCTTTCACTCGATCTTCGCCAGCGCGTTGTGAATGCGATTGCCACCGGTATGTCCCGCAGACAA
>Ga0308157_10006489_pt1 | contig 14013 bp, 13 predicted proteins | sample PhyBR1_FD_201035 | JGI IMG/M metagenome (GOLD analysis project Ga0308157, IMG submission 201035) | Phyllosphere microbial communities from UC Gill Tract Community Farm, Albany, California, United States - DLSLB.R1 | ecosystem: Host-associated > Plants > Phyllosphere > Unclassified | place: USA...
GCGTGTCTGGAGACGACGAGCGAGCTCACCTGCGGTGTCCTGAGCTGCGCGCATCCGCACGGCCAGCGTCCGCAGCCCGCGATGGAGGAGATAGGCGCCCATCGGGTGCAGGAGGGCCCCTGTGATGGCGCGGACCCGGCGCAGGCGCATGGTCCATTCGGTGTTCGTCGCGATGATTCCGCCCATCGCGTCGCCGTGACCGCCGAGGTATTTCGTGGCGCTGTGGAGGACGAGGGCGGCCCCGTGATCGATCGGCCGTTGGAGCACGGGGGTGCAGAAGGTGTTGTCGACCAGCACCGGCACAACTCCCGCTGCGGCGACGACCGAGCCGATGTCGACGAGGTCGAGGCTGGGGTTCGCCGGTGTCTCGACGATGACGAGCCCGGTGTCCTCGCGAATCGCCTCGGCGATCTGGTCCTCCTCCGCCCAGGTGACCGACGTGCCGAGAAGACCTGACTCGAGCAGGTGGTCACTGCCGCCGTAGAGGGGACGGACGGCGACGATATGGGGCGTCCCGGCCTCGACTGCGGCCAGCAGTGCGGCGGTCATGGCAGCCATTCCCGTGGCGAAGGCGACGGCAGATTCGGCGTTCTCCAATTCGGCGAGCGCGGATTCGAATCGCGCCACACCGGGCTGCCACAGACGTTGGTAGACGGGGGAGTCCCCTTCCTTCAGAGGATGTCCGCTGGCGAGGCTCTCATAGGAATCTCCTCCCGTGCGGACGTCGTTGACCGGGTTGGTGGTGGAGAGGTCGATGGCGGGGACATGGACGCCTGCGGCCGCGAGACCGTCCATTCCGCCGTGAACCATACGGGTCTCAGGGTGCGTAGAAGTCATAAGCGCATTCAATACACTTCTCCCAGTCTGTGCAATGAACGTGCAATCTCCTCCAAGTATTCGGCCGTTTCCGGGATAGTCTGCGATCAGATATGGGAGACTGTGACTCATGTCGCAGAACGTCTCACTCGATGACACCGATCTTCGCCTTCTGCAGGAGCTCAACGCCGATGCCCGGGCCTCGGGTGCGGTCTTGGCTGCGGCCGTCGGGATCTCCGAATCGACGGTCTCCCTGCGTCTCAAGAGACTGAAGTCGCTCGGCGTCATCCGCGGCTTCCATATCGACGTCGATCCGACTGCGCTCGGGGTCGGTCTGCAGGCTCTCGTATCGATTCGGCTGGCCAAACACGATCGGGCCGAGATCGACGCGTTCACGGCGGCTGCGCCGAAGTTCCCTGGGGTGGTGCGGATGTACCACATGGCCGGAGCCGATGACTATCTGCTGCATATCGTCGCCACTGACACCGCTGCGGTACAGTCCTTCGTCCTCGACTACCTCACCCGATATCCCGCTGTCGCACATACGCGCACGAACCTCATCTATCGGGTCGAAGACGGTTCTGCCTGGATCCCTTCGGAGGCCTGAACTGCCATACTGGCTTCATGGCAGAGAACAAGACCCAGCCGACCGATGCCGATGTCGCCGCTTACCTCGATTCGGTGACTCCCGAGAAGCGTCGCGAGGATGGAATCGCTCTTGACGCGATCTTCCGAGACGTCACCGGTGAGGAACCCGTGATGTGGGGACCCTCGATCGTCGGCTACGGCCGGTACCACTATCGGTCGCCCGTGAACCCGCGCAACCACGGTGAGTGGCCGGCCACGGGATTCTCCCCGCGCAGGAGCCAGCTCTCTCTGTACGGACTCAAGGACCTTCCCGAAGGAGCGAGGCTGCTCCCGCAGCTCGGAAAGTACACCGAGGGGGCCGGGTGCGTCTATGTGCGCCGTCTGGAGAACATCGACGAGGCGGTGCTGCGCCGACTCATCGCGATCGCCGCTGCCCGTCCCGACGATCCCGAGCCGGGCAGCTGATTGCACACGCTGACGGTCGATGACAGGTCCTGTCCGAGAGATCGCAGAATGACCTCGGTGGCCGAGAACGTCGCGGTGTTCATCTGCGAGCCGTGATGCTCAGCCCCGATTTGCGCTGATGGACTGAGAAGTACTGCAGTCCCGCCTCGGCGTCGGCTAGGAATCGCCGGCGGGAGCGGCGGGGCAGCCACACGATCTGACCGGGGGACAGTTCGATCGTTCCGGTTGCGGTCTCAAGGGTGCCGGCACCGGCGAGGACGTGGATGAGCACGTCGAGAGATGGGCCGGTGTGTTCGCGGATCTCGCCGCCGGGGGCGAGCGCGATGACATTCGCATCGAGGTCACGGTGGTGCGTCGGCAGCTGCCAGACGGACCCGGAATCCTCGACGGTCGCGGTCAGCTCGGCAACATCGAGAACGACGCGGGGTACAGGGGTGGCGGCACGACGGATGATGCGCACCCGAACCCCGTCCTGCGTGCTCTCCAGCGGCTCCCACCCGACCGCCTCGGCGAACTCGCGGTCCATTTCGACGCGCAGCCCTTCAGGCGAGTGGTCATTGATGAGGATCAGGCTGGAGCCGACGTCAAGATCTTCATACGCTCTGATGACGAGCGGATGCCGTTCCGACTTCGGTAAGGTCCGGACGTCGATGACGGGTTCGTCTGCCACGGCTGCCCCTCTCAATCGCTTCGATAGTTCCTCCTCGAAACTATCACCGGAGTGATGACTGCCGGCCTGGGCCGGCCAGCGGCGCCGGGCAAAGACCGCTCGGGTCGGTCCTACAGGAGAACGGAAAAGGCACCCCGTGATACGGGATGCCTTGACGGTGGGCCCAGAGGGACTCGAACCCCCGACCCTCTCGGTGTAAACGAGATGCTCTAGCCAACTGAGCTATAGGCCCCACCTGCGTCGTCGATGTCTCCGACAGCGCTTGATCAGTATGCCACATCCGATGGGGACCGGCGAAACGGGAACGCAGGCGGTCGCGGGACCGCTCAGTGCGTCGGTCCGGACTGCCATCAGGAGGATCGGAGCAGGCGTGCCGCATTGGCGGCGAAATTCTCAGCTGCCTCTGCGGTGTCGACGTCGAAGATCCTGCGATTCTGCTCAACGGCCACGGCACCGAGTGTGAGGGTGAGGATTCCGTGCGAGAGTTCGGCGCCCAGGCGATCAGCACTCAGGGCCCGAGGCGCAACGTCTGTCGGAGCGATCGAATACCCCAGCAGCACGATCTCTGCTCCATCACGGTATTTCAGCAGCACCTCGCGCAGAGACATCGCCGCGGCGAGCGGGTCGGCAGTGGCGGGACAGAGGGCATCGACTTCGGCTTTGAGTGAACGTGAGATGAGAATGAGCAGTGACTGCTTGTCCTTGACGTGCCAGTACAGTGCAGACGGCTGAACGTCGAGTTCGCGGGCGAGCCGGCGCATGGACAGATCGCCCAGACCGTACTGCGAAAGAATGCTCAATGCAGTGGTGGTGATGCTTTCGGCTGTCAGTGCCAATGAGACATACCTTTCATTCTCGAGCAGAGGTCCTTCCCGATTTTTCAGATCGCGTTCCCCTCGCTATAGTAGTTCCTGGTCACGGGATATAGCGCAGCTTGGTAGCGCGCCTCGTTCGGGACGAGGAGGTCGTGGGTTCGAATCCCGCTATCCCGACCAAGGGAAAGTGCCGCAGCATCGCTCAGGCGAGACTGCGGCACTTCTGCATTCCCGGACCGTTGCGAGACCACTCTGCGTCCAAACCATCAAGACGCGAGCAGACGCCTAGAACGAGAAGCAGCGCACGGCCGCACCGAAAGTGGTGCGGTGCGTTCTCGCCGTGGCGCAGGACCAATCGAGTTCTGACCAGATGATCGAGTTTGACCCCGATGACTGGTCCAGAACTCGATGCTGAAATGCACAAAGGCGATGGGGCGCACTGCTCGAAACAGCAGTGCGCCCCATCGCCTCAACTCGTGCTCAGACGGGTGAGCCCGGCTCTTGGGAGGAGCCGTCCGTCGCGTCGGAAGCGAACGGGTGGGTCGCCCGGCCCCGTCGTGGAGCCTGCGGCGCATCGGTTCGGTGGGCCGCCTCGGCGAAGTTCTCTGTCACGAGGTCAGAGTCGGTGCCCCGCCACCGGGCGATGGCCTTCATCGCCTGATAGATGATGATCGCCGAGGCGGTGCCCAGGGCGATGCCTTCGAACTGCAGTCCGCCCGGGGTCCAGGTGAAGTTCGCGATGGCGACGATGAGCGAGACCGCGGCAGTGTTGAGATTGATCGGGTTGGAGAAGTCGACCTTGTTCTCCACCCAGATGCGCACGCCGAGCATGCCGATCATTCCGTAGAGCACGGTCGCCGCTCCGCCGAGGACTCCGGGAGGGATCGTCGCGATGATCTCGCCGAACTTCGGCAGCATGCTGAGGACGAGGGCGATGACCGCCGCGCACAGGTAGGCGGCAGTGGAGAAGATGCGCGTGGCTGCCATGACGCCGATGTTCTCGGCATAGGTCGTCGTTCCGGAACCGCCGCCGGATCCGGCGAGGATGGTGGAGAACCCGTCGGCGAAGAGCGTCCGGCCCGTCAGGTGATCGAGGTCGCGGCCGGTCATTGCGGCGACCGATTTCACATGGCCGATGTTCTCGGCGATGAGGACGAGGACGACGGGCAGGAACAGGCCGAGGTAGCCGAGATCGAACGCCGGTGCATGGAACGCGGGCAGTCCCACCCAGTCGGCTTTCGAGACGGTGGAGAAGTCGAGCTCACCCTGCAGCCATGCCGCACCATAGCCGACCAGGACGCCGATGAGGATCGAGAGTCGGCCGAGCATCCCGCGGAAGAGCACCGTGGTCAGCAGGATCGCGACGATCGTGATCACGGCGGTCAGGGGAGCGGCCTTGACCCAATCCCAGGCGGCCGGGGCCAGGTTGAGGCCGATGAGGGCCACGATGGCCCCGGTCACCACTGGGGGCATGGTCACTTCGATCCATCGGACGCCGACGAAATGGACCACGAGCCCGACGAGCGCCAAGGTGACTCCCACCGAGATGATTCCACCTTGAGCCAAAGCCATGGCATGAGGTTCGAGGTCCTCTCCGGCCGTGGCCGAGAACCCCGTGACCGCCCCGATCGGGGCGAGCAGCCCGAACGACGAACCGAGGTAGGAGGGCATCATCCCCTTCGTGATGAGCAGGAACAGCAACGTGCCGATGGCGGTGAAGAACAGCGTCGTCGACGGTGGGAACCCGGTGAGAAGGGGCACGAGGAACGTCGCGCCGAACATCGCCACGACGTGCTGTGCGCCGATGCTGATGGTCCGCGGCCAGCTCAGACGCTCTTCCGGCAGAACCCTCTCACCGGGAGCGATCGTCCGCCCGTTTCCGTGCAGACGCCAGCCGCGGCGATTGCCTGTTCCTTTGTGGGTGTCCGTGGGTGCCGACTCCGCCATTGTGTTCCTCGTTCCGTTCTTCCCTGTACTGGGTCGTTGGCCGGCGGTCGGGCAGTGCTCCGGGCCGGCGAAAGAATTCTATGCTCCAGCTCACCGGCACGCCGACTCGACGGCTGACGAAGCGGTATGGCCGGTGTGTCTGAGGACCCTGCTCCGGAAGGCGGGGTCAGCATTCTGATAGCCTATTGAACGGTGTTCAGGAGATCTGAACTCGACCGATTCTGACCTTGTTCAATCGCACGGAGACAAAGGACCAATCGATGACGACTGTGAACCCTGACCAGAACGTGAACCCCGGCCAACTCGCCGAGTCCATCCTCAACGGGGGAGCGGCCACCGAAGCCGACGCGCTCACGCTCCTGGCTACGCCGGATGAGGAGCTGTTCGGTCTCGTCCATGCCGGATCGCGACTCCGCCGAGAGCACTTCGGCATGACGATCAAGCTGAACTATCTCGTCAACCTCAAATCGGGAATGTGCCCGGAAAGCTGCACCTACTGCTCACAGTCACTGGGGTCGAAGGCCGAGATCCTCAAATACTCGTGGCTGAGCACTGACGAGGCCATGGAACAGGCGAGCATGGGCATCGGCGGAGGGGCGTCCCGCGTCTGCCTCGTCGCCAGCGGTCGTGGGCCGAGCCGTCGCGACGTGGGCCGCGTCGGTGAGATCGTCGAACGCCTCAAAGACGAGAATCCCGAAGTCGAGGTGTGTGCGTGTCTGGGCATCCTCAAGGAAGGTCAGGCCGAGGCGCTCAAGGAAGCCGGCGCCGATGCCTACAACCACAACATCAACACCGCGGAATCCTTCCACGACAATATCGTCAAGACCCACACCTACGAGGACCGGACGAATACCGTCGAACACGCCAAAGCGGCGGGACTCTCACCCTGCAGCGGCCTCATCGTCGGGCTCGGCGAAAGCGACGAACAGATCGTCGAAGCGCTGTTCGCGCTCAAGGCCCTCGGCTCCGAGTCGATCCCGATCAACTTCCTCGTCCCGTTCGACGGAACACCGCTCGAAGGACAGTGGAACCTCACACCCATGCAGTGCATGAAGATCGTCGCGACAGCCCGCTTCGTCTGCCCCGACCGGGAGATCCGGCTGGCCGGCGGTCGCGAGATTCACCTCAAATCCCTCCAGCCGATGGCGCTGCAGCTGGCCAACTCGATCTTCCTCGGCGACTACCTCACCGCCGAGGGCCAAGCCGCAGCCGACGACCTCGCCATGATCCGAGACAACGGATTCACTATCCTCGGCCAGGAGGACGAGGAGGCCCGGACGGAAGAATCCGTTGGGTGCTGCGGTGCGGAAGCCGGCTGCTGTTCCGATTCGAAGACCACCGCCGAGGCGGCCACCCACACCGATCCCGTCATCCGCAGGCGCGGTGCAGGCACCGCTGAAGTCGCCAACGCCTGAGCGGCCGCAAGCCCTCAGGCTTGGCGCAGGCTCCGCTTGAGGATCTTCCCGGCCGAGTTCTTCGGCAGTTCGGCAACGAACTCCACCCGCTTGGGCACCTTGAATCCGGCCAAACGGGACTTGACGTGACCGATGACATCGTCGGCCGACAACGGCGGCTGGCCGTCCTTGAGGACGACGAAGGCGGCCACCGCCTCGATCCACTTCTCATCGGCGATCCCGACCACAGCCACCTCGGCGACCTGCGGCAGCTCGAAGACGGCATCCTCGACCTGGCGGCTGGCGACCAGCACGCCACCCGTGTTGATGACGTCCTTGACCCGGTCGACGACCTCGACGAAACCCTCCTCGTCGACCTTGACCAGGTCCCCGGAATGGAACCAGCCGTTGTCGAACGCCTCGGCGGTGGCCTCCGGCCGGTTCCAGTAGCCTTCGCACAGCTGCGGCGACCGGTAGAGGATCTCGCCCTCCTCGCCGGGGCCGACGTCGTCACCGCCGGCGTTGACGACGCGGGTCTCGACGAACATCACCGGGCGACCCGCCGAACCGGGGTGATCGTCGTGCTCCTCGGGACGCAGCACAGTGCACAACGGGCCGAGCTCCGACTGGCCGAAGCAGTTGTAGAAGCCCAGCTGCGGAAGCCGCTGGCGCAGGCGCTCGAGGATCGGTCCGGGCATGATCGAAGCACCGTAGTAGGCCTTGTGGAGGCTGTCGAGGTTGCGGGTTTCGAGGTCAGGGCTGTTGGCCAGCGCCACCCAGACGGTGGGGGCGGCGAAGAACGAATTGATCTTCCGTTCCTCGAAGATGCCGAGCAGCTGCTCGGGCACGGGAGCGGGGACGATGATGTTGTGCGCGCCGATCGACAGAAGCGGCAGCAGGAAGACGTGCATCTGCGCTGAGTGATAGAGCGGCAGGGCGTGGACGGCGCGATCTGTCGCAGCGAAGTCGAGGGACATGAGGGACGACAGGTACTCGTGCAGAAGGGCGCGATGGGTCATCACCGCACCTTTCGGCGCCGAGGTGGTGCCGGAGGTGTAGAGCAGCTGAGCCACGTCCGTGTCGTCGACGGAGAACTCTGTGCTGACGGCTGGGGCGATCTCCTCCGCGGTGGCGACCGGAACGAGATCGGCGAAGTCGATCACCTGCGCCTCGGCTCCGGTCGGGGTTGAGGCGACTGCGGACATGAGGTCGGAGTCGGAGAAGACGATCTCGGCACCGGAGTTGCTGAGGATGTAGTCGAGTTCGTCGTTCTTCAGCTGATAGTTGACCGGCACGTGGATGAATCCGGCACGTGCGCAGCCGAGATAGAGGAGGACGAAGAGGTCGGAGTTCTTCCCATAGGCGGCGACACGGTCGCCTTTCGTCACACCGAGACGGACGAGTTCGCGGGCCACCGCGGTCACGGCAGAGTCAAGTTCTGCATAGGTCCAGGTTCGGTCCCCGAATTCGAGGGCCGTGTCGGTGGGGAATCGGCCGGCGCTGCGGCGGATGAGATCCGAGACCGTGGACGAGTTTCTGATGACGGGTGATTCGGAGGAGATGCGTGTAGATGTCATGACCCAAATATATGAGCCACATCACTCTCTCTGAAAATCGTCCGCCCATCTCTGCTTCATCGGCCGGCTGGTCTTCGATCCCACGGTGCCGACGATGTGCCCCGGTTCGGATGTAATAGTGTGGGGGCATGAGACATCCGAAGGTGAGTGACTGCGCAGAGGTGTTCGACTCACTGTGGCCACCGGCCTTGGCCGAGTCCTGGGACTCCGTGGGCCTGGCCGTCGGCGACCCCGACGCCGAGGTCCAGTCGATCCTCTTGGCTCTCGATCCGATGGACGCCGTGATCGCCGAGGCCGTCGTTCTCGGCGCAGACCTGGTGTTCAACCATCATCCGCTCATGCTCAAACCCGTGAAGTCGGTGAATGCCGCAACTTTGAAGGGCGGAGCCGTCCACACTCTCATCAGCAACGATATTGCGCTGTTCAATGCGCATACGAACGCTGATTCGGCCCGCGGCGGAGTCTCCGATGTGCTCATCTCACTCCTGGGCATCGAGGGCGCGCAGCCACTGTCCCCCCATGACGAGGCTGATGATTCGGGACGCGGCTCGCTGCCGACCGGAATCGGCCGCGTCGGCGACCTCGACCGGCCCACACCGGTCCGGGACCTTGCCAGGCGACTGGCTGCGCAGCTGCCGCGCACCACGACCGGTGTGCGCATCGCCGGCGACCCCGCTGCGACAGCGACCCGTGTCGCGGTCTGCGGCGGCGCCGGCGACTCGCTGTTCGACGAGGTCAGGGCCAGCGGCGCCGACGTCTACGTGACGGCTGACCTCCGCCATCACCCGGCCACCGAGGCGCTTGATGCGGCGAATCGTCGAGAGAGCGGACTCTCGCTCATCGACGTCTCCCACTGGGCGTCCGAGACAGTCTGGCTGAGTGCGGCGGCCGAGGCTCTCGAGACCGAATTCGCGCGGCGCGGGTTCACTGTCTCGCTGCAGCATTCGGCAGTCAACACCGACCCCTGGGTCGAACGGTACTGACAAGGAGACCGACGATGCTCATCACCGACAGCCAGAGAACCGCGCTGCAGACCCTCATCGAACTCATCGCCCACGGGCGCGCCCTGCAGTTCGAGCATGACAACCCGAAGAGGGCAGAGGAGCTGCAGGAGCTCATCTCCCGCCACAAGGAACTCGGCGAGAAGCGGACCGAGGCCGCCGCTGTCGTCGACGGCCATCAGGACGCCATCACCGAAGCCACCGGACTCATCGAAGCACAGCGATCGAAGATCGAGAAGAAGACCGCCGAGCTCAACGACGGAACCGGTCTGACCAGCAGAGACATGGTGAATCTGCAAGAGGAGATCGCCGGTCACGAAGCTCGGGTCGCCGAACTCGAAGAATCGCAGCTGGAGGAGATGGAGAAGCTCGAAGCCGCTGAAGACGAACTCGCGGCAGTCGATGACCGAATCGCCGAGGTCACGGCCTCCGGTAAAGAGGTGCAGACCGCGGTGAAGGACAGGAAGGCCGAACTGCGGGAGCTCATCGCCGAGAACGAGTCCGCGGCGTCGGGCGCGAGGAGCGAGCTGCCGGAGCAGCTGCTCACGACATTCGATGCCAATGTCCGCCAGGGCGGTCCCGGGGCCGCCCTGCTCAACGGACCGAACTGTCAGGCGTGCGGACAGGAGATCGGCGGAGCAGTCTGGCACGGAATGCTCGGCGCCGATGTCAACGAAACCTATGAATGCGAAGAATGCGAGGCGGTGCTGCTGCGTCGCAGCTGATCCTGCCTCGACTGATCTCGTCGACCTTGGTCGACAGGGTCGTTGTTGAGGCGCGTCTCAGTCGCGGAGGACGATCATGAGGTTGGCCGGCTTCGAGTTCGTCGAGCCTGTGAACTCGACCTCATACAGCTCCTCCGCCCGAGACACAAGGTCTTCAGCGGTCTCCGGCAGGGCCCGCTCATCGGACAGCAGCCGACCGGCGAACTCACCTCGGTAGAACTTCGCCCAGTGGGAGACGACGCGACGTTTCCCGCCGCTGACGGACACGGCACCCATGGTGACGACCTGATCGGTGGGACCCGGCCACACGGACCGGTAATCGCTCGAGCGGCAGTCGAGGGCCACCTCGGCGGGGTCGAGGGAGCAGGACTTCGCCAGAACCGGCTTCCAATAGGATGTCAGCTTTCCCAGGGTCCCCAGATCGGTCTTCATCGCCAGTCGGTAAGCGGGGATATCGTCGAGTCCGTGCACCCGGCCGAACAGGGCGGAGAATACGTGGACGTCGTGGAGACGGTCCCGCAGCTTCTCGTCATCGGTCGACTGCGCCACCAGCTCACTGGCGCCCATCGCCTCATAGAGCACACCGGAATAGGTGAGCAGCGCGGGGGCACAGGGGATCTCATCGAGGACGGTGTTCCGTTCGACGTCCGCTGAGAGTGACGCGCCGACGCCGAGCTTCTCGAGGGCATCTCGACGCTTTGAGACCTTCTTCAACGCAGCGAGCACACGCTTGCGCTTGGTGGTGAGTTCCGGAGCCGAGAGACCGTCGAGATCGAGCGTGGGACCGGTCGGCGACGGAGTCTTGCCCTCGGAGGGCGGCAGCAGGATCTTCACCACCCCATCGTATGATCACGCAGTGACGCGGCTGGGACCGGGTGCGGATGAGGTTGATCACGTTCGATGTCCGGTCTCCGCCGCGTGCGGGTGCTGTGTGCGTGGGGGCATTGCTGAGCGACTACACTGGGTTGCTTGAGGACAGGTCACCAGACGGTCGCGGCTCTCTTCACGAGGGCTGAGGAACGTCCGGGCTCCACAGAGCAGGGATGGTGGGTAACACCCACCCGGGGCGACCCGCGGGCCAGTGCAACAGAAAGCAGACCGCCCAGTTCCGACTGGGTAAGGGTGAAACGGTGGTGTAAGAGACCACCAGGGCGGCGGGTGACCGTCGCTGCTGGGTAAACCCCATCCGGAGCAAGATCAGACAGACGACGTTCGAGGCTGCTCGCCGAGTCGTCGGGTGGATTGCTTGAGGCCGGTGGCAACATCGGTCCCAGATAGATGACCGTCAGGCGAGAAGGGCAACCGACTCGTCGACAGAACCCGGCTTATCGGTGGCCTGTCCTCTCCCACATCCTCAGCTGCGGCGCGTCTTTCAGGACGGACTGCGACGCACCTTCGCCTTACCGCCGTTGACCGCGATCATCGCTGCTCCCACGATTCCGGCGTTGTTGTACAGCTTCGCCGGCTTGAGTTTCGCCCGCGTCTCGATGAGCGGCAGGAACTGGTCATGGGACTTCGAGACTCCGCCGCCGACGATGATGACATCCGGAGCGACCAGCAGTTCGATCTGCGAATAATACTGTTGCAGCCGAGCCGCCCACTCCGGATAGGTCAGTCCCAGCCGGGTCCTGACCGATTCCGCGGCCTGCGTCTCGGCATCGGCGCCGTTCATCTCGATATGGCCGAGTTCTGTGTAGGGAACCATCCGGCCGTGAGTGAACAGGGCGGTTCCGATTCCCGTGCCCAGCGTCGTCAGCAGCACCGTCTTCTTCCGGTGTTTGCGCCCGGCACCGAAGGTCATCTCGGCCAGTCCGGCGGCATCGGCATCGTTGAGGAAGTACACGGTGCGGCCCGTGCTCTCGCCGATGATGTCGGAGATGGGCGAACCGATCCAACTCTGGTCGAGGTTCGCCGTGTACTCGACGAGTCCTTCGCGGATCACGCCGGGGAATCCGCAGCCGACAGGCAGGGAGTCGATCGCGGCACGGTCGGCGACGAGTTCGAGTTCGACGGCATGTTCGCTCAGTGCATCCAACAGCGTGGCAAGCGTCGCAGCCACGGCAACCGGGGTGCTCGGCTTCGGTGTGAGCTCGCGCAGCCGCTTGAACGGCAGCTTGCCCGTCACCGTGTCGACGAGTGCCGCTTTGATCCCGGTGCCGCCGATGTCGATGCCGATCGCAAAGCGTGGGGAGGTCTCCGCGCTCATATCAGCTCTCCTCGTGTGCGGGTCCGGCGGCAATCGCGGTGTCGGCATCGGGCAGAGTCAGGATATCGGCACCGGACTCGGTCACCACTAGTGTGTGCTCGAACTGAGCGGAGCGCTTGCGGTCCTTCGTCACCACGGTCCAGGAATCGTCCCAGACGTCCCAGTCGATCGTGCCGAGGTTGAGCATCGGCTCGATCGTGAAGATCATTCCCGGTTCCATCGTCTCCGCATGGGCGGGAGCCGCGTCATAGTGCGGGATGATGAGCCCGGAATGGAATTCGCGGCCGACTCCGTGCCCGCTGTAGTCGCGCACGACTCCGTAGTCGAAGCGCTTCGCGTACTTCTCGATCACCCGTCCGACGACGTTGATCTGACGTCCCGGTTTGACCGCTTTGATCCCACGCATCATCGACTCATAGGTGCGTTCGATGAGGAGACGGGACTCCTCATCGACGTCTCCGGCGGTGAATGTGTAGTTCGTGTCTCCGTGCATGCCCTGGTAGTAGGCGGTGATGTCGACATTGACGATGTCGCCGTCCTCGATGACGGTCGAATCGGGGATGCCGTGGCAGATCACCTCGTTGACGGAGGTGCACACGGATTTCGGGAAGCCCCGATAGCCCAACGTCGACGGGTACGCTCCGTGATCGCACATGAACTCGTGCGCCACCCTGTCGATGTCATCGGTGGTGATGCCGGGGACGATCATCTCGCCGACGGCGGCCAGGGCATTGGCCGCGATCCGACCGGCCGCCCGCACCACCTCGACTTCTTCGGGGCTGTAGAAATTGTTTCCCCGGCCTTCATCGGCGTCGGCGCGACCGACGTACTCCGGGCGGGGGATGTCCTTCGGCACACCGCGTTCGGGCGAAATGGTGCCGGGCGTGAGCAGGCGAGTGTGAACAGTCATGATGGTGTCGATCCTATGCTGGAAACGCGGCTTTGTCCCGCTGCCCGGTCGCCTGTCGATGCCGCGGTGCGGGACCTGTGGAGTCTAGAATCGGAAGCAGCCGTGCCAAGGAAGCGGGAGGCAGATTGAGCGACGACACGACATCGGCGGGCCACGAGTTCGCTGGACTGGGCGAAGTGGTGAGCCTGACGAGCGCGCCGCAGCAGATCGCCGACCACATCCTCTCCGGAATCGCCGTCGGAGCGCTGCCGGAAGGCACCCTGCTGCCGGGCGAACGGACGTTGGCCGCAGATCTGCAGGTGTCCCGCTCGAGCGTGCGCGCAGCCCTGCTGCGCTTAGAGCGTCTCGGGGTCGTCGAACGCCGCCGCGGCCGCGGGGGAGGGACGTTCGTCAAGACCGCCCGCCCCGAGGCGCTGGCTCCCATGGCCGGTAGAATCGACGAGTTCCATGCCGAGAGGCGGAACCTGCTTGACGCCCGCGCCGTCTTCCAGAATTCGCTGGCGGCGACCGCGGCCCTGCGACGTACCGAGGACGAGCTGAGCGAGCTCCGGGAACTGGCCGAAGTCTATTCCCAACGCGCCGAAGCGGCCGCCGCGCGCACCGCGGACGCGCAGTTCCACTTCGCCATCGCCCGTGCCGGTCACAACCCGGAACTCGTGCGCATGGCCATCGACCTCGATACGAAGATCAACGCCGGTTTCCGTCACGACCCGTTCTCGGCCGAGCTCTTCGATCACGCCGTGGACGACCACGCCGCGATCGTCGAGGCGATCGCTGCCGGAGACGCAGAAGCTGCGGGAAGACTCTGCGAGGAGCACTTCAGGTACACGACCATCGTCCCCCGCCCCTAACCCCTATTACTACCTGACGGCGGCCCAGCAACCTCGCGCGAGGTTGCT
>Ga0308157_10006491_pt1 | contig 14008 bp, 12 predicted proteins | sample PhyBR1_FD_201035 | JGI IMG/M metagenome (GOLD analysis project Ga0308157, IMG submission 201035) | Phyllosphere microbial communities from UC Gill Tract Community Farm, Albany, California, United States - DLSLB.R1 | ecosystem: Host-associated > Plants > Phyllosphere > Unclassified | place: USA...
CTTTTCTTCATTAGTTCCATAATTGGCATTGTAAGCATACCAAGATTCTTCTTTTACCAAATTTTCCTGCCCATCTGCTCTTTCGCTATATTTGTTTACCCGAATTTCCTTATCTCTGAAAACCTGATGAATGGGTTGTGAAAAGTATTCTGAACCTTCGTATTCCGTTGAATTATTCTTAATATCTGCTTCGATGTTTTGTAGCAAACCATTCAACGCCTGAAGGTAATCGAAGTGCGAAATTTCCTGAAGACGATTGTGATTTCCAAGAAAAGTTATTTCTAAGTCGCCCAAATAATTTTCATCTTCAATAAAATCTGAAAGCGACTTAATATTAGGAAAATAATGCGAAAGATTATCAAAATAATAAAAAGGATTCTGGCTTAAAGCACATTGAATGACGTGTTTTTGAATATCTTTAAGTTTTACATCTTTAGATTTTATCACTTCATCAAAAGAAACTGGACTTTCTAATTCAAAAAATACGCTAGAAACTCTACCGCCACCAGAAGAAAGCTGATGTCTGTAATTGGTTTTTGTAACACCCAAATCTTTGAAAGACTTTATATTATCAAAACTTTTGGGTAATTTTTTATTGGAAAAAACATAACCATTTTTGTATAAATCTGATTCTTTAAAATCAAATTTTAAAGTCAATTGTTTTGTTTCAAGATTGACATCATCTTCATAAATTCCCGTTTCTATCAAAGCTTTTTTAAGCTCAGAAACATAACGGCTGTCTTCTTTGGTATGATAATACAGTTCTTCCAAAATTTTCAAATCGTTTGAAATATCACCATCATATTTTCTGACAAATTTGTCATCACCTTCTTCCAATGCAAATGGATAATATCTTGCACCGCGACCAATCAATTGCGCTTCCGAAAGGGTTGTTTTACCTGGTTTTCCGTCTTTTCCGTCACGGTCTTCGTATAATCGTACAATATCAAAAAGATTCAAAACATCCCAACCTTCATTCAATTTTTGAACGGCAAATACTGCACGAATCGGGTTGTTTTCATCCTCCAAAGTATTGAGTAAAATCTGGTTTTTCTCTGCTTCGGAATCATTATTTGCACTCAAACAATTTTCTTCTCGGAAATTATTGTGAATACGTTTTGCAATTTCATTGAATGAAATATTTTTAGCTTCAAAAAACTGAAAAGCCTTCTGAACAATCGGAACGGTGGAAGTTTTTTTAATTTTTTCGACCATTGTTTCAGAAAATTCATCAATCAGTTTGTGGAAATTTTCTTTGTTCTGTTCGGATTCTTTGATTGTTTTTTTCGCTTTAAAAAGAATAACCGGTTTTAAATTAATATTGTTAATCGTTGCTAATTCCTGACGGTACAAATTCAAAATCAAAGCCTGAATGATGCGTTCTTTCTCGTCATAGAGCGAACGAACGAGATTGATTTCTTTAGAAAATTTATCTGTTCTAAATTGTGACAAGTCGTATTTATAAATAACTTTATCTTTATATTTATTAACGATTTCCCGACTTTCATAATCCAAAGTTGCCGTAAATTCCAAAAGAATATTGTCGAAATTCTGATGAAGGATTTGCAAAACCGTTTCTTCCCAACTTCCGAAAAGATTTCCACTTTTTGTTCCGCTGTTCAGGTGGTGCGCTTCATCTGCAATCAATACCAATTTTTTATCTATAAAATCTTCGTAAGTGACGCTATTTTCTTTGGTATTATTCAAATCAATATGCAACTGCTGAATGGTTGTAAATTTGATGTTGATATTTTCATTATCGGCTTCGTCAAAATTATCAATTTGTTTCAGTAGAACTTCTTTTCCGTTGATGACGACTTTATCATTAAACAAATATTTAGAAGTTTGCGGATTGAGAAAATTGTCTTTCGTTTTTTGAATGATATTGTTGCTGTTCACAAAAAACAGAAAATTGCGGTATCCTTTTTCATACAAATGAAGCATCAAACCAGCCATTACCAAAGTTTTTCCGCTTCCTGTTGCCATATTGTACAGTAGGTGAAGAGGTTTGTTTGGTTTTTCATCAAAATCTTCTTGTTCGGTATATAAATATCGCTTGAAAGCCTCTTCTTGATAAGGACGAATGCCAAATTTTAAATTATCTGTAATTCCGTTGGACAAAGAAACTTGCGCCAAAGCCTTACGTGCAAACGGATTATTGAATATTTCGTGTAGAAATGCCATTTGCTAATTTTTAATTTGATAAAAATCCTTCGTCACTTTCTTTTCTTCCGCTATACACTCAAAATTTTCGTCGTTGAGAGAAGATAAATTGACATACAGTTGATTTTTGTTGAGCAGTTCGCAAAGATGTTGTTTTTGTTCTGAAAGACTTAACAATTTAAAATCTTCGATATGTTGCTCTTGTTTTTTGATATCCACATTGTAATTGAGGAAAGATTTAGCTTTCATTTCTTCCCAGATTTGCAGAAGATTTTCTGAATTTTCTGCCTCTTCAATTTTTTCGATGAAAGTTTGGTTGTATTTTTTGAGTTCAAGATAAATGAAAGAACCACCGCCTTGCCAATTGACTGATTTGGAAATACCACCTTGTTCACCGTTGATTACTTTTTTTAAGCGTTCAACAGCAACAGTTTCTATGTAGTCCATTTGTTCGATACCGATGTATTGGCGCTTTAATTTATGACTTGTTGCGGCAGTCGTTCCACTTCCAAGATGAAAATCAAGAATTATATCTCGTTCATTCGAGCACATTTCAAATATTCTTTGTTGTAAAGCTTCTGGCTTTTGTCCTCCTTCAAAATCAAAACGTTCCTTACTCATTGGATTTATAACGCTTATATCACTCCATAGACTTGATATAGGCTGTCCAGAATATTCATCTAAATATATTTTTCTATTTATATTTTGATTTTTATCTTCTGGAAACCATAGCTTTCCTTGCTCATCCCATTTTTTCATCTTGTCAATAGAAATTGACCAACCATTTTTTGGTACTTTATATCCTTTATATTCGTACATTAAAGTAGGTCTCGGATTTGGACTTTGTAAAGGCGATTTCATAAATTTTCTACCATTATTATCTACATTTGTGAATCTTTCTTTAATATATTTTTGCGTATTCTCATCTTCAATCACGAAAGGTATCTTAAATGTAAATGATTCAGATTTTGTATACCAGAGAATATAATCTACAACATTATTTAATCTATTCGTAGGATTTGCACTTCCACCTCTTCGTTTCCAAGTTATTTGATTTCTAAAATTTTCTCTTCCAAAAACTTCGTCCATCAAAACCTTTAAGTACGCAGATTCAAAATCATCAATTTGAACAAAAATACTTCCATCTTTTGATAAAAGTTGTTTAGCAATTTCTAATCTATTCCTCATAAAAGTCAACCAAGTAGAGTGATTAAAATTATCGTTATACTTAAATCCATCATTCCCTGTATTATAAGGTGGATCAATATAAATCAGCTTCACTTTACCGGCAAATTCTTTCTTTAGGGAATGTAGTGCGAGAAGATTATTTCCTTTGATAATCAGATTATCGGTAATTGTTCCGTTTTCATTGCGATTGAATTGGTCAAAATTCTTTTCGCCGTCTTTATCAAATCGTTTGGCATTGGTAAAAACTTTCGGGTCAAGCAATTCAGTGATTTCGTCCTGAGCCAAAGTTTCGTTGAAGAAAATCTCTTCTCTTTTATCTTCTTCACGGCTTTGCCCGCCTTCCAAAATACAATCTTTAAATGGCCAAACTAAAGAAACTTCATTTCGCTGTTTCAGATATTTGCCATCAATTGACAAACCAACTTTATTTTTAAATTGTGTATAACTGTTATTGAGATAATTTTTCTGCTCAAGAAACTGGATGAAAAGATTTTGTTTGAAAATTAAAGTGCTTCTAACTTCAACGAAAAATTTTTGTTTCAAATCAGAATTGTCTAATAACAATCCAATTAATTCTTCGTCGAAATTTTGAGCTTTATTGAGAACCACCCATTTTTTGAGTTCGCCGCTATCGGAAACATAATTGGGTTCTTTTTTGAGTTGAGATTCGAGGGTTTGGTATAGTTTCATTGTCTGCTAGACGAAAAAGAGCGTGTCACTCTGCATAAAAATTTTCTCTTTTCCTGACAGGTAATTGGACATAACCTTCGGTAGAATTGAAAAAACAGCAGAGGACACGCCTTTTGCAGACGCATCCCTAAACTGTTTCTTTCTACCTTGCAAAAGTGTCCAATTTTTATCAGGAAAGAAACCTTAGTAACGCTAAAGTAATATGTCTATTTCTTTTTAATTCATTAAAAAATTTGTTTTGTCAAATATATAAAAAGAAAAAACAGCTAATAATTGAATTCCAAAAAAATTATCTTTGCAAAATGGAATTAAAACCGATATTCGACAAACTGCAGATTCAGGATATGAATCAAATGCAGAAATCTACATACACCGCTTCCGAAAACGAAACCGACATTATTCTCCTTTCGCCAACAGGTTCTGGGAAAACTTTAGCATTTTTGTTTCCTGTTCTTAGAAATTTAAAATCTGATGTTAAAGGAATTCAGGCTTTGATATTGGTTCCCGCAAGAGAATTGGCTTTGCAAATTGAGCAGGTTTTCAAATCGATGGGAACGGATTTCAAAGTTTCTATTGCTTATGGTGGTCACGATAAAAAAATCGAGGTCAATAATCTGATTGAAGCGCCAGCAGTTCTGATTGGAACACCGGGAAGAATTGCTTACCATCTAAAAAACGAAAACTTCGATCCGGAAACAATCAAAACTTTGGTTTTGGACGAGTTCGACAAAGCTTTAGAATTAGGCTTCCAGGAAGATATGGAATACATCATTGGGTCTTTGACAGGTCTTTCTCAAAGAATCCTGACTTCTGCAACCGTGATGGACAACATCCCGAGATTTGTAGAACTGGACAACGAAAAGAAAATCAACTTCCTCAAAGAAAACGAGTCAAAACCAAACATCCAACTTCGAAAAGTGATGACGACTTCCGAAGACAAGTTGAATACATTATTCCAATTGATCTGTAAAATCGGAAACAAAAGAACTTTGATTTTCTGCAATCACCGAGATGCAGTTGATAGAATCTCAGAGTTATTAAGAGAAAAAGGAATCCAGCGTGAAACCTTCCACGGCGGAATGGAACAAGACGAGCGTGAACGTGCGTTGCTCAAATTCAGAAATGATTCGGCAAGAATATTGATTACGACAGATTTGGCTTCCAGAGGTTTGGACGTACCTGAAGTGGAATCCATCGTGCATTATCAATTGCCTCCAAAAGAAGACGCTTTCATCCACAGAAACGGACGAACGGCCAGAATGAACGCCAAAGGTTTTGCTTATCTGATTATGACCGAGGACGAGAATTTCCCATTCATCAAAAGCAATACGCCAGAGGAAAATGTTTCGGAAAGTAACAGAGTTCCGGAAAGAACACCTAATCAAACGATTTACATAAGCGCCGGAAAAAAAGATAAGGTCAACAAGGTTGATATTGTAGGTTACCTCATCAAAAAAGGAGAACTTGAAAAAAATGACATTGGTTTGATCGAAGTCAAGGACACAACATCTTACGTTGCTGTCAATCGTAAAAAAACCATCGAGCTTCTGAAAAAACTGGCCAACGAAAAGTTGAAAGGCAAGAAAGTAAAAATAGAAATCGCTTATTAAAAGCGATTTTTTTATTTGATTCCGGAAACATTCATCGGCAAAACATAAACAGAATGTGAAGCGGTAATGAATAATGTTGAATTATTTTTTCCGCCAAAAGTCACATTTGAAGTCCACTCTTCCTCGATCGGAATGTTGGTCAATTTTTCACCTTTATTATTGAAAATTGTCACGCCTTTTCCTGTCAAATAGAGATTTCCTCGGCTATCAAGCGTCATCCCGTCTGAACCCATTTCGCAAAACAGTTTCTTTTCGGAAAGTTTGCCTTCTCCTAGGATTTGATAAACATAAGTTTTTCCCGCGTTGATATCGGAAACATAAAGTTTCTTAAGTTTCTGGCTACCCACAATACCGTTTGGTTGGACAAAGGTTTCCAGTTTTGTAATCGTTCCGTTTTGATTTCGGTAATACAGATTTTTCTCAGGAATTTCCACTTTGAAATTTTTCCAGTAATCTCTCTCGTACAAAGGATCAGTAAAATAAATACCGCCGGATTTATCGATCCAAAGATCATTGGGACCATTCAGTCTTTTGCCTTCGAAACCTTGTGACAAAACCTGGATATCCTTATTCTTATTGATTTTCCAGATCTCGCCGTTGTCATCAGAGCAAGTAATCAGGTTATCATTTTTATCAAAATAAGTCCCGTTGGCGCGTCCTGTTTTGGCAAGAAACAGCTCGACCTTATTGGTTTGCCAGTTCCAAAAATAGATCTTGTCATTCGGTTGATCAGTGAAATAGACATTTCCTTCTTTGTCGGAAGCCGGACCTTCTGTAAAAGTGAATTCACTCGAAAGTAATGTTGGCGGAACTTCAAATAATTTAGTATTTACATTCTGAACTTTACAATTCATCAGAATAAGAAAAATTGCCATATAACCAAAATTCAAAAAACTCTTCATAACTAAAATTCTAAAGTCGCAATTTACAATTTGTATAAACGAATTAAAAATAATTATCTTTGAGAATTCGATTTTAATCAATGAAACTCAATCTTCCGGACAAACTTTATTATTCCATTGGCGAAGTTGCCAAAGCTTTTGATGTCAATACTTCCTTAATCCGTTATTGGGAGCAGGAATTCCCTATCATAAAACCGAAGAAAAACAAAAAAGGAAACCGCTATTTCACACCTTCTGATATTGAGAATTTGAAAATCATCTATCACCTCGTCAAAGAGAAAGGTTATACACTTGATGGCGCAAGAGTCGCATTAACAACTAATACAAAAATCTCGGAGACCATCACAATTATTGATAGATTAGAATTCATAAAAGCTGAACTTCTAAAGCTTAAAAATTCCCTGAACGATTAATTAAATATTTTCCGCAATTAATTAATTGTCGATTCATTTTTTATTTAACTTTGGTTAAAACACAAAAGATGAATCCAAAATTACCTTTCCAAATCCGGAAAAGGCAAATTATCAGCCTTGCTATTTTCGGAATTCTTATTATTCTGGGACAGATTGCTTTTTCATTTTATAAAAATAATCAGCATTACGAGAAACCTCAAATCACCTTCATTACACCGAAAGTTGAGGAGATTATTCTGACCGAATTCAATCCCAATGATTTGGATAAAAACCAATGGAAGAATATTGGTTTCAGTGAAAAACAAGTCAAAACGATTTTGAAATACAAAGAAATTGTTGGCGGAAATTTCAAATCTAAGGAGCAGTTCAAAAAATGTTATGCTCTTACGCCAGAGAAATATGAACAGCTGAAAAATTATATTCTGCTTCCTGAAAACAATTCTGATTTTAAAAATAATCAATTCGCTTACAAACCTTACGAAAAGAAAAAACTTAATATAAAAGGAAAATTCAATCCCGATTTATATTCTCAAAAAGATTGGGAAAATCTCGGTTTTTCTGAGAAACAAGCGAGCGCAATTTTGAAGTACAAAAATTATCTCGGCGGAAGTTTCATCAGCAAGGAAAAGCTGAAGGAGTGCTTTATGATTAATGATGAACAATTCGTTCAAATGTCACCTTATCTGATTTTACAAGCCAAATCACCGGAAAATCTGGTTAATAAATTTGAGAAAAAGAAAGAAAAAGAAGTGGTGAAAATCAACCATTATTTTGACCCGAATAATTTGAATCAGGAACAATGGCAAGAGCTGGGATTTTCTGAAAAACAAGCTATTTCGATTTTGAAATATCGAGATAAGATTCTAAAAGGTTCTTTCAAATCATTGGAAGATATTCAGAAATGTTTTATGATTTCGCCGGAAAAATTTGAGGAAATGAAACCTTGGATTAAGCTTTCTGTTGTTGACAAACCTAAACAAACTGATGAAAAAATTACAGTTGCCGAAAAAACCGACTTTTCAAAAATTAATCTGAATATAATTACCTTCAAACAATTGCAGGAGTTTGGATTTACGGAGAAAGATTCGGCGGGAATTTTAGCTTTCAGAAAGAAATTGGGAGGTTTTATCAATAAAAATCAACTTTTGGAAACTTACGAAATTGACAGAGCTTTGGGCGAGAAACTAATCTATGTTACAAAACTTGACAACTCGGATGTACCAAAATATACGCTTGCAAATGCGCCTGAAGATTGGCTGAGAAAACACCCATATTTCCGATTTTCCGCAGATAGAATTATCTTTTATAGAATATCTTATCCTGATGATAAAAAGATCTGGAAATATTTGAAATTGAAACCTGAATATGAAGAGAAAATGAGACTTTATATAAAATAAAAATCCGCAATTAAAACCGCGGATCTTTTAAAATTATTTAATTTTGAATTATTTCAATCCAAAGTTTTTAGAAATACCAATACTTACAGTTTTACCAAAATTTAAATTGAAACTGTTAGTAGAATCTCCACCTCCTGAAGGTTTCATTGATCCATATCCTAAACCACCAATACTAAAGTTCAATCCAAAACTATTTTTAAAGTTGATGAACAAGGCAGGTGTCAATTGCGCATACATTCCATCTGCTTTTGCATCTGATAATTTATTTTTCATAGATTGGTAACCAACACCTAGATCAGTAAAGAAAGCAAAAGTTTCACTTAAAGGCATTGTATAACGACCAAATGCACCTATCGAAAAATTGCTCATATCAGACTGAGTTGCTACTGAGTTTTTAGTTTTTGATGAGCCGATTGAAGATTCTATACCTGCCGTCCAATGGTCAGCAAACTGATACCCAACTTTTGGATTAAATTCAAATGAATTTTCTTTGTAATCTCCAGTTTTTTCTGAAGTGAAGTCAACATTCCCACCAACTAACAAAGTATTTTTCTGAGCACTCACTAAGCCAAACACAGCAATTGCACTTGCAATAAATAATTTTTTCATTTTTGTAATAGTTTAAAATTTTAAGGAGACAAATATAGAAAAGCTCAATACATTTTTAAAAATAACAAGAATGATATATCTTAGCAACTTTTATGCGATAAAATCAATATTTTATCATTATATAAGCTAGAGGAATTTTGTTTTTAAATAAAAATAAATGGAAAATAATATAAATAAATAAGAAATAATTAAAATTTATTAAATTGTCTTTTTTGAATCGGAAAGCAGATTATTCAATTCCTCAAATTCAGAATCAGTTAAATCTCTCCATTTTCCGACTGGAAGATCAAGTTTGATATTCATAATCCGGATTCTTTTCAGCTTCTTCACTTCATAATCCAGATGTTCACACATTCTTCGGATCTGACGGTTGAGACCTTGTGTGAGAACGATTCTAAAATTCATTGTATCAATTTTTTCGACTTCGCATTTTTTGGTTACGGTGTCCAGAATTGGAACGCCATTTCTCATTTTTTCAAGAAATTTTTCCGTAATAGGCTTATTCACTCTTACGTAATATTCTTTCTCGTGATTATTTCTCGCTCTTAGTATTTTATTGACAATATCACCGTCTGAAGTCAACAAAATCAAGCCTTCGCTGGGTTTGTCCAATCGTCCGATTGGGAAAATACGTTTTGGATGGTTGATGTACTCAATAATATTGTTTTTCTCACGCTTCGTATCCGTTGTACAAACGATTCCGACAGGTTTGTTGAATGCGATATAAACAAAATCTTCATCTTTTGGTTTTCTAATGGTTTTGCCATCTACGAAGATTTCGTCCTCGTCAGAAACTTTGGTTCCCATTTCCGGAACTAAGCCGTTGATGGTGATTCTGCCTTCTTCCAACAATTTATCAGCTGCTCTTCTTGAGCAAAATCCAACTTCTGACAAATATTTATTGATTCTAATTTTTTCCAATTCTTTATTCTTCTAAATCTTTTACAAAAATATGGTTTCTTGAAGTTCAATACAATAAAAAAGCCTCACTTAAAATTGTGAGGCTTAGAATATATCAAAACAAATTGATTATTTCTTGATTACTTTCTTCGTGTAAACAGCACTTTCTGTCTGCACTTTTACAACATAGTTACCTTTACTTAATGTAGAGAAGCTTAATGTTTTCGCTCCATCTTTAGTATTTTTCACTAATTTTCCAGCTGCATCATAAACTTCTACAGAATTGATTTTTCCAACTACGTCAAAGTTAACAACATCTACAGTTGGATTAGGATACACTCTGAAAATATCTTTTTTGCCCGCTTCAGAAACAGCTAATGTAGCATCCTTAACTTGGATATTATCAAAATATGCATCAGTCCCAAAATTATCAATTGCAAAATCCAACTCCGAAATACTTGTTGCCGTTCCAACAGCTGTACCAGTATGAATCAAGGTATTATTTAGGTAATATTTAATTTCTCTGGAAGAAAAATCGATTTCAACTTTTAGATTATACCAAGTGTTGCTATTATAGGTTGTAATTTCTTCGTATTCTTCTGTCTCATAATTCCCAACAAGAACATTCCCTTCATAATCGAAGTCAACATTAATCAATCCACCTTCTGACGTAAAGGCTACGAACATATTATCAGAACCTCCTAGCTCAGGAACAAACACATCATAGGAAATGGTAGTTTTTCCATATGAAGGTACATTTGTAATGTAAATCCCTCCTTGTTCCCCATCATCGTAATTAACAATCTTGATAGAATTACTTCCATCTGAAGCTTTCTCAGAACTTACTTCTGCTGTTTCCTCAACAGAGGATGAGTCACTCCAAAAAGTGTTAATATTCGAATTTTGCCCCAAAACATCACCTAAAGTAAAACCTTCCGATGCTTCAAAAGAATACTTAGTTGTTTGTGCATTGATTGAACTAAAAATTGCAGAAGTAGCAATTAAAGAAAATAAAATTTTTCTCATATTATTAAAAATTAAATTAAACGTTTATTTTAAAAGGACAGCTAAAATAGGCTATAGCATTGAATAACACAAGAAAACTAAACATTTATTTAAAATTTAACATCTAGACAATATTGAGATAAAAAGATTGAAAATAATTATAAGGCATAATTTTATTGAAAAATAAAATATCCTTACCAATTATAGATTATACCAGTTTGTAAATTCGGTTGATATAAAATCCCATTGTTTTACTTTTATTTCCTTCAGCTTGTCCAAAAACAAAGGCCGAAAACAAAAAGCTTAATAAAAGTAAATTTTTCTTCATTAATTCAATTATTCTGAGATTTTAAAATCATCATTAATAAAATCTGAACTGGCATTTTCCACAGAATAATCTCCAATTTTCGTACGTCTCAGTTGTGTAAGATAAGCGCCAACTTCCAATTCCTGTCCAATATCGTGTGCTAAACTTCTAATGTAAGTTCCCTTGCTGCAACCAACAGTGAAAGAAACAAAAGGTAAATTAATTTTTATATTATTAAGATAAAGAATCGTAGTTTTTCTGGATTTCATTTCTACTTCTGTTCCAGCTCTAGCCAAATCGTAAGCGCGCTTTCCGTCAATCTTAAGTGCTGAAAAAACTGGTGGTTTCTGATCAATTTCTCCAATGAATTTTGCTAAAGCCTGATAGATATTTTCTTCCGTAATGTGAGAATAATCGGTATGCAGAATTTCTGGTTTTTCTGTATCGTAAGATTCGGTTTGAACGCCGATTTTTATTTCTGTCCAATATTCTTTTGGTGCGTCCTGAATCTCGGGAATTCTCTTTGTGAATTTTCCCGTACAAACAATCAAAAGTCCTGTTGCTCTTGGATCCAAAGTTCCCGCGTGACCGATTTTGAATTTCTTCGGTAGTTCTGGGAATTCTCTTTTGAGTTTATATTTCAACTTATTGACAGCCTGAAATGAGGTCCAGTCCAAAGGTTTGTCCAATAAAAATATTTGTCCGGATTGTAGGTCTTCTGCTGTCATTTATTTAAAGAAATAAAAATAAATCAACAAAGCAATTCCAACAAAAATACGATACCAGCCCCAAGGTTTGAAACCATATTTATTTAATAGTGAGATAAATGATTTTATTGCAATCCAAGCGACTACAAAAGCCACAATATTACCAACTATAAAGATTAAAATATGATCCTGTGATTCCAAGATCATTTCATAACCTTTCTGAGGATTTGGCGTTTCCTTACCCCAAGTTTTTACAAAAACTGAATAAAGTGTTACAGCCAACATCGTAGGAACTGCAAGGAAAAATGAAAATTCTGCAGCAGCTTTTCTGGATAATCCCTGAGACATCCCTCCTATGATGGATGCGGCACTTCTACTGGTTCCAGGCATCATTGCCAGACATTGCCAAAAGCCAATCGTCACAGCTTTTTTAATCGTGATTTCTTTCTCATCGTGGATTACTGGATTTTTAAACCAACTGTCTGCAAACAATAAAACTATTCCGCCTAACACTAAAACAGATGAAATAGCGATTTGGTTTCCAAGAACAGATTCAATCAAATCATCTAAGAAAAAACCAATGATTAAAGCCGGTAAAACTGCAAAAGCCAACTTGTAATAAAACTGAAGATTGCTGAAATCAAAGAATTTTTTCCCATAAGCTACAACCACAGAAAGTATCGCTCCGAATTGGATTGAAACCTGAAACATCTTGAGAAATTCGGTTTCTTCCAACCCCATAAGACTCGCAGCGAATCCCATATGAGCTGTTGAAGAAATCGGTAAATATTCTGTAAGTCCTTCTATGATTGCAATGATAATTGCTTTGATTAAATCCATTGTTTCTTTAGTTTTATTAAAAAAAACTTTGTCTCAGTTCTCACTAAGACAAAGTTTATATTTTATATTTGATTTAAATTCTAATTTTTATTTCTTTTCAGAATTGCGAAAATTTGTACAACAAATCCTGCAATGACCAACATCGGCGCTAATCTGATTCTTCTGAAAGAGAAAATATCTTCGTTCCAATAGTTCGGATCAAATTTCCCATCAGGTGTTGTATTTGCGTCTGCACCCATCATCAGAACAAATCCCAACAAAATAAGTCCCAAACCAATTAACATCAATCTGAAGTTTTTGCTTCCAAAATAGAATGCTTTTCCTTCTACAGCCTCAGTCGGTTTACCAAACTGATCTGCCGAATATTTATTTGTTTTCTTTGTCATTTTTTAAGAATAATAAAGATCATCCACGTTGCTTCGTAAGAATCTCCAGGTTGCAAAGATAGTACTTGCAACGGTAATGAAAATACCTACAAATAAAACAATGATTACTAAAAAGACATATTGATTGGTATCCTGTACAAATGGAGTCCCGATTTGACTTGTAAAATAGTACCAAAGTCCACCTAAAGCCAAAATACCAATTAAAGATCCAATGATTCCAAGAACCAAAGCTTCCTTAATAAAAGGCATTAAAATGAATCTCCGTTTTGCACCAACCAACTGCATGGTTTTGATAATAAATCTTTTCGAGAATATCTTCAGTCTTATTGAATTATTAATCAGGACAATAGCGACAATTAAAAATAAAACTGAGAAGGCTAAAATCCAGGTTAAAATCCTGTTCAGATTGTTGTAAACATCGATGGTCAGTTGATTGTCGTTCGCAACATCTTTTACACCATTAATAGCTTTCAGTTGCGTCACAACACCATCAATTTTAGCAGGATCTACAAACTCCGGCTTCAAAGTTACTTCCACAGATGCGGGAAAAATATCTTCTTCAAATAATGCGTCTGCATCTATTCCCAACTGTTTTTTTGCAAGAACCGTTGCCTGCTGTTTAGAAATATATTTGGCTTGCTTCACATAATTTTGCTCCTTGATTTTCGCAAAAGTTTCCTCCTGGAACTTCAGTGTTTTTGCAGAATCACGCGGGTCAAGATACTCATCAAAATAAGCTTCTACAACCAATTGTTCTTTGATATAATCGGAATATTTCTGAGCATTAATCAATATTAATCCAAATAATCCCACAAGGAATAAAACCAGTGAAATACTGATGACCACAGTAATATTACTGGATCTGAGTCTGCTTTTATTAAAATCGTCAAC
>Ga0308157_10006496_pt1 | contig 14001 bp, 28 predicted proteins | sample PhyBR1_FD_201035 | JGI IMG/M metagenome (GOLD analysis project Ga0308157, IMG submission 201035) | Phyllosphere microbial communities from UC Gill Tract Community Farm, Albany, California, United States - DLSLB.R1 | ecosystem: Host-associated > Plants > Phyllosphere > Unclassified | place: USA...
CCACGCGAGCCTTCGGCGAAGATCGTGTACTTGGCATGCAGTTCCATGCCGCGCTCGTAGTTCGGACCCGGCGTGCCGTCCTTGTGGATGCCCATGTCGCCGGTGGCCACGCCCATCACCGCGCCGTTCTCGTCGTATAGCACTTCGGCGGCGGCAAAGCCCGGGAAGATCGACACTTCCAGCGCTTCGGCCTGCTGCGCCAGCCAGCGGCTGACTTCGCCCAGGCTGATGATGTAGCTGCCGTCGTTATGGAAGCACTCCGGCAGCAAGGCATGCGGCGTGCTCTTGGCGCCGGTTTCATTCAAGAACAGGAATTCGTCGCGGGTGACTGTCTGCCGCAGCGGCGCACCACGCTCCTTCCAGTCCGGGAACAGCTCGTTGAGCGCGCGCGGGTCCATCACCGCGCCGGACAGGATGTGAGCGCCGGGCTCGGAGCCTTTCTCCAATACGCACACCGACAGTTCCTGGCCCTTCTCGACCGCCAACTGGCGCAGTCGGATGGCCGTGGCCAGACCGGCAGGGCCGGCGCCGACGATGACGACGTCAAATTCCATCGCTTCGCGCGGCGGCAGGGCGGTGTTGGCTTCAGTGTTCATGCAAGGGCTCTTGGGTAAAGGTCGGCGCGTTTGGGCGACGACGGTTGCCTGGAACCGCCGCCTCAACCGGAGGCGGCGATGATCTGCGAAGGCGTAGCGTCCCGGATCAGCCCCGCGCGGTCTGCCAGATGGGCGAACACGCGCTGCAGGTGCTTGATGCGGTGCGGCTGGCCCACCACCCACGGATGGATGGCGAACGCGAGTGAGCGACCCTGTCTGTTGCGCTGCGCTTCTTCCGGAAGGAAATCGCAGGCATCAACCACCTGGTCGGCACACTCGGCCTTGGCATGTGGATTTTCGCCGACCATGACGCGATCTTCCAATTCCAGTGGCAACGACAGGGTACCGGGCGGGCTGTCGGCGGTATGAAAAGGGCAGGCCAGCGCATCGCTGATCCGGCCTCAAACCACTGCAAACCGGCCTGTTGCGCTGCGCGTGAGACGTTGAAGGGGCGCGGAGGTGGCGCTGAAAACCAGCACGTGATGGAGGGCCGGCACGGGCGCCGGCGGGGCCAAACTGCGCCGGATGCAGTCAGCAGTGCGCGCCGGCGGCAGTCCGGTGCAGGTTGCCGGGGAATGCGGTGAACCTGAGGTCGCGTGCCTTGGGCCCGCACAAGCGGGCCGCGGTGGACGCTCGGCCAGGCCACAATTGCCAGCGGGCTGGGACGCAGACCATACGTTTCCTGCGTATCCGGTACGCGGAACAGGCCAGAGCACGGTTGGCTTGGACGCACGGCGTGTCGAGATGCAACTTCAGATGCTGGACAACCATCGTCCGCCGCCGATGGACGTGCTTGCCATCAGGCGCGAGTGGAAAGCGTTCGAAGGTCCACCGATCCTAACCGTCGTGCGTACCTGCGCGATCGCCTGGATCATTGCGCCAGACCATTCACGTGGATACATGCACATCCACGACAACTCAGACATCGGCGACCGCATCGAACGCCTCGTCGTAGGCAACCACCGCCGTTGGTATGGAGCCACCGAGCGCCAACGCCATGAAGTATTCCGCCGGGACACCTGGAAGCTGCAACTGTGGGAAGCAACGAAAGCCGAACCGGCTGTAGTAACCGGGCTCCCCAAGCAGCACACAACCGCAGGCTCCAATCTCCTCAAGCTGGGCAATGGCTGCGTGCATCAATGCCGTGCCGATGCCCCTGCCTTGGTGTGCAGGCAGCACCGAGATCGGCCCAAGCCCATACCAGTCAAGGCTGCCATCGCTGAGTGTCACCGGCGAAACGGCGACATGTCCAAGCAGCTGGCCGGCCTGCTCTGCAACCAATGACACCCGCAGGCGTCCACGCCTGCGCAGTGCCAGAACGATGAACGCCTCGGTCTGGCTGCTGTGTTCGACACCGGCAAATGCCGCCCTGGTCAAGGCACTGATGGCATCGATGTCAGCGCTCGTTTCTTCGCGGATGTGCATGGGTCAGCGGGCCTTGCCGTCCACGGGGATGCGCTCGATCGTGGTCAGGTCCAGGTCTTCGCCGCAGCGCAGGTTGATTGCCGCGGTTTCACTGCCATCGGGCGAGGTGCCCAACCCGAAAGGCTGGCAGCCACAGGTCGGGCAGAACTGGTGCCGTATTGCATGGCGATTGAAAGTGTAGGTGCGCAAGTCGTTCTCGCCTTGCGTAATACGCAACGCCGAGCGCGGGATGAACCACAGCAGCAGACCTTTGCGGTTGCAGTGTGAGCAATTGCACTCATATGCCTGGCGTGGCGCGCCTTCGCACTCGAAGCGAACCGCGCCGCAATGACAACTCCCGGAAACAATCATCAGTTCCTCCGTCAGCCTCGGCCCGTCGAAGTCAGGCCTGTGGCCGTGATGATAAGCACTTCCAGTGTTGCCAGGCGTGGACGATTGCTTTCCAGAGAGGCCGGTGTGGCTACCCGCGTACCACCGAACCTGATGCCAGGAAATGCTGCAGCTGGGCAGCGTGCTACCGGAAGCAGGGTGGTGGCATCGCTGCAGAACGCGTCTACTTGTCGCGCAACGGAGCGGGAACCTGCGGATCCAGCAATGGCAGCTTGTCCCGGTTTGCTTCCAGCGCGGCACCCAGCTGGCGTGCGGCGGCCTGCGCGTACAGCAGTTGGCCGGCGCGCTCGCAGTTCTCAAGTACCGCCAGGCTCCGGCTTGCCGTGAGGTTGAACGGATTGGGCTGCACTACTTCGCTGGCCTCGATCAGACCAAGTCCCTGGCCTACCGCGTCATCCAGCGCCTGCCAGAAAACCGCCAGCCGACCCTGCGAGAAAACCTCATCCATGCAGCCTCTTACATGTGCATCGCGGTAATAGTCCTGGCGCAGTGCGCGCAACGATGTCACTGAAAGGTAGACACCGCCGCAGCGATTTCCTGTCAATCGACCATGGATGCCGGAAGCATGCAACCGCGCCGGCAGCAGGCTCGACCAATCGCTGATGTAGCGGCGCATGGGTCCATCATCGGCCATGAAAGAGAACGCGCCGCCACGTATGTAGTGATACCTGCGCAGGCAGCCGGAGATGATCGCAAGATGGAACGCATGGCCTTCCTGGAATGACGCCGATCCGTCGATGGCCCGGGCGGACTGCAGGCATTCTTCCAGGCGATCGAGCTGGCGCCGGTCCAGCCCAAAGCGACGCTGCAGGCGTAGACCATGATTTCCGTCGCGCAGGCCGTCAACGTAGATTGATTGGATTTCCTCCTCCGCCAGTGGGTGATAGCTGATATCCCATCCCATGGTCACCTCCTTGTGACATTGCGTGTTGTTACGGATATCACCAGATATCCAGCGTGGTTGCGAAGCCTGCGGGATCATGCGCGTGCAGATTGATCTGAACCGGTACCAGGCTGCTGCCACGGAAGATCGGCTGCGCCTGGTAATACAGGAGCTTTCCCGCACGCATCATTGGCAGGATGGTGTCCATGTCGATGCGCTGCTTCTGTTCGGCAATCCATGGCGGCACGAACGTGCGGTTGCTGGCTTCAACGCCGCCGCCCAGTGCTTCCGGAATCAGGTAGATGCCCGTCAGTTGCTGCCTGCGTACAGCGACCTCACATTTCGCCTGAGTGGTGAAATGTGCAAAATCCGGTATCGCAACAGCCCCGGCCGGCAACCCAGCACACATCAGATGCTCCTGGAATGCAGTACTGAAACAGGAACATGGTTTACGGGGTGCTCCACCCGATGCTTCCACGACGTATCCAGTGTTTGATTACGGCAACGCGCAGCAAGCTTGCCTGCTGCGGTACGTGCCGCGACTGCGGCGGCTGAGAGCATACGAGAGGCAGGGAGCAGCATCGAAGTGATCAGTAATCATCAGCCGCCCGTAGCCGGACATATGACTGACGGATCGAAGCGCTGCCAGCGATCAGGGCAGCGTGTTGACCATCATGGCGGCCGCACCCACCGCTGCTACCAGCAGCGCCAGCACCCATGCGCCGTGACGCAGATGGAAAGGGATGGGGATACGTGCAAGTGAGCGCTCTGTTTCACGCGTATCCAGCAGCCAGCCGTGGTTGCATTGCGTGCACGCGAGTTGGTAGCGCTTGTCATACACGAAGCCGAATACCAGATCGAATTGCCCGAACTTGTACCGCAGCTGTGGCTCGAACGCGCACTGGCATGCGCAGCGGGGACAATGTCGCTGCTCCGTCGGGCCGATGGCCACCGTACGCTCGCCTTGTCCGACAAGGAACATCATCCAACCGCATCCTGTCTTGTTGTGCGGCACCGAACAAAACGGCAGGAGCTACGTGTGCAGCACTCATCCGCCGGATGCGCCGCCACTATCGGATGCAGCGATTGCGTGATACGAGCAAACGCGGCGTGCAGAGCTCGCACGGCATGTGCGCGGCAGAGCAGATGGGCACGGCTACCGTTGAAAGCAAGCATGCCGCCATGGGGCACACCGGGAGTGGAAGCCCATGCGTGCCGGTAATGGTGAAGCTCCCGCAGCATTGTGCACGGGAAGGTGTTCACGCAAACAAGCGCATGCACAGTGATGCGGCAACCAGGATGGCGCCAGTAACAGAGCCCAGGCGAGCACGTGGGTCGCGCGCGGGACGATTGAGGTCGTTACGGAAGATGCCATAAGCCATCAGGGAAAATCCGATGCTGCCGAAGATATTCTGCAGGCGCTGTCCATGGAATACGAAGTCGTACAAATGCACGGCGGCAAACACCACGCAGATACAGGCCACAATCTTGGCATTCGTACTCAGCGCGGGAGAATCAATGGATTTCAAAACGACGGACCTCGTTGGTTGGGTACGCTTGCCGAGGCGCTGTCGTTTCCGGTAGCTGCCATCACCTTGAGGATTCTTCCAGAGCCACCCACATGCCACAAGAGAGCGCTGGCATGGCGGGGGACCTTCAGAAGCAGCGTCGTCCAGGGTTTGCGATGGCAGATGAAAGGACGGCGGGCTGGCTGTGCCGGGCACAACCACTCAGGTCGGTGCCTGCCACAGCTCAACCTTGTTTCCCTCGGGGTCCATCACCCAACCGAACTTTCCCTGCTCTGAAGTCTCGGTCTTGTCGAGCACGTTGCAGCCCTCGCTGCGCAGGGCGTCAAGCAGTGCATCCAGGTCGTCCACCCGGAAGTTGATCATGAAGGAGGAACTGCTGGGTGCCATGTAATCGGTGTCCTGGGCGAAGGGGCTCCAGATTGTCATTCCCTCCGGACTGTTGTCGCCTCCCCACTTGAAAACCGAACCGCCCCATTGGCTGACATCCAGGCCAAGATGGTCGCGGTACCAGGCTGTAAGTGCCTTGGGATCCGCAGCCTTGAAGAAAATGCCACCAATGCCGGTTACACGCTTCATTGCATTCTCCGATGATGAGCAGGGACAGGTTCCGGGAAGTTGCAGGTGCAGGTCAGCCAGGAATGCCAGATAAATGCTGTGTCGCTGCAGAGTGTCGTGCCAGACCCCTCAGGGCCGCAGCCCATACCTGCCTCCGCCCGTGGATTGCAGGTGGTCGTCAGCGAGCTTCAACCGCGTCCACTCCAACAGTTGAGCAGAGGGCAGGGTTGTCACCCTGCGGCCCGCGATCTCGCGAAGGTTGTTGAAGATGCGATAGGGGGTTCCAAACACGCCCACGATGCTCCACCAGCCGAGGGTTGCGCAATAGGCGGCTGCCCAGAGGTTGCTTCGATTGGCACATGCGCTGCAAGAAAACCTGCTCTCGCTGCTGGTACTGACCACGAAGATCGCGGAGGCGATGAAGTGCGCCTGATGCATGTCCGGATTTCGCTGTGCCTCGTTGCAGCGCGGGCAGGGGCCTGCCTTCAAATGCGATGCATGTCGGAGTACCCGGGCGTCGTCGATATCCAGGGCTGCCTGGCGGACGCGGCAGGTGTGGAAGCAGTCAATGCTGCAGAACCGTTGACCCTCGATGCGGAAAGGTGAAATGAACACGCTCTTTCCGCAGTTATCACATAGATTGTCCGCCCCGGTCTTCAGGTAGCGGTCCTTCTTCGACTGATGCAGAAGCTGTTCCAGATGATCACCGGAGTACCCGCGCTCAGCGAGGATGAGGGTCAATGCGTCACGTGCCTCGTCCGTCAGCTCCTGCGTGGCCAGCCTTTCCAGCAGTGTCTCGGTACTGAGTTTCTGGAACTGGCTGATGAAGAACTCGGTGGAGTACATTTGGATTGTTCCGATAGGTTGGTGCCAGGTTCAGAAGTCAGGTACTGCCGTGGGTAGCAATTGCCAGAAGCAGAGCGTTGGTTTCCAACTTCTAACTATTGCAGCAGTGAGCGCAGGGACGGCACCGGGATGAAGGGCATGTATTCGTGCCAACCAAGCAGGAATGAAAATGCGACATGGATAGCAGGGGATGAGAGAAAGGCAAGAACCAGGTACTGCCCCAGCTCCCTGCCACGGAACTTGAAGACTGCCGGTGGAACGACGAGAGTCGCCAGCGCGGGGGCTGTGTAATAGATCCACCAGGGAAGTCCCGCGTTGTTTCCATACTTGCCGAAGGCCATGCCCCCAACGACAACAAAGGTGGCGACAAGAAGGACTGTCACCAAGGATGGGCGCTGTGCTCTCCCGTGCGTGACGAAGTATAGGATCGCCACAAACACGATAAGCGACACGCTGACAAAGACCGAAAAACGAATCGCATCTTCCAAGGCACCTAGCTCCGTAACCAGATCGACCGACGCGCCGGTGTAGGCGCAGGTGAATCGCTGAACTGCTGGCGCGGCTTTCGCACGTACCGGACAACGGAAGCCGCTACGCAGATAGACCAGGCCGCAGCTGGAAATGCCGCACCTTGCCAGAAGCGCTGCCAAGCCGCGAGCCCGGTCGTGCTGACAGCATCCGGGCCCAAGCCATCACGCAAGATCCAGGTAAACCAGCACAGCATCGCCAGTGCGGCCGTGGAGGTTGAGAGCCAGACGGTCAATGAAATACGCGATGGCCAAACAATCACCCAAACCAGGCAGATTACAGATGCAACGATAAGAACAGGTACGGCTAGCAACTGCCACATGGCTCACTCCTGCATGCTGGTAGTGGTTCGAGGTCGTGCGGTATGTCTGCCTGTGCGTTAGCGGTTTCTCAGGTGCGCGCCCCAAACTCTGTCCGCACGGTAGCGAAGTATCCAATGATCTTCCAGGAGCCTTGCTCTTTCTGCATCACAAGCTTCTCCGTGTGGGCCTTGTTGCCGGATTTACTGACGAAAAGGACCGTCACGTAGTCACCCTCGGGTACGGCAGCCTCGATCTTGTGGGTAAAACCGAAACCGTCAATATCCCGTTGCGCGGATGATCCGAAAGCCTTGGAGCTTGCCTTGAGGACGTTGGTCCACATGAGCTTGTTGGTAGTGGCCTTGAGGGCCGAACCTGCGCGATCCCAGGTTTTCTCGTACTCCTGGTTGTCGATCATCGCCAGGTACTGGCGGGCTGCTTCGGCGGCCTCCGCTTGTTGCGAGGCGGTCCCGGCGGTTGGCGTTGGAAGCCCCGCCTGAGAGCCGGATGAGAAGGACACATTGCAGCCGGTGAGGGCCAGCAACAGGAGGATTACGACTGCGAATGACTTCATGGAGGTGTCCAAGGCTGGAATCGGGTCGACGCAGGTAGTTGCGTCGGTTTGAACAATTTTCTGGGTAGCTGATGCTGATCCAGCGATATGTAGCGGCCAGTCTGAGCCGCTCACGATGTGCGTTATGGATGGCATCGTGCGGGAGCACATATGCCAACTGTCGCTGACCACTTTTCTGGAGACAAGGCAGCTTATCAGGCAATCATTTGCCGGATGCATCGGCGGGAGGGTTCGTTGATAACGCGGCTCTCCAATATTTCCAGCACGACAGCAGTGCTGCAGCCGGAAAGGCACTCGCCATCCAGCCGGCCTTGGAGGTACTGGTGTGGCGGGGCCCCTGAAGCCAGGGGCCTCGCCAGCTTCCGGTTGCTCCGTGGGACCGGTGGTTCCCTGCACATAGTCAATTGCAGAAGCACTACGATCAGGACAAACCTGGGCATGGCTGCTGACACCAGGGTCAAGCAGCCCTGGAACCGTCACCGGTTTGAGTGAATGTTCAGGGCGTATCGCCGTGTAGCTTGAATGCAATGACAATGTCCAGAAGAAGCGAGATGGCGGTAAAGGTGAAAGCGGCTGTGGCCAGTGACTGCGTGGCTGCGAACGAGTCACCTGCAACCAGAAAGCGAAGAAATGCACCGGGAATCACCAGGAAGCAGAGAATGGCCAGCAGGCCGGAGGCTACTGCTGAGAAACGCACGAGGGGGCGCGAATCATTCGATCCAAAATGCACGGCGAAGACATTTATCGCTCCCGACGCAACCAGCGTGAGGATCAGCAGTGCAAGCGGGAAGAACTTCAAGCAATCGTCTCCTGCGGTCCATCTCTGGATATGAGGCGCGTGGCGAAGTGACGGAATATTGGATGAGCTGTCCTGCGCTCATCGGCCGTGGTTGATCTGGTAGCGCATATCACCACTTCTGGAGTGCCTCCACGAGTGCGCCAGCAGCGTGCCACAGGCCATCGCGAACATCCGCTTGGTAGGGATCACACCTTTGCACTACATCGGCACTCAACTTTTCCCGCCATGCGATCTTTGCCAGGGAGCCTGCTGCGTCCGATGTTGCAACGTTGGGTTCGCCATCCGCAGTAGTCGCTGGACACGCCGCTTTGGCGGTTGAGGTGAGAATCAATGCAAGGGCATGTGTCATCGGCCACTGGCTCCGGAATCAATCTGGGCCGCGCGGTGGTGCCGGGTCGAGTGCGCCGCCAGGCGGCGTTGTGCAGATGTGGGTCCACTGGGTCTTGAGTCGCTGCGTGACGTACCAGGTGAGCGCCAATTGCACAGGTGGGACGATCAGCCACCAGTACTCTGCGGCGAAGCCACTGGCGCGCAGGAGTGAGCTGCCTGATGCGACACCAGATTCCTCCAGCTGGGGCGCAACGAATATGCCATAAGCCTCTATTGGAAGAATGATTGCGAAAGCAAGGAACGAGAACACACCGTACACCAAGGCCGCCACCACGCCCACGAAGAGCCAGCGACGCGGCAACGAGGGGCGCGTGCGCCATGCAATGATGGCGGGCCACAGGACTGGCGCGAATGACACCAGGACGTATGCGATGGCTACCAATGCAAGAAGGGCGGAGAGTCCAGGTCCGAGCGTATTGATTGCATCCATAGTCGTCTGGCTCCGCAACTAGCCCGCAGCGTCAAGCGGCGGGCTGGAATGAATTGTCAGGTTGTACGTCGGTTACGGAGTGCAACCCATGACAGGTAGATGCCTCCTGAAGCGAAGAAAAGAGCGAGCCATGCAGCGACATCTTCGTCCGATCGCCAAGCGGCAGCAATCTGATCATGGCTTCGAAACGGCTTGCCCGCGATGGACATCTCAAAAACACCATAGTAGGTGTCGTTTGAATGGATGGGACCGCTTGGGTTACTTGGGTCATAAAGAATCGTCACGACGGAACGGCTTGAATGCGATAGGGCGTCATATACCAGATCCATCGCGTTGCCTTTCGATGCGTAGTTGAAAGATCCTGCGACGCCATCAAGGCCAAACTTGATGCCATATCTGCTGTCTTCGACCCAGGATATCGCGCCAGATGCAGACTGCAATTCTGAGCGTGGTGGTATGCCATCAAACGTTGCCCACGAGTAGAGCGCGGCTCCGCTTAGCAGGAAACTGAGTACGGCGAATACAGCATTGCCTGCTTTGGTGGATTTACCGAAGTACATGAGATACATCCATGATGCGTGTAACCATCCCGCGCTGGATAACGGCATCGGCTTGGATGAACGCTCAAGTCGCGCTCGTGTTCTGGCGACGCGCCATCACCAGCGCCAGCAGCCACAGAATCACAATGGGTGCCAGGCACCAGATAAGCCAAGGGACTGCCTTGAGGCTGACCTGAAACGCTGCCGCGGGGTCGCCAGTAGCGATCACCGACCAGAATGGATTGGGCTCGATACTTACCGCAAGGGGCCCAATGGTTGGGAGGGTGATGTAAGCGCCCGCGGCTATCAAGAGAAGCCAGATAGCAGAAGCTATCAGAAGTGATCGAACCCTTTGATGCACGAGTATTTCTCCAAAGCGGCTTGGCGCCGGCGTCAAGTCACGTCGTGAAGTGAGTTCGGCTTGAATGAGTTGTCAGGCTGTGACGGGAGCATCAACAGCTTACCCTTTTGAAGGATGTGCTGCGTCGAGCTGCGCGTTCTTTTCAAGAGCGGAATCATATATCTCAAATAGCGATGCTCTGGTAGACCAGATGCCCATGCACAGCAGAAGCAAGGCGAGCGGCAACAGCTCCTTAATTCTTCTTTCAATCATGCCAGTTACGTCCTTTGTAAAAATTCGATTGAACAGCCTGACCCTGGAATCAAGCCGATACGCGAAACGGCGTCGGCGTCAGTGAACGTTGTGGCGGCTATCGCGACTGGCGACAGCACTGCCCAAAGATGACTTGCTTGTGCAACCCCATGCGAGCCGATCATGCCACAACTCGCGGGATGGAGCTTGCACAAAAGACCTTGCGGAGCGTTGCCGCCGAAGAGCGGCGAAATGATTGCGGCAGGGCGGTGAAGCCTAAGGCGAAGTGGCGGGCTTGCCGCTGCCAGGAGCGGTTGGAAATGTTACCCGTAGCCGACCGGTGACTTGCCGATGTTGCTGCCGAAAGAAGAAGGACCAGCCAACCCAGAACATCGCCGCCTGGGGCCGGAGTCAAGCCCTGCCGCGCAGCGGGTTTGGCTTGAATGAGCTGTTAGGGCTCACTCGCACTAGATGTCAAAGCCCGGGTGCAGAGATTCACGTGACTCCCCGATGGCCCAATCAGAACCCAAGAAGCGGTCCTGAAGTCTGGTGCCTCCGGAGGTGTACTGCAGCTCGGTTGCCAGTGGAATGCCTAGGCTCGGGAGTATTGCCCTAAGAATCTGGAGTACGGCTTCTCGATCGGTCGCTTCGATATCAATGCCGCAGAAAACGATGGACCGAGTGCCGTCAGGCCGGGTGTCTCCAAGCAACGAGCCTCCGCCAGAAACATGACCTAGATCTCCTGGCCCGAGCGCGGCATCAATTGGATCCTCGAACATAGTGCCGCGATCAACTGGCTGGATCGCAGAAGGAATCTTGACGTAGGCAAATTGCTCGACGTCAAACTGATCTTCTTGCTCGGTCACGATGAACTCCCCTGTGAGCCTTAACTCTGGAACCAAGTCGACTCGCGAGGCGAGTTCGGTTTGAAAGAACTATTAGGCGCCGCGGACATCACTGGACTCGGCCATTGAAAGCAAGAAGCCTGGCCACAACAGCGATGCCAATCTTCTCAAATTGCTCAGAGCTAAGTTTCATCTCTTGAAGCTCCGCGTTGCCTAGCTCTAGCGTAAACGTATAGCGGTGGCTGTGGGACCAATTGATCGGGTTGGTCTCTTCGTCTGCGACCACGTCATCAAAGAACAACCGGCTGGTACCATTTCCATGTCCCGAAGGCACACTACGAGTCCTTTGCCTGCTGGAATCTTGTCATCGAACTCCATGGACACCTCCAGGTGGGTTCGGCTTGAATGATTTGTTAGGTGCCAACCCAGTCACTGGTACAAGCTGATCTTCAATCGGATCTAGCTGTATCTCCGGAAGGAACTCAAGGACGCACTCCATCATGTCTGCTTGTGCTGAAGGATGCACACTCGGTAACGCGAACGCGTCAGATCGTGCTTTGGCGCTGGGCCATTGCGCATAGGCGCACCACAGTCCGTCTTGGCCTAGGTGTAGTCGGGAGCCCAAGCCACCCCGCTCAGTACGTATCAGAGCCGTCAATGTCGACCACGCTGATATGTACGTTGTCTCCATGCCGGGGTGAACCCGTGCACGGTAGATGACACAGAAGCCTAGTTGCTCAATCATCCTTGACCTCCTTGATAAGTAGTTGGCATCTAACGCCTGAACTAATCCGCGCTGCGAAGCGGTGGGGACTTGAATGGATTGTCAGGTGCCTGCTTTTGCTTTTGGAATCCTGAAAAACAAAACCAGTACTAGTACAAAGCTGACTATAAGCGACAAAGCGGGTAACGCCGACGTAAATCCAAAAGCGAGAAATATGGCGGGGAAGGCCAGAAGCAGAAGCTTGCTGTGTGCTTTCCACGTAAGAACAACGGCACCGATAAGTAATGCCGAAACCAGTGGCCACACCATGTGGCCAAGGTGGATGTGGCGGCCTGACAGGAGACTCCCAATTGCTGGAAGCCCTATATCAAGGGCGGGATAGATTAGGAGCACGGTGAGCCATTTCCTAATTGTTCTATCGGTCTTCAGGGGCAGGGAAGCAGGAGTGACGGCTGAGGGCGCAGGCGTGGGCGGGATATAGGGATCTTCGGTATGCATATTTCGGGGAGCCTAACTCTGGAATTGAGCCGAACCGCGAAGCGGCTTCGGTTTGAATGAATTGTTAGCGTCGCCACTCCGCGACCGCGCAATTGCTGATGCTGTGAGTCCCGATAACCTGTAGTGCCTGTTCCGAAATGACAAGCAAATGTTCTGAGGAAAGACCGAGATCCGATTGGCCGGCGATTCCTGAGATTCTTAGCCATTTGAACGCGGGGAGTTTGGTGTCTGGCTGGAGTTCTGTGAAGTCTTGGGAACAGGTGACCTCGGCCCGACTCAACGAGCAGCCGCTAAGGCCCGCTCGCGAGATGGTGGTGCCAAGCGCCTCTGTTACCAAGTAGCAAGGGAATGACTCAACAAGCTCGTCGCCAAGCCAGCCATGAAACTCATAGTGCAGGTGAGAGACCACGGGAGGATGCACGGAGGTATCAGCGTCGGTACGATCGCCCCAGCCACCTGCTACCTCTGGTTCAAGTGAAAAGAATCTGTCCATGGGGCGCTAACTCTGGAATTAAGCCGACTCGCGCAGCGGGTTCGGCTTGAATGAACTGTTAGGCGCCATCGGCTACTCCAGAAGGAATTGAAACCGTGATGCTCTCTTGCAAATGTTCCGTGTGCCAGGTACTTGGGCCGCGTGCGTGGCCGATGATACAGACTGCATCATGAGTGTCCTTGAGCCAAGAGACGGATAGCTCTAACTCAATCATCTCTCCAGATATATCCACGGTGCGCACCTTGGCGGGTGCACCTACTAGCGCGAGCAAATCGGGAGCGGGAAGCTTCCCCATTGCCTCCAGTTCCCTGACCAATGCGGCGTAAGCGTCTGGTGTTTTCATGGACGGACGGTATGGCGCCTAACTCTGGAATTAAGCCGACCCGCGCAGCGGGTTCGGCTTGAATGAATTGTTAGGCAGCGGCTTAGTAGCCATCTGCCTGCAAACGAAGGACCATCTCTCCGGGCTCTTTGTCCGATAGAACATCGAGACTTACCAATGCGCCACGATCTGGTGAGCCGAATGTAGCTGAGAAAGTTCCGCTATGGATGTTCAAGTCGTGGCCTATTCCTGGAGCAGAGGCTAGGCAGTTCAAAATGCGCTTGGCGTTGAAACCTGCGAACTCCGTGGAACTGTGCTCCATCAGGTAGGCACATAGCCTTGTGCCCGGCTCATAGTTGTGGTGTTCACAGGTTTTTGAGCCCATCACGATTTGGTCCCCCTCTACCCTGGCGCCCCAGAAAGTGCGCAACGTGAGGCTGCGTGTTTCATCCGGCTTCACCGAGGTCAAGAAGCTCCCAAGCTCAGAGCAAAGTTCGTCCGCTTGTTCGTGAGCGTAGGCCGCGACGCTAGAAGTGACTAGAAGTAGGGCGAGTGTCAGATTGGGGATGATCTTCATCTGTTGCCTAACTCCGGAATTAAGCCGACCCGCGGAGCGGGTTCGGCTTGAATGAATTGTTAGGCATCTGGCCCGTTTGCCAACGGGAAGAGCCTGAAGATATAGCCTGCCTCTTGCCACTCCGGATCATGATGCATGCGGTACTCCCAGAACCGAGTATGTGGCTT
>Ga0308157_10006498_pt1 | contig 13998 bp, 17 predicted proteins | sample PhyBR1_FD_201035 | JGI IMG/M metagenome (GOLD analysis project Ga0308157, IMG submission 201035) | Phyllosphere microbial communities from UC Gill Tract Community Farm, Albany, California, United States - DLSLB.R1 | ecosystem: Host-associated > Plants > Phyllosphere > Unclassified | place: USA...
CTTTTTCCTTCTGCGTTAGGGATAACAACTGCTTCGTTACCTTCCATTACAGAAACACAAGAGTTCGTCGTACCTAAGTCAATTCCGATTATTTTACCCATTTTTTATATATTTAATTTTTGATTTTATTTTAATAACTCAGGTGGCATAAGTCAATCTTTGTGCCATTATAAAAAACTAAATAAAATTGTCAGTTTTGCTTTTGGCACACCAATAATTATCTGACAACATGACATTTTTAAGACATGACAGGTATGGCATAACAACACAATTATGTCATTATTAATGAGCTGACACTGACTTATTCTCCTATTCTTTTGCGGCTTACTTGATTTATAAAATTTTATAAATAATCAAACAAATTAAAATGTCTTTAATGATCACTAATAAAAAATAATATATTTGAAAATAAATATAAAGCGGCATTCCATTACTTATACTTGAGTGATTTTAAGTGATTTCATATAGTTTTATCACACATTAAGCTAACGAGAAGTTTACGAAAAGCACTCAATAATTTAAAGAGAAAAAATGAAGAGACACATTGCAATTTTTATTATCAATCTGATAGCTTTATTTCTTTTCATTACTTCTTTTTCGACTACCTACTATAATGTAAAGCATTTTGACAAAAGTGATATTGTAACAGGAACGGTTACCAAAGTAAATTTAGTTTCGAATTATAATAAGGGCGGAACATTACATGGATTCGAATATGAAATCAACAACAATAAGAATGTTTTATATTTGACACAATACGAAAGATTAAACTACACTATTAATATTGGAGATAGAATAGTTTCTAAAATTTTACACGTAGGAAATACAAACTCAAAAATTTTAGCTATTAATGGTGAAAAAATTAATTCATATTATGGAATATTTGACTTATTAATGCTGATAGTAGTTATTGCAGTTCCTTTGATATATTTTTTTTATTTTAGAATAATGAATAAAAAAAAATACGAAAATAGAACAGAAGAATACAAATTGATGTATAATAGAAAAAGGCATAAACAGAAATAAAAGTTAAAAAAAAACATAATGATTGAAATTGATAAAATTGCATTAATTAAAATTGAAAACGGTCAAATTTTAAGCACAAGATCAAAAAGAAAGAATAAATATTATATTCCTGGCGGGAAAAGAGAAAACAACGAAACAGACGAACAAACTTTAATTAGAGAAATCCGAGAAGAATTAAATGTAGAAATTATACCAAAATCGGTAGAGTATATTGGAACTTTCAAAGCCCAATCAGATGGAGCCGCTAAAGGAATTATCGTAAAAATGACATGTTATAAAGCTGACTATAACGGAATTCCAAAAGAAAGCAATGAAATTGAAGAAATTAAATGGTTAAATTATAAAGATCTTGATATAATATCTGAAGTTGATAAAATTATTTTTAAACACTTAAATAAAAATGGATTACTAGTTTAAATACAAATTGACGCAGAATGGAAAACTACAGCCTTATCATCTTTATTCTCGCCATCGTAATAGGACTATCAGCTTTTGCCGATAAAGCCAAACTTCCCTACCCTATTCTGCTTGTAATTGTTGGAGTTGCCATCGGATTTATTCCAACGATAAATGAAATCGAAATCAATCCTGAAATCATTTTTCTGATTTTTCTTCCTCCGCTTTTATATGATGCTTCTTTTAATATTTCGCCAAAACACTTTAAAACCAATATAGGCACAATTAGTTCACTAGCAATACCATTAGTTTTTTTCACTACTTTTTGGATCGCAGTAGTTTCCCATTATATGATTCCCGGCATGACATGGCCTTTATCGTTTGTACTTGGAGCTGTACTTTCAGCCACCGATGCTGTAGCTGCCATAAACATCACAAAAGGACTCGGAATACCTCAAAAGACTTTAACTATACTCGAAGGCGAAAGCTTAATAAACGACGCCTCTGCATTGGTTGCCTATCATTTTGCAGTTGCTGCCGTTATGGGTGCTACTTTTATAATCTGGAAAGCCACTTTTCAATTTGTTTTCTTATTGGGAGGAGGTTTTTTGGTAGGTGCGGTAATGGGGAAAATATTAGGAATCATACTAAGAACGGTCAGAAACAACACTAATGTCGTTGTGAGTTTTATGCTTTTAATGCCTTTTGTCACCTATCTTGTTGCCGAGCATTTACACGTTTCTGGAGTTATAGCAGTTGTTTTCTTAGGTTTGGCAATGGCGCGTTTAAGTAGTAAAGTTTTTCCAGAGCACTTAAAAAACAGTTCCAAAAGTCTTTGGGATGTTATTATCTTTTTACTCAACGGATTAATTTTTATCTTAATCGGACTCAATTTTAGATACGTTTTAGAAGACATAGAAAGCGATATGATTTTGCCTTATATTGGTTATGCAGTAATAATAACAATTGTAGCATTACTCACGAGAATGGTTAGAATATTTCTTCAAAAAATAAACCTTCAGAAAGGCTTTAAAAATAATGATAAGAAAAAGCGAAAAGTCAGCGAAAATGCTCTTCTCGACTTCGGAAACAGCTTAATTATAAGCTGGTCAGGAATGCGCGGTATTGTTTCGTTGGCCATTGCAATTGGATTGCCAAAATTCTTAGAAGATGGAACGCCATTTCCGCTTAGAAATGCTATTATTTTCATTTCTATTGCAGTTGTGCTCCTTACTTTAATTGGCCAAGGATTGACGCTTCCATGGATTGTCAAAAAAATAAATGAAATAGAAGAAAAAAGACAGCTTAAAAAATAAACTCAAAATATACCTAACCAATCAATTTAAACCAAAAACAAACTATGGAACAAGAATTAAAGAGCAATTTTGATGAATTTGAAAAACCAGAAATAATAAGACGTAAACTTCTGCCTTGGTGGATAAAAGTTTTCTGCTGGATTTTTATGTTTATGACTGTATGTGCAATAGGTTCCCTTATTACAAATCTTTTTGTTCCTAATGTAAATTTATCTCTTTACGGATTCTCAACCGATACCGCTTATTCTGGAACTGGAATTTTTATAATTTCTATTATGCTCTTAAAAGGGTTTGCAGCATATTCTCTTTGGTTTGAAAAGCCCAACGCCATCACAATTGCCAAAATAGATGCCATTGTCGGAATTGCAATATGTATTGCTTCTCTTTTTATACTCCCTTTTAGTGCAGGAAAAGATCATTTTTCTTTTAGACTAGAAATTCTGCTGTTAATTCCATATTTCATGAAAATAAATAAAATCGAATATGAATGGGACAATCTTGAAAGTATCTAAAAATAACGTAATTTTAAACTGTGCATTTTTGTTTAATTTAAAGCTATCAAAAAATGACTTCAGAGATTCTTTCCACAACACCAGATTCGGAAATTGTAACTACGCGTATTTTGAATTTCCCTCAAGAACTTGTTTTTAAAGCATGGAGCAATCCTGAACATTTAAAAAATTGGTGGGGACCAAAAGGTTTTACCAATACGTTTCATGAATTTGATTTTCGCGAAGGCGGAAGATGGAAATTTACCATGCATGGCCCAGAAAGAGGAAATTTTGAAAATGAATGCGAATTCATAAAAATAGACAAGCCCAATCTTATTGCGTGGAAACGCCATTCGAAACCGCTTTTTCAGATTCTGACAACATTTGAAGCCATCTCTGAAAATGAAACCAAAGTAGTTTTCAAAATGCTTTTTGAAACTGAAGCAGAATGCCAGAAACTGAAACAATATGTTGTCGATAAAAATGAAGAAAACTTTGATAAGCTTGAAGTTGAATTAGCTAAAATGACATTATAATATGTCAATTAAAAACATAGCAAGATTTGGATTTTTTTGCTTCCTAACAAATATGATTTTTGCTTAAAAAAATTATGGAAGCAAATTTTAAAATCAAGTCTTTAAATCATACAGAATTTTCAGACTACTTCAAATTAACAGATCTAGAACTAGAAAAAATCGGCGCAATCAGAATGACTGTCGATAAATTTCCGGGATTTCCCTGCAGAGTTAGCTTAGAAGATGCTCAAATAGGCGAAGAAGTCATTCTATTGCCATACAAACATCATCAAACAACCTCACCTTATAAAGCAAGCGGACCAATTTTTATACGAAAGAAAGTCACTACACCTGCATTCGAAATGAACCAGATTCCGCTTATGTTTAATCATAGATTACTTTCGCTGCGTAGTTACGATAAAAATGGCATAATGAAAGAAGCGTCTGTAGTTGAAGGAAATACTCTCAAAGAAAGCATTATCAAAACTTTTGAAAACGAAAAAATAGATTACATCCATATTCACAATGCGAGACCTGGCTGTTATAATTGTTTAGTAGAAAGAGCGTAATTGGAAAATGTTTCTTTTCACATCTAAATGAATAAAAAAAATATGCACGCATAGTAATTTTATGATATTCGTTTATTTTTTATTTGTAATTTCGGTTTTTCAATAAAATCAATATTAAAAATGGCTTCATTTATAAAAGAAATATCTTTCCGCTGGTCAGATCTTGACCCAAATTTTCACGTTCGTCATAGTGCTTATTACGATTTTGGTGCGCAGCATCGTATCGAAATTTTAGAAGAATTGGGCTTAACTTTAAAAGTAATGCAGACACAAGGTTTTGGGCCTGTTTTGTTTAGAGAAGAATGTGTTTTTAGAAAAGAATTAAAACTTTCAGACAAAATATTCATTCATACCAAAACTTCAAAAATGAAAGCTGATGCTTCACGCTGGTCTATCATTCACGAATTTAAAAGAGAAGATGATACACTTTGTGCTACCATTACAGTAGACGGAGCATGGATGGATACCAAACTTAGAAAATTGGCTTCTCCTACTCCAGAAATTGCAATTCAAGCTTTGAGTATTTTTCCAAAAAGCGATGATTTTGTTGGGCTATAAACCAGCAATAACCTAATAAAAAATCCCAGAAACAATTGCTGATATTGTCTTTGGGATTTTTCTCTTAACCAAACTTTATTTTTAATTTCGTTACTCAAACTTTAATCCAAAGTTTACTCTTTCAAAAGTGGTACTGCAGGAAATTGCAAAACGTCCAACGTTCAAAGTTCCGAAAATCCCTCCAAACGAATGTCCAGAATAAAATCCTCCCGCAGAAAATCGGCGAACCTGATATTTTAAAGCAATATCATTTACTCTCGAACTCAATTGTCCAAAAGCAATCACATGTGGAATAATCTCATAACTTCCAAAAACTTTGGGAACCAGTTTTTTATAATAATCAAAACTTTCGTCTGTATCATAATCAATTATTGACGAATGTAAATTTTCTAAGTTTCCACCGATATAAGTATTTTCAGAAAAATGCCATGAAATGCTAAAACCCGTAAAAGTTCCCTCATAACCGCTTCTAGAATCGACATATCCTATACCAATTGTAGCTCTAAATTTATCGCAAATCTTACCGATATACCCCACATAGGTACGATCGATTTCAGATTTGTCAATTCCGGCGCCAAAAATAATATCGTCTTCACACAGCGTAAGAGCGTACTGAAAATAAGCCGAATATTGATCTTGATTTGCCGCGACAACGCTCCGGCCTTTATCAAGGTCTATATTTGCAGAAATTAGGGTCGAATTTATAACGGCGAAATCAAAAGTATTGAGTTCTTGGGCAAATGTGGGGACTGTTAGCAGGAGCAAAAGTATTGTCTTTTTCATAATACTAATATTTAAGGCTTACAACATTCTGATACTAAATTACATACATTTTTCCTATTAATAAAAGAAGTCCCTTGAAGTGCTACATTATTCGTTAAAATACATTATTTTCATAATCAGCATCATTTAATCGGTAAAATTTTAATAAATCATCGATTATTGACATTAAAAACAATAAAATCATTTCAAAAGTTATTTTTCTGATAACTTTAAGATTTTAAGCTTTGTTTTAAAAATGGTTCGGTTTAATTTTATAAATCATAAAAACAATTGCCTCTCAAATGAAAATACTGAAATTATTATTTATACTAATTCCCTTCTTAAGTTTTGGCCAGCAGGGAAATATAAAAGCACTGGACATTAATTTAAGTAACTACGAATATCCTTTCCCTGTTCATTTTATCGAATTGAGCAATCAGCGCCAATACTTGAAAATGAGTTATATGGATGTTATTCCAAAAAATTACAATCAGAAAAATATTGTCTTACTTCACGGAAAAAATTTCAACGGCGCTTATTGGGAAACTACAATTAAAGCACTAACAAAAGAAGGTTATCGAGTAATTGTTCCCGATCAAATTGGTTTTGGAAAATCAACAAAACCAGATCATTTTCAGTACACTTTTCAGCAGCTGGCAGAAAACACCAAGAAGCTTTTAGATCATTTAGGAATTAGCAAAACCACTATTCTAGGACATTCTATGGGAGGAATGCTGGCAACGCGATTTGCATTGATGTATCCAGAAACAATAGAAAAATTAGTTTTAGAAAATCCGATTGGCTTAGAAGACTGGAAATTAGTCGTGCCTTACAAACCTGTTGATTGGTGGTACGAATCGGAATTAAAGCAGAATTACGAAAACATTAAGCAATACCAAATGGCAAATTATTATGACGGAAAATGGAATGCCGATTATCAAAAATGGGCTGAACTTGGCGCAGGCTGGACCACTGCAGCAGATTATAATATTGTTGCTTGGAATTCGGCTCTTTTATACGATATGATTTTTACGCAGCCCGTTTTGTATGAATTTAAAAACATAAAATGTCCAACATTATTGATTATCGGAACAAGAGACAAAACCGCTTTGGGAAAACCATTAGTTTCTGAAGAAGTGCGAAAAACAATGGGAAATTATGCTGAATTGGGCAAAAAAACTCAGAAAGCAATTCCAAATGCAAAACTCGTTGAAATTCCAAATACAGGACATTTGCCACATATCGAATCTTTTGATTCATTTATAAAATCATTAATCGTATTTTTGAAATAATTTTTTTTCGCCACGAATTTCGCAAATTGACACTAATTAATTTTCCGAAATTTTTAAATAAAAAATTCGTGTAAATTAGTGCAATTCGTGGCAAACCCTAACTTAAAAATCATATAAACATGTTTACAATAAAACAAATAAAAGAAGCGCACTCGAAAGTGAAAACTGGAGCAGATTTTCCAAATTATATTCAAGATTTAATAATCCTTGGTGTCAAAGGATATGATACTTATGTACACGATGGAAGCGTTGTTTATTACGGATTAAACAATTACACAGCCGCAGCAGAAGAGAAATATCCTGAAATTAAAGTTGCTGATTTTTCAAACAAAGAACTTTTTATCGAAAATTTGGTAAAACACCAGCATGGCGAAACCGATTATATGACTTTCTGCAATCACTGTGCACAAGCTGGAATTGCAAAATGGCGTGTCGATATTGTCGAAATGACTTGCACTTATTTTGATAAATCTGAACATGAAATTTTAATCGAAAAAATTCCTCTATAATTCATTAGACATAAATGACTATTTTTAACCAAAACCACCAAACCATTTTCAAAAGAAGCATTTTAATTCTCTTTTTTGTTATTTCATTCATTGGCTTTTCACAGAACAAAAAAGATCCAAAATTTAAAGTAATTGCTTTTTATACCGCAAAAAACGATCAGGCGCATATTAGTTTTGTGCATGAAGCCAATAAATACTTTCCGAAATTAGCAGCAGAAAATCATTTTCAGTATGATTCGACCAGCAATTGGGACAATTTAAACGCTAAGTTTTTGGCGAAATATCAAGTTGTTCTCTTTTTAGATACAAGACCCGAGAAAAAAGAACAGCGCGATGCTTTTCAAAAATATATGGAAAACGGTGGAGGCTTTATTGGATTTCACTTTTCAGCATTTGCTTTAAACAATTCGAGCTACAATCAAGATTGGAACTGGTATCACAATACTTTTTTAGGTTCTGGCGAATACGGAAGCAATACTTGGAAACCGACTTCGGCAGTTTTAAGAGTAGAAAATCAGCATCCCGTAACCAAAAATCTGCCTAAAACTTTCTCTTCTGCTCCAAACGAATGGTACAGATGGTCTAACGATTTAACCAAAAATCCAGACATTGAAATTTTATTAGCTATTGATGAATCTAGTTTTCCATTAGGAACTGGCCCAAAAGCACATGAAATCTGGCACAGCGGTTATTATCCTGTTGTTTGGACCAATAAAAAATACAAAATGCTGTACGTAAATATGGGACACAATGATATCGATTATGAAGGCGGAACAAATAAAACGCTATCGTACACTTTTGAAAACAAAACACAAAGTCAGTTAATTTTGAATGCTTTGCTTTGGCTTGGTAATTCCAAGAAAAAATAAAGCACACAAACAACCAAAAACAAATCCTTTATAAAACTAAAAAACATTCCTTTTTTTTATGAAAATCAAAATTGCTTTCGTTCTTCTTTCACTAGCTTTATTTTCATGCAACTCAAAACAGCAAGAGAAAATCACCAATAAAAAAGAAACAGTACACGAAAGCAGCAAAGCAAATAAAACTTCTGACACAATTCATTATCAGATTTCCGTTTATGACGATTCTAAATTAGCAGACAGAATTTCAGAAAACAGAGAAAGTTTAAAACGACTTTCTGAAAAACAGCTTTTTTCTAAAGTCAATTCTAAAATGACAGAACAACTAGACGAAAAACAAAACCAATTTTTCAAAACAAACCATGATTACGAATTGCTTTCTTTTGCAAAAGGAAATATATTTCAAACAAGTAGCGAAGATTATATTTTTGCAGTTTATGATATAAAAAGCAACAGATTGAAATTTTTGCTTTTTAATGGAGCAACAAATATATATTCTGAACTATTTAAAGACATAAAAGTCGAAAACGGTTTAAATGATTGTGGCAGTTATTCTTTTGGAACGCTTGATTATCAATTTGCCCAAGAAAATTTAATTATGAATGAAGACGCTCTTGAAATAAATCCAGGATACTATCTCGAGGCGCCTCCAGTAAAAGTTGCCGATATCTCAAAAGACGAAAATTTTGCCTTGAAAGATGGATGTTTTTCAAAGAAAACTTCCAAAACAAACTTAGAAAACACACTTTGTATTTCAACAAGTCCTGTTTACAATAATTGGGATTGTCTGAAGTATAACAAAACAAATAATACTTTTTTAATTTTTTACAGTCAAGCATTTGCTGACTAAGCAACTGAAAATAAATTATAAAAACGATTTCAACATGTCTATTACATTTTCACCTATTATAAACGTTGAGGAATTATTAAAGATTCAAGATTCAATTGTCTTAATTGACGCTAGAGCTGGCGCAAACACTTTCGAAAATTATCAAAAAGAACATTTAAAAGACGCTCGTTATATTGATTTAAATCGTGATTTGGCTGCAATTCCAGAAAATCCAGCCAATGGAGGAAGACATCCATTACCTTCTTCTGAAGATTTTTCAAAAACCCTATCTTCATTAGGAATTTCACCTTCAGATCATGTTGTCGTTTGCGATGATAAAAACGGTTCCAATTTTGCAGCACGATTCTGGTGGATGATGCGCGCGGTTGGTCATGAAAAAATTCAGGTTCTAAATGGCGGTTATCAAGCAGCAATTCAAGCAGGATTTCCAACTAATTCTGGAATTGAAATTTTTGAAAAAACAGCCTATCCTTCTCACGAATGGAAACTACTTTTAGCGGATATTGACGAAGTCGAAAAAGCTCGTAAAAACGATCAAAATATTGTAATCGATGTTCGCGATAAAAACAGATATGATGGTTTGGTAGAACCACTCGATTTAATTGCAGGGCATATTCCTGGAGCTGTTAATGTTCCGCTAACGGAAAATCTGGATGAAAACGGATTCTTTAAACCTGCAGACGAATTGGCTGAAAAGTATAAAATCGTTTTAAAAGATATAAAAGCAGAAAATACAATCGTACATTGCGGTTCTGGAGTTACAGCCTGTCACACGCTATTAGCGATGGATTACGCAGGACTTCCAATTCCTAAATTATATGCAGGTTCTTGGAGCGAATGGTCAAGAAACGACCGCGAAATGGCAACTCAACAAACAGAATAATTTTTAGCCACAGATTTCACAGATTAAAGTGATTTTTTTAGCCACGGTCCGAGCGATAGCAAATAGGCGAAGCAATTTCACGAATTATAAATGATAAAAAATTCGTGCAAATTCGCAAAATTCGTGCAAATTCGCAAAATTCGTGGCAACACATTTTTTTTCTATCCTTTTAATCTGCGAAATCTGTGGCAAAAAAAATAATACAAATAAAAATTACCATGCAGCACTGGGATATACTTTTATCAAATCAAGTAAATAAAAAGAAATTAATAGACGATATATTAAATGGCGAAGCAACTGGAGAATTAGCCGTTTTTAACAATCAAAAAGGAATACTTTTTTCTGACATAGCCATTGAAAAATTTATAGAAAAAGAATTTCAATATGACAGCGTTGAAGCTTCGCCAGATTCGCATAGACAGCTTCGAACATTTTCTTCTGGTGAACGTAAAAAAGAGTTTTTAAAATACTGTATTAATCAAAAACCAGATTACATTATTTTCGACAATCCTTTTGATCATTTGGATCAAGCTTCGCGAGTAGTTTTAGCCAATTCATTAAAGGACTTAACCAATGATATTGCAATTATCCAGCTTTTAAATCGTACGGTTGATGTTCTTGAATTTGTGCCAAATAAAGCTCAAATTAAAGACAACACATTCGAATTGCATCCATTTAAAAAAGCCGAAAATCATTTCAAAACGTTAAATACAACTGCAATTCCAAAAGCAACAGAAACTCATACTTTTCCGAGAAACGAATTAATCAGACTTGAAAATGTTTCGGTAAGTTATGACGAAAGAAAGATTCTTAACAACATTTCTTGGGCAATCAAACAAGGTGAATTCTGGCAGTTAGTCGGTCCAAATGGTTCTGGAAAAAGTACTATTTTATCCTTGATTACAGGAGACAACCCAAAAGGTTTTGGACAAAATCTGGTTTTATTTGGAAGAAAAAAAGGAACCGGAGAAAGTGTTTGGGATATAAAGAAACAAATCGGGATTTACGCGACCTCTATGATGGATTTGTTTCAAAAAGGACATACATTGGAGCAAATGATCCTTTCAGGATTCTTTGACCAGATTGGGCTTTATACTGAACCAACAACACATCAAAAGAATATCGTGACGCAATGGCTTGAAGTTATCGAAATGACACATTTACGCAAAAAACGTTTCATTGATCTTTCTATCGGACAGCAGCGTGTTGCATTAATTGTTCGCGCCGTTTTAAAACATCCGCCATTATTGATTTTAGACGAACCTGTAGAAGGTTTAGACGACGAAAATGTAGATTTGGTAATTCAGCTTATCAACACCATAAAACAAGAAACTAACGTTTCTATATTGTATGTTTCGCATCGAATCGAACAAGGCCTTGCTCCTACTTCTGTCTTTGAACTTTTACCAACTGAAACAGGTTCAATCGGAAAAATAAAATATCACTCAGAATTAAATTAAATGAAAATAAAATTTGCCGTATTTCTCCTTTTACAGTTAATCTTGATTTCGTGTTCTGGCACAATTTCAACAGTAAAAAAAGAATATACTTTAAGTACATCAAAAGAAATAAAATCTGATTGGACAATTAATTCTAAAGAATGGATTCTAAAAAATGACACTCTTACAGGAAATGGTTCTCTTTCGCCTTGGGGAGTTTTGGTTTCAAAAAAACAGCTTCCAAAGAATTATGAAATCAATTTGAAAGTCAATATGACCAACGCATCTTTATTCGAAATCATGCTCAATTTAGATAAAGGAAAATACATTAGAACATACTTATATCAAATTGACCAAAACATTGTAATTGGTGACGGAGTTTATGATAAAAAAGATGATTCGTATGGAAAAAGAGGCGGAAAAACCTTATTTAGAAAGCCAATGCAATTAGAAAACAATAAATGGTATTCTGTAAAAATTAGAGTTCAAAACAGCCAATTATACTTTTCTGTTGACGATAAAACAAGTTTAGAATGCTCTCTTGAAAAAAGCAATCTAAACCAAAAAGGAAAATTAGGTTTCATAAGCAATGGAGAAATCAAAATAACCGATTTAAAAATCAAATATATTAAGAATTAAACTGATAAAAACAAAATTTACCATATCGTATAATAAGACAAAGTATATCTGTAGAGACGCACCGCAGTGCGTCTAACGTATTGTAGATATTCGTTGCGGAGACGCACTGCAGTGCGCCTCTACAGAATATTGGAATGATAAAATAAAAAAAGCTCCCGAAAGGAGCTTTTTTTATTTTATATAAGAATTATCTAATTTTCTAATTGCCAAATTATCTAATTAATTTTCATCTTCCGTGTTATGAGACTTCACATAATTACGCCATTTCTCGATACAATCCTGAAAATCCTGAGGCAATTCTGTATCAAAACGCATTAATTCTCCAGTATTTGGGTGAACAAATCCAAGCGTTTTAGCATGCAGCGCTTGACGTGGTAAAGCTTTAAAACAATTCTCAATAAACTGTTTGTATTTTGTAAAAGTTGTTCCTTTCAAAATCAAATGACCGCCGTAACGCTCATCATTAAATAACGGATGACCAATATGCTTCATATGAGCACGAATCTGATGTGTTCTTCCTGTTTCCAATTTACAAGAAATAAGAGTCACATAACCAAAACGCTCCAAAACTTTATAATGCGTAATAGCAGGTTTTCCAATTTCTGGATCATCAAAAACGGCCATTTGCATTCTGTCTTTCAAATGTCTCGCTAAGTTTCCTTCAATTGTACCACTGTCAGCCACAACATTTCCCCAAACTAGAGCAATATACTCACGTTCAGTAGTTTTAGCTTCAAATTGCTTTGCTAAATGCGTCATAGCAGCTTCCGTTTTAGCCACAACCAAAAGACCAGAAGTATCTTTATCAATTCTATGAACCAAACCTGGGCGCTCGCTACTGTTCATTGGCAGATTTTCAAAATGAAAAGCCAAAGCGTTCACCAACGTTCCAGTATAATTTCCGTGACCTGGGTGTACTACCAATCCCGGTGGCTTATTGATAAGCAATAATGCATCATCCTCATAAACAATATCCAACGGAATATCTTCAGGATCTACTCTATTTTCAAACGGAGGATGCGACAACATAACCGTTATCACATCAAAAGGTTTTACTTTGTAATTTGATTTTACTGGAATATCATTCACAAAAATATTTCCGTTAGTTGCCGCATTCTGAATCTTATTTCGTGTGGCATTCGGAATCAAATACATCAAATATTTGTCAATACGCAAAAACGCCTGACCTTTTGGGACTTCAAATCTGTAGTGCTCAAATAATTCGTCTTCCAGATCTAAATTTTCTTCAATATTATTGTTCATCATTTGGGGTTTCTGCAGGCACCGCAGTACTATCTGTTGCCTGACTATCATCTACATAACTTGCTTTTCCGTCTCCTAGAACCAAATCAATTTTAGAAGCTTTAAGCACTCTATCACCTACTTTTAAGTTTCTTCCTTTTAAACGCATTTCCAAAACCATATCTTTTCCAAGGTTCGGAATATACGTAATCGTTCCTGGCTCAAGACCTAGCGCTTTTAACGTCGGCACAGCCTCACGATATGTTTTCTCGATCAAATCTGGAATTTTCACAGAAGAAAAACCAGAAGCATTAATCTTGATATAAATTTTTCTACCCACTTTTACCATTGTTCCTGGCAACGGATCTTGCTCAACAACACTATATTTAGGGTATTCACTTCTGTAATCAACACTATCCAAAAGAACGTAATCCAAATCCAATTCGTCCAATTTGTTTTCCACTTGTTCCTCAGTCAATTTAGACAAATTCGGAACTGCAATTTCGTGTCCGTGATCAGTCGTAAAAGTTAACCAATGCATAAATAAATAACCAATAACCGCAATAATAGCTGCGGCCGCAAGCAATTGCAAGAAAAAAACTCGGCTTGTTAAATACTGACGTAAACTCATAAATTTATTTTTAATAG